>Ga0302305_1001272_pt1 | contig 14571 bp, 14 predicted proteins | sample III_Palsa_E2_3_FD_198764 | JGI IMG/M metagenome (GOLD analysis project Ga0302305, IMG submission 198764) | Peat permafrost microbial communities from Stordalen Mire near Abisko, Sweden - III_Palsa_E2_3 | ecosystem: Environmental > Terrestrial > Soil > Palsa > Peat permafrost | place: Sweden... | reverse complement strand
TAACTAGACTTTGAGCAATAAAGTACGGGGGGGGGGGGCACCTACCCAACCTGAAACCAGCCCGACCAGCAAAACACAAGGATCCCGCAATGCCGATGTACGAGTACGAATGCACCGCCTGCCATCGCCGCACCGAAAAGATCCAGAAGTTCTCCGACGCCGAACTCACCATCTGCCCCCACTGCGGCGGCCCGCTCGAACGCACCATCACCGCAGCCGCCTTCTCCTTCCAGGGAGGCGGTTGGTACAAGGACGGCTACGGCTCCGCCAAGCCTGCCGCCAATGCCGACTCCGGTTCCTCATCAGCTTCGGACTCCAAGGATTCAAAGAACTCCAACGATTCCAACGACAGCAGCGCCGGCCCGGCAAAATCCGCGGAGGCTCCTGCATCAGCAGCCCCTGCAACCACTACCACCGCTCCCTCGACCCCAACAACCACCTCAACCCCCAAACCCTAATCTCTACTCTCTGTTTTGCTGTTAACTGCCTCGCCTCTCCCACCATTGTTGTAACCGCACGATTACCATATGTAGGCTCTCGTACGATATGATGCTTCGCATGGCGCTCTTTAGGTCGCACCGTAAATTCGAGCAACAGGTTGCTGACGCAGCAGCTGACGTCTCCCGCGAAGGCCGCAGGGCCCTGCGCAATATCGGGTGGCTTTCGGCCGGGGTCACCGCGCTGGCAATCGGCGTTGTGGTGGGACGTGAAATTCGTCAGCGCTACAAGTTCAACCGCCGCACTCCCTATGACTTCTACGAGCACTCCGGCGATGAAGCCCAGGACGTCGAATTCGGCGTAGGCATCTAGTTCTAAAGCAATCGGCAACAAAAAGGCGACTCGCAAGAGTCGCCTTCGTCTTTCCCTGAAACCTGCTTTACGCGGCCACCGACCGCGCCTTGCGGGGCGAGGCCTGCAACAGCCGCACCAAATCTTCGACGGTCACCACCGGTGTATGCCGCAGACCCGGCGCCCGTTCCCGCTTCAATGCCGCGGTCAGTTCGCTCACGGTTTGCTCGACATCTTCCGTATCCAGACCAAGGTCTTCGTCCAGCGCATCGCCGGCCAGGATCGGGAACTTCACCAACTGCACTTCCTGAAGATAGCGATAGGTGGCGCCGGTGATGGTCGGATCGAAGCCATACTGCTGGAGGTGGGCGGTAAAGGTCGATTCGGTGACGCCTTCGCGTTCGCTGGCCAACGCCTTATGCCGCCGCTGCGCCGATATCTTCAGCGCAAGGAACGCAAACACGATGCAACCAATGATAATGGCAATAGGCCAGGCTTGTTCGTTGAGCCAGGTCGACAAAGTATCAGGTGTGACCATGGGGAATAAAGCTCCTCAGAAGTTTGCGTTACCACATAAGCTATGCCGGTCATGCCAGAGTGGGCAGATTCTGCCCGGATGGCGCAATATCTCACCGATTGTGTAGTGGGCCCGATTTATTATCACACGTAGACGCTTTTTTTGAAATCCAAATTTTCATCGAACGACGTATTGTTTTTTATGGCCCCACTCTCACTACCCACCCTCGCAGACCCGGCCCAACTGCAACCGCAGCCGCTCGACCGCCTGCGGGATGGGCATGGACGCGCAATTACCGACCTGCGGCTCTCCGTCACCGACCGCTGCAACTACCGCTGCGTCTACTGCCGGACCGGCACGGACGGCGCCCAGTATACAGAGCTTCCCATAGCCGATTACGCCCGAATGTTGCGCGTTTTCGTCTCGCTGGGTATTGAAAAAATCCGCCTCACCGGCGGCGAACCCCTGCTTCGCAACGGTCTGCTGGACCTGGTCCGCGAAGCCGCAAAGCTCCGCCCGGCCTTCGCCCCAGACGAGCATTTAGACATCGCCCTCACGACCAACGGCCATCTGCTAGCGTCCCTCGCTCGCCCGCTGCGCGAAGCCGGACTGAACCGGATTACCGTCAGCATGGACGCAGTCGATCCCGAAACCTTTGCCCGCATCACCCGCGTCCCGGGCAGCTTCGAGCGTGTCCGCGACGGCATTCGGGCAGCCCAGGACGCCGGCCTCGGCCCCGTCAAAGTCAACTGCGTCCTGATGCGCGGCTTCAACGACGCCCAGATCGAGGCCTTCGCCGAGTTCTCGCGCACCGAAAACGTGATCGTCCGATTCATCGAGTTCATGCCACTCGAAGAAGGCCGGACATGGACACCGGAAACCGTCATTCCCATGGACGAGATCGTCGCCCGTCTCAATGCCGTCCGTCCCCTCGTCGAGCTGCCGCCCAACCACATCAGCGAAACCGCCCGCCGCTTCACCTTCGCCGACGGCGTCGGAGAGATCGGCATCATCGCACCCGTCTCGCGGCCCTTCTGCGGACACTGCAGCCGCGTCCGCCTCACCTCCGACGGCAAGGTCCGCACCTGCCTGTTCTCGCAGAGCGACCACGACCTCGCCGGCTTGATGGCCCGTGGAACAAACGACGACGATCTGCGTATATGGATTCGTCGCATCATTCAGCGCAAGGAGGCCCGCCATCACATCGGCGAGCCGGGCTTCCTCAAGCCTTCACGCAGCATGGTGCACATCGGCGGCTAGGCGATTCTGCTGCTGAAGACGCGCTATAAGCCGCTTGAAGGAGTCGGCGGTATTGCCAAACCCTCACGCACTCGCGTTATCATCGTCTGGCTAACGCAGCGTTCCCTGGCAAAACAAATTTCGATCGGGACGTGAACGTGAAAGTGAAACGCCAGCTCGAAGTTATCGATAACCGCCAGATGGAAAGTCTGCGCGTGTTTCACGAGGTCGCGCGGGCCCTCACCTCCAACCTCGAGCTCGAGCCCCTGCTGCTCGCCATCATGAGCAAGATGGAGGAGTTCTTCGGCCCCGAGCGCTGGTCCCTGCTCATGGTCGATGAAGAGGCCGACGAACTCTACTACGCTCTCTCAGCCGGCGTGGATGATACCACGTTCCGCAACGCCCGCCTGAAGATGGGACAAGGCATCGCCGGCTACGTCGCGCAGTCGGGCATCCCGCTCATCATCCCCGACGTTCAGGTCGATCACGATTGGGCGATCTTCGCGGCCGCGCACAAAGAGCTCAACCTGCAATCCATCGCCTGTCTGCCCATCCGTCACGGCGGTCGCACGCTGGGCGTGCTGCAACTCCACAACAGCAAACTCGACCTGCTGCCCGACTCCTCCATCGCCTTTCTGCGCGTGCTGTGCGACTATGCCGCGATTGCGCTCCAGAACGCGCGCTCGGTAAAGCTCATTCATCATCTCAGCATCACCGACGACTGCACCGGCCTGTTCAATGCCCGCTATCTCTACACCATGCTGGAGCAGGAGATCGCGCCCGGCGCCAGCACACGCGTCGTCTCCATCCATCCACAGTTCAGCCTGCTCTTTCTCGATCTCGACCACTTCAAGTCGGTCAACGACACGCACGGCCACCTGGTCGGCTCCCGCCTGCTCTCCGAGATCGGCGGAGTCATCAAGCGCACCCTCGGCCCCGAGCACCCGGCCTTCCGGTACGGCGGCGACGAGTTCGTCGCTCTGCTGCGGGGCCTCGACAAGAAGCGTGCCACCGAACTCGCCAGCCATCTGCGCGAGACTCTGAATGAGTCGCGCTTTCTTACCGGCGAAGGCATGTCTCTGCGGGTTACCGCCAGCTTCGGCCTGGCCACCTTCCCCGAGGACGGCAATACGCTGCACGCCATCATCCGCTCCGCCGACGCCATGATGTACCAGGCCAAAGCCATGGGCCGCAACTGCCTCGCTGTCGCCGACCCTACTGCGCCGACCGCTGCGCCCGTCAAAACATCGCGTCACAGTTGACGAGCTTTGTGGTCTTCTTAGAGATGAATCGGCAATGGCCCAGCCCGCAACTCCATCGTCTGCATCCCGCTGGACGCTCCGCGACCTCCTCGCGGCTGCGGCCCTCTTCGTCGCGACCGCGGCTGTTGTGCTCTGGCAGAACTCGCATCTCGCAGTCTTATGGGACATCAGTTACATCCTCGATAGCAGTTTCCGCATAGCTCTCGGACAGCTTCCTTACCGTGATTTCCCCCTCGCGCACGCTCCGCTCACGTTTCTCATTCAGGCCTCCATCATTCGGCTCACCGGACGCGTCTTCTTCCACCATGTTCTCTATGTCGCGATCGTCGCCGGCTCCAGCACGGTGCTCACCTGGCGCATCGCGCTGCATACCCTGCAAGCGCGTCTGGCCGCAGCATGGATAACCTCCCTCCTGTTAGCAATACCGCTCACCGTGCTGGGAATCTATACCATCTACCCGCATCCCAACTACGACTGCGACTGCATCTTCTCCGTGCTCATCGCCGTCCTGTTGCTGCAACGCCTGTTGTCGCCCTCTCCGCGCGCAACTTCGCATGCCATCGCGGCAGGCGCGGCCATGGTTGTACCGCTCTTCTTCAAGCAGAACATCGGACTGCCATTCCTGCTCGCTGCTGGTGGCGGAATCGTCCTGCTGCTGGCCGTAAGATTACTGTTCCCCCGCACAACCGCAGCCAATCCCAGTACACGGACTTTGCTTGCCGTGCTTGTCGCCGCCTCCACAATACTGCTGGCTGCGCTCCTGCTCCTGCATGTGACAGTCGGCATCGGCAACTACCTCCATTGGACCGTCAAGTTCGCCGGCCAACGCCGCCTTCCTGGCTTCCGCGACATGCTCGGCGTCTATGCAGAGCCGTCCCTGCTTTGGACGCTCCCGTGTGTTGCAGTCGCCTTGCTTCTACTCAACACTCGTTTCGCCGGGCGACCAAGAACACGTCTATTCGCTCTTGCACTACTCGCCGCAGCTTTCCTGCGCACGCTTCTCTCGCTCTTCCTTACGAAAGACCCCGACGACCGTGCTTCCAGTCTCCTCGCCCTCTGGCCGCTGATTCTGATCCTCTCGGTGATACTCGTACTCTACAATCTGCGCCGCGGTCTCAACCTCGGCGTTCTGCTACCCATCGCCATTCTGGCGGCCATTCATGGAACCCTGCTCTCGCAGCAGCTTTGGGGTTCGACCTACGCGATCTGGCCGCTGTTCGTCCTCCTGCTCGCACAGATGATTGCCTACCTGGCGCCAGGAGAATTGCCTGCCGGACAGGCCGCAACAGCCTCTCAGCCAACGGTCTATATTCCGGCGCTTGCACCGGTCATCGCTATCACACTGCTGGTCTGCGGCGGCTTCTATACCGCCAGTGACGAGCGCCTCTCCTATGCAGACTTGTCAACGGGCCCGCTCCTCCATTCCAACCTCCCGCAGCTCGCCGGAATGTCCATTCGAGGCCCCTATCTGCCAGCCTTCGAGCAGTTGGTCCGCTTCGCCGCCACGGACATTCCCGCTAGCGACGGATTGATTTTTATCAACGGCGAAGACCCGTTTTACTTCACCACCGGCCGCATCCCGCAGTTTCCTGTACTCCTCTTCGACCCTGCGAGCGACCCCTACAGTCCCGCACAGATCGTCGACGAAGCCCGCACCCGCAACATCCGCTGGCTGATCGTGAAGCGCAACCCCCAGATCAAGGAAGACCCAACCCACCAGAACGAAGCGACTATTTCCCTACTCAAGCGCGACTTCGCTCTCTATCGCAGACTGGATAATTACGACGTGTACCGCAGGCCATAGAGCGCGAACGCGGGAACCTTCCACCTGGCGCTGGCGTACCATATTCTGCGACGGTCATCCTTCACGCCCCGAAAGGACTTCAAGCATCATGCAAAGCAGAATCGTAGGCACCACCATGCCCGTGTTGGAGGCCCTCCTCCAGCCCGGCGAATCGCTCATCTCCGAGGCCGGCGAGCTTAGCTGGATGACCCAGACCATCGCCATGAGCACGCATACGCAACTCGGCGGCGGCGGCGGTTTCTTCGGCGCCATCAAGCGCATGGCCGGCGGCGGCACGCTGTTTATGACCGAGTACACCGCGCAGGGCTACCCCGGCGAAGTCGCGTTCGCCACCAAGGTGCCCGGGCAGATTCTGCCGGTCGAGGTCAGCCCCGGCCATGAGTTTATGATCCATCGCCACGGCTTCCTCTGTGCAACGCCGCAGATCCAGCTTGGCTTCGGCTTTCAGCAGTCGCTGGGCGCGGGCATCTTCGGCGGCGACGGTTTTCTGCTCCAGAAGCTTTCCGGCTACGGCACCGCGTGGCTCGAACTCGGCGGCGAGGTCGTCGTGCGCGACCTGCAACCCGGCGAGACGCTGCGCGTGCATCCCGGCCACGTGGGCGCTTTCCAAGCATCGGTGGCCTTCCAGATCACACGCATTCAAGGTATCCGCAATATGTTCTTCGGCGGTGACGGCATCTTCCTCGCCGCGCTTACCGGCCCCGGCCGCATCTGGCTACAGACCTTGCCGCTCTCGAACCTGGCCCACGCGCTTCAGCCCTATCTGTCGAAGGATGAATCGCGCGGAAACCTGGGCAAGGCGGCGGTGCTCGGCGGCATCGTTGGTTCGATGTTCGACAACCGGTGAGTGAGCACTGCGTTGCGGCAAGCAGGCCTTGCGACGTAGACTCGCAGGCATGAGACGGTCTTCGCGTTTGATCCTCGCCAGCTTGCCGGTGGTGCTCCTGGGCCTTTCCTACCTATCCTGCTCCGCGCAGGACTGGGCCAAAGCCGCGCTCGACAAGAGCCCGCGCCACGGCGAATACGTCACGATCAAGGAACCTAACGGCCGTGCGCTGCAAGCCTGGGTCGTTTATCCCGAGGTCAAGGACAAGGCTCCGGTGGTCGTGATGATCCACGAGATCTTCGGGCTCAGCGACTGGGCCCGCGAGATGGCCGATGAACTCGCAGGCGCAGGCTATATCGTGGTCGAACCCGATCTGCTCAGCGGCTTCGGGCCGCCGATAACGGCGACTTCGCCGAGCCCGATGAAGGGCATGGCCGATAACCCGGCAACTCCCAGAGCGTCGCAGCCCGGAATGGCAGGAATGCCCGGTATGGGTTGCGACCCGATGCCGTGCCGCGAGGGCCAGACGTCTCCGTTGGGCAGTGGTGCGCAACCCGGCACGACGCCACAATCCATAATGGACCACATGCATCCGCAGGACGGCGGCGCGGCGACGATGGCGATGTCGCCCGGCGGAACGGCAGCTTTCCCCGATCAGAGCTCGATTACCAAGGCTGTCTCTTCGCTCGATCCAGCACAGGTTTTGTCAGACCTCGATGCAGCAGCCGACTACGGCAAGAAACAGCCCTCGGCGAACGGCAAGCTGTTCGTTGCGGGCTTCTGCTGGGGTGGAGGAAAGACGTTTGCTTTCGCGACCCATCGCAAAGACCTGAGCGCGGCGTTCGTGTTCTATGGGCCACCGCCGCCAGCGGATGCGATGAAGAGCATTACCGCACCGGTCTATGGCTTCTACGCCGGCAACGATGCGCGGATCAGCGCGACCATCCCGCAGACGGCGATCGACATGAAAGCCGCGGGCAAGAAGTACGATCCTGTGACCTACGACGGCGCGGGACACGGCTTCATGCGCGCGGGCGAAGCTCCAGATGCGACCGCGCCGAATGCAGCGGCGAGAGCGGCAGGGTTTCGACGGCTGATCGATCTGCTGGGCGGCGTGCGGTAATTCAGCCTGGGATGTTCGCTTCGTGACAACCGTCAAAGTTTTCGTCGAAGCATGTAATCTGTCGTTACGAATCCTCGTCAACTTGCTCAGTTCCCCGCCGATCAGTTTGCGACGGTCGTTACTTCGGGCCCTTCGCAGCCAGCCTACTGCTGGCCAATTCACTTTGAGGTCGTTTCCTGCTATGGATACTTCGCGCCGGTTTGTCATGTCGTACGGTTTCTTCTCTGTCATCGCCTTGTGCCTCGTCACGCTGCTCAGCAGCTGTAGTAGCAACGGCACCACCACCACAACGACGGCCACCAACGCCTACGCGGCTGCGTATGAGAGCTCGAGTTTGAAGTACGCCAGCACACTGACGTTGAGCTTCCCGAGCAGTTGCTCGATGACGGTGAGCGGGACGGGCGTGCCGTACCAGCACCAGGTGTACTATCTGACCCCGGTTACGAACGGCGGCACGGTCGTGGCGACCACGCCGAGTGGCATTCAGCTTGGGCTCAGCCCCTATGCGGGGTCTGGGCTATCGAGCGTAGCGACCGTCAGCGGCACGTTCAACATCTGCCCGACGAAGGCCTCGACTACGACAGCCGCCGGCGGCGGGCCTATTGGCCTGATCTTTTCTGGCACTGTACTCTTCGACCCGTATGAAGCCACTAACACGGTCGCGCTGAGCGACAACGCGTCGTACACGTTCTCCAGTACAGCGTGCGCTCCCGCCACTACTTGCACATCCTCCTTTATCGATACCTGCAACCAGCACACGACGGGCGGCTCAAGTGGCAGCACATGGCACTATCATGGCGTGCCGCCGTGCTGGACTGCCGTAGCTGACGGCAGCTCCACAAGCGCGTCGCACATCATCGGCATCGCGCTGGACGGCTTTCCGATCTACGGTGGCTATGACATCAACGGCAACGCGGTCAGCGTGTCGGCTCTGGACGCTTGCAACGGTATTACCAGCGCGACGCCGGAGTTCCCTAACGGCGCCTACCACTATGTGCTGCCGGTGAACACAACTTCGGCCCGGTCGTCGATCGACTGCTACTCGGGGACCGTGGATGCGACTCTTTCCCAGTTGATGCAGAAGCTGAAGTGCAAGATGCCGTTCCTGCTGGCCAATGGTAAAGTCCGGCTGCCAGATGGGCGTGAGGTCTCGCGGAAGGAAGCCGATGCGTGGATGCGGCAGACGATGCCCGATATGCAGATGGCGGGCAGTATGCCGATGACGGATTCGCAGACGGCAAACGAGGCAAAGGCAAGCAAGCCAATGGCGATGATGAAAGGGATGTAGATCGTAAGGCACCCCCTCCCCCTGGGGGGTTTTAGGTTCAAAGTTTCGATCTAAAGAGCTTAGGTCTGGACTCAAGTCTTTTTTGAAGTCTTTTAAAGTCTCGGGAAGTCTCGGGAAGTCTCGGTGCGGAGACTTCCGGGTTGGTTCAATGCGACAGCCCGGCGTGTGCCGGGCTGTCGGTGTTTCTGGGTCTACTTCAATTCTAGTGGATTGGTGGAAATACATGTGCAAAGTATTTTTGGCGGAAATCGCCTGTGTTGACAAGGGTTTTGTGGTTTTGAGGGGTGGTTGGGGGCTTGACAAGATTTTTTTGGAGGTGCGGGCGAGAGCGTCGCTTTGCGACATCCCACCTTAGCCGCGAAGTACGCTGCGAAGATGGGCCACCCGGATTTGTGGGTGAAGGGTTGGCCTGTTATTGTTGCCCCCATGAAGCTTGGAATGTGGGCGGTGGCGGCGTTTCTGGCAGTAGGGTCGGCACCGGTGGCAACAGGGCAGCAGCAGATGGTGGCAGCGACTCCGCCGATGGGGTGGAATAGCTGGGATTCTTATGGATTGACGATTACGGAGCCGCAGTTTCGGGACGAAGTGAAGGTGTTGAAGACCAAGCTGCTGCCGTTCGGGTGGAACTATGCGGTGATCGACGAAGGGTGGTTCTTTGAGAACCCGGAAGACAGGCCGAAGCCGGAGTTGCTACGGTATGCCATCGATGCGCATGGGAGATATGTACCGGTGCCGGCGCGGTTTCCGTCGTCTCCGCAAAAGGGCGCGGCGAAGCCGATCGCAAACCCTGCCGGTCCCGAGTTGAAGCTGGCGGCGACGATCCAGGAGACGGGCTTTTCGGAGTTGGGAGCGTGGGTCCATGCACAGGGGCTGAAGTTTGGGATTCATATTGTGCGCGGGATTCCGCGGGCGAGTGTTGAACGCAACCTGCCGGTGGAGGGCAGTAGCTTCCACGCGGAAGACGTGGCGGACCAGGCGGACAAGTGTCCGTGGGACCCGACGAACTGGGGCGTGAAGGACAACGCGGCGGGGCAGGCGTGGTACGACTCTGTGCTGCGGCAGTATGCGGCGTGGGGCGTGGACCTGCTGAAGGTGGACTGCATCGCCGACCGTCCGTACAAGTCCGATGAGATACGGATGATCCGGCGGGCAATTGACAAGACGGGAAGGCCGATGGTGTTGAGCCTTTCGCCAGGGCCGACCGGGCTGGACCATGCGGTGGAGGTGGGTGAACTGGCGAATATGTGGCGGATGTCGAACGACGTCTGGGATGTATGGGCGTCGGACAAGGGATTTCCGCAGAGCGTGAAGAGCCAGTTTGCGCGGACGGCGGCGTGGGCGAAGTATGCCAAGCCGGGCAACTGGCCGGACGCGGACATGCTGCCGCTGGGTGAGCTACAGCCGCATCCCGGGGAAGGCAAGCCTCGGAGCACGCGGCTGACTCCGGACGAACAGCGAACGCAGCTGACACTGTGGGGGATGGCACGCAGTCCACTGATCGTGGGCGCGAACCTGACGCTGCTGGACGCGGCGACGCTGAAGCTGCTGACCAATCGCGAGTGGATTGCGATTGACCAGACGGCGACGCAGAGCTCCGAGAGCTTGCATGAGGGCGAGCTGATCGCGTGGCAGGCGCAGATGCCGGACGGCAAGGTGGCGCTGGCGATCTTCAATACCGGCGATGCGGCGTTGGAGGTGGATCGCCGGTTCGGCGAGCTGGGCAAGGCGCTGGGCGAGAAGACGTGGCAGGTGCGCGATGTGTGGGACGCGAAGGAGCTGGGGAGCAGCAGCAAGGTGTCGACGACGCTGGCGCCCCATGCGAGCGTGCTTTTGATGCTGCGTTAGAGCGGCTTGGACTAGTAGCGGACGGGTTCGCCGTGGACTACTTCTTCGACGACGCCGTGGACGTTGAGCAGGGACCAGGCGGTGGAGTTGGTCTGGGGTTGGGTTTGGCCGGCCTGGTGGATGATGAGCGCGGGGCGGGGATCGAAGCCGTTGCGGGAGGCAGCGTCGTCTTCGTCGGTCCAGGCGGGGAGCCAGTTCCATAGGTCGATGCGCCAGCCGTGGTCGCCTTCGACGATGACGGTGGTGTCCTTCCAGCGGGGTGAGGCCTGGAGTTGGGCCATGTACTGGCCGAGGACGCGGTCGGCGAGGGCGAGGTTGTCGAGGTAGGAGCTGTCGCAGAAGTTGGTGTAGTCGTCGTTGATGCGGGACCAGATATTGGGCGAGTGGGGGACGCCCATGTGCAGGAAGACGAAGTCGGCCTGGTCGGTGTGGAGGGTCTGGAGGGCGTGGCGGTTGAGGTCGAGGTGGGTTTTCAGGCGCTGGCGGACGTCGTAGGTGCAGGTGTCGCGGTCGGCGCGGGCGGGGGCTTTGATCTGGCGGACGACATCGAGGAGGGGGTTCCAGGTGTTGCGCCAGAAGCTGCTCTGCTGGGCCATGTTGCCGTCGATGCGGTCAAGGTTCATCCAATAGCAGTCGTCGATGGAGCCTGCGTAGAGAGTGCAGTAGGGGTTGTACCAACCGACGGCGGCGGTACGCCAGCCGGCTTGTTGGGCGTCGCCGAAGACGGTCTGCGCGCCGGTGATCGTATGCCATCCGTGGACGCCGTAGTAATGAACGCTGAAGCTGTTATTGAAGCCGTAGTGGATGTTGTCGACGCCGTTGCCGGAGAGCAGCGAGGGGATGATCTTGACGGTCTTATAGCCGATGGGCTGGACGTCGGTGAAGAGCGTGCTCTGGCTGCGGAGGGCGTCGAAGTTGGGCAGGGCGAGGTCCTTGGCGCGGTGCTCGAAGAGCTGGTCGTAGGAGAGCTCGTCGAAGATGATCCAGACGACCTTGGGGTGGTCGCGCGGGGGTTGCGGCGTTTGCGCCCAGGCGATGGTGTGCTGCTGCGGGCCGGGCTTCCAGTGGATGACCCAGAGCAGCGAGACGATGCTGAAGAGCGCGAAGACCGCGAAGAAGACGCCAACGGCGTTGCCGAGACGCATGACGCGGCGATACCAGCTATTGAACTTGAAGAGGAGCAGCAGAAGCACCGCGGCCCAGACGATGGCGAAGACGATGAGGAAGCCGTCGGGGATGTCGAAGGGGATCTCGGCGCGCAGACGCTGGATGAGGTAGGGAGGGACGACGATGGCGAGCAGCAAGCGGACGACGGGATAGTAGCGCGTGCGCTTGAGCGGAGCGAGGACGGCGAAGATCAGCAGGCCGAGGATGAGGATGTCCGCGATCTGCGCGAGGCAGATGCCGGTGAGCGCGTAAGGCACGTGCATGCGGACGTCGGAGCCGCCGCCGAGCAGATCGCCGTAGTTCATGACCAGGATCAGCGAAGACAGACCGATGCACTGGCAGAGCTTTTTAAACATCTCTACCTTCTTGCTTTTTATCGCTCTTGCGATTCTCTTTTATATCTTTTCAAAGAGGTACAAGGCACGACCATTATCCAGCATGTGATGCCGTAAAAGCTGGAAGCGGCCAGTGCAGGCGGCGAGCAGGTCGTCCGGGGTGAGCGAGCCGTAGAGGTCGTCGCGTCCGCGCATGAGGGATTGGTACATGGGGTCGGTAGGGGGGACCCACTCGAGGAGGAGATGGCGGCGGGTGAGGCGGTGGCAGAGAGCGAGGATGGCGGAGAGCGGAATCTGCTCCATGAGCAGGAGGTGGTGGATGACGGCGAGCATCATCACGAGCTCGAAGCGGCCTTCGAGGCGGGGCAGCAGAGCAGCGGACTCGCGGTTGTCCCATCCGGCGGCGGGGGTGGGGCGGGCGAGGTCGGCGTGGATGGTCTGGATGTTGTGGTGTTCCAGCCGCGTTTTGTGGAAGAGGCGATCGGCGGCCGCGGCGTCGCGTTCGAGAGCGACGACGTCTGCGCCGAGGGCGGCGGCGAGGACGCTGAACTCGCCGGTGTTGGCGCCGATATCGAGCACGCGTGCGGGGCCGATTTCGGTGAGCGCTGATTGTACCCAGGCGAACTTGGCGGCGCTCTCGGCGGTGGTGTAGTGGCTGCGGGTGGCGCCGTAGTCTGCCCAGGCGGAGGCAGAGGAGCCAGCGACCGCGGCGCGCGTGCGCTTGCCGAGGCCGATGAGGGTCTTTTGCAGGATATGCAGCGCGAGGCCGGGGTCTTTTGAGGATTGAGGGTTGGAGGGGTGAGGGGTGAGGGTTTTGGGTTTGCGGCTTTCGAGCCAGGCGGGGAGGGTGATGGGCCAGAAGGCGCTGGGCGAGAGGCGTTGTGGCCAGCTGAGGGCGGCGTAGAGGTCGGCGGGCTCGTAGCCGTCGCGCTTGAAGAGGCTGAGCGCGAGCGGCCAATGCAGCAGGCGGTTGGCGATCAGCGGGAGCAGGAAGGTGCGGACGTATTGGCCGTAAGCGAGCCAGATGGAGTTGCCGGGCTGGAGCCGCTCGAAGGAGAGGACGTCGACGAGGACGGGTTTGGGGCCGAGGAAGAGGATGTTGAGGGGGGTGGCGTCTTTGAGGATCCAGCCTTCGGGCAAGGCTTGTTCGCAGAGGTGGAGGGTGAGTTCGGCGGCGGCGAGCCACTGCGAGGGCGTCCACTCCCAGGGGTAGGTGGGGACGGGGATTTTGGGATGCAGGAGACGAAGGCCGGCGGGGGTGTCGTCGATGGTGGAGGCGACCATGTCGTCTTCCGCAACCAGGCGCGCATAGAAGGAGGAGGAGAGGAACTCCAGCACCTGCTCGCGGGCGGCGGGGTGGATGGTGCGGACAACGAGATCGTCTTCAAAGCTGAGTGATCCGGCTGGATCGCGGAACGTCGGGCTGAGCCCGGCATGGGAGTCCGCCAGCATCATGCAGGCTTGCGGGAGTCGGTTTTGACGACGACGGGCAGGGGTGCCGTCTTCTTGCCGAAGAGGGCCATGACGCGGCGGCGCATGAAGTAGCCGAAGGTGGCCAGGACCGCACCAGCGGATTGGAGAGCGAGGAGGCCCGAACCGGGATCGACGTAAGCCAAGGCCCGGCGTTCGGTGGCCAGAAGCAAGCAGAGGCAGGTAAAGATCGCGAGTGAAAGAGAGAGAAAGCGCTTCATTTGGGAAATCCTCTGCGAAATGCCAATCAGGCGAAGTATGCAGCCGTTACCCGGCTGTAGGTTGAAGTCCGCCGGCTAAGGCCGGTAGACAGAAGAAACCCCTGTCTGCGGAGATAGTTGCAGTTGTATGTCTTAGTCGATACTGACTGGTATGCGACGGAGACGGGGCCCGGAAGCTGTTCAAAATCTAGAGACGAGAGACCCGCGCCAGAAGATTCAGGCCCCGGGATTTTCTGATGCAGCGGGCGCTGAGGGGGTTGCGGGATGGGCGTTGGCGAATGATCCATGACATGCAACCTTTGAGTTGCTTGTTTTATTGATATTGAAAGAGGCGAGGCCTTGATGCAAGACTTCGCCACCCCACTCATGACGATGCGGCACTCACAGCAGCGCCTTTAGCGGTGGATGAGGCGGGTGACGAGGAAGGCGAAGAGCGAGGCGACGCCCAGGACTGTGCCCGCCAGGCCGGTGGCGATGAAGATTGTCGCGGCGCGCTTCTCTTCGGGTTTGGGTGGGGTGATGCCTACGATCAGGATGAAGTTGTCGACGATGCCCTGGACGAGTGCCATGGTCTTGCCTCCTTCGGGAGACTTCGGAGAATTTGATGCGTTGCTTCCACGCGCCGCTTCACCGTATGCTCGGCTGAGATGGACTTTGCGAACAACAAGAAGAAGAGCGCTGAGGC
>Ga0302305_1001265_pt1 | contig 14579 bp, 10 predicted proteins | sample III_Palsa_E2_3_FD_198764 | JGI IMG/M metagenome (GOLD analysis project Ga0302305, IMG submission 198764) | Peat permafrost microbial communities from Stordalen Mire near Abisko, Sweden - III_Palsa_E2_3 | ecosystem: Environmental > Terrestrial > Soil > Palsa > Peat permafrost | place: Sweden... | reverse complement strand
GAATGGGACGAAATCAGCGTGCACGGCGATTTGCAAAAGCCGGAATTTCTCGCCTACTACATAAAGAACGGCGTTGTCATTGCTGGAGCCGGCATCGATCGCGACAAGGACATGGCGGCGCTGATCGAGTTGTTTTCGGTTCGGCGGGAATGGAGCGCGGAGGCACTAGGTGACAGCCCGTCGTCCGTCCTGGCGGGTCTACGGTAGCGTGGGCGCGTTCGGCCATTTTGTGTTCCCCGGCAAGGAAATCAAGTGTTCAAAGGCCGCCTTCGGAGCCGTTTTTACGTCCCCGTCGAAGTTGTGCTAACGGTAGCTATCAATGCCAACGCCCTACCGAACGGTTGAACCCACAATGACATTGAATTTGATCAAGTTGTGTGTCGGGCCAGACACCTTGCCGGACCTCGCCGCCTGGCAGGCTCGGCGTCTCGCCCAAAGGCACCACGCCGGGGAGAAACGCGAGCTCTTCCACATCACTCGCAATACACCAAGGCGCGCGAAGGAGATGATCCCAGGTGGATCCCTCTATTGGGTGATTCGGGGCCTAATCGTGGCCAGGCAACAGCTGATCGAACTCCGTCGCGTCGACAAGGATGGTGTTCCCCATTGTGCGCTGGTACTCGACGAAGAACTGGTGGCAGTAGAGCCGCGTGCGCATCGGCCGTTTCAGGGGTGGCGATATTTGTCGGATCAGGATGCTCCAAAGGACATGATCGGATCGACAGACAACTCCGACCTTCCGCTCGAACTCCGGCGTGAGCTTACATCGTTAGGCCTGATCTGAACGATGCCACTTGTAACTACGCGCAATCCCTCGGCGATCTCGGCGGCGGCGGTTTTTTGCGCAGTTGCTTTTCTTTCCCCCCACTCTATGCGTCCGATAAAAATTGCTGGATACAATAACCCAGCAGTCAGCGGCAGTCGAACCCGCCGCGGGGATTGTTCAGATCCATGCGACGACCGGCGCAAAAACGGCTAGGCAGGAGGCGTAATGGCGTGCACACATAATTCGGCGATCCACCAGGTCATCCCCAGCGCCCGCGGCTGCGAGGAATGCCTCAAGACTGGCAGCCCGTGGGTGCACCTGCGGCTCTGCCGCACCTGTGGCCACGTCGGCTGCTGCGACGATTCGCCGCGCCGCCACGCCACCGCGCATTTTCACGCGAGCGGTCATCCGATCATCGAGGGATACGACCCGCCCGAAGGCTGGGGCTGGTGCTTTATCGACGAGGTAGAGGTCGATCTCCCCGATCAGACACCGCAACGGGGCCCGATCCCAAGGTATTATTGACCTACAGAGGGTTGCGAGGCACCATCACGGATCCCCGAAAGCCCGCGCGCACCCTCACCGCGTAAGGTTAACCTTCGCCAGATCGATCAGCTCGGTAGCTCGCCCATCAAGCACTGCCTTCATGGTGAACATGCCAAAATGATAGGCTTGCTCCAGCGTGGTTTTCGGCGGCATCGCCAATTCCTGCCTGGCGCTCACGACATCAACCAGCACTGGCCCGTCATGCGCGAAGGCTGCGGTCAACGCCGCGCGCAGTTCCTGCGGATGTTCGACGCGGATACCTTTGATACCCATCGCCTCAGCCATTGCCGCGAAGTTGGGATTTTTGAGTTCGCACCCGGTATCCACGAACCCACTGGCTTTCATTTCAATTTCGATAAAGCCGAGCGACCCATTATTAAGCACGATAACTTTTACATTAAGCCCGATTTGGCTGAGCGTGATGAACTCGCCCATCATCATCGTAAAGCCGCCATCGCCGGAGAAGGAAACCACTTGCCGCTTGGGAAACGCGTTCTGCGCGCCGATCGCCTGCAGCATGGCGTTCGCCATCGAGCCGTGGTTGAACGAGCCAATGATCCGCCTTTTTCCGTTCACTTTCAGATAACGCGCGGCCCACACAATCGGTGAGCCGACATCGCAGGTAAATATTGCATCCTCGGCAGCCAGTTCGCTTGCCAGGCGGGTGACATATTGCGGATGGATCAGCTTACTGTTCGGACCGCTTTCGGCAAGGCTATCCAGATCGCGCCGCGCCTTCGCATAGTCCGCCAAAGCGTCGTCCAGATGCGCGGTGTCGCTCTTTGCAGCGAGTTTCGGCAGCAGCAATTCCAGCGTGTGCTTCACATCGCCGAGCACGCCGAGATGCAGGCCGCAACGATTGCCCAAAGCTTCCGGCCGCACGTCGATCTGCACGATACGTGCGTGCTCCGGATAAAAAAGCCGGTAAGGGAAATCGGTTCCCAGCAGCAGCAAGGTATCGCAATTCTTCATCGCCGCGTAGCCGGAGGCAAATCCGACGAGGCCGGTCATCCCGACATCGTAGGGATTGTCATATTCCATATATTCCTTGCCGCGAAAAGCGTGAACGATCGGTGCTTTCAGTTTGGCCGCAAGGGCTATCGCTTCGTCATGTGCCTCGGCACAGCCGGCCCCGCACATCAGTGTCACGCGCTGGCCTTTGTTCAATACATCGGCAAGATGCTGCAATTCCTCGTCGGCCGGTCGGATGACCGGTTTGGCGGGAACCAGCCAGTGCGGTACCTGGGCATCGAGCGGCTTCAGCGCGACATCCCCAGGAATAACCACGACGGCGACACCACGCTTGGCGATCGCGACGCGGATCGCGCGGGTTAAAATCTGCGGCAATTGATCAGGACTGGAGACCAGTTCCACGTAATGGCTGCATTCCTTGAACAACTGTTCCGGATGCGTTGCCTGAAAATAATCGATACCGATCTCGTGCGACGGAATGTGTGCCGCGATCGCCAGCACGGGCACACCGCTGCGTTGCGCATCGAACAGACCATTGATCAGATGCAAATTGCCGGGGCCGCAACTGCCCGCGCACACCGCGAGCTTGCCGGTCACATGCGCTTCGCCGGCCGCCGCAAATGCCGCGCCTTCCTCGTGACGCATGTGGATCCACTCGATGTTTTTCTGCCTTCTGAGCGCGTCGGTAAACCCGTTCAGCGAGTCGCCCACGATGCCGTAAATCCGCTTCACGCCTGCCTGATGCAGGGCATCGGCCATATAAGATGCAGCGGTCTGTGTCATATGGATCTCCTTGGCACTGGTATCAGCAAGGTTGAACAGCGGGTTATCGCAGTCACTCGCATACTCCAAATGCAGCGTCGTCAACTCAAAGGCAAGCTTAGGTTTGGGGCCAATGTTAAGTACGCCAGCCAGGGTTGTGACAGTGTAAAGCAGCCCATCCAGCCCGCATGATTATAAGTGAAGTCAATGAGTTGAAGGGAAGGGGACGAGCATCTTTTTTGAAAAAAAGAAGCGAAAAAAACTTTTGATGACTCGGTTCGGAGCGCACCGTCGACGGGCGGTACATACAAATCCTAAACTGACAAAAGTTTTTTGCTTCTTTTTTTCAAAAAAGATGCCTCTCTCTTCCCCTTCAACTTACTGATTTCGCTTACGGCCCCAATTGCCGTCACAGCGTCGGAGTAAGCCTTGTCACCAGATCGCGTTTCAAAGTCATCAGCGCATCGGCCAGTTCCTGTTCCCTGCCGCCAAAGCGGCTGCTCGGCACCAGGATGGAAATGGCGAGAGGATTCTTGAACGGTTTCTCCAACGCGACGGCGACCGCACACAGGCCCCGGCTATGTTCCTCGCGGCAGACCGCGAACCCGGTTGAGCGAATAACTTCAAGCTCAGCCTTTAATTGGTCCCACGAAGTACGGCTGGACTCCGTGTAGGCCTGATAGGATTCTCCCACCAACACCCGAGCGGTCTCACCAGGAAGCGTCGCAAGAAATGCCTTGCCGCCGGCAGTTGCGGGAAGCGGGAGTGGTTTGCCCGAACCCGCCGTCGCGACGATCGTCTCACACCCGAGGACGTGGCTCACGGAAATAAGTCTGTCGCCTCTGATAGTGCAGAGGTCGATGGTTTCGCCAACCTGCAAAGATAGATTATGCAGGAGCGGCAGGATCAAGGATTGCAGTCCTTCACCGGAGGCCGCCCACAGGCTGACTATCGCCGGGCCGAGGCAGTAGCCACGCGTCGGCGAGGCCATCATAACCAGCATTTCGGAAACCAGGGCGCCGATGATCCGTTGCACGGTGGAACGAGGCAAGTCCACACGCCGGGCGATCTCGGCCAGGCTCAGCCCGCCGGGCTCGTTCTGCAGCGTTCGCAGGATCGCCGCGGCACGCGCGATGACCTGAACTGAGTTGCCGTCCCTTGTGTCTGTCATTGGCACAACTGCACCCTGGTTAGCTCACTCCCGCGACACCAGCCCAAATCGCCCGGGCCCAAAGGTCGAGGCCGGTGTTTGTGGAGCGGGGAAAGAAGCACAAGCACCACAGTTTCTCAATTGGTTGTGGCGAAGGCCCACTGGCCCGGCCGTAGCGTTGGCCCGGTCCCCCGGTTGCCGCTGCGACATCGCTGCGACCGGCGCTTATAAACCACACAAATAACCGTATCGCAATACAGTATGAGTGAGATGCGATACAGTCGTTGACATCATATTCGTTGCTGCTTAGGTTGAGCGGCCAACAAAATCTTGCTCGGCCGAATGGTGGCACTGAGCAAAGATAAAGATATCAACGGAGGAAATACGGAGATGCTCAACCTGAGGTCCCGGCTGTTGCGTACGCTTGCCCTATTCGCTGGGCCCGCGACCTACCTGCTGATCACCGCCTCGCTGCCCGCGGCGGCGCAAACCACCCAAGTTACCGGGGCGGCCAAGGGCAACGCGCTTGAGGAAGTGGTGGTAACGGCCGAACGGCGTAGCACTAACGTGCAAAAGACCCCGATTTCGATCACCACAATCGCCGGCGCCAGCATCCAGGCCAAGGCTCAAACCAACGTCGCGGATGTGCTGCAGGGCGTGCCGGCGCTGGTTGTTCAGGCGTCGGCCAACGGCTTCGCGGTGGCGATTCGCGGCGTCGGATTTGATATATCCAACAATATTGGCAGTCCATCGGTCGCCCTCAATTACGATGGGGTGTTCAGCGACGCCCTCGACGGCAGCCTGATCGGCTTTTACGATATCAATCGTGTAGAGGTGCTGCGCGGCCCACAGGGCACATTATACGGCCGCAATGCCGAAGCCGGGGTGATAAATATTATCACCAACGACCCTGTCCTGGGCAAGAACGGCGGCAGTTTCGGGATTGGCATCGGCAATTACGGGCTGCTATCCGGTACCGGCGCTGCCAACGTCGCACTCGGCAGCAATGTCGCCGCCCGGTTCGCCTTCAACTACTCAAACCACTCCGGCTATCTCAGCAATGGTCAAGACGACGATGATGAGAAATCCGTCCGAGCGAAACTGCTCTATCAGTACAGCGAGAACACGAAATTCCTGATAACCGGCGAGTACGACCGGGATGGCGGCAAGGGATCAGGCACGGTGCCGGGTTTTACATCCAAGCAGCCGTCTTCGCCCTGGACCACCAACAGTGCGCCTGACGACGTTTATAATTTTGATCAGTGGAAGCTGTTTGGCCGCGCCGACGTCGATTTCGGCTACGGCATCGCCACTGTTATTCCGTCGACTCAAACGCTGCGCGACTACAATTTTACCAATCTGGGGTTTTTCCTGATCCAATACGGTTCGCGTGAGCGCCAGGATTCCGTCGAAGCGCGCGTCGCCAACGAGCCGGATTCCCCGTTCAAATGGACTGCGGGGCTATACTATTTCGACAAAAACGACCCGGATACGACCGTTCTGCCGAGTTTGCAGTACAACCTGTCCCAGGCAAATTCCAAGGCGGTATTCGGCGAAGTGACCATACCGCTGCAGAGCTGGTTGCGCGCGACCGCCGGCGTGCGCGAAACCAGAGACGTGATCCTGACCAGCCTCGATCAGGAAGTCGGTCCCGGCGTGTTTTCAAAGGCGTCGCTCAGCGACACATTCAACGATTTCGATAGTAAACTAGAGCTGGAAGCCGATGTCGCGCCGCAATCGCTGGTGTATGCCGAACGTGCCACCGGCTACCGCCCCGGCGGACTCTACGCCCTCGCGCCCGGCGATGTGTTCGGCGCGGAGCACGTCGACTCCTATGAAGTAGGCTCGAAGAATCGTTTCTTGGATAATCGTCTGCAGGTCGACGGCGATGTCTATTATTTCGACTACCATAACTACCAGGCCGGCGCGGTCATTTTCATCGGTGGCATACCGACGGACACGGTGACAAATGCACCCGGCGCTACCGCCTACGGCGTGGAGACCGATACCACGTACCGCGTCACTCCCGATGATCTGGTGAAGCTGGACCTGACCTACATGCACGGCACCTTCGAGCACGGCTTTGTGGTCGGCGGCACCAACTATTCCGGAGAAGTCCTGCCACACACGCCCAAGTTCATGGTGGGCCTCGACTTGCAGCACACCGTCGAACTTGGCGACTACGGCGATCTGACCGGTGAGTTCAACTTGAGCTACCAGACTTCGAACTATTTGACTTATCAGCAGGATGCCTACTCGCGTCAGAGCGCCTACGCGCTCGAGAACGCTTCCCTGCTCTACCAGTTCCCGTCCGGCAACAGCTCGCTGTCATTGTGGAGCAAGAACCTCAGCAACCAGGCGATCAAGACCCAATTGATCACAGCCGGCCCAACCACCAACATCAACGTAAACGCACCTCGCACGTTTGGTGCGACCTACCTGATGAAATTCTGATCCGGCATCACGGACTTGGCTGGGAAACCGGCCAAGTTCGCGTGGCGTCCCAATATAAACCTTCCGGGTAATAGATGCGCACCTTCCATCGCATTACGATGATGTTCGCGGTGCTGTTCGTGCTCTACATGGGCGCCACCGGCAGTCTCATGCAATCCGTCGATTTGTACTCGATCCTTGACCGCGCGCCCGCGACCGATCCCAACATGGTGTCGATACGCGAGGGCATCTTCGGGCCGCCTAATTTCCAAGTGATCGCAACCCCGGACTTTGCCGCGGCTCCGCTGCCGGCTTCGTTCAGCCTCGCGAGCGGCCTGGCCACGGTCCTCAAGGCCGCCCGCGGCGCGGTGGGCAGTGCTGCGTTCGACTACATCGAGCTGCGGATGGCAAACGGCAAGCCGGTAGGCCAGGTATTAAGCCACGGCCGAGTATTGCGGTTCGATGCGACCGGCGGCGCAGCACTGCCGGCGCCTCCGGCAGCGCCGGGGATGCAAAGGGGGGCCTGGTCGCAGCATGATATGATGAAATCATTTCATACCATGCGGATCAACCAAACCTGGTCGGTTTGGCTCAATTTCGCCGCCGGCCTGGGTCTTTTCACGCTGACCATCAGTGGGCTGATGCTCTATTTCAAGTTGTTATTCACTCGCGCCGGCATCGGCCGGAGCGGAATATTCTGGTCGGGCGGCGGCTGGTGGCGTGTGTTGCACCGGGCGGTGTCGATAGTCGCGGCCCTATTTTTGCTGGAAATTGCGATCACCGGCACACTGCTGGCCGTGGATAATATCGCCGTCTCATTCTTCGTGCGTGCCCAGGGGAAGGGCCTGGCCGGTGCTAATTCGCCGGTGAGCGGCTCCCAGGCGTCGCCGCTGATCGATGCCGGGCTGCCGGCGATGCTGCGCACCACCGTCACCGCCGCCGGGAACTACGCCCCTGGAACGCCGATCAAGGTAATCCGATTGCGTTACTTTGCGGGCATGCCGCAAGGCGTGGTGATCACCGGTGGAGGCGATACCAGGCAGTTGGTATTCAACGCTTCAACCGGCCGCAAGGCACTCGAATATGAACATGGCTATCCCATCACCGGCTTTCCTCTCGGCTGGGAAGAACACGAAGTCGTGAAGCAAATCCACCGCGGCGATTACTTCGGACTGACCGGCCGCTGGATTGACCTCCTGGCGGGCCTGTCCCTGCTGTTTTTATCGTGTTCAGGCTTGGCGATGTATCTTGATATGTGGGGCAAACGGCGAAAACTTGGACGTTCGAGTCCGTTTTGGGGCTAGAGCATGATGATTTTACGTGGAAGCAACAGGCAGAAGTCTTCTTTTTTGAAAAAAGAAGCAAAAAACTTTTGTCAATTTGGCTCGTCGCCAGCCCGCGGAATCAATGTTAGCGTTTACAACTAACATGTGCTATAATCCACCGTTTTTCCCGCCCCGAGCCTCCAGGTCCAATGCCCGCACCTCGCACATCTCGCACACCTAAAAAAGGACGAGTTCCAGGCCGTCCTGGCCGACACCAGCAAAGCCTCCAGCGCCGCGCGTCTTCCTGTTACATAAATCACCCAAACCTAACACTCTGTATTAGGGTTTTACCAAAAACCTAACACTCTGTGTTAGCCTCCGGGGGGCCATTTTCTAGCCGATTCGTACTAGCCGGTGTTGTTTCTTCCCCGCCGAGAGCTTAATGGCGCCATTAACCAGGTCTTCGGGGGTGATAACCCGGGTTTCTTCGGTAATAACGGCGTTATTTACGCTACCTCCGCCTTGCTTGAACAGCCGGCGGGCCTCGCCGTTTGAACTCGCCAACCCGCTTTCCACGAACAGCCGCACTGCCGGTATCCCGTCCGCGAGTGCCGCGGCCGGCACGGTAATGGTGGGAAGGTTATCGGCAGCCTCCCCGTCCTCAAAGGCTCTGCGCCCGGTGTCGGCGGCCTGTTCCGCGGCATCGCGACCGTGCGCCAAAGCGGTCGCCTCGGTGGCCAGCAACTTCTTGGCATCATTGACCTCCGCACCTTCAAGCCGCTCCAGCCGCGCGATTTCGGCCAGCGGCAGATCCGTGAACAGGCGCAGGAAGCGCCCCACGTCGGCGTCCTCGGTATTGCGCCAGAACTGCCAATAATCATAAGGCGATAGCCGATCCTCATTGAGCCACACCGCGCCCTTGGCGGTCTTCCCCATTTTGGCACCCGATGCCGTAGCGATCAGCGGTGAGGTCAGCCCAAACAGCTGTGCGCCATCGGTACGGCGGGTAAGTTCGATCCCGCAGACGATATTCCCCCACTGATCCGAGCCCCCCATCTGAAGGGTAACCCCATGGCGCCGGTTCAATTCCCGAAAATCGTAGCTCTGCAAGATCATGTAATTGAATTCGAGAAATGTCATCGGCTGTTCGCGATCGAGGCGTAGCCTCACCGAATCGAACGTCAGCATACGGTTGATGGTGAAGTGTGGACCGGCCTCGCGGAGCAGATCGATGTACGATAATTTATCCAGCCAATCGGCATTATTGACCATCAGTGTATCGTTCAATCCGTTGCCGAAGCTCAGGAATCGATCGAAGGCGCGTTTGATGCCGGCCATATTCTCCGCGATCTTCTGGTCGGTCAGCAGCAGGCGCGCTTCATCCTTGCCCGATGGATCGCCGATCCGCGTGGTGCCCCCACCCATGACCACCACCGGCTGGTGACCATGCTTTTGCAGCAGGCGCAAGCTCATGATTTGCACCAGACTACCGATGTGCAGGCTATCCGCGGTACAGTCGAACCCGATATATCCAGCGACCCGGTTTTCCATCACCTTCTGATCGAGTGCATCGAGATCGGTGCATTGATGGATGAAACCCCGCTCGGTGGCTTCGCGCAGGTATTCGCTTTGGGGCATGGAAGATCCGTATCTGATAGGTTTGACGTCGTCCGGCTTAGTTCAAAACCGAACGGTGCCGGGCTACCATAGGAAGGATGCGCTGGAAATGCTTCGTACCATCGGATTGATGAGTGGCACGTCCCTAGACGGGGTCGACGCGGCCTACGTGACCACCGACGGGATTACGGTAAGTGCGTTCGGACCCTCCATCACCTTACCTTACGGACCTGATTTGAAAGCCGAATTGCGGGGTCTGATCGACCGGGCGCCCGATCTGCCGGCGAATGATCCGGCGTTGCTCGCCACCACGGAACGCATGACGAGGGTTCACGCCGAGGCCGTGGCGGCGCTCGGCGTAACAGCCGATCTGATCGGGTTCCACGGCCAGACCATCCTGCACGCGCCGGCCCAGCGCCGCACCTGGCAGATCGGCGACGCAAGGCTGCTGGCCAACCTGACCGGGACCGAAGTTGCCTGTGATTTTCGCAGCCAGGACGTGGCGGCGGGAGGCCAGGGTGCGCCGCTGGTGCCATATTTCCATCAAGCGATCGCCGCCGGCCTCGAAAAACCGTTGGCGGTGCTGAACCTCGGCGGCGTCGCCAACCTGACCTGGATCGGCGCGGACGGAACCATCCATGCTTGCGATACCGGGCCAGGCAACGCGCTGATCGACGATTGGGCGCGCAGGCATCTGGGCACGGATTGCGATCACGATGGGGCGCTCGCTCTTCAAGGCAAGCCGGACGAGCCACTGCTGGCGCGTTGGCTGGCCGATGAATTTTTCACGGCAAGCAAGCCGAAATCGATCGACAGGCAGCATTTCGCGCGGTTCCTGGACGATTTGAGGTACCACACCCCGGCCGACGGCGCAGCGACTTTGGTCGAGCTTACCGCCCGCGCCGTGGCGGCGACCAAATTACCGGCACGGCCACGCAGGTGGTTCGCAGTCGGAGGCGGCAGGCACAACCCGGCGCTGATGAAAGCGTTGGAGGCCGCACTTGGAGTGCCTGTACTCGCGGGCGAAGCGGCCGGATGGAACGGCGACGCGCTGGAAGCACAGGCGTTCGGGTTTCTGGCCGCCCGTGTAAAGTACGGATTGCCGCTTAGTGGGCCGGAAACCACCGGAGTACTCTATCGGAGCTCCGGTGGCTCGTTGGTATCGCCCTTATGAACCGCCAAGATTGTGGCTAAGGAAGGCTTCGAGGGCGTTCAGCACTGCCAGCCTATCGCCAGGACGCTGGAACTGGTGGTCGGCATTGGGCAGGTAGATGGTCTGTTCGGATTTGCCGGCGGCTTCGAGGGCCGCTTCCATCTTTTCGGTCTGCCTCACCGATACGGTGCCATCCTCGCGCCCGTGGATGAGCAGCACCGGGATCTGGATCCGGTCGGCGTGCTGGTCAGGCGAAGTCGCTTCAAGTTGCGCCGTGTCGTCGCCGATTTCAGGGATGTTCTCGTCGGAGAATTCGAAATTGCGACGGTCGTCGATCATTGCGGGTAAATCTGTGACCGGAGCGATGGCCGCGGCGCAGGCGTAGAGCCCCGGTTCCTTTTCGGCACCTTCTAGCGCGGCGTAGCCGGCGTACCCGTCCCCCACGATGCAGATTTTCTTCGGATCAGCTAGGTTTTGACTGATGAGCCACCTAGTAGCGTCGGTCACGTCGTCTTGCATCGCGAGGCCCCACTGCTTCTTACCCTTGGCCTCGAAATCGGCGCCGAAGCCGATCGAGCCGCGGAACTGCGGTTGCAGCACGCCGTAGCCGCGCGAGGCAAAAAATTGCGCGAGATAATTGAAGTCGCCGTAGTCGCGAGAGGTCGGACCGCCGTGAGGTAGCACAACGAACGGAATGGGACCTTTGGTCCCACCCACCGGCACGGTAACCAGGACGGGGATCACCAGCCCGTCGCGTGCCGTGAAGCTGCTCCATTGGATGGGTGCGATCTGCCCGGCCGGGACGTTGGGATAATCAGACAGCACCGGAGCGAGATTGGCCGGGTTCTGGGAGCGGTCGAGCATCCACAGCGTGTCGGGTTTGCCCTTAGTGCGGATCACGGCGATTGCGCGTTTGCCATCGGCGGAGCGATCAACCAGCAACACGCTTTGGATTTTCAATGCGCCGGTAATGGCGGCGGCATCGGCGGCCCAATCGGGATCGGTATAGGTGTTGGTGGAACCGTCAGTCGAAAAGCTCGAATAGCCTACCATCAGGCCGTTTTGGGTCAGCATCCTGACGGTGCCCTCCGGACCGCTAATGAAAGTCTTTTCCAGGGTGCCGGTGGGGATATCGAATTGCACCACGCTGGCCGGAGCGTGCTTGGGTTTCAGGAGCACGAACAAGCTGTTGGGGTCGGTTGCGGAGAACGCAATTTCTTCGGCTTCGACGTCTATGGTGTGCCAGCCGTCTCCGGCGGAACTCCGCGCGATGACAGTGGTTTTGTAGTCGCCTTGGGTGCCGATGTCGACGCGGGTAACCCCTGCGCGCACCAAGCCATTCTGGTCGGCGGCCCAGTGGACCACGTTGCGAAAGCTGCCGATCGTCATGCTTTTGTCGGCGCCCCACAAGTTCACGTCGAATACCGACTGATAGACATAGGTCTGCCAGGGGACCTGAACCAGAATATGGCCCGGGACGTTTGGCATGATGCTGACGACGTCGTCCTGAACGTTAGGCACCAGATTGCCGGTGTCACCGTAGGTCGATTGGGCGGGATCCTCGGTGCGGTCGAAATCGACCTGCTGGGCCTTGCTACCGTCGGTTGACAGCGCAACCAATCGGACATTGGGGATTGGCACCCGATCCTCGAGCAGAGTGGTCACACGCATGCTCACGAGGAGGGTCTGATTATCCTTCCACCTTACCCAGTTCGGAGTAGCAAAGCCGTTGGGGATGGTCGAGGTTTTGAAGGTGTCGACGTTGGCGACCATGGTGGCGAGGGTTTCGCCCGCTCCGCTTACGAACGCGATATTGGTGCCGTCAGGGGAAAGGCGAGCCGAGTCGACGACCGCCACTTCGGCATAGGCCGACGCGGGTGGCGGGGCCGCGTGAGCCGATACCGGAAGCGCGAGGCAGGCGCCGAGGAGAAGGGTGGAGCGTTTCATGGACTTGGGGTTTCCTTTGGTGGAATTATGAAAGTCCGCATAGGGTCGTCAGGTTTTAGTCAGATCGGATGGGTTCAGCTCCCGCCAAGGCTTTGGGCCAGGAAGGTTCCGAGGGCATTCAGCAGCGCGAGCCTGTCGGCGGTATGGGAAAAAGTGTAGTCCGCTTCCGGCAAATAGATGGTCTGTTCGGTTTTGCCGGAGGCTTTGAGGGCGGCGTCCATTGTCCCAGTCTGCCGATCCGACACGACGAAATCCTTTCGGCCATCGATCAGCCGCACCGGCACTTCGATCTTGTCGGCATGACGATCAGGGGAGTCGGCTTCCAGTGCGCTCGTGTCGTCGCCGCCTTCAGGAACGTAGAGATCCGCATAGGCCGAGGCAGGCGGCGGTGCGGCGTGGGCGGCGGTGGTGCCGAGCAAAAGCACCAAGCTCACAAAAGTTTTTTTCTTCTTTTTTCCAAAAAAGAAGTTTCTTCCTTGTTGCAGAAGTGAGTTTGCTCGTGCCGCCATTATTGTGCTCCGCCCAAATTCCGTGCGAGGAAGCCGTCAAGTGCGTTCAAGACCGTGAGCCGATCGCCGGGTCGTCCGAGATAATGATCGGCATCCGGCAGGTAGATGGTTTGTTCGGTCTTTCCCGCATTCTTCAACGCGGATTCCATCTTTTCGGTTTGTTGAACCGACACGGTGTAATCCTTTTGGCCATGGATCAGCAGAACCGGAATTTGGATCAGGTCGGCGTGGCGATCGGGCGAGACCGCGTCCAGGTTGCCGGAATTGTCGCCGATCTGGGGAATGTTGCTGTCCGAGAAGGCAAAGTCGCGCTGGTCCCTGATGAAGGCAGGCAAGTCGGTAACCGGCGCGATCGCGGCGGCGCAGGCGTAGAGGTTTGGTTCCTTTTCGGCGCCTTCCAGTGCGGCATAGCCGCCGTAGCTGGCGCCGACGATGCAGATTTTCTTGGGGTCCGCAAGATTTTGGCTGATCAGCCAATTGGTCGCGTCGGTGACGTCGTCTTGCATCGTGCCGCCCCATTGTCGTTTTCCTCTGGCTTCGAAATCCGCACCGAAGCCGCTGGAGCCGCGGAATTCAGGCTGCAGAACGCCGTAGCCGCGAGAGGCCAGAAACTGTGCGAGCCAATCAAAGCCACCATCGTCGCGCGCCGACGGACCGCCGTGCGGCAGCACCACGAATGGAATCGGCGTTTTCGGCGCGTTTGCCGGCAGTGTAACCAGGATTGGAATGGTGAGCCCGTCGCGCGCCTTGAAACTGGTCCACTGCGCGGGGGCTACCTGATCATCCGGCACATCGGAATAATCGCCGAGAAGCGGACTGAGATTGGGAGGATTTTGATTACGGTCGAGGAGCCACAAAATAGCAGGCCGGTTGCCTCGCGATGCCAGAGCGGTGACGCGTTTGCCATCGGTGGAACGATCGATCAGCATGACGCTCGGTATTTTCAGCGCACCGGCGATTGTCGCCGCATCGGCCGCCCAATTAGGATCGATATAACTTATAGCATTGTCGCCCGATGCATCGGTGACGTCGTAACCGATCAAAGCACCGTTGCGAACGAGCATCGTAACCGCGCCCTCGGCAAGAACATTCTGGATTGAGCCCGAGGCGATATCGATTTTTACCAAGCGGTGCGGGGCATCAAGCAGCGCGTAGAGCGTGCCGGGGTCGGCTGTCGAGAAGGCCACCTGGTCTGCATTAAACGGCAGAGTGTGCCAATCGTCGCCGGCCGCGGCTCGGGCAATGATTTGGGATCGATAGGCTCCGCTCGAACCCTCGTCGGTGTAGGTGATGCCGGCGCGGACCGCTCCGTTCTGATCGACCGACCAGGAGACGACATTGCGGAAGGTGCCCATTTGCTCGGTTTTGTCGCCGTCCCAAAGATTGACGTCAAAGACCGTGGGATAAACGTAGGTTTGATAGGGCACTTCGACCAGGATATGGTCAGGCCGATCAGGCA
>Ga0302305_1001233_pt1 | contig 14765 bp, 10 predicted proteins | sample III_Palsa_E2_3_FD_198764 | JGI IMG/M metagenome (GOLD analysis project Ga0302305, IMG submission 198764) | Peat permafrost microbial communities from Stordalen Mire near Abisko, Sweden - III_Palsa_E2_3 | ecosystem: Environmental > Terrestrial > Soil > Palsa > Peat permafrost | place: Sweden... | reverse complement strand
CCTACCTGCGCGCCAGCACGCAGGCTGGCCAGCGCTACTCGTTGGCTACCAACCACCGCTCCAGTCGCGCGCTGGTCGAAGCGCTGAACGCGTGGTACGGCCATACCGACGGCGGCTTCGGCCATCCGCAGATCCGCTATCAGCCGGTTATCCCGGCCGGCAAGGCGGACACCAAACCGTACACGGTCAATGGCGAAGCGGTCGCACAGCCGCTGGTCATCCATGCGTTCCGCGGCGACGCTGTAGACAAGAAGAAGGGTCCGTTGACCGCGCTTGGCCCTCTGGAATCGATGGCATTGGACGACTGCGCGAACTGCATCGCTGAGTTGCTCAACGACCCGCAACAGCAGATCGATGGCCGGCGTGTTACGCCGGGTGATATTGCCGTGCTGTTGTCGACCAACAGTCAGATCGTCGCGCTACGCAAGCGGCTGATCCATCGAAAGGTGCCCTGCGTCGGTAGCGGGCGCGGCAACATCTTCGCTGGCGAGGTGGCGCGCGAGCTGGAACTGATTCTCTACGCCGTGCTGCATCCGGACGACGATCAGGCCGTGCGCGGCGCGCTGGCCACTCCGTTGCTCGGCATCGATCTCGACCAGTTCACGGCCTGGCAAACCAACCCGGCCGCATTCGAGTACCAGCTGGAACGTTTCGAGGCGTGGCGGGTGCTGATCCGCAACCGCGGCGTGCTGGCGCTGATCGAAGCACTGCTGGCCGCACGTGCCACCGCCTTGTTGGCGCTACCCGATGGCGAGCGCGTGCTCACCGACCTGCGTCATCTGGGCGAACTGCTGGCTGCCGAAGAAGCCGCACAACAGGGCTTGGATGGCCTCTACGCATGGCTGGTCGAGATGCGCAAGGAAGGTGGCGACGGTGACGCCGACGCGGCCGATGAGCGCCAGTTGCGCATCGAGAGCGATGCACGGCGGGTGCAGCTACTCACCATCCACGCCAGCAAGGGGCTGGAGTTTCTGATCGTATTCCTGCCGCTGGTGTGGCGCGTGAGCGATCGCAGCGGCGTACGTTCACCCCGGCTGCTGCGCTTTCATGATGATGCCGGACAGCGTTGCGTGGATCTGGGCTCGGCGGATTTTATCGAACACCGCGGTCGCCACTTCCGCGAGGAGCTGGAGGAGCGCTTGCGTCTGCTGTACGTCGCAATGACCCGTGCAGTGCACGCAGTGCATGTGTACTGGGTCGATCGCGGCAAGCGACCCAGCGATGACGATCAGGCCTGGGAATGCGCGGCGATCGACTCGCTGGTTCTGCAGGCACAACAGCGGCTGCAGCTCAGCGAAGGCGAAGCCTCCCTTGAACGACTCAGCGAGACACTCGGCGGTATGCGGCTGGCGCCGTCAATCCCCGAGCGCAGGATTAGCTATACCGCCCCCGTGGAGGCCCCTTCGCCCCGTGCTACCCAGACACCGTTGCCACGCTCGCGAGCGTTCCAATGGCTGCATAGCTTCAGCAGCCTGACCCGATATGCGGCCGCCGCTGTGGTCATCGACGATAGCGGCGCCGCCGATGAAACCGGCGCGGATGCGTTCGATGTGGACGAAGGCGCCAGCATCGCAGCGGCATCCATCGACGTAGCCGAGGACAGTCGATTGCTGGCGCTGTATCCCCTGCGAGGCCCGCGTTTCGGCGATGCGGTACACCATGTACTTGAATTGGCCGGCCCCGGGCCGGTTTGGCCTGAGCAGCGTCAGCTGTTGAACGCCCAACTCACCGCCCAGGCCATCAAGACGAACAACCTCCCAGCGGACGAGGCGCTGGAGCGCGTCGGCCGATTGATCGACCGTATTCGCCATGCCGACCTGGGTGATGGACTGCGACTGATCGATATATCGCCGGAGCGGCGAATCGTCGAGTTCGAATTCCAGTTCCCAGTGCAGCAGGTGCCACTGGCTCGACTGCGCCGGCTGTGCCGTGAATACGGCCACGCCGACGTGGTGCCGGGCAGCCTCGACGCGACCGCCCTGAACGGCATGCTCACCGGTTTCGCCGACCTTATCGTCGAATGGAATGGGCGCTTCCACGTGCTCGACTACAAGACCAATTGGCTCGGCGCTCACGTGAACGACTACACGGGCAGCTCGCTGGATACTGCCATGGCCGAACATCACTACCCCTTGCAGGCGCTGCTTTATACCGTGGCGCTGCATCGCTATCTACGCCAGAGAATGGACGGCTATACCGCCGAAGACCATCTCGGCGATAGCTGGTATTTATTTGTCCGGGCATTGGGCTTGCAGCTGGATACGCAGCCCAGCCCAGGCGTGTGGCGGCAACGCTGGCCAGCGGCACTGATCGAAGCACTCGACGATGCTTTCGCCGGCGTACAGGAGGCTGTCGCATGACCCACCTTCTGCACCCGACGATGGAAGTTGATGAGCGCGCGATCGACCAAATGCTGGCCCAGTGGGTACTCAACCGTACCGATTCGCCTGTGCTCGCCAGTGCTGTACGTGCCGCCAGCGCGGCTGAAGGCCTCGGCCATTCCTGCGCCCGGCTGACCGACCCTTACACCCGCGCCGGGTTCGACACCGAAGCTCTGATGATGCTGCGCCGGCATGCCTGGGTTGGCGACGGTCAGCAGTTCACACCGTTCGTACTCGATGCACAGGATCGTTTCTATCTGTGGCGCAACTGGCAACACGAATTGAAACTCGCCGCCGCGATCCTGCAACGTTGCGAACGCCGTTCGCTGCCGATTCCAGCCGACGTTCTTGCCGATGACATCGCCGCCCTGTTCGGCACGATGCCATCGGGTTCCGCTGACTGGCAGCGCGCCGCAGCGGCGGCGGTTCCAGGCGCGCGCTTCTTTGTACTGACCGGTGGCCCGGGCACCGGCAAAACCACTACCGTCGTGCGCATGCTGCTGATGCTGCTGCATCACGCCCGTGCATGCGGCCTGCCAGCGCTACCGTCCATCGCGCTGGCTGCACCGACCGGCAAGGCCGCGCAACGTCTGGTGCAAGCCATCGCCAAGGGCAAAGCCGAGCTGCAAGCATCCCTTTCCCCTGGAAGCGATTTCAGTCGCGATAGCTCAGGTACGCGGCAAAACCTGCAAGACCTGCTCCCACAGATCCCGCATGCGGACGCACGCACCCTGCATCGCCTGCTCGGCTATCAGCCCCGGGACAACAGCTTCAGCCGTGGCCCCCACAACCCACTGGCCGAAGACATCATCGTGGTCGACGAGGCCTCGATGGTTGATCTGGCCATGATGCGCCAATTGCTGGAATCGCTGCGCCCCGACGCCGTGTTGATTCTTCTTGGCGATCCCGGCCAGCTTGCATCGGTCGACGCCGGCTCGGTGCTGTCCGACATCGTCGCCAGCACGCCGACGAACCAGCTGCCGTCGAACATGGCCAGCATGCTCGCGCCGCTACTGCAGAATGTGGCCGACGTGACCAAAAATGATGCCGCCACGCGGAACAGCCCATTGGCTGGTCATGTGCTTACGCTCACGCATAGCTGGCGCGCTGGCAGCGGATTACAACAAGGCATCGAAGCACTGCGTGGCACGCCCGATCCCGCCTGGCTGGATTCACTATTGGCCGACCGGTCAGATAGTGATTTGCACTTGCGCCGCTGCGCCGACAGCAACGACCTGCGCGCCCGCGTCGACGCATGGCTCGACCGCCACAGCGATCTGCTACAGCCCTTGTTGATACCGGGCATCGAAGCCGGGGAAGCGCTGCATCGCTTGCGCCGGTTGCAGATTCTTTGCGCGCTGCGCGACGGCCCATTCGGCGCCCAAGGCATCAACACGCTGGTTACACGTCGCCTCGGCGCGCGCTTTGCGGTCGACACCGGTCACGCCTGGTACCACGGCCGCGCCGTGATCATCACCCGCAACGATTACGCCCGCGGCCTGTTCAACGGCGACGTCGGCATCGCGCTGGAAAGCACAGAAGGATTACGCGTGTGGTTCGAGGTAAGCGACCGCGAAGGCCACGCCGGCCTGCGCAGTTTCTCCCCGCGCGCATTACCCGCCCACGAAAGCGCCTGGGCCATCACCATCCACCGCAGCCAGGGCTCGGAGTACAACGATGTAGCCGTCGTACTGCCGCCCAACGAAGACAACCGCGTACTCACCCGCGAACTGGTTTACACCGCCATATCGCGCGCCAGAAGCCATGCTGAAATCTGGTCTACTGATGCTTCATTTCGCGTGGCACTTGGGCACCCGATCCAGCGCCAGGGAGGGTTACGTGATCGACTGCAAAGCCCATAAACGGAAACGTGTTTTCGATTGAGGTGACAGCCAAATGGCGATTTCATGGGCGTATCGATACTTGCGTATAGGTGCCGTTGGCATCGGTTGAAATCTAAGCGATCTCCTGTGTATCTATAGGATGCGCTTGGTCGTCACTACTCCGCAGGTAAGCGCTTATACAGTAAGGCCCTCTGCATCGAGTAGACGCAGAGGGCCGTCAATTTGAGACGTGCCGCGGCTTTATGAATTCTTCAAACTACACATCAATTAAGTATCTCGCGCCAGTTGACGCGGTTGATGAGAGGGCTGGAACCGGGCTGCTGGATCGCTGCCGACTGGGGTAGTGCTCCAGTCTGACCGTACAACACCGCGTACTGCCCGTTCGGTAGCTGAACGATCTGCAAACCGGTCGTTGCCGTGCCAGTAGTGAGTGACGACAACAGGGTGGTCGAGTTGCTACCCAATATCACCGTCTGGCCAGCAAAATTAGTCGCATAGACATTCCCCAGCAGGGAGCAAGGGTCGGTGGACGGAGTCAGCGATGTCCAGCTGATGATGGCCACACCCGCGGCTGCATCAGGGTTAACCACGATCCGTTCGGTACCGCCGCTTGATCCTGCAGACCCGATGAGATCGTAGTACCAGCCAAGGGAGCTGTCGGTGAGGTTCAGGCCCGTTAACAGATTGGTGTTCGCCGTCAGCACACCTCGCGTGAGCGGTAGACCTGTGGTTGACGGCGTAGGACCGGTTCCATCGCGAAGCGCGTACATGGTCTGTTGCTGCGTCGTGTTCAGATTGCTGATATCAAGAAACTGCCCGGTACCAACAAAAACCCAGCGCAGTGTGCCAAGCCCGGTTGAGTCGATGCTCAGTTCGATGCGTGGCGCGGTGGTTATTGGCTGCGGATTACCTGAAGGATCTTTGAGCGTGGCCAACTTCGTCGGTGCCGGATAGGCGGGAGTCGGATTGTTCGAAGCATCCAGAGCCGCTTCCGAGAGATCAAAGCGCCATACATTGCCCAGCAGATCGCCTGCATACACCTGGTCGATAGTTCCGTCGCTGACGTTCTGAGTGTAAGCAGTGGCTTGAGTGAGCCCAGCGGGATTGGCCGCTGAACCTACGCCAGTATCGATCTTTTGTATCAACGCGCCGGTGGCCGCATGCACAATGTACAGGACACCGTGACCATCCTGGCCAGCACCGGTATTGTTGTAACCCGAGGTCATCACTACGACCCAGCCATACTTGCGCGTCTTCACGATCAACGGTGCGCCATAGCTGTAACCCATATCGGGATCGGTGAATTCCCACAGCACGTTTTTAGCCTCCGAGGCCTCGACGGTGGCACTACTGGTCGTATCCACGGCTGCCGGAACAGCCGTAACATCCAGCGCGTAATATCCCATGCCGCCTTTGCCAAGGCCGCCCACCAGCAACGAATGCCATTTGGATGTGCCAGCCGTGCTGGTAGGCGTGGTGCTGCCGTTGCCGGTTAGCGTGAAGTCGATGTCCGATACCTGTGGAGTCTGGTCCACATAGAAGTGGTGGCTATAGTTATTCGTGGAAACACCATTCAAGTTGGCCAGTGCGGGGAGACCGTTGATCAGTGGCGTGGCGGTGGGCCCGGCGTAAACGAAACTCGGCACATAGGCAAACAGCTCGCTACCACCGCCAGATACCGGAGCAGAAGTCGTCGGGGTCAGGAAGTCCGCTTCAAATGCATGCAGCATGCCGTCATTTCCGCCGGCATAAACGACAGGCTGACGGTTCGCGACGGTCGCCGAAAAGGCGGTATAGCCAGGATTCGCGGTCTCCGTGTAGGACGGCGACGATGCGTTTTGTACCAGCACCGCTTGTGAGTCCACGACATCGCCCATGACGTGACTGCGCGCGCGATAGAAAGTCCCCTCGTTGCTCTTGTCACCACGCAGGTAATTGACGAGATTGGTGGGGGTACCGCCCGTAGTAACGCTGCCAAGAGCCGTCTGTTCGGCAGTCGACAAATTGGTAGCGCTGTATCTGAATGGCACACCTTTCGTGCCGTTCCAAGTCACGATGCGGCGACCCGTGTTCCAACCAATAATGGTTGTACCGGAAAGGCTTTGAGTGAGCGTATCCAGCTGGATCTGAGCATGCCATTGATTACTACCCGTAACAGGAGCAATGGCAGCACCAGGGGCGTCAGAAGCCACATAGCCATACACATCCCCTGTCCAGGACACGGGCGTGTACTGGGTGGTGTAGACCGGGAAACCAGCCACTGGTGACCAGAACGGAGCGACGCTGGGTGTGACATTGCTGAGCACGCGGGTCGGCGTAACACCCGGAGCAGAAGCGCTTTGAGATGCCGTCGAGGCGACATTGTTGAAAATTTGCTGCAAACCCGACTGAATCAGCGTCGGCTGGTTGCCGGGAAAGTAGTTGTCCGGTCGCAGGTTAAATGCAGCAGCCGTCGTGGAATTGGTATGCCAGGTGAGGATATTGGCAGGAACGCCATCACCATTGATGTCATTGAAGCCACCGTATTTTGCAGCCAACCAGTACATGCTAGGGCCAGCCTGGCCACCGGATGTGCTGAATTTTGCCGGATCATAAATATAATTTGGGTTGACCCCATCGTAAGCACCCGGCTCCAACACATCGACTGTATAAGTAGTCACCGTCTGTTTGTTCGCCTTGTCAGGACGTATGTCCTGGGTATGCGCGAAGTAAGCCAGACCAGCCATGTTATAAGTCGGCGTGCTCGTGCCATTGGGCTCGGTCTGGTTTCCCAGTGTGGTAGTGACGACGGTTGAGGTCGTCGCACCGCTACCAGCCTGACGGAGCTGCGCCATGTTTATCGACGCTGGCGTGGTGGTACCAACAGCTTCGATTAGTGGCAGATTTCCAAGCTTGTTAGCGAAGGCTGCGGCGTCAGCCAAGACTCCGGTTCCGTCCGTGCTAACGGGTGTCAGAGCGTCCTGACCGGTCACCCCAGGCGCAGGCCCTCCGGAACTCGGTACTCGGGTGTCATACCAGGTATGAATATCGCCAATGGAAAGAATCGCATTGGACTGACAGGTGTATTGCACCGGGTCATTGAGTTGACCGGAAAACACAGGAAAGGCGGTATCGAGACTATTGGATGCGGTCAGCCCGGTGGTATAGCTCGAATCGAGTGGAACGTGCATGTAGTAAGACAATGCTGCCCAATAAAGATCAGCCACGGTATCGTATGTTTCATAACCATTGGCGTAACCAAACTGATTCAGATAATTGATGGCGCCTGTCTTTGTGGCATTAACGCCACCGGGAGCCGTAGCTGTCGTATCTGAGGTATCGGGATTAGCCGCAAAAATGCCGGAGTTTTTATCCCATTCGGCGTTCGTATTCGGCTGACGAGTACCGTAACCGTTGTACGTCGTTGGTCCGTTATCACGCAATAAAGCGCGAACGGCGCCATTGGCGGGGCCATTTCCCTGCTGAAAGGCGTAAGCTGCAGCGCCGACGCGAATCTGCGTGTAGTTCTGCTGAATCAGGCCATCGGGTTTGTTGTAGACACCGGCACCAACATAATCGGTGGTCTTGTGAGCGGAATTGCAGTTGCTCTCCAGCATGCCGGTAACGCACACCTGAACCTCTGCGTTGTACGTGGTAGCGATATTATTGGTCGTAACCTTGGACTTGCCGCTACCCGTTGAGGTCGTTCCTGTATTGCTGAAGCCGCTGTTGTTGGAGACGACGAAGGTGGTGCCCTGCCCGGCCGACTCCAGGTAAACCGTCGTAAGCGTCGAATAGTTGGTATCACCGATTACGGTTGAAGGCGAGACATTGTCGCTGGAATCAATCTGCTTATTCGGGAAGTTGCCCGTGGTGCTTTGCGAGTTTAGGATGGAGCGTTCCAACACCGTGGTTGTCGAATTGTCGACCACACGATTGCCACCAGTGAGGGCTTGGCGAAATTCGTCAAGCGCCGTCATGGTTGCCCAGTTCAGCATGTTGCCACTCCAGTGATAGCTGGTTTTGCCACCGGAAGTTGCGTTACAGCCACCGCTGGAGTTCACCGCACCAACGGGGACGAAGTACCCGGTCGTTGCGCTTCCTGGAGGACTGGTGATGCTGTAGTCATAACACTTGGCCGGATCGAAGTACCCCAGAAACGGACTGGCAGCGGCGTACGTGGTGTAGCTGGTTGCATTCGTGTAGGCGCCAACTGTGCCCGTCGGAAACTCCACGGAGAGCGACAACATCAAGTTTGCCGGTACATTCGAGCTGCTGTACACAGGAGTATCTGCCAGCACCGTTTGTGCCTGTACGTTGTTTCCGCCCAGAAAGGTCAGCATGCATGTCAGCACGCAACCCAAACCGGAGAATTGATGCGCACGCAAAGACTTGGACATGATCGTTCCCGAAACACGAGTGAATAAGCTTTGGCTGCGAACGTCTGGTCCGCAGCCGTGGCTGGCAAGATGGTTCTGATCACGATGCATGGCCTACCCCTAAATCGTTAACGCGCAAAAAATGTTTCATGCATCTAGAGCGCACTTAGCAACTCCGGACACAGTTCAGCGCATGATGGTCTGTACGTAACCGACTGTTCCCTTGCTGCCGTCTACACGAACGCTCAATCGAAACGCCGCGGATGCTCCCGACGCAAATGGCGGTCCGTTATCCTTGGTCTGATTGGAGACAGAGCCGCCTTGGATGGACGCGCCCGGCACAATACAGGTAGCGGGGTTGGCTGCAGTCGTACCGGTCGGACACAGTCGCTCTACCACATAAAACACCTTATTGCCTTCGGTGCCGCCATCGAGGAGTTGCGGTAGCTGATGGATACTGGCTGCCGTCTCATTCATCAATACGTCGGGCATATCGGGGCGCACCGTTGCTGATTGAATCGTCGAGTAGTAGTACGAGAGCCCCGACCCGTCGCCGTTACTGTCGCTAAAGGGTTCATCGAAGTTGATATTGGTCCTGGCATCCACGTAGGCTCGCTCGGCTTCTTGTATGACGCTTTGCCGAAACGTCAGGCTGCCCGCAATCGTATTGCTGGTGTCTACCGAACGCATCAGGGCTACCGCAGCAAGCAAAGTCACCACTAACACGATGACCGCGATCAGCACCGAGATCATTCCTCGTTGCTGGTGCCGACCATTTCGGTGTCGCATGCCCACGCGTTTCATGTTCATGTCGATTTGGCTCAGAAAAAGTTGGTGATAAACGCGTTGCGAATCGGAATGGTGGTGTCGTAAACCTTGTAGCGGTACTGCGTATTGATGACGACACTGGTGTTCAGTCCTGACGCGGTAAGGTCGGGGAACAGCATCAGGGTGGGGGTGGGGGGACCCGCATAATCCGAAGTCCGCTCCGGCAAACGGCTCTGCGAAACCACAGCTATACGAATTGCCGTAATCTGAGTTATGGCTGCTTGTGCCGCGGCTGTATTGGCCGTGAGTGCGCTGACGGCCCAAGCGCCGGTCGGCGCCACCCACTTATCGACCGCGTAGGAGGGTTCATCCGCTACACCGGTTCCGTCATGGATGCCATACAAGGCCTTGAGCTGTACGATGCCGTCGGCAATCGGCAACGGTGTCGCGCCGCCGTTCGCCGCGCGCTTCAACTGATCAAACTCAACCAATGAGTTGGTGCTTGGATCAACACCGAAAAGGCTGAACACCGGCTGCTGACCAAGATCGAACACGTTCACTGCGTTGGCCAAACCAGCAACCGGGGGCACAGCGGCCGCAAGGGTTATATTGGTAGTGCTTATGTTCGTCACCAATTCGGATGGGGACGTCGGCGTTATCTGTCCAATCGCACAAGCGCCAGTAGTCATTGTGCCCAGCAGGTAATCACCCGTCAAAAGACCAAATGTGTTGCCTACGACGATTGTGGTAGGACTGGGAGTACTGGTGACACCGACCTTGAACACCTGAAGCGCCGGATTTCCGCTCATCACACTGATCACGTCCGGATTGGCGCCACCGCTGGCGATCAGTACCGGAATGACCTGTGTTGTGGCCGGCAAGTTGAGCGCTGCGTTATTGAACGGCGCAGGCATGGCTGCCGATGTAAGCGCCGTGATCGGGCACCCCCATACGCTATACGACTTCCCTTGTACGAGTCCGGAGCCGGCGGTACGAATCTGGCGCTCGAGTTCATACAGCGTGTAGCTGCCATTCTGTTGTGCATCATCGCCGCTGGTCGTGGTGCGCTTCTTTCCTTCGAACACAGCGAAGGCCGCCATTATCGCCAGCACGCAGATGAGGCTGATCAGCATGCCCACCATCAACTCAATCAAGGAGAATCCCTGAGCGCGTATGGGAAACGCGCGACGTATCGCGTGTAACTCCAAGCCGCGACGGCCGTTGACGTAGGCCTCAGGGGCCGATTTGTGTAATGGATACATAGTTATGAGGACCAGTGTCGTTCGGGGCTTGCCAGTTGACCGTGACCGTTACCAAAGCGTCTTTTGGATAAGCAGGATTGGGGACGATCGTGATAACGGGCGCATTGGCAGTGGCCGTCACGCCAGGCAGGCAATTCGTAGACGGGTGGGCTGCGGAACAATCGATGGTATTGAGCCAAGCCGTATATTGCGCGCCACCTGTACCGCCTGAACCGGCATAGGCGGTCGCCAAGTCGGCGGCGCCAGTCACATTACCTGTCCACATCTGAGTGATTATCTGATCAGCGAGCATCGCGGCATTCGTGCGGTACTGCGCATCGCTGGCCAGTTTTACGGCCGCGCCCTGCAGGGAGACCATGCCGAGAATGCCAATCGAGAAAATCACGATGGCGATCAACGCGTCGAGCAAGACGATGCCCCGTTGCGAGCGCTTGCCTGGGACTTTCATACCTGTGGTTTTCACGGACACCCCTGCGGGCCTGTGGTGGTACCGAACGTAATTTGTGGATCGCACATGTTCACCATGCCACCAGCGGAAATCGTCGTAACCAGGCGACGGCTGTTGGCTTGCGGGGCGTTGGCATCGATGCGAACGATCGAGGTACCGTTGTAGTCCGAGGGACGACCCAGCGGATTGAATGTGATGCCGGCAGGCACTCCGCCGGTGATTCCGGCGCCGGAGCCACCGTAAGTGCCGGGAGCGATGTCGGCTATGGCTGTTGTCGCGCCAATCACTACACCGGTCGTGCCGTCCTTGCCGGTAAAACTCTGCAGCGTGCTACTGCTGCCGGCGAGGGGGTCTGGGCAGGTGGATACGGCCGCTGCGCTTGCCGCCGAGGTCGGCAGCAGGCAAACCGTCCAGTCCGCACCGTCGGATGGGGAGTTCAACTGAAACCGAACATTGGTTGCGCGCTGCGATGCTTCGTTGCGCGCGAACCTCAGGCCATTCTGAATGGACTCCGTAGCTGTGCGGATGCGTGAATTGACTATCCACTGCTCGTAACTTGGGATACCAAGCACGATCAGAATCGCCAGAATGGTCAGCGTCACCATCAGCTCTAGCAAGCTGAACCCGTGTGGAGAGGCCCGCTTCATTGGCAGAGGCCGCCCTTGCGAACGATCCAGCAAATGGCTGACGGCGGACCCCAATTGCCTGGTGCAGCGGGAGTGGACTGATTATTGTTGTTGTCGACCTGAAAGGTGAACCCTGCGACCGGAGTACCAGCATTTCCGACAGCCTGTGCCGTATATGTCTGCGAAGTCAGAAGATCACAGGTGATCGTGAAGTACTTAAGTCCGCTGCTCGCCGTCGCTGGCGCAACGCCACAGGCTCCCCCCGTGCCATAGTCTCGGTTGTCCTGATAATACTGCTCCATGCTCACCCGATAAGCGGCGAGGTTGTTATGGGCCTCGGTGAGCTTTCCGCGAGTTACGTAATCCGTATAACTGGGGAGGGCAATGGCGAGAAGGATCGCAATAATCGCGACCACGATCATCAATTCGATCAGCGTGAAACCGCCCATCCGCTCGCGATGCATTCGCATCATCTTCATAGATCGCCCCCTGTAGAGCGTCAAATGTCTAGTTTCAGTTTCTGCCGGACGTCGTTCGGCAAAACCCTGCATCCCGCACCACAATCGAAAACTAGCTTCCGGTCAACGATTGCGCGCTTACCCTTTTCGCAATAAATCTTGGCGGGATATGCACATCTCACTTAAATCAAGCGATCAACTGCATTTGGTGAGAACAAGAACTACCGCCTAGCATCCCAAGATTGACTGCGAACCGGCGTTAAGATCGCGCCGTCAATATCTCAATCAGCGAGACGCCTCGCTGACGCGACATGACCTGCATGGAATTCTCCCCTATGCCCCTTGCATACCACTGTACTCATTCGCCAGGCCGCAACTAGTCCAAACCCGACAAGCGGTAGGAATTGCCCGACAAGCGGCCGGCGATGGCTTACAAAACTTGATCGGCGTCACTGGTGAGAGACTGACCGCCGTATCGCGGCTGTCTTTACGTCACTTTCCCCGCGGGTTAGGGCCCTTCCCCACGAGCATGATTCGTAAGAAAATACGCTTCAGTAACCATGGAGGGTGGAGCATGACCGTCGAACGCATAGCCACGGAACGATACGCAGCGCTGAGTGCCACGATCGTCGATACGTACGGAGGTTACGGGGTGCACTCCGCACCAGAAGGAAAGGTGCCGATGTGAACATCAGCAGCGATCACTCCGCAAACAAAATGCGCGAGCTTGCAGTGAAGATCGCCGACCGTTTTGCGCGCTCGGAAATCGAGATGTTCTGTCGTAACGTCGCCGTCAGCACCGGGCGTCCGATATTCGACGTCAGCTGCCCCTTGGTGGACGCGGGTGTGCGGGGAGGCGAATGGCTGGCGGCGGTTGCCGATGCCGTTCATTACATCGAACTACGCAGCGATGCGCTGCCGTACAAGATGCACCACGTCCGTGACCTGGTGTGGTTCGAGGAGCTGTCGTAACCGCGCAAGAAACGAGGTTGCGGGCCATAGCGTCCGGTGAAGAGAAGCTTCGCCCCTACTCATCCATTCCAATCAATCCCTCGATATCGATTTCGGCGAAGAACAGACCTCGATCCCTCGCTTCGGCACGGTTCAGCAGTGGCCGATCGAACGCTTTGGGCACCAGACCAATGCGTTTGATTTCACCGTTCCTGCTCACTTCGTACCCGGCGTGGTCGTACTTGATCTCGTAGGTATAACGCTTGCCTTGAACGCGCGTATAGGTGGCCTTTTCCATATCTCACGCTCTTTCGATACTGTCCAATGACCTGCGTGGACTTCAATCAACAGCCACGCTTGATAGATGAAGCAAGATGCTTGCCAGTCAAAGACAGTGGCCGCGTAAGCGGCGCAATTTGAGCCTCCGGGCTCAAGGTGGAATCCGAACAGGGGCGATGACGGCTTCACCCGCAAAAAATAGGCCCGACTTGCGCGGGCTTTTGAATCTTTCGTGCGGGGATTAGAAGTTGACGCCTTTGGCTGCAGCAAAGTGCCGGGTATCCGCCCATCTCGCAGCGCAGGCCAGACAATCACACTCGCCACGGCACACTGGGTCGCAGCACGCAACACAGGTACAACAATACATCTGCGGTTCCGACTTGCCATCGAGAGTGCGACAGTAATACCCACCCGAGCTGGGATAGCGGCGCTCTCCCTCAGGTGTTGGGAGGCCGTCACCCGTCTTCAGTAATCTTTCTTGCCGCGTGATGGTCATTGGGATGATCCGGCGAAGCTTAGCGAGCGGACACACTGAAAAGCCTGCACAACGTAAGTGGCAGGTACCGCCCTTTTCCCGAGCGCTGAGCACACATGCGGACCCAATGTGTCACTAGCAGACGTAACGGAGAACTGTAGGAATCTACAGGTTCGCCTGAGGGCTCATCCCTATAGGCTTGGCAACAAGCAGTCCAACCGACCGATCGCCCGGCCTTGCCAACTCGGACGCAGGTTGAATGGATACGCTGGACAACTTCATGCGTGTTACCGAATGGATTCAATTTGGTGCCCACTCCCCCGGGCGCCATTTTTTTTGAGTCGGCAAAGCTCATTCCAGGCGCATGAGACCGTCGCCCTGGCCATTGCACGGTGCCATTCGAAGGCCATATACGCGGCACAACCGCAATGGCTACCGGGCCATAACGTCAGAAAAAACAAAGGCCTGCTTACGCAGGCCTCTGAAATCGTGGGGAAATAGGAATCGAAGATGATCTTGAAATCCCTTGTTTTATGCCATTCATCCAATAGAACAAGTTGCAGTTACCCCCAAAGTTACCCCCACACTTCGCTTGCTACCGCCGCACCGACTCGTCTCGCAACGTCAGCTTCCGGCCAAAAGCTGCCATTCATCTTCGGCATTTTGTGCCATTTATGAAGTTCGATATCGTGGTCCGGAACACAAAGTTTTGAGCACGGAAAGACCTATGTCGTCATCTCCCGCCACTGTGGATGCATTGGATAGGGCAACAACACCAACGCGCATCATTGGATCAAATCCCATAAAGCTGCGGTAACCGCCGGTACGACCATTGTGCAAAGCAGCCTCTCCGGCAGAGTTGGTGAAAATGCTCCAGCCGAGCGCAGTCTCAAGACCCATAGTTCCCGTTGGTCG
>Ga0302305_1001221_pt1 | contig 14866 bp, 11 predicted proteins | sample III_Palsa_E2_3_FD_198764 | JGI IMG/M metagenome (GOLD analysis project Ga0302305, IMG submission 198764) | Peat permafrost microbial communities from Stordalen Mire near Abisko, Sweden - III_Palsa_E2_3 | ecosystem: Environmental > Terrestrial > Soil > Palsa > Peat permafrost | place: Sweden... | reverse complement strand
CCGTCCCTGGGTGGTTTTCTGACCCAGGGTTATGGCTGGCGTTCGGTGTTTTACGTGAATCTGCCGGTCGGTTTGCTGTCCTTGTTATTTGTCTGGTTATACCTGCCGCATTTGCGCCACAGCGATCCTAGCAAGAAAATGCGGCTCGACTGGCCGGGCGCGTTGATGATTGCCGTCGCGCTCGGTTGTCTGCAGCTATTTGTCGAGATGTTGCCAAAACACGGTATCAGCGCGAGCACCGCCACGCTATTGGTGGTCAGTATCTTGACGGCCTATGCCATCTGGGTCTGGGAGCGGCGTTGCGCGCAACCCTTGTTGCCGTTTGAGATGTTTCGCGATCCCAAGCTGGGTCCGCTGTTCACCTTGTCGGTGCTGGGCGGGTTCGCGATGTTTTCCATGCTGTTTTTTACGCCGCTGATGCTGCAGGGCGGCTTCGGTTTGTCGCCGCGCGAAGCGGGTTTGTTGATTACGCCGCTGGTGGTGTTTATTACCATCGGCAGCATTGCTAATGGTCGGATTGTGACGCGTATGCGCAATCCCACTGTGATGTTGACGATAGGCTATGCCATGCTGGCGCTGGCCTGTTTGGGCGTGGCGATTTCAAGCCGCGCCATGCCGCGCTTGCTGCTGATGACGTTTATGTTATCGGGTGGTTTGGGGCTGGGGCTGGTTTTTCCGAATCTAACCATTTTCGCGCAACAGGCCGCCGGTCGCGAGAACCTCGGCATTGCCACCGCGCTTTTGCAGTCGTTGCGGATGATAGGCGGGATGTTCGGCGCGGCGCTGACCGGTACCTTGGTGACGCATCAATATACGGCCGGCGTGAAGTTCGGCTTAAATGCCGATCATGCCTTGCCCTGGCTGGCGCAATTTGCCGATCCGCAAATTTTGATTAGCCGGGCGGCGCAGATACCGCTGTTGGCTGAGCTGGCCAATCAAGGACATAACGGTGCCATGTTGCTGGAAATGGCGCGCGAGTCGTTGGTCAGTGCGATTCATCTCGGCGTGGCGCTGGCCGCGGTGGTGTCGGTGTGGGCGGTCTGGCATGTGCGCCGGGTGCCGCCCGTGGTGTTGCATGGAGCCGCTGCGGCGCCCGAAACCTTGGTTCCAGGAGAATAAGCATGCCGGAAAAACAGGCACGCGTGGCCGCGATTCAACAGTTTGGCCGAACTTATCGTAGTTTTCTGGCGGCTTTCGAAGCGCATGTCGGCCTGCCGATGCCGCGCTGGCGAATACTGCTGGCGGTCTCCGAAGGCGGCAGCGTGTCGCAGAAGTCTTTGGTTGAGAAACTACAGCTCGACCCTGGCGCGCTGACGCGCCAACTGAAGAGCCTTGAGACGCTGGGCTGGATCAGCCGCAGCGTCGAGGCACGTGATAACCGCATCACCAATGTCACCTTGACCCAGGCCGGCATGGCCGTGGTCGAAGGCGGCATGCCTTTGCGCAACGAGTTTCTCGATCAAGTCCTGGCGCGCTTTCCCGATGAGCAGTTGAGTGCGCTATCGGCAAGTTTGCAGTTGCTGGAGGCCAGCATTGCCGACTTGCGCGCCGGTAATAACTTAAATAAGCTCAAAAATACGTCTCAATCACCTCTGTGACGTCATAGTGCGGATCGACCACCACCAACTGCCGCCATTTGTCGAAGGTCAGGCACGGATGTGAGACATCGAAGGCGATCATGTCGCCGATTTTGACATCGTCCTGTACGGCGATACGCAGAAAGGTGTGCTGGTCCATCATTTTAAAGACTTCCCAATTGCGCATCACATCGATGTCTATTGGCGCGTCGGCGCCGGGACGGTAATGGCGTGCCGCGATCGGAAACCCCGAGGCCGAACCGACGTCGCGCCGTCCCAGGCCGATAATGGCATGCCCGGGTTCCGGCAGCGAGGTGACATAGGCCCACACCTGCAAAGCCGGTTTGAGTTCCGCGCCGATGCGCCGAGCCACCGCGCTACGCTGCATCACGCCCGCATGCGCGTGCCGGTAAATGCCTGCGTCATGCGTCAGATAGCAGCCCGGGCGCAAGACGATTTCCAGTGCGCCGTAGAGCTGCGCTGCCTGGAACTCTTCCGCCACCAAGTCGAACCACGACGATCCCGCGCCCGATAGCAAGACCGGCGAGCGCGCGAAGGTCCCCGCTTGCATCAGGTCACCGGTCCAGCTAACGGCTTGCCGCAAGAGCGCACGAATGGCGTGTTCGTCGTCGAGCACGCCTTCGTACAATTCAATGCCGGCCAGCTTGAGCGCCCCCGGCCAGTTGGCCAGCGCCGCCAGCACGGCATCGCGCTGCGCCACGGTGCGCACGCCACTGCGCCCGCCTGTGCAACCGATTTCCAGCAGCACATTGAGCGGCCGGCCGGCCTGTTTGAAGAAAGTGCCAAGTTGATTGACGTTATCGACCGAGTCGACTACACAAAAAAATTCAAAGGACGGATCGCTCAGCAAGTCGGCGATCAGCGCCATATTTTGCCGGCCGACCAGTTGATTGGCCATCAGCACGCGCCGCACGCCGCCATGATAAGCCGCTTGTACTTGAGGGGGCGTTGCCAGCGTAATGCCCCAGGCGCCGGCGGCGAGTTGCATGCGAAACAGGCGGGGCGCCATGGTGGTTTTGCCATGGGGCGCCAGTCGTACACCGTACTCGCCGACAAACTGCTGCATCCATTGCAGGTTGTGAGCCAGCCGGTCGGCATAGAGGACAGCTGCCGGCAGAGAGATATCTTCGCGCAGCAAATTCCAGTGCAATTGCCCGGCATCCGTCAGCGCGACTTGCGCGGCGGGAAGCGACCCCAGACCTTTGCCTAATGGATCGATCGGGCGTTCGCCAAAATGCGCGGTGAAATGTGGGTCCGGTTTGGCAGACACGTTGGCCCCCTAAGTTGATTTATTGCCGCGCGGTGCGGGCGTTATCCGGCAGCGGCAGGTTGAAGTTGGTCCGGAATGGGTTGATATCCAGTCCGCCGCGTCGCGTGTAGCGAGCATATACCGCGAGTTTGACCGGCGAACAGGCATGCAGAATATCCATAAAAATGCGCTCGACGCATTGTTCGTGAAAGCCTGTATGACTGCGGTACGAAATAATGTAGCGCAACAAGCCGGCATGGTCGATGGGCGGGCCGACGTAGCGAATCTGCACGCTGCCCCAGTCGGGTTGGCCGGTGACCGGGCAATTCGATTTCAACAGGTCCGACACCAGCGTTTCGTCGACCGGTGCTTGGTCGTGGTCGGCTTTGAGCAGGCTGGGATCGGGATGATAGATGTCGGTGTCGAGATCGAGGCGGTCCAGCGGCGTGCCGCTGAATTCATCGAGTACCAGTTTGCCGAATTCAAAGGGTTGCGTCAGCTTGACTTGGACTTGCGCGCCGCACACGGCGGAAACGTCCTGCTTGATGGTCTCGAGCAACAACTCGGTGGACTCATACGGCGTCTGTGCAAATGAGCCCAGATACAGCTTGAACGATTTCGATTCGATGATATTGGGCGAGTCGGCCGGCACGATAAAGGTGGCCAGCGCAATCTGTGGTTTGCCGCGCGGTGTCAGCCAGGAAAGCTCGTAGGCATTCCAAATGTCGGCGCCAAAGAACGGCAACGGCGTCGGCACATTGATTTCCGTGCGCGCGCGCTGGCGATCGATCGCAAATAACAGCTTGGGATCGTAATGATCCTGGTAGGCCACGGCCTTGCCAAGTTGGGATTGTTCAGGTGTCATAGATTTGCTATACCACTGGGCACATGCCCGGTTGGTGAAAAGCCCAGCGCGGATACGCAATGGCTGATCTGGTCGTCAAAGAAAAAATCAGGCTCGAATTCCCGCAGGAATTGGCCTTTGTCCATGCCGCCCAGGAACATCGCTTCGTCGATTTCGATATCCCACTCCATCAGGGTACGGATCGCGCGTTCATGGGCCGGCGCCGACCGCGCGGTAACCAGCGCGGTACGGATGCGCACCGGTGTTGACGCGTCAGCCGCTTTTTGCAAGCGATGCAGGGCGGCCAGCAACGGTTTGAGCGGGCCGTCGCGCAAAGGCAGGTTGACCTTGCTGGTTTCGTTCCGGATAAACGCGTCGAGCCCCTGCGCTTTGAAGATACGCTCGGCCTCGTCAGAAAATAACACGGCATCGCCATCGAAGGCGATGCGGATTTCATTGGGGTGCTGCTCGGCGATTTTGACCGATTCCGGATAGACGCGTGCAGCCGGAAAGCCGGCGGCGAGTGCATCGCCGACATCTTCCTTGTTCGCCGACAAAAACAAACTGGCGTTAAACGAGCGTAGATAGCGAAACGGCGGCCGGCCGCGTGTAAACACGCCGCGCTCTATTTTCAGGTCGAGCGCTTCGCAAGAATGAAACGCACGCAAGCCGCTGACCGGGTCGTTACGCGACAGTATCACCACTTCGACGCGCCGCTCAGTGTCGGCTACGCCATTGAGCAAGAGCAGCTTGCGTATCAAGGGGTAGGCCACGCCGGGTTGAGCGGGGAGATTGATACGTTCGAGCTGCAGGGCCTGATAGGCGCGGTCGTTGTCCTTTTCGAAAACACGATTTTCGGCTTCGAAATCAAACAAGGCCCGCGACGAGATGGCAACGACCAGCTTGTCTTCCAGCGTATACGCCATGGCGATTTTTCCGGCGTTCAGGACAGGAACAGTTTATAGACCGGATTGCTGCTCTCGTCCCAGTAAACATAGCCCAGGGTCTTCAAGAATTGTTCGAAGGCCGCCTGCTCGTTCGTGGGAACCTGGATGCCGACCAGGATGCTGCTGTAGTCGGCGCCCTGGTTGCGGTAGTGGAACAGGCTGATATTCCAGTTCGGCGCCAGCGACGACAGAAAGCGCATCAGCGCGCCCGGGCGCTCGGGAAACTCGAAGCGATAGAGCAGTTCGTTGTCGGCCAGCGGTGAATGGCCGCCGACCATATAGCGGATATGCTGTTTGGACAGTTCGTCGTGGGTCAGGTCCAGCGTGGCGAAGCCGTGTTCTTCGAAGTTGGCCGCGATGATCGCGCCTTCATTGCGTTTGCGGGTTTGCACGCCGACAAAGATATGCGCCTGGTTGGCGTCGGCGATACGATAGTTGAATTCCGTGACATTGCGCTCGCCGACCAGCGCGCAAAAGCGCTTGAAGCTGCCGCGTTCCTCGGGGATGGTGACGGCAAATACGGCCTCGCCTTCTTCGCCGACTTCGGCACGCTCCGCGACAAAGCGCATCCGGTCGAAATTCATATTGGCGCCGGAAGCAATGGCCACCAAGGTGAGCCCCTGCGCCTGTTCGCGCTCGACGTAGGCTTTGACCCCGGCGACCGCAAGCGCGCCGGCAGGTTCGACCAGGCTGCGGGTCTCCTGGAAAATATCCTTGATGGCCGCGCATAGCGCATCGGTATCGACAATTACCACTTCATCGACGTGTTCCTGGCAGAGCCGGAAAGTTTCGGCGCCGGCAAGCTTGACTGCCGTGCCGTCTGAAAACAGGCCGACATCGGTCAATGTGACCCGTTCGCCGGCCTTCAGCGATTGAGCCATGGCGCATGAGTCTTCGGTTTGCACGCCGATGACCTTGATTTCCGGCCGTAAGGCTTTGACGAACGCCGAGACCCCGGCGATCAGCCCGCCGCCGCCGATGGGCACGAAGATCGCGTCGATCGGACCTTGCAATTGACGCAGAATTTCCATGCCGACCGTGCCCGCGCCGGCAATCACGTCGGGATCGTCGAAAGGATGAACGAAAGTGAGTCCTTGCTTCGCTTGCAGGCCCAGCGCATGTTGGTAAGCATCGGTAAACGAGTCGCCAAACAACACCACTTCAACCGCGCTGCCGCCATGGGTCCGTACCGCGTCGACTTTGACCTGCGGGGTTGTGACCGGCATGGCGATAATCGCGCGGCAACCGAGCCGGGCGGCGGCCAGGGCCACGCCTTGGGCATGGTTGCCGGCAGACGCGGTAATCACGCCACGCGCCAATTCGTCTGGCGAGAGCTGGACCATCTTGTTGAAGGCGCCGCGCAACTTGAACGAAAACACCGTCTGATTATCTTCGCGCTTCAGGTAAATATGATTACCGAGTCTGGCCGATAGCGTGCGCGCGTAGTCCAGCTCGCTTTCGCGGGCCACGTCGTAGACGCGGGCGGTCAGGATTTTCTTCAGATAATCAGGTGCGGACATGCTAACAAGGCTCAAAAAATGGAAAAAAGCGCACGGCGCCGGGTGAGGCGCCACTAGCGTAAAGGCCAATAATAGCGTCTACGCACCCCAGACCCCGGATTTCGTCCGGATTTCGTCAAAAATGCGGCTCGAATCTGTCGCTCGCCCGCCACTCGAGTCTCACTCGCATAGCAGCACGATGCTTGCGCGCCAAGACGCCATGCGCTGCGATGCAGTACAATCAGACTTTAAGCATGCAAATCGATCCGATGACCAGCCAAATACCGAAATTGCGTGGGACTTTGCCTTTAGGCGGGTTCCAACACGCCGGTTTTGCGGCGCGTCGCGTCGTGGATACGTGCAGCGCACGATCCTGGCGCTCTCCGTCATACACGGGCAGTTCCTTGATCGCAGCTTGATCCGCCTACCCGGCGTCGATCGGTTGCCGATCCGCTACCTGCCCGGCCCTAAAGGTTTCAGTAACATCCCCAGTCTATCGGTGCGCCACGTGAAGTGATGCGATGTGCACCTGCCGGCAAGCCCCGCCGGCTCACCAAACTGTCGAACATGAACGCACCTCAAGTATTCGATCCTAACGGCCAACCGGCCGCGGCACACGACGCGGCACCCCGCCTGCGCGAAATTCCTTATAACTACACCTCGTTTTCCGATCGCGAAATCGTGATCCGCTTGCTGGGCGACAAAGCCTGGGCGGCGCTCGACGAATTGCGTGCGGAACGCCGCACCGGCCGTTCCGCACGGATGTTGTATGAAGTGCTGGGCGATATCTGGGTGGTGCGTCGCAATCCTTATTTGCAGGACGATCTGCTCGAAAACCCCAAGCGCCGGGCGATGTTGATCGGCGCCATGGATCACCGCCTGAACGAAATCGAAAAACGCAGCCGTGCCGACCTGTCCAACCGTGGCGGCGATCCGGCCGGAGCCGCACGCGCCACGCGCGTCGAGGCACTGGTGCTGGCGGCTCGCAATGCGGTAGGTACTTTTTCGGCGGAATTCCAGCAAACCGCGGATCTGCGCCGGCGCACGCTGAAAGTGCTGGGTCGTCATACGCAGAAAGACAATATCCGCTTTGACGGACTGTCGCGCGTGTCGCATGTTACCGATGCGACCGATTGGCGCGTCGAGTATCCGTTTGTGGTGCTGACACCCGATACCGAGCTTGAAATTGCCAATATGGTCAAAGGCTGTTTCGAACTCGGTCTGACCATCATTCCGCGTGGGGGCGGTACCGGCTACACCGGCGGCGCCATACCTTTGACACCGTTCGCCGCAGTGATCAATACCGAAAAACTGGAACAGCTGGGCGAGGTCACGCAGACCGATTTGCCCGGTGTTACCGGCAAGGTGGCGACCATCTTCTCCGGCGCCGGGGTGGTGACGCGACGCGTCACCGATGCGGCTGAAAAAGCCGGTTATGTGTTCGCGGTCGATCCGACTTCGCTCGATGCCTCGTGCATCGGCGGCAATGTCTCGATGAATGCCGGCGGCAAGAAAGCGGTGTTATGGGGCACGGCGCTCGACAATCTGGCCTGGTGGCGCATGGTCGACCCCGAAGGGAATTGGCTGGAAATTACCCGGCTTGCTCACAATATGGGCAAGATCCACGATATCCCGGTAGCGAGTTTCGAGCTGAAATGGTTTGACGGCAATCATGCGCCGGGCGCCGTACTGCTGCGCACCGAGCAACTGGACATCGAAGGCAAGCGTTTCCGTAAGGAAGGGCTGGGCAAGGACGTGACCGACAAATTTTTGGCGGGCCTGCCCGGCATCCAGAAAGAAGGTTGCGACGGTCTGATCACCAGCGCGCGCTGGGTGCTGCATAAAATGCCGGCGCATACGCGTACCGTCTGCCTGGAGTTTTTCGGCCAGGCGCGCGATGCGATTCCGAGCATCGTTGAAATCAAGGATTTCCTGTTCGAAACCTCGAAGCAGGGCGGCGCGATCCTGGCCGGCCTTGAGCATCTGGACGAGCGTTATCTGCGCGCGGTCGGTTATGCGACCAAATCGAAGCGTAGCGCATTTCCGAAAATGGTTTTGATCGGCGATATCGTCGGCGACGACGCCGATAAGGTCGCGGCGGCCACTTCGGAAGTGGTACGCATGGCGAATACCAAGAGCGGTGAAGGCTTTGTCGCCGTCAGCGCCGAGGCGCGCAAGCGCTTCTGGCTGGACCGTTCGCGCACGGCGGCGATCGCCAAGCATACCAACGCGTTCAAGATTAACGAAGACGTGGTGATCCCGCTGAACCGCATGGGCGAGTACACCGACGGTATTGAGCGTATCAATATCGAACTGTCGATCAAGAACAAGCTGGAATTGGTCGATGCGCTCGAAAGCTTTTTCTCGACCGGCAAATTGCCCTTGGGCAAGAGCGACGACGCCAATGAAATCCCGAGCGCCGAATTGCTGCAGGATCGTGTCAACACGGCACTCGATGTGCTGCGCAAGACGCGTGCGCGCTGGGAATATGTCCGCGATCATCTCGATCAGCCCCTGCGCGAAGCACGTCATCATCTGGTGATGCATGGCTACGAAGCTTTGGCGGAAACCTTTGCCGAGCGTAGCGATGTACAGCGCGATGCGACCTTGTTCGATATCGTGCAGGATCGCACCGTGCGCATCTCGTGGAAGAGCGAAATTCGCGCCTTGCTGCGGCATATATTTAACGGCGGCGAATTTAAGCAAATTCTCGAAGAGGCGCAAGCGATCCACAAGCTGGTGCTGCGCGGCCGCGTGTTTGTCGCCTTGCACATGCATGCCGGCGACGGCAATGTGCACACCAATTTGCCGGTGAATTCCGACAACTACGCGATGCTGCAAGATGCGCATGCCGCGGTAGTGCGCATCATGAAATTGGCGCGCACCCTTGATGGCGTGATTTCGGGCGAGCATGGCATCGGCATCACCAAGCTTGAGTTCCTGACTGACGCCGAGATCGGCGAGTTCCGCGCCTACAAATTGCGCGTCGACCCGCATGGCCGCTTCAACAAGGGCAAGTTGATGGAGGGCGCCGATCTGCGCAATGCCTATACGCCCAGCTTTGGGCTGATGGGTTACGAATCGCTGATCATGCAGCAATCGGACATCGGCGCCATTTCCGACAGTATCAAGGATTGCTTGCGCTGCGGTAAATGCAAGCCGGTTTGCGCGACCCATGTACCGCGCGCGAACCTGCTGTATAGCCCGCGCAATAAGATCCTCGCGACTTCGCTGTTGATTGAAGCATTCCTGTATGAAGAGCAGACCCGCCGTGGCGTGTCGATCAAGCATTGGGACGAGTTCAACGATGTCGCTGACCATTGCACGGTCTGCCATAAATGCGAAACGCCTTGCCCGGTCAAGATCGACTTCGGCGACGTGACGATGAATATGCGCAACCTGCTGCGCAAGATGGGCAAGAAGAAATTTAATCCGGGCCAGACGGCCGCGATGTTCTTCCTGAATGCGAGCAACCCGCGGACCATCAATGCGACGCGCACGGTGATGATCGATTGGGGTTTCAAGGCACAGCGCCTGGGCAACGATCTATTCAAGAAATTCGCTCGCAAGCAAACCGCGAAGCCGGCCAGCACCACGGGCGCAGGGTCACGTCCGGTGGTGCAGCAGGTGGTGCATTTTATCAACAAGAAAATGCCCGGTAATCTGCCCAAGAAAACCGCGCGTGCCTTGCTCGATATCGAAGACAACAAGATTGTCCCGATTATTCGCGACCCCAAGACCACCACGGCCGACACGGAAGCCGTGTTCTATTTCCCGGGCTGCGGATCGGAGCGGTTGTTCTCGCAAGTGGGCTTGGCGACGCAGGCCATGCTGTGGCATGTCGGGGTGCAAACCGTGTTGCCGCCGGGCTATTTGTGTTGCGGTTATCCGCAGCGCGGCGCCGGGCAGTTCGACAAGGCCGAAAAGACCATTACCGATAACCGCGTGCTGTTCCATCGGGTCGCCAATACGCTCAATTACCTCGATATCAAGACCGTCGTGGTGTCGTGCGGTACCTGTTACGACCAGCTTGCCGGTTACGAATTCGAGAAGATTTTCCCGGGTTGCCGAATTCTGGACATCCATGAATTCCTGCTCGAAAAGAACGTCAGGCTCGAAGGTGTCAACGGCATGCGTTATATGTATCACGACCCTTGCCACACGCCGATCAAGACCATGGACCCGACCAAGCTGGTCAACCAGTTGATGGGCGCCGAGCAAGACGGTTACCGGATCGAGAAAGCGGAACGTTGCTGCGGCGAATCGGGAACCTTTGCCGTGACGCGCCCCGATATTGCGACCCAGGTGCGTTTCCGTAAAGAAGAAGAAATGCGCAAGGGCGCCGACCGGGTTCGTGCGGGCGACTTTACCGGCGAAGTCAAAGTGCTGACCAGCTGCCCGTCCTGTTTGCAAGGTTTGTCGCGCTACGAAGAAGATACGGAGGTGAAGGCCGACTATATCGTGGTCGAAATCGCGCGTAATCTGTTGGGCGAAAACTGGCTGCCTGAGTATGTGGCGCGTGCCAACGCTGGCGGCATCGAGCGCGTGCTGGTATGACGGCCGGGGCTGAAACCGATCCGGCGCCAGCCTGTCCACTGTGTGACGAGCCCGGCGGCGAGCTGGTCTGGCAGGATGCGCAGGTGCGCGTGATCTTGGCGCATGAGCCTGATTATCCGGGCTTTTGCCGGGTGATCTGGAACGCCCATGTTGCCGAGCTGTCGGATCTTGACGCGGCTGGGCGCTTGCATTTGATGCAAATCGTGATTCGTGTCGAGCAGGTCTTGCGTGAGATCATGTCGCCCGACAAAATCAATCTGGCGAGCCTGGGCAACCAGGTTCCCCATTTGCACTGGCATGTGATCCCGCGCTTTGCCGACGACGCCCATTTCCCGTCGCCGGTGTGGGCGCCGCAGCAACGTACTGTGGTTGCGGCTCTGCTGGCCGAGCGTAGCGCCCGCGCGGCGCAACTGCCTGAGGCTTTGCGCCGGGAACTGGAAAGCGCCTAAGCCTTGGTCAACTATTAAGAGAGCATTGCATCATGGCAGGACTCAATCGCGATACCCCGATTCCCAGCGGCATTACGCTGCATACCCAGTCGAAAGTACTGGAAATCCAGTATGCCGACGGGGCCAGCTATCGCTTGCCGTTTGAATTTCTGCGCGTCAATTCGCCTTCCGCCGAAGTGCGCGGCCACGGCGCCGGTCAGGAAACCCTGCAAACCGGCAAGCGCGATGTCACGATTACCCGCATCGACGCGGTCGGCCATTATGCGATCCAGCCGACGTTCTCGGACGGGCATTCGAGCGGTATTTATTCGTGGGACCATATTTACGAGCTGGCCACGCAGCAGGACGCGATCTGGCAGGCTTATCTGCATAAACTGGCCGAGGCCGGCGTCGATCGCGATACGCCGATGGCTGCCGACCCGCCGGCGCGGGGCCATGGCCACGCTCACTAACTCAGGAATTGGACTATGAGCAAGACGCATTTTGGCTTTCAACAAGTCAATGAAGACGAAAAAGCCGGCAAGGTTGCCGACGTCTTCCATTCGGTCGCATCGAGCTACGATGTGATGAACGACTTGATGTCGGCCGGCCTGCATCGGGTCTGGAAGACTTTTACGATTGCCCAGGCCGCTGTACGTCCCGGCTACAAGGTGCTCGATATTGCCGGTGGCACGGGCGACCTGGCCAAGGCTTTTGCCAAGAAAGCGGGGCCGAGCGGTGAGGTCTGGCTGACCGATATCAACGAATCGATGGTGCGCGTCGGCCGTAGTCGCTTAAACGATGCCGGCGTGATTACGCCGACCCTGTTGTGCGATGCCGAAAAAATCCCGTTTCCCGATAACTACTTCGATATCGTGACCGTGGCATTCGGTCTGCGCAATATGACCCATAAAGATGCCGCGCTCGCCGAAATGCGCCGTGTGCTGAAGCCGGGCGGTCGCTTGCTGGTGCTCGAATTCTCCAAAGTTTGGGCGCCGCTGAGCAAGGCTTACGATGTGTATTCCTTCAAAGTACTGCCCTGGTTGGGCCAAAAAATTGCCAAAGATGCCGAAAGCTATCGCTATTTGGCTGAATCGATCCGTATGCACCCCGATCAAGACACATTGAAGACGATGATGGAGCAGGCGGGTTTGGAGGGCGTCAAATACTTCAATTTGTCGGCCGGCGTCAGTGCTTTACATGTCGGCACCAAGTATTGAACCTGCCACGCGCTGAGAGGCGGTTAGAATAGCGGGCGGCCGGGCATCCGCGTGAAAACCGTCGCCAGGGTTCGCGGCGGGTGGTCATTCTCGTTGCGCCGGCTTATCCTGCGCTTGGTCCAGGCTGATCCCGCAACGCTTTTCGAATCGACTCCATGACGCTCGCAGGACACTCTTTTTCCGCCGCAATCAACCACCTGCTGGCTCGTGAGCCTTGGGCCCGCGCGCAGCTGGCGCCCTACGCCGGTAAAACGGCACGGCTTGCCACATCGCTGATCACACTTGATTTACGGGTGCGCGACGACGGCCTGCTGGAAGCTTTGCCCGAAGCGGCGGCGGCCGACCCAGCTCACGCGGTGGAGGGTTCGGCGGCTGCGCTGACGCCTTTCGATGTGACCATTCGCGCCTCGTCCGATGCACTGCCCGCCTTTGTGCAGGGCGGGCAGGCCGCCGCGATGAAGCATGTCAGGATAGACGGCGATGCCGAATTTGCTTCGACGATTGCCCGTCTGGCCGAACATTTGCGTTGGGAACCCGAGGAAGATCTGGCGGGCTTGATCGGCGACGCGCCGGCCCATCAATTGGCCCAGAGCGCGCGCTCGGCGCTCGGCTATGTGCGGCATTCCGGGCGTAATCTGCTCGAATCCCTGGTCGAATATCTGCTGGATGAAGACCCTCAATTGGTCCGTCACGCGTCGTTGGAGCAGATGCGCGATGAACTTGTGACACTGCGCGATACGCTGGCGCGGCTGGAAAAACGCATCGCCCGGCTCGACCGCGCAGTCGGCCGGACACATTCTTCCAGCACCACGCCAAAGTCTGCATTGAACGCCGGCTCCCCCAGTATTTCAAAGATCGACAGCGATGATGGCGCAGCGCCGTCGGGCCGCTCGCGCTAGATATCGGACAGCATCCACCATGCGTATTTTTCGGTTTTTAAAAATCACCCTGACGATGTTCCGCTTCGGTTTGCATGAAGTTGCGTTATCGCACTTCAAGCATCGCGGTATCCAGTTTCTGTTGCGCGTGATCCCGGCCAGTCCACGTAGCGATCTGTCGCGGGGGGTGCGTTTGCGGCTCGCGCTGGAAAGCCTGGGGCCGATATTTGTGAAATTCGGCCAGGTGCTGTCGACCCGTCGCGATCTGCTGCCGGTCGATATTGCCGATGAACTGGCCAAACTGCAGGATCAAGTGCCGCCCTTCGACACCGAGCAATCGGTGGCGCTGATCGAGCAGTCGCTCGGACGCTCGGTCGGCGAGCTATTCGACGAATTTGAGCGGGTGCCGGTCGCCAGCGCGTCGATTGCCCAGGTGCATTTTGCCCGTATCAAGGCCGGCGGCAATTTGAGCGCCAACGCAGGCAAACCGGTCGCGATCAAAGTGCTGCGGCCCAATATGCTGCCGGTGATCGAAAGCGATCTGGCTTTGCTGCGCGATATCGCCGGCTGGCTTGAGCGTTTCTGGTCGGACGGCAAGCGTCTGAAGCCGCGCGAAGTGGTGGCGGAGTTCGACAAATATTTGCATGACGAACTCGATCTGATGCGGGAAGCCGCCAACGCCAGCCAGTTGCGCCGTAATTTCGCCGGGCTTGATTTGTTGATGGTCCCGGAAATGTACTGGGACTATTGCACCTCGACCGTACTGGTGATGGAGCGCATGGTTGGCGTGCCGATCAGCCAGGTCGATACGCTGCGTGCCGCCGGGGTCGATATTCCCAAGCTGGCACGTGAAGGTGTGGAAATTTTCTTTACCCAGGTGTTTCGCGATGGTTTTTTCCATGCCGATATGCATCCGGGCAATATCCAGGTCAGCATCGCCCCCGAAACCTTTGGGCGCTATATCGCGCTTGATTTCGGCATTGTCGGCGCGCTGTCCGATTTCGATAAAAACTACCTTGCCCAGAATCTGCTGGCGTTTTTCCAGCGTGATTATCACCGGGTTGCCGTGCTGCATTTGGAGTCCGGTTGGGTGCCGCCCGCCACGCGCGTCGAAGAGCTCGAAGGTGCCATACGCGCCTGTTGTGAGCCGTATTTCGACAAGGCGCTCAAGGATATTTCGCTAGGCCAGGTGCTGATGCGCTTGTTTCAGACTTCCCGCCGCTTCCAGGTCGAGATTCAGCCGCAACTCGTGTTGCTGCAAAAGACCCTGCTGAACGTCGAAGGCCTGGGGCGCGAGCTCGATCCCGAACTCGACCTCTGGCAAACCGCCAAGCCTTATCTTGAACGCTGGATGAATGAGCAGATTGGCTGGCGCGGCTGGCTCGATCGCCTGAAATACGAAGCGCCGCAATGGAGCAAGACCCTGCCGCAATTGCCGCGCTTGATCCAGACCGCATTGGCGCATCGTTACGACACGCATCACAGCAGCGAGTCGCTGATGTTAAAGATGCTGATAGAACAGCGGCGCACCAATCGCCTGCTGCTGGGCGTGCTAGCGTTTAGCTTGGCAGTTGGCGCCGCGGTGGTGCTGACCCGGTTATGGATTACGAATCATGGTGGATAAATCTACTGCATCGCCTGCGGCG
>Ga0302305_1001213_pt1 | contig 14923 bp, 11 predicted proteins | sample III_Palsa_E2_3_FD_198764 | JGI IMG/M metagenome (GOLD analysis project Ga0302305, IMG submission 198764) | Peat permafrost microbial communities from Stordalen Mire near Abisko, Sweden - III_Palsa_E2_3 | ecosystem: Environmental > Terrestrial > Soil > Palsa > Peat permafrost | place: Sweden... | reverse complement strand
ATGGAATTATGGAAGTGTGATTGGGGCGGCTAGTGGGGTTCGAACCCACGACATCCGCTGCCACAGAGCGGCGTTCTGCCACTGAACTATAGCCGCCGTATCGAAGTTGATTGTAGCATCCAACGGGTAGGGAAGCGAAGCGCGACGATGAGCGAGAAGACAATACGACCGGAAATCCTGCCGCCTGGCATGGGCCAGCCACGACAGCGGATGGGTGGAGCGGGTGGCGTGTTCCGCGACGAAAATCTGGATCTGCTGTCGCGGGTGCTCGATACGTGGTTTCGCATTCCGGGCACAAACATCCGGTTTGGGTTGGATGGAATTATCGGATTTGTGCCGGGGGTGGGCGATTTTCTGGCCGGCGCGGCGAGTTGCATCATTGTGTTGGCGGCGTTCGTTCGTGGAGTGCCGCTGGTTACCGTCGCACGGATGGTTGTGAATCTGGTGATTGAGGTTGGTATAGGAATGGTGCCGGTGCTGGGCAATCTGTTCGACATCGGCTGGCGGGCAAACCGGCGCAACTATCATCTGCTGGAACAGAGTCTTGCGGGTGCTCGGCGGGACACGTGGAAGGACTGGGTGTTTATGGGATTGCTGGCACTTGGCCTGATTGTGCTGGCGATGCTGCCCTTTCTTTTGCTGCTGTGGATCGGCGGGGCCATGTTGCACCAGTTGGGTATGCCGGGGTGGCGTTGACATGGGTGGCGTTGATTTCGTGTGGCGAAATTGCGCTGTGTTTGCGATAAGATGGAGGAAGTCGGGGCGTAGCGCAGCCTGGTAGCGCATCTGCTTTGGGAGCAGAGGGTCGGGAGTTCGAATCTCTCCGCCCCGACCATCACAAGTCTTTAAGATTCAATACGATGCGCTGCCTTTGGGTAGCGCATCTGTCTTTTGTCTAACGACGAATGTAGACAAAAATGTAGCAATCCAAATCTTCCCTATAAATAGGGGGAATATCCACAGGTACAAACGCTTTGGAATGAGTGGTTTATCTTTGACAGAGAACGAGTATTGACTTACGATTCGTAAAAAGGCCACGATTGCAATTTCGCTTTTAATTCGCTTCGTATAGAATTCTGAGCGACACTGATGTGACCGTGTACAACTATGGAGAAACAACTACAGGTCATCGATTTTTTCTGCGGAGCCGGGGGATTCTCCGAGGGTTTTCGTCAGCAAAACTTCAAAATAGTGATGGGTATCGACAACTGGGTGCCCGCCATAGATACGCACAACCTAAATCACGGCTTGATGGACGAAGCGTCAGACATCCTCAGGTTTAGCACATCCGTTTCTGAAATCGACAAGGTTCCAAACACAGAGATCATCATCGGCAGTCCGCCTTGCGTTCTTTTTTCCCTTTCCAATAGAGGGGGGAAGATGGACAAGGCTCTTGGCATAAGTCTTATCGAGTCCTTCTTACGTGTGGTCGCCGTCAAGAAGCATCAGCCTTCTTCGAAACTCACAGCATGGTTCATGTAGACCTCGCTGCAACCACGACGGTTTCAGTCACCGGCGATGCCATGGGGACGGCCGGCTTTACCAGCGTTTCTGCGTCTACGTATTTCACGGGTGGCGGTCAATCGTTACTGGTAGATCGATGGAACACTTCAAACCACGCCCCAAACAACAACTCGTCTAAACGCAGTGCTTGTTTAGGTGAAGTCGCGAGAAGGGACGGTCGTGCGCTGGCGCTTGATGCCTTGAGTGATGGCGTAGGCATTGCATCTCTCTTTCCGGGGCTTAGTGTTGCAGGTGCTGGTGTGCAAACGGGTCTAAGTATTCTGGATGGAGCAGCGATAGGCTTGTCAATCGGTTCGACCGTAAATAGTGCAGTTGGCGGGGATCTCAAAGGCAGTCTTGCCGGGCAAGGTGGCTTATTAAGCGCCGCAACCGCACCTGCCGCTAAATTCGCTCAAGGTGAGTCGTCTTTTCTTGCGAGGGCACTCCCTGGGGTAGGCTTAGCGATAAGCGCCTACGCCACGTATCATGACGTAAGCGAGGCAATTGGCCATTATAACGAGTGCATGAGTAGACCGTAATGAAAAAACCGATTGATGAATCTTTAGCTTTTCGCCGTTGGGTCGCGTTGGCTATCTTGTGCTCGTTGCCCATTCCTCTAACTTTCGCATTGTTCGGGCAAAATCCAAGAGGTGAGACCGCATGGTTCTGCACCCTCATGATCTTGGTTGCAATTCGAATTCGTTGGGATTATAGGCACTATCCGTGGCTCTGGATCACCGTGGTTATAGCAATCGCACTACACATCCCGCTTATTGTGTTTTTCCCCTGGTCAAAGACTGATTATCCAGGTTTGAGTCTCATGCCGGTCGGACTATTAGATTGCGGGATCATCTATGGGCTCTTCACGCTCGTTGGAAAGATAATGCTTCGAGACAAAACTCCAGTTGAATGAGATGTTGAACCTTGCCCCAAACAACGAGAACAAGAACGCATTCCTTTGTGGTTCAGAAGCGGCGGGGAAAATCAGTCTCGCGGGCGGCCTTTCACATATCCCTGGACTCGGTAGCGGTGTTGGAGGGTTCATTGTCAATGCAATTGGGGGCAACGCCTTTAGCGGAGCGACGGACCTAATTCACAGTGTTGCGACGGGTGCAGGCGGAGGACATAGTGTGTTTTACAACATGGGGCAAAGCGTCATTGCGGGTCCGACGCAAGGCTTCGGTGCATTGTTTGGAGGAGCTGTCGGTAAAGCAATAGAGAACTCACCATGGGGCGCAGATGCCGTTAGCGTCGGGTTGAAAGCGATTCCGTTAGTAGGTGAATATGCATCTGGAATCGGCGAAGCAAAGTTAATCTATGATGGCGTGACATACTTCGGCGCTACTGCCGGATGTGCGCTCGGAATAGTTCACTAGGAGAGAAGACATAATGAGACCCGGTGCTGCTCCGTTAGGAGAACAACTCGCAATCTTGATAGTGGGCCCGCCGGTGATGGCATGTCTAATTTGGCTCGGCAGTCGTGGGTGGGCGCGTACGGTGCAGGGGGGAACGGCCAGTGAAAGAACTAAAGTCCGTCAAAAGATAGAGTTTTGGATGGTCTTAGCCTTCATGTATGTACTCGGATTCGGGATGGCGCTTTACGCTTGGCTGACCTGACACTACGATGCAGTTCGCATTCAGTTACGACTCCAACTCGCAACTTGTTCGTCGGCGCGTTCGAACACTCGCCCCAAGTAACCAACAAGTGCCGGTACATGGACCTTGGCACTATGGAAATTTTTGCGGAGCAGGTGGGATGGGCGTTCCAACAAATGCAGTCGATGCGTGATCGAGGGTCTGACGCCGTTGGCGGAGACACAAAAGCTTCACGGTCTACTGACATCGCTGCTGAGCAAGAGACGGAATTCAATTTTGGACACAATGCGAATAAACAAACTCCGAAGTACTCCCTCGCCAAAATGTTCGGTTGACCCCGGAAGAATTTGCCGCCCCGCCCCGGCAATATTTGCCCAAGTATGCGGCATTAATTGCGTACCCCTCGCGCAGGATTTGCGGGGGTCTGTGCTGCGAACCACCCGTGTTTATTGCTTTCTCGGTGTGGGTTGTCAGTTTTAAAAGCAGTCTTAATAAAGAAGTACGAATAGAGAAGGAGGCGTCCTTGCTCAACCACCAGGAGCAATCATTGAGAGCCAGACCGATCGTCCCAATGGGAGATTCACGTTTCCGGATTCCGGAAACGATCAGTCCGCGATAGGCTCACCCAACCACCCGAACTCAACTAAGGAGACCCCACCCCGACTGGGAGATGGTGACGGTGAAGGAGAGGGACCCGGATGACACCACTCAGGGTTCCAGCACTGGCATGAAGGGAAGGCAATTCACTCTGGTGAACAAGACGGTGGAGGTGATGCTGCAGACCGGTTATGGAGTACACAAGAAGCAAATTGTGGGCGCGCCGCACTGGATTGAGACGGAACGCTGGGACGTCGCGGGCGTGCCGGGCATCCGAGCCTGAAGCAGGTGCAGAGCCTGACGCGGAAGTTGCTGGCGGAACGCTTCGGGCTCAAGGTGCACCGGGAGACCAAAGAGTTGGCAGTGTATGCGATTACGGTGGCCAAGGGTGGAGAGAAGATGGCCAGGAGCGTGGGCGACCCGAACGGTAACGCGGATGAGCGGGACAATCAGAATGGAGGCCTGGTGACGATGCGGATGACGAATGCCTTGATGAGCGAGCTCGCGCTGCAGCTGGGTTTCTATCTGGACCGGCCCGTAGTGGACCAGACGAGGCTGGCAGGACGGTACGACTTCCAGTTGAAGTGGACCGACGATGAGTCGCGCGTGCCGACCGACGGCAGCGCGTCTCCGGGGTTGTTTACGACAATCCAAGAGCAGCTCGGGCTGAAGCTGGAGCCGGTGAAAGCTCCGGCGGAGGTGCTTGTGGTCGATGCGGTGGAGCGGGCTTCGGCGAATTGAGGGTGCGGCGCTGATCTCACGGGGACGGCGGTCGCGTGCGCTGCTACCGGCGGAGGCTATTTCCGGCACTCAATTTACGGGAACAAGCCAAAGCACGTTTCCAGATCGGGCTTTGCTCGAAACGCGCATTGGCGATTTTGCGACATCTGGAATCCCTCTTCGTTGTCATCACCTCTACTGTAAACCTACGCGCTGAACCAGCGACTGAAAGTGCTGATCGTTGTGTAGTGAAGCGAAGGTCGGCTCGACGAGCAGTGTGATCATCAGCCACGAATGTTCTTTATAGGACTGTTCGAGGCAGGCGAGCGCGTCTTCTTTGTCGCCAATTCTCATGTAATTTTGGGCCATCCGAAAGTTGCCTAGTCGATTGTCGCCGCTGCGTTCGCGAAGTGACTGAACGATTCGTCTGGCTTCGTCTTTTTTACCGGCGGCCCATTCCTGACTGACAAGCTGCGATTGCAATGCCACGCTATCCCCGGTGAGCCGAGCATAGCTTGTTCGCTCCGCTTGCGCCTTTCCGTACTCTCTCATCGACTCGTATACGATCGATAGATCGAGATGTGCTGGAACGAAATCGGGATTCATCGCAAGCATCTGCTGTAGTTTGCTGACGGCATCTTGATAGCGTCCAGCGTGTACATAAGCCATAGCCAATTCGCTGCCGATCATTGGCGAGAGTGGATCGAGTTGTACAGCCTGTTTGATCTCGTTGATCGACTGGTCGGTTTTGCCGAGATCGCCTAACATCAGTCCGTACCACTGGTGAGCGACGGCATAACTCGGATTGAGTTGAATCGCTTTTTGGAATTGCTTTTCTGCCTTTGCAAAGTCCCAATCCAAGCTGGATGTGATCAACGCGAGCGAGGTGTAAGCTTCGGCTGATGTCGGATCGAGTTCAACTGCCTTCAACGCGGCAGCTTTTGCTTGAGGGAAGGTCTGCCGCGAGTCCGATGGACCCCACAGAATGTAGCAATCCGCAATGCCAGAATAAGCTGGCGCATACGCAGCATCCTTCTTGATCGCCTGCTCGAAATAATCAAGCGCTGTGTGCAGCGATGCCTGATCGCGTTTGTTCCAGAAATAGCGGCCCATCAAATAAGCCATGCGCACATCGGGATCGGTGGGCCGTGTTGGATGAACGGCTTCGCTTGCATCCCCTGTCAGATGTTCAATCACAGCGGCGGCGGCCTCATCGGCAACGTCGTCTTGGGCTGAAAGCACATTGTCTTCAATCGACATCGCGTTGTCGAAGGTGCGCTTGTAGCTGCCGGCCCAGAGGCTGCGTTCGCTTTGCGCGTCGATCAATTGCACGGTGACGTGCATCTGTTTGCCGGAATACGCGACCGCGCCTTCAAGTAGCAGGTTGGCGTGCAGCGAGTTTGCAATTTGCTCTAGTGGAATCTGCGTGTTCTTGAATCGTGTGGCTGACCGGCTTGAGATGACGCGCAATTTATTCGAGCGGCCAATCTCGGTTGTCAGATCGTTGGTCAGGCCGTCGGCAAGATAATCCTTGCTGGTTCGGTATGACAGATCCTGAAAAGGAAGCACAGCCAGAACCGGCTGCGATGTAGCAGTTGCCGATTGCACCAAAGCCTGCTGTGAAAGATGCGGAGTAATCGATACGTGCAGCCTGTGCGTGATTGCAGCGAGAGCGGCAATCAAAACCAAGCCATACGCGACCGCAGCAGCATAGGCAACGCGGCTGTATTTGTTGGATCGAAGAATTTTGGATAGAACGGTTTCAACTGCGGGTGTAGCACGTTCTGAATCAGGCAATGCTGGCTGCGGATCGAGGCTGTTGATTGCGCGCGTTGCAGAAGATCGCCGACTGGTCCCCCAAGCATCGAGTTCAATACTGTAAGCGTAGACGCTGGCGCGTGCCATGTGCACGTGGCGATGGACAGGCAGTGCTTCGTTCTTTTCCCAAAGCTGTACGGTGCGAATGTCACGGCGCAGATACGACGCGATCTCTTTCCACGAATCTAGTCGCAGGCGTGCAGTCGCTGAACTTTCAGGCAGGACAGAATTTATTCCCATACAAAAGCCCCCTAAAATCTTTTAGGAGATGAGTGCGGAGATTATACTGCGCGCGCTGCGCTTTTTGGATGAAACGAAATTAGACGCAACCCAGCGATTTCGCCTTCTTCCGCTGTGATCCAACTATCGTACTGATAGTAATGTCAACGCCTCCATGATCGTTAAACTCGAGCGTGGCTCGGGTCAACTTCGTCCTTGTCTCCGCAACCTGTCTACCGGCTCTACTCAGCCTTCCGGGCAGCGGGAAGTTTCTCTATTCTTGTAAAGGGGCAACTTCCGGATGGTGGGTGAGCCGGAAGTTCCCGGTCCATTTTCTTGGCTGATCCCAAATCGTCAATGCACTCATGGAAGGCTGGATAGGTAATGATAAGTCGTCATATGGGCATCGGCGAAACTTAATCTCGGGTTTGCTAAGGACTTGGCCTACTCGCCAGGACCTGGAAGATGAGAGCAGGCCCATCTTGGTTGGGCTACGGTAGAGCGCTGCCTATCAAACAACAGCGCATTCCCGTTTAACGCAAAACACGTTGACAGCTCCAATGGACGTTGATGCAGATACGACGCGCGATTGCCTGCGCGAAGGGGTCTAGGAATGAACTCCGATTTGGCGGACAAGATCCTGAAATCGCGGGTCCTGGTGAAGCGGAGCGAACGTGGGTCCCAGCATGACGGTGATCATGAGTCGCACGTGTTTGTTGTAGGCCTCTTCCAGATTCCGTAAGGCCTTCTCGTGGTCGCCGACGCGCATATAAGCCTGCGCCATCTGGAAGCTGGTGAGACGATTATCGGCATGACGGGCTTCGAGCAGATGCAGCGCCTGCAGAGCCTTCTCATGGCTACCCTGTGCCCAGTTGCGGCCGATACGAAGTGAGTCGAGAGCGGCGCTGTCGCCGGTGAGTCTTGTATATGCCGCTCTTTCGTCATCCGCGTCCTGCCAATCGCCCGTCATTTCGTAGACAGTCGAGAGGTCAAGATGCGATGGAGCGAAGTCGGGATTTCTGGATAAGAGCTGCTTAAGTGCGGAGATGGCTTGATCGGTGCGGCCTGCATATGCGAAAGCCATGGCAAGCTCGCTGCTGATGATCGGCGCAAGGGGGTCCAGCGCGACGGCTTTTTGAAACTCGACGATAGCCTGGTCTTCGCGCCCCAGGTCCTGGAGCATCTCGCCGTACCACTGATGTGCGCTGGCGTAGCTGGGGTCAAGTTTGAGAGCGGTCCGGAATTGCTCTTCGGCAGCGATGAAGTTCCAGTCCTGCTGAAAGTTGATGAAAGCCAGCGAGGTGTGGGCTTCGGCAGAGTCGGAATCTAGCTCCAGGGCCTTTACAGCTGCCGCCCTTGCGAGCGTGAAAGCTTGTTGGGAAGGCATGAGACCCCATACGGTGGAAACGCTGTAACAATCGGCGAGTCCTGAATAAGCGGGAGCGAAGGTTGGATCTTCGACGATCGATTGTTTAAAGTAGCCGATCGACTGCTGTAACGAAGGTACATCGCGGCGGGCCCAGTAATAGCGTCCCATCAGATAGTTGAGGCGCGTTCTGGAGTCAGTGACATTGACCGGACGTCGGACGGAAGGTTCCCTGGAGGAGAGCTGACGCATGAGGGCAGTTGCGGCTTCGTAGGCAATGTCGTCCTGTGCGCCGAGGATGTTATCGGCAACGCCACGCGACGGACTGAACGATCTTTCGTAACTTTGGGACCAGAGCTCGCGGTCGTTGGCGGGATCCGCGAGATGGACCGTAATGCGCATGCGTGTACGGGAACAGGTGACGGAGCCTTCTATGAGAAGGTTGGCGTGCAATTCTTCCGCGATCTGGCGATGTGGAGTCTGCGAGTCGCGAAACCGGTTTGCGGAGTGTGGAGCAATGACGCGTAGCTTCGCACTTTGTCCCAGTAGCGAGGTGAGGTCGTCGGTGAAGCCTTCGCCGAGGTAGGCATCGGCGGGTTTTGCGGAGAGATCCTCAAAGGGCAGCACAGCGAGGACAAGGTCTTCTTTCGCGACGGTTTGGGACGAACGTGGATGGAGTTGCCGGGTTGCGCTTCTATTTGCGGCATGGTCGCGCAAGACAACTGCAAGAAGCGGAAGAACCAGGAGGATGCACGCTCCGCATAAGGCCACCACTTTCCATACAGGAGCTCCGTTCCATCGCTTCGCCGGTTTGCTGATGGAGTTGAGCGTTTCCGGTGCCTGAAGGGAAGTCGAAGCTGGTGCAGGAATGGGTGGTGTATCGAGCTTACTGCTGGCTCGTCTGGTTTCGTACCATGCATCGAGTTCAGCACTGAAGGCGAAGACACTGGAACGGGCGGCGTGGGGATGCCGGTGAACCGGAAGGCCCTCATTCTTCTCCCAGAGCTGAACGGTCCTGACGTTGCGGCCAAGATGCGACGCGATCTCCTTCCAGGAGTCGAGACGTCGAGTGGCCGGTTCAGTGCTTTTACGAAGTTGCGTCTCCCTATCCATAGCGCGTCACTGGATTGGCCCGACAGCAGTAGAGGTTCGATCAGAAGTCAGATTATAACCCTGGGATCGCAAACTCGATTCGCCCTATGGGTACGTTCCGGGAAAGTTTCAGGCCGCACAGGAGACGCTTGAGACGAAATCAGACGAAATTGCCGCAATGACGGCTAATTTCGCTTGTGGACGATCCACCGGAAGTCTAAGACGTTGAGAGTCCGGAGTGATCTATGACCCTTAGTGTGTGTGGCCCCCGTCCTGTTCTATTTTCTCATTTCCTTCGTCGATTCTTCTTCTTTGTTCTGGCCAGCTTCACGGCATGGGTTCCGTTGTCGGGCTGCGGCGGCAACGGCTCTCCAGCGGCGATCGCCGTTGCGGTGAGCCCAACCTCTGCGACGCTGATTGGTGGTGCGAGCCAAACGTTCACGGCCACGGTCACCAACGACTCCGCCAATGCGGGCGTGACCTGGACGGCGAGCACAGGCACAATCACATCGGCAGGCGTATATACCGCCCCGACTGTTATTACGACGACCTCGGCGACCATTACCGCGACCAGTAAGACAGACACAACGAAGTCCGCCACTGCGACCGTTACGCTCACGCCGATCAGCATCTCAGTGAGTCCGACAACGGCCACACTCATCGGTGGCGCGAGCCAGACATTCGTAGCTACGGTTACAGCAGATGGAGCCAATGCGGGTGTTACCTGGACTGCGAGCACGGGCACGATCAGCTCAACTGGGCTGTACACCGCACCGGCCGTGATCACCACGACCTCGGCGACGGTGACTGCGACCAGTAAGACCGATACAACGAAGTCCGCGACTGCAACAGTTACGCTGACACCGATTAGCGTCTCGGTAAGCCCGACGACGGCCACGCTGATCGGAGGCGCGACGCAGACATTTGTAGCAACAGTTATGGCGGACTCCGCCAATGCGGGCGTTACGTGGACGGCGAGTACGGGCACGATCAGCTCAACTGGGCTGTACACCGCGCCGGCCGTGATCACCACGACCTCGGCTACGATAACTGCGACCAGCAAGACCGATACAACGAAGTCCGCGACCGCGACCGTTACACTGACGCCGATTTCCATCTCGTTCACGACGCCGACTACCGGAATTTCACTCGACGCCGGGCAGACGCTTGCCCTGGTCGCCGCTGTGGCCAATGACGGCAGCGCTTCAGGAGCGAGTTTTACGGCAAGTGGCGCAGGCACGGTTTCGCCGACAACTGCCTCCGGCAATGCTCCGGCAACGACGCTGATGGCTACGGGAGCGGTCACGTCCTCTGTAACGGTGACCGCAACGAGCATCAAGGACACGACGAAGTCGGCTACGACCGCGTCCATTACCGTGAATCCGGCGCTCGCATTTACTACGCCAGCTGGCGCGCTGACGGCAGGTGCGACCAACACTGCCTATGCAGGAGCGACGATTGCCGCAACAGGCGGCACCGGAACGAAGACCTTCGCGCTTGCATCCGGCTCGCTGCCTGTGGGATTGACGCTGAGCACAGCGGGTGTCATCAGCGGTACGGCGACAGGTTCGGCAGGTACGTCCAGCTTCACGGTGAAGGTGACCGACTCTGCGACGACTCCGGCTTCCGTTACGTCAGGCACATATACGATCGCTATTACGGTGTCGCCGATTGCATGGGTTTCGCCTACCGCGGGTGCACGGACCTATACAGTGGGGACGGCGATCACGCCGATTACTCTGTCCACAACTGGAGGCACGGGCACTGTTGGCTACTCGGTGAACTCGGGGACATTGCCGGCGGGTCTTTCGATCTCCAGTGGCACGCTTTCCGGCACTCCGACGGCGCCGACCGTGGTTGCGGGCAACGCCGTCACCTTCCTCGCGACCGACAGCGCCAGCCCCCAGGTCACGGCGGTTTCTCCAGTCGTGACGCTGGTTGTGAACCCGGTAACGCTTTCGATCACTTCGACGGCGCTGCCAACGGCGACAGTGGGTGCGCTGTACTCGTACCAACTGACGTCCACCGGCGGTACAGGCGCGATCACATGGTCGCTGACGGCGGGTTCGCTATCAGGCACCGGGCTGACATTCTCCAGTACGGGCTTGCTCTCGGGAACGCCGCTGACAACGGAGACAGGGCTCAACCTGACGTTCCAGGCGCAGGACTCGGCTACGAACCAGCAACAGACGGTGACAAAGACGCTGTCGCTGACGATTAACAATGCGCTAACGATTACAACCACATCGCTGGCCAATGCCACGGTGAGCGTTGCGTATAGCGCAACCCTTGCAGCCGCCGGTGGCAGCGGAACCGGCTATACGTGGACAGTGACGGCGGGAGCGACGGGAACCAACAGCCTTGCGAGCCTGAACCTGAGCGTCTCCAGCAGCGGCGCCATTACCGGAATCCCGGCCTCGGCTGGCAGTGCGACCTTTACGGTGCAGGTGAAGGACTCGGCCAATAACACAGCAGCGGCTTCATTCACGATTACGGCCTATGCCGCTCTGGCCCTGCCTGCGCCGAACCCATCTTCACTGGGGCCGGCGACGACCAGTTCCACATACTACGGCTCGATTACCGCAACCGGCGGCGTAGCTCCATATACATGGACGGTGAACGGTACTGCCGTGCCAACCAACGGCTCACAGGTGACCCTCTCCAATGGACTGTTCGTCGACAATACAGGCACGGGAGTTTTGAGCGTAAGCGGCACGCCAACCTCGACGGGCACGGTCACCTTCACGGCAAAGGTGACCGACAGCACAAGCGCCAGCGCAGGGCCGTTTACCTACACCATCACCGTCTCGACGACCTATACGGTCAGCGGCATTGTGAATCTGTTGAACAACTGCAATGGTGTCACGCTGCCCACGGTCAGCTTGTCGTTGAACACCACGCCGACACAGATATCGACCACCAACGCCAGCGGGAACTTCTCGTTCTCCAACGTTCCCAACGGGACCTACACGCTGACGCCCTCGATCACCGGGCCAAGTGCTGTCTTCTATCCTGCGACGCAGAGCATTACCGTAGCTGGCGGCGCCGTGACGGTCAATAACTTCACCGTTGCGCTGGGGTACGACGTTTCCGGCACGGTGGCTTATAGCGGCTCCAAGACGGGACAGATATACCTGGCGCTCACGAGCACGAACTGTGGAAGTGGCTTACCGGGGACCAGTGTCTCTACGGCGGGGGCGTCGTACACCATCCATGGCGTATATCCTGGGTCCTACACGCTGCAGGCTTTCATGGACAACGTTGACCAGGGCGCTTCCAACGCGTCCAATCCGTCGGGCAGCGCCACTGCGACCGTTGGCACGGCAAACCTTACCGGCATAAATGTAACGTTGACCGATCCGGCGACGGTCACGCTGTCCACGGCTCCGACGCTACAAGGTGTAGCTGCCTTCAACACGGGTGCCATCGCAGAGTACGGGCCCATTGAGAACAGCAATGGCGTGGAAATGGCGGCGTCCTATACGTTACAGTGGAGCACCACCTCAACGTTCGCCGCAGTCACCGGCAGCAAGACCTTTTCGGCAAACGGTACCAAGACCGACGTACTGCTGCTGAATGGGCTCACGAACGGAAGTATCTATTACTTCCGCTTGTACGGCACCTCGGCTGGTACAGCGACAAGTCCGTATTCCTCGGTTGTCGGGCCGGTCACAATTGGAGCGCCGACGGGCGGCAACACAGTGAGCGGTTCGGTGAGCTTTGCAGCCACGCCCACCGGTCCTCTCTACGTCGCCTTCTACAACTCGAACACGGGCGCCGTGTATGGGGAGTACATTGCAAGTCCCCTAAGTGCGCAGGCCTATAGCATTCAAGTGCCGAACGGAACCTACACCTTCGTTGCTATTCTCGACCAGAACAACAACGGCATCGTCGATGCGAGCGACGTCGCAAACACCAACATTGCCTCCAACAGCACTGTTATCTCCGGCGCCACTACGGGCGAGGACCTGATGTTGCCTTCTGCCCCGGGCTCCGCCACGGTCACTACGCAAAACTTCGAGTATACGAACGCATCCGGAAGCAGCCAGAGTTATAGCCTCAACTTCACGGTGGTTGGACTGATCAAGCGGCCGGTGGCGGTCACCCTCAGCTCGAATACCAACGCTTCGGGAGCCGACGTTGTCACGCCCATGGACATCGCTCTCTGCACCAGCAGCAACAACTGCGGCTCCGGCTTCCAGGCCAATGTCAATGTCGCCGGCGCCAGGCCAAGCATCGGTGACAGTTACACCTTTACCGTAACCTATAGCGATGGAACGACAGGAACCGTGACCGCGACAGTGACCGGCGTGCTGTCCAGCTTCGCCACGGACCTGCTACCCAGCTGCAGCACGTCCTGCACGAGCACCAGCACGACGCCGACCTTCACATGGATCGACCCGGCCAATGCAGCCAACTATACGTACCAGTTCGATCTCTCCGATAGCAGCGGGAACACGATCTGGCAGATCCCGGAGAATGACTCTAAATCTAATGGCTTTTCGAGTTCCATCACTTCCATCACCTGGGGAACGGACCCGACAGGTGGCGGCAGCACTCCTTCAATCTCAAGCCTTGCAACAGGTACAAGCTATCAATGGCAGATTCAGGTGGAGGACGACAACGGCAACGAAGCGACAACTCAAGTGATCTACCAGCCCTAAAACATTTGTACAGACGTATGCATCTGTTCGGGTTGACGGTCTCCGTTCGATGGACTGGTCAGGACAACGTTTCGCTAGGCGAATGTATCGGTCCTCATAAGTCGCCTTCTGAGAAGTGATGCGATCCTCAGCGGGCATCCGAGTGTATGGCGCTGGAAACAATCTGGCGAAGTCCTCCGATGTAGCAAAAACGTAGCAGTCAAAGCCCCATGGACCTGTAGAAATCAACAGAGAATATTATCGTGGCTGCAAAACATTCAATTCAAACCAGTTGCGATCCACATATTTCAACAGACCTCAATAAGGGTTGGCCTCTGTTTTGGGAGCAGAGGGTCGGGAGTTCGAATCTCTCCGCCCCGACCATTTAATCAACGAGTTAGGTGGTGTGACCTACTCGGAGTTGTTGATCCTTGAGGCTTTGACAGCTACAAATTTGACTACAGTCAGAGTACAGAAAAAGCAGATGCGCTAGGCGAATTCCCACATCTGCCTCATGCGCAATGAGTTGGCATCGTCGATGCAAGAGACCTCAACCGCTGGACCCTCTGCTGTGGAGAGCAGATGCCCTGGGTTGCAACCTATCGGTTCCGATGGGATTGGCGTCGACCCGTCTAGCGGAAAGTACTTAGTTTGCCTGGTCGAGGAGCGCGTTTCTCGGTACCGATCGGGCCTGCCCTTCATTAAAAAGAGCTTGAGAAGATAGTTCAAGGGTTGGGCTGCAACAACCCTTTCGGGTGAACGAGTTCGGACTTCCTGATGTTATCTTTACGGTCGATGCACTCGATGAAACTAGAAATGAACCTCCAATGAGCGAGCCGCAACAACAAGATCAGCGCCAGGTCTTTCATCAAGGAGGGCTCATGAGCGTTTCGAAGCGGATCAGAATTCTTTGTGTTGACGACCATCCGCTTGTCCGCGACGGCATAACGTTCGCTATCCAGAATCAACCCGATATGGAGTTGGTGGCTGAGGCGGCGAATGGGCTGGAAGCCCTGACGGCCTATCGCCAACATTTGCCTGATGTCACCCTGATGGACTTGCGAATGCCCGAGATGAACGGAATCGAAGCGACCTGCGCAATACGCGAAGAATTCCCCAACGCGCGCATTGTTATGCTCACCACCTATTCGGGGGACGTGCAGGCACTGCGATCCCTGAAGGTAGGTGCTGTGGGGTACGTACTGAAGGCGATGATCCGCGCCGACCTGATCAATACAATTCGATCTGTACACGCTGGCCACCGGCGCATCCCTTCGGAGATAACATCTGACATCGCCGGACGCTTCTCCGCCGACGCCCTATCTGCGCGAGAGATCGAGGTGCTTCGACATGTCGCAGCCGGCTGCTC
>Ga0302305_1001210_pt1 | contig 14930 bp, 16 predicted proteins | sample III_Palsa_E2_3_FD_198764 | JGI IMG/M metagenome (GOLD analysis project Ga0302305, IMG submission 198764) | Peat permafrost microbial communities from Stordalen Mire near Abisko, Sweden - III_Palsa_E2_3 | ecosystem: Environmental > Terrestrial > Soil > Palsa > Peat permafrost | place: Sweden... | reverse complement strand
AGTTGGGGTTCAAGGCGCCGGCGGAACCATTGGTGTTCTTGAAGGGACATCGGACTTTTCTGGGGCATCGGGGGGCGTCGCCGCGGCCGGCGGATGCTAATCAAATGCATCCGGAATGTGAGCTGGTGGCGATTATCGGGAAGCCGGCTCGGCGGGTGGGGCGCGCGCAGGCGTTGTCGTATGTGTCTGGGTATACGGTGGCTTGCGACTATGCGATCCGGGAGTATTTGGAGAATTATTACCGGCCGAATTTACGGGTGAAGAATCGGGACGCGACTACGCCGCTGGGGCCTTGGATTGTGGATGCGGCGGATGTGGGGGATCCGCAGAGTTTGGCGTTGGAAACGCGGGTTAATGGGACGGTGGTGCAGGCTGGGAATACATCGGGGATGGTGTTCGATGTGGCGACGCTGATCGAGTATTTGTCAGGGTTCATGACACTGTCGCCGGGGGATATGATACTGACCGGCACGCCACATGGAGTGCACTTTGTGGCGGGCGGGGATGAGGTGGTGTGCGAGATCGCGGGGGTGGGACGGTTGGTTAATTTTGTGGAGGGGGTTGGGTAGGTTTCCTTTCGATCCACATTATCTCGCCGTAGCCACCAGATCGTGGATCCGTTTCCTCGGGGGTGCAATCGCTCTCTGCATCGTACCACGCTCCGCCCAGCCCACGCTACCGGCCCTCTGGTTCTTGCCAGTCTGCTTCAGCTGCCGATCGTCTTGAGTCCCTTCTTGGGAGAAGGGCCCTACACGTAATGGGGATATACCGGGCCGGAACCAGGGCCCACCTCATCGGCGTCCCTGCAGGAGCAGAACCGGAACACGAAACCGTTGGGACTTTTCGCGCCGACCTGGAACTTCCGTATCCGCAAGAAGATGTCATTCAGCTTCAGATGGTTCTCAGGCAGCCTCAGGTCGTTGTGGCCGCCGAAGTTCCCCCGCACGATGATTAGGTCCGGCGGGTTGAAGCCGAGCGCAAGGTTCCCCTCCCACTCTGCTACTAAATCGTCGTTGTCCTGGTGCTCGCCGAGGCAGTGGTTCGGCACGTTGGCGCCCTGGTTCACCATCTCGAGCGTTTGCATAGCGGCTTTTACCGACATTGAGTTTTCCGACGACGTCGTGTCGTTAGGGTTGACAGAAGTGCTCGGCTGCAGGTTCGAGCTCAGTGCCAGCCGAAAGGCGACTGAGCATTCAAGGGAACTCCCCCTCTTTTGGAAGAAGAATATACGGGACTGGTAGAGCGCTATGGCCAGTCCGGTGGACGACTTCCACTTGCCATGACAGAAGTTCGACGTCTGCCGGATCGCCGGGGCGTTGTCAGCGCGGTAGTGCTCGAATTAGTAGCTCGATCTTTACGTAGCGACCGCTGGCTTCGAGCCGCTCGATAGTAAACATGGACGCTCCTGAACATGACAGAAACGTCTGAAACGGGCGCACTACACCGCCGCCCTGAACGCAGTTTGACCGAACGACGAGTCGTCCCGCAAGGAGTATTTACCGACGCACCAGCGCCGGCCGCTCAAACCTCCGCTCCGCGCTCCAACGCCGCCACAATATCCCCCGCCGTGCCCCCCAGTATCGGCACATGCCGCTCCACCGTCGCCCGAGTCATCGAGCGGCCGTACGTTGTCATCGATAGTGAGGCGATGGCGACTTCATTGTGTAGCACTGGGACTGCGAGGGTGGCGCTGCCTCGGGACAGGCCGGGCTGGCGCACGGCGTAACCGTCGGCGCGGACGCGGGCGATGTCTCGGCGCACCCAGTCGAGAGTTTTGTCGCCGGCGAGGGGTTCGAGCATTGAGCGTTGTTCGGCTTCGGAGCAGAAGGAGAGGTAGGCGCGGCCCATTGCGGAATCGAAGAGGCCGAGGCGGTGGCCCAGCGTGGTGGTGTGAACCGCGAGAGGGCTGTAGGGCATGGTGGAGAAGTGCACCACCATCGCATCACCGTCGGGCATGCCGAGGGCGAGCGGCCATTTAATTTGTTTGGTGGTTTTCAAAAGGATTGGGCGGCCGGCGTCGATCAGGCGGGCGTGTTCGGTGTAGCCGGCGTCGAGTTCACGGATTTTGGCGGCGAGGCGGTAGGTGCCGGCGGGTTCCTCTGCGCGGACGTAGCCTTCGCTGATCAGGGTGGCGAGCAGACGCCAGAGGGTTGCCTTTGGCAGAGTGGTTGCCTGGTGCAGGTCGTGCAGGGACCAGACCGGGCGTGCGTTCATGGTACGGAGCAGGTTGAGGGCTCGCACCACCGAGCGGATGGTTTCGTTTTTGATCTCGGTGGGCGAGCCTCTTATTGACAAAGTTTTTTTGCTTCTTTTTGTTCACAAAAAGAAGATTTTTTATTTTATGTATTTGTAGGTTGCTTCCCGACCTTTTCCAGACACCGAGAGATCGGTGAATGGATTGCGGCGAGTGTCTGTCACGACTTTATACAGCCGGTAGATTTCCGGGAGGAAGTTGCCCCAGTTACCGATTTCCTGGGCGCAGTGGGCGGCCCAGACTTTGCCGTCTTCGATGGTTTCCTTGCGGCGGGTGCCGATACCGGATGATTTGCCGACGACGCCGGCGTCGGTGCCCTGCCATTGATGGATGCGGTAGCCCATCGGGTCGCCTTTTTGCATGGCTTCGATGTCGAACCCGAGGCCGGCGGTGATGATCACGTGATCGTAGATCAGCACGTCGCGGACGTGGGCGGGTACGTTCTCAAACGGTTCGAAACGAATGAACAGGTTCTGGCGGCGGCCGTCGTTCCAGGTTTGCGGTGCGTTGTGGATGGCTCGGAGCGGATTGCCGTGGGTCAACGGAACGGTCCATTCGAGGGGTTCGTGCTGCTCCGGGTGCCAGAGGATGAAGCATTTTTCCATGTTGCTCCAGAACCAATCGATCATCTTCGGCGTGATGCCGTCGTGGGTCCAATCGAGATGGGTCCCCAGTTCGTCGTGAGTTACTTTGTAGTCCATTTTTATCCCCCAAATAACGGTCGGCCCGGTGTCCTGTACAACCTATCCCCGATGGCGTGATGAGACAACAGGGGGTGGTGAGCTTTCCGGCAGGCGGAATTTTCGCCAATAGCGGTTGTGGCGGATGCGCTTCGGGACTAGCGTCGGTTTCAATAGAAAACGAGGAAACCTGTGCTTACATTCGCCGATGGCCGCGGCAAAGTTGGGACCTTTGTCAAGACCGACAGCACGCAAGTGGTTGAGATCCTGGGGCTGTGTGACCTGGATTTCGCCGTGCTGGACGCGGAACACGCGCCGTTCGATCGCGGGATGATGGACCGGATGCTGTTTACCGCGCGCGCGGTTGGATTGCCGATGCTGGTGCGAGTGCCGGATCATCGCGATGCCACCATTCTGTCGGTGCTGGATTTGGGCGCTGGTGGGATCGTGGTGCCGCATGTGGATAGTGAGGCGGACGCGCGGAATGTGTTGGCGGCGGCACGGTTTATTGGCGGCAGACGCGGACTTTCGTTGTCGGCGCGGTACGGCGGATATGGCACGGGCGCGCGAGATGCCGTGATCGCGGAAGCGGATCGTAGCCTGGTGATTTGCCAGATCGAAAGTGGCGCGGCGGTGGAAGCGGTCGAGGCGATCGCCTCCGTGCCGGGACTCGGGGGGTTGCTGATCGGACGCGCGGACTTAGCGCTTTCGCTGGGGCTCGATGGACCGCGCAATCCATTGGTGATGGCGGCGGTGGACAGGATCGTCGCCGCGGCTCGGCCGCACGAATTGCCGATCTTGGTGGCTTGCGCCAGCAACGCTGAGGTGGGCGAATTCACGGCACTCGGGGCGGTGGGGTTCGTTGTCGGCTCTGATCAATCGTTGCTGCGTGGCGCTGGGAGTAAACTGCGCGGAGTCCTTGATGCGGCAGTGAGTGGGAAGTGAAGAGTAGAAGTTTTCTTTTTTGAAAAAAAGAAGCAAAAGACTTTTGTGAATTTGTACGGGACTAACTGACAAAGTTTTTTTGCTTCTTTTCGTTCACAAAAAGAAGACTGCTTCTTTCTTGTGAGTATTTATGGGAGCTTGCTAGATGCAGAGACCGTTTCGCCACGCCTCGGTAGCCGATCATAGCTTGAGCCGGCCGGATTTTGTCGAAGAAGACGGGTCGCCGACTTGGATTACACGAGGGGTCAATTTCGTTATTGCCGTTACACGCGTCGGCGCGGGAACCAGACTAGCGGTGGATAACGTGCCCGACGAGCACTTCGTGCTGCTGCCGGACGTGGGAGCGCGTATCAGGATCGATGGAGAAATAATCGGGATCGAGGCGAACCATCTGTTGATTGTGCCTCCGGGAGATGCCGAATTGTTCACCGATGGGCCCGGATTGGTGGTGCGGTGCTTCTCCGCGCGCAAGACCGATCTGTTGGGGCGTGCGGGGAATGCGGCGGCGTATGGGGAACCACGCGAGGAAGTGGCACCGATCGCGGATTGGCCAGCGCCAGTGGGTGGATTCGGACTCAGAGTTTACGACCTCGCGGAGGGATTGGCCGACGGAGATAAGACCCGCGTGTATCGGTCATCGAATATGATGATCAATGTTTTGCGGGAACGGCAGGTGGCGCGCGATACTCGGACGATGTCGCCGCATTTTCATACGGATTTCGAGCAGGGTTCCATTACGCTTAGCGGCGTGCATGTGCATTATCTGCGCACACCCTGGGTGCCGGATATGAGCGTGTGGCGGCCGGATGAGGCGGTTGAGGTCGGCAGCCCCTCGGTCACGGTGATCCCGCCGCCGATCATTCATACGACGCGGAATTTGGGCGACGGGTCAGCGCTGCTGGTCGATCTGTTCTGCCCGCCGCGGGCGGATTTTTCGTTGCGGGCGGGGATGGTGCGCAATGCGGCCGAGTACCCCCTGCCGCCGGATCTGGGAGAAGCGAAGTGATCGATAGGGCTGAAAAATCGGTAGTCCGGTCGGAGATCGAGGCGCTTAACGCGGAGTTCGCTTATCTGATCGACCATGATCTGTCCGAGGAAGTGGCCGAACTGTTTACCGAGAACGGGAGTTACGGCAGAGCTACCGGCGAGCGTAGCATGGGGCGGGCAGCATTGCGGGATGCTTATGCCACCCGCGCGGCTCGGGGGGCGCGAACGGCGCGGCATGTGTTTACTAATTTGCGGCTGGTTTATGAGAGCAGTAGGCGGGTTTTTGGCACGACCCTGCTGGTGCTGTTTGCCGAGGATGGGCCGCCGCCCCATCCGGCCGAGGTCAATCTGGTCTCGGAATATGATGACATTTATGAGCGCGGAGAGGATGGCGTGTGGCGCTACGCTTCGCGCACCGTGACCAATCTGTTCCGACACCGCGGCGATAAGCCATTGGTGCTGCCGCTCGGCAAAGCTCCATCGTGAAACAGGGAGACAATGATCTTGGCACATAATCAGCAGCTGATGCTCGGGTGCGTGTCGCACTCGCCCATTATCGTGGTCCGCGCGCACATGCCGGAAGTGGAGACAAGAATTATCGAGGATTGTGCGGCGTTCCGCGCGCGGGTCGAGGAATTCGATCCGGATTATATCGTGCTGTTCTCGAATGATCATTTTGCCAGCTTTCATTATGCCAACATGCCGGTGTTCTGCATCGGAACGCAGTGCGAGGCGGTGGATGACGTTGGAGGTACCGCCGGCAATATTCCGGTTCCGGAAGAGACTGCGATGGAGCTGGTCGATTATCTGCGGAAAGCGGATTTCGATCCGGCGATTTCCTATCATATGCGCGTGGATCATGGGTTTTCGCAGCCGCTCAACCGTTTGCTCGGCGGGATAGACCGCTGGCCGCTGATACCGATCTGGACCTCCGCGTTTACCCGGCCGTTCGTTTCGTTCCGCCGGTCGCGCCTGTTCGGCGAGGCGGTGGGGCGATTTGTTGCTGCGTCGGGAAAGCGTGTGCTGATTCTGGGGAGCGGTGGGCTCTCGCATCATCCGGCGCATTATTTTCCGTTGCGTCAGGATGCCGATCCCAAAGTGTATGCCTGGCAGCTTGACGGTGAAGCGGGGGGTACCATGACCGAGGAGCAATGGTTCAACCGGCTGCTTACGATGCATCATCAAGGAGCGGAGGCGATCGTTGCCGGAACCCGCACTATCAAGGATATGCGGCTTAATCCTGAATTCGATCGCACCGTTTTGGACTATATCTCGTCGGGGGATTTGTCGCCGATGGATAATTGGGACCATACCGAGATTGTGGCAAAGGCCGGGGTCGGAGCACTTGAAATCGCGAATTGGATCGCAGCCCGCGCGGCGTATAGTACGGCGGGGGGCGGCGCAGTGACGGCGCAGTATGACATGGTGCCCGATTACGCCGTAGGGTATGCATTGGCGCAGAGTGAGGCTGCGTTTAAGTAACGGGGGGGCCAGGGAAGGGCCCTGGCCTTGCCTTTCCATTAATTTACCAGCTATCTGACTCACGTGACCGTAACGGAGCACTTCCATGGCCAGGCTGGCGTACCCGGATATCGATCGGCCAGAATTGCAACCTTTAGTGGCCGAAATTATCGCGGGTCGTGGCAGTGTTCTCCATCTTTACCGGATGCTCTTGCATAGTCCGCCGGTAGCGGAAGGATGGCTCCATCTGCTGTCGGCGATCCGGAAAGGTTGTTCGCTGCCGGGCGATCTGCGTGAGTTGGTGATCATGCGCGTTGCGGTGTTGAACGGCGCACCGTACGAAGCCGATCAGCATCGGCCGATTGCCCTTAAGGAAGGCTTGACCGAGGCGCAGCTTGAAGCTTTGGGAGATTGGCAGAGCTCGGCACTCTTTGACCCGCGGCAACGCGCGACGCTCGCGCTTGCCGACGTGATGACCCGCCAGGTGAAGGTGCCAGACGACATATTCGAGGCAGTCCGGACTTGGTTCGACGAACCGGTGGTGGTAGAGTTGGTCGCAACGATCGCCGCCTATAATATGGTCTCGCGCGTTCTGGAGGCGCTTGCTATCCATAGCCATGATCGACCAGGCGCCGCGACGTAAGGGGGCTTTGCTCGCGGCGCGGCTACGTGAAATATTTTCCCGGAAAGAACCAGGATGACTGAGAAACAGACGACAGGTTCCATGATCGCACAGTCGCTCGCGCATCATGGAGTCGATACGATCTTCGGTATTCCCGGGGCGCATATGTACGACTTCAACGATGGCCTCTACGAATATCGCCACGCGCTCCGGTTTATCCATACGCGCCACGAGCAGGGCGCCGGCTATATGGCGTTCGGGTACGCGAAGTCCAGCGGGAAGGTGGGTGCCTATACGGTGGTGCCGGGACCAGGCGTTTTGAATTCGGGCGCGGCACTTTGCACAGCGTATGGCGCCAACTCACCGGTGTTGTGTGTTACCGGTAATATCATGGCAGACCTGATTGGGCGCGGGCGCGGACAATTGCACGAGCTGCCGGATCAACTGGCGACGCTGCGCGGTTTGACCAAAAGCGCCGAGAGGATCAATCATCCGAGCGAAGTGTCAGCGGTGATGGCGCGAGCTTTCAATCGTATGCTGTCGGGCCGGCAGGGGCCGGTGGCGGTGGAGGCGCCGTGGGATGTGTTCGGCATTCGCGCGGTGCCGGGAGAGCTCGCGATCGGGCATGCGGATCCGGCGCCGGTCGCCGATCCCGATGCGCTGGCGGCGGCTGTCGCGTTGATCGCCCAGTCGAAAAATCCGCTGATCATGGTGGGCGGTGGTGCAGTGCACGCGGGCGCGGAAATCGCGGAATTGTCGCGGTTGCTTCAGGCTCCAGTTACCGCACATCGCAGCGGCAAGGGAATTATTAGCGATGATGATCCTTACGCATTATCGATGACCGCGGCGTTTGAATATTGGAAGAACGCTGATCTGCTGATCGGCATCGGTAGTCGGTTGGAACTGCAATATATGCGCTGGCGTTGGTTGCCGCCAGGCGTAAAAATTGTCCGTATCGATATCGACCCGACCGAAATGGTGCGGCTGCCGGCTACCGTCGGCGTGGTTGCGGATGCGGCGGCGGGAACGCGCGCTCTGGTCGAGGCGCTTGGGGCGTTTCAAAGCCCTGCGTCGCGGCGCGAGGAATTTGTAGAACTGAAGGCGCGGGGTCGCGCGGCAATCGCGGGGCTGCAGCCGCAAATGGCGTATCTCGACGCTATTCGTGACGTGCTGCCGCGGGATGGATTTTTCGTCGAGGAGATCAGCCAGATGGGGTTCACCGCCCGGCTCGGCTTTCCGGTTTATGGGCCGCGTCAGTATGTCACTTGTGGCTATCAGGATAATCTGGGATTTGGCTACGATACGGCGCTCGGTGTCAAGGTCGCCAATCCGACTAAGGCGGTGGTATCGATATCGGGCGACGGGGGATTTCTGTTCGGCGTGCAGGAAATGGCGACGGCTGTGCATCACAGGATCAATGTAGTTTCCATCGTGTTCAATAATAACGCTTTCGGGAACGTGCGGCGTGACCAGCAGACAAATTATCAGGGGCGCTATATCGGCGCGGCGCTGAGCAATCCTGATTTTGTGCGCCTGGGCGAAAGCTTTGGCCTCGCGTCGTTCCGGGCGACCACGCCGGACCAATTGCGCGTGGTACTGGCACAGGCGCTCGAACTCGACGCGCCTTGCCTGATCGAGGTACCGGTCGAGACCGGATCCGAGTCCTCACCCTGGCCGTTCATCCACCCGGCGCGACCTGCCTGAGCGGGGAAGTTACGCGGTGAATACGTAACCTTTCCAGTCGCGCAGGAAATCATTGGTCGGCGCTTCGAGCAGAAAGGTGCCGATCATATCGACGTATGGCTCCAGGAACGGATAGCGGTCGTACCTGGCCCATTCGGGTTTGGTATAGGCGGGCGGCGCCTCGATCACCGAGTGGGTCCACGCGTCGGCATTCTCGTACCATAGTTCCGATATGCGCACGAATTGGGTGGAATCGGGGCCGGTTTTGCTGAAGCTGAAGAACCGCTTCAGTCCAGGCTGCTGACATACTTCCGGGGCGTGGACATTGATATACCACGCGTCACCTTCTTCACGTGAAACGCCTTCGGGATATTTGATCGCCACCACCCAACGCAGCACGGTGCCATCCGACATCAGTAGGCCCTTGCCTTTGAAATCTTCGGTCGGACGACGGGTCACGAACATCATCACGGGGGGGTGAAGGCCGTCGGGTGTTCCGCCCCATTTCGAGGACCGCGCCTCGCCTTTCGGCAGCCCTAGAATGTCAGTGTAGCCGGCCGGCCAGATCTCGGAGAAACTGGTGCCCTGATCCAACTGGCCTTTGCCGCGAAACGGACTTTCGCGCCACCAATGCTCGGTCATCCGCCAATTGTAATAACCATAGGCCTCGGCGCCACGCGGCGCCGGAACCGCACGGTAGCTGGTGTAGCGATCGAGGATCGGACCATTCATCGAAATCGTTTCCGCGGCATGTTCCTTCAACAGCCAACGCTCCATCAAAGGCAAGTCGTTCATGCTGCGGATATTGATTATCAGGTAGCTTCTCATTTTCGCTCCCGTAACAGTTGGCAAAAGTCAGCAAAAAGTCTTCTTTTTTGAAAAAAAGAAGCAAAAAACTTTTATTCGATTGGCTTCTCGCGCGACGTCCAGGTACGATGCATCTCGGGTTAAAATTTAACCTTGTCGCCACCCTTGAGACCCAGGGTCGCGCGGGCTTCCGCAGGGGTTGCAATTTGATAGCCAAGCTCTTCCACGATCTTGCGGATCTTGGTTACTTCCTCGGCGTTGGATGCCGCCAGCTTGCCACGACTAATATATAAATTATCTTCCAGCCCAACCCGCACGTTGCCGCCCATCATGGTCGCCTGAGTCGCAAACGGGATCTGCGCGCGACCTGCACCCAATACCGACCATTGGTAGTCGGCACCAAATAACTTGTCTGCGGTTTCCTTCATGAATAACAAATTGCGCACCTCAGGGCCGATGCCACCCAAAATGCCGAAAATCAGCTGGATGAAGAACGGCGGCTTGAACAAGCCGGCATCAACGCAATGCGCCATGTTATATAGATGGCCTACGTCGTAGCACTCGTGCTCGAACTTGGTGCCGTGCTCGCCGCCTAACGTGCGCGCGATTAGCGCAATGTCCCGGAAAGTGTTGCGGAATATGTAGTCGTCCGACTTGCGCAGATAATCTTCTTCCCAGTCATACTTCCAGGTCTTGTAACGATCGGCCAGCGGATGCAACGCGAAATTCATCGTGCCCATGTTGAGCGAACACATCTCCGGCGAGGCCTGCACCGCAGTTTGCAACCGCGATTCGACACTCATCGTGAGACTGCCGCCGGTGGTGATGTTCACTACTGCATCGGTCGCTTGCTTGATCACCGGCAGGAATTCATAGAACACCGCCGGGTCGCTGGTGGGGCGGCCGTCTTTCGGGTCGCGGGCATGCAAATGCAGGATCGCGGCGCCAGCCTGCGCGGCCTCGATTGCGCTTTGGGCGATCTGCTCCGGCGTGAATGGCAACGCATCCGACATCGTCGGTGTATGGATCGCCCCGGTAATGGCGCAGGAAATGATTACTTTGCCGGTTTTGCTTCCACTCATGACTGTTTTGCCTTTGCTCGTGCGGCCTTGAGATAATCGGTTACCTTCTTGCGCAGCGCCGCCATCGATTCCGGCGTCCATGACTTGAACCCTTGGCCCGATTTGAACCCGAGCCGGCCCTCCGCCACCAACTTGCGCAAGTAGGGGGAAGGCGCACCACTGGTTTCCAGATCAGACAACACGGTTTCGTGGATCGCGAGCGTAAGGTCGGTTCCCACCAGATCGGCGTTCTCGAGCGGTCCCAATACCGGCAGTCGCGCGCCGAAACTTGCCTTCACTACCGTATCGACGTCTTCGGCATCACAAATACCGCGCTCGACCATTGAGATTGCTTCGCGCCATAGCGCGTGCTGCATTCTGTTGCCGATGAATCCGGGCACGTCTCGCTTTACGCGCACGGCGGTTTTTCCAGCGTCGGTCAGCAATTTCATGGTTTGGGCGACCGCTTCGGGGGCTGACCATTCGGTGCCTACCACTTCCACCAATGGGACCAGGTATGGTGGGTTCCACCAATGGGTTCCCACGCCGCGGGATCGGTCCTTTAAGCCGCGCATGATCTCGGTGATCGGAATTACTGAAGTATTGCTGTGAAAGATCGTGTGCTTGGGGGCAGCCGCCTCGATCTGGGCGAATAGCTGGCGCTTGAGATCGAGATTTTCGAGCGCGGTCTCGACCACGAAATCCGCGTCGTGGACGGCGTCCTCGATGGTGTTTGAAAGAGCGATCCGGTCGACCGCGGATTCGTCCTCGCCGAGACCTTGAAGATTGGCGCGAACGCGATCCGGCACCGTGCGCAAGACCTCGGGGAATGCGTCGTAGATGCGCACAGCCGAGCCATATTGCGCGAACACCTGGGCCAAGCCGTGGCCCATCAGGCCGCCGCCGATGATGGAGATTTTTGGTTTCTCGGTCATTGTTTCATCCCGCCGTATAGCCGCCGTCGGCATCCAGAGTGTGGCCGGTGTAGAAATCCGAGGCCTTCGATACCAGGAACAGCAACGGTCCTGCGAGATCCTCGGGTTCGCCCAATCGGCCGAGGGGGACGCGTGACAGGAATCCGGCACGGACCGCTTTTGCGCGATCGGTGTCTTCGAACATCCAGGCGGTGAGCGGGGAACGGAAGACAGTCGGCGCGATGGCGTTGACAGTGATGCGATGGACGCCCCATTCGCAGCCGAGTGCTCGGGTAATTCCTTCGACCGCGGCTTTCGAGGCGCAATAGGCGCTGTAGCCCGCGGGATGGCCGAGTTTTGCGCGTGCTGACGACATCAGGACGACTTTGCCGCCGCGTCCTTGTGCGATGAGTTGTTTTCCGACCGCGCGCGCCATCAGCCAGCTACCCGTGACGTTGCCGTCCATCACTTTGTCGAAGCGCTCGGGTGACATGTCGACGATGAGGGAAACGTCGTTAAGGCCCGATGCCACTACGAGGATATCCACGCCCTCGAAGCGATCGACTGCGGCTTGCACGATCGCCGCGCAATCGTCTTCGGTATCCGGGCGTCGATTGACAGTGGCCACTTCCGCGCCGAGGAGGGCGCAGGTTTCGGCCACGTTGGCGAGCTCTTTTTGATTACCCGCGGCCAGCACAACGCGTGCGCCGGCGCCGGCTAGCACGCGTGCTGCGAGGTTGCCGAACGCGCCCGAGGCGCCAGTCACGATCGCGACCTTGCCCTTGATATCGAACAGTGAGGCTGGATTACTCAGAAACTCTTCGGAAGTTCCCATTGGTCACGTTCCTTATCTAACGTACAAGAGTTTTTTGGTTCTTTTTTGCAAAAAAGAACACGTCCTTATTTTGGCGAATAAGGCATTACGACCAGCATAGTAGCGACTGCGTTGCCGGCGTTGGTTACTTCCCGAACGACGTTTGCTCCGATGGTGACAGAGTCGAAAGGTTCGAGAACTGTCTCCTGACCTTCCGCGCGCACGGTTACTTGTCCGGCGAGCACGACGTAGACTTTTTCGAGTGGCGAGCCATCGGGTCCGGCGCCGCCGCCGGGCAGGATGTGCGAGAGGCCGACCCAAAAATTATTCGGGCCGCCTTCTTCAAAACCTTGCAGGCGCAGTGCGCGGACATCGAAATGGTTTGGCGCCTGATACGGCTTCGCCTCGGCAAATTTTTTCACGAGCATCAGAAAGCGCCTCCGGCTTCGATCCGGTACGCCTGGCCCGGATCGGTGATCGCCACCAGGCGCACGATGCAACCGTCGCCGCGATCCCATTTCCACGGGAAGAACGCAAAGGTAACGCGTTTACCGGTGACCGCGTCGAGTTCGCCGCCGACGTTCTCGATCCCCATGATGCCGTTCGAGAATAGTTTGCGATGCACCGGCTCCCACAATGGGAAATCCTGGTCCCAGGTGCGGCCGCCGGACCATTCGAGATATTCCGCGGCGAGATGCGGCAGCAGCGGGCCATTGCGGTGTGGCCCGATCGCGGTGGCCAGGGGGTGATCGTTGGCCTGGGTGTCGTGGCCGATCACCTTTACCTGCTTCTCGACGAACCAATCGGCGGCCGAGGGAACCAGCCCAGGGCAATAGGCGAAATATTCGTCGTTATCTTCGTATTTCTTGTGCCAGCCGGTGTTGATGATGATCACGTCTCCTGGGCGCACTGCCTTGCCGCCGGCCTTTTCGAGATCGTCGTAGGTGATCGATTCCCACTTTTTCTTGGGGATATCCAACACCAGGCCGGAGCCGAAGAAGTGGGGCAGCGGCACCTCGTCGATGAAGGCGGTGCCCGATACCACGTGGGCAGGGGCGTCGATGTGGGTGCCGTTGTGCATGGTGGTGGTGATGCGCTGGCTCAGCACGCCGGATTTGGCCATGTAGTGGATGCGCTCGATCTGCACGTCCTGGAAATAGGGCCAGTTCGGCGACTGGAACCCGAACCGATGGGATAAATCGAAGAATTGCAGTCCCATGTAGTTGTCGCGGTTGGCTTGGAACTCGACGCCTTTGATCAACACGGTCACGGAAGTCCTCCATCTTAGGCACCGTCCGGCGGCGGCGCGTTGCGTTCAGGGTGCTGTATCGTATTAGGGTTTAGGCGGACAAGCCCTGTCCGTGGCGTTCCGAGGCGAATTCAGTGCAACCGGCCGAATTTTTCCGGCACGCCATGGGCGCCGGCCGCGAAGGCTTGCCGTCGGCGCGGTCGAAATCCATATGTTGGCGAACTTTAGCGCCAATCGAGGGAGCCCTGATGATATCAAGGATCGCGGTTATAGCGGCAGGAGCGATGGGCAGTGCCGTGGCGCGTCGTTTGGTAGAACACGGTGCGACGGTGGTGACGTCGCTTGCGGGACGGAGCGATGCCACCGTTCGCCGCGCAGTGGAAGCAGGTATGCGCGAGGCGGATGACGACGCCATCGCCGGTTCAGAGGTAATTCTTTCCATCGTCCCGCCGGCCGAGGCGCTGGCTTTGGCGGAGCGTCTTGCCGGACCGTTGTCTCGAGCCTCGAACAAGGCGATTTTTGTCGACTGCAACGCTGTCAATGTGCAGACCGTGCAGCAGATCGAACGGGTGATCGCGCCCACCGGCGCTGCGTTTGTCGATGGTGGGATTGTGGGGCCACCGCCGGGACCGGGCGGCGATCCCACCCTGTATCTTTCGGGCGAACACGCGCCGAAGCTGGCAACTCTGGGCGATCTGGGGCTCAGGATCCGCGTGATGGCGGCCCTGGTCGGGGGAGCATCCGCGCTGAAGATGTCCTACGCTGGGATCAATAAGGGGATCACACTGCTTTCGGCCGCGATGATACTGGGTGCCACGCGCGCCGGCGCCGCGGAGGCGCTGCGGGCCGAGCTGTCCGCGAGCCAGCCGGAGCTTTTGGCCCGATTGGCGCGGACGATACCGGACATGTACTCGAAGGCCCATCGCTGGGCGCCGGAGATGGAGGAGATCGCCGAATTCCTCGGCGACGATCCCGCCGGTCGGGATATGTTCGAGGGAATTGCGGATCTCTGTCGGAGGTTGGCAGCAGATCAGATAGGTGAACGGGCGGAGATCGCCGCATTGGATGCGTTCGTTAGGTTGAAGTGAAGGAAGAAGCATCCTTTTTGAAAAAAAGAAGCAAAAAACTTTTGTTCTATTGGAGCGCACCGCCGATGGATTGGTGCACCCCTAATTGACAAAGTTTTTTTGCTTCTTTTTGTTCACAAAAAGAAGATTCTTGCCTGCATCTTATACTAAACTTGGTAGATCCAACCCGAATTGCCGCGCGCAGTCCTGGGCGATTGCGTATCCCGCGTCGGCGTGACGCATTACGCCGGTGGCGGGGTCGTTCCAGAGTACGTTGGCTAGGCGCTTCGCTGCTTCGGGCGTGCCGTCGGCGCAAATTACCATGCCGGCGTGCTGCGAGAATCCCATGCCTACGCCGCCACCATGGTGTAGCGAAACCCAGGTCG
>Ga0302305_1001193_pt1 | contig 15072 bp, 13 predicted proteins | sample III_Palsa_E2_3_FD_198764 | JGI IMG/M metagenome (GOLD analysis project Ga0302305, IMG submission 198764) | Peat permafrost microbial communities from Stordalen Mire near Abisko, Sweden - III_Palsa_E2_3 | ecosystem: Environmental > Terrestrial > Soil > Palsa > Peat permafrost | place: Sweden... | reverse complement strand
GTCCGACGATTAGCGGTATAAGCGCCAGCGACTCTGGGCAAGGATGGCGCGGCCTATACTGCTTGAGCCGGCTGTCACGCCGGCACGCGTCGCGCCGTGTTGCTGCATGGCGCACACCGCGCAGCGCGACGTGGCACTCATCATTCACGGAGTTTCACGGTGATCCGTAAAGACGCTAAGAGTAGCGCTCTGGTGCTGTTTTCCGGCGGTCAGGACTCGGCCACGTGCCTTGCCTGGGCGCTCGAACGATACGAAACGGTCGAGACACTCGGCTTCGATTACGGGCAGCGGCATCGGGTCGAACTGGAGTGCCGTGAAGGCTTTCGCGACGCTGTCGTCCGGGCCGTTCCGCCTTGGGCCGATCGCCTCGGCGACGATCACATGATCGACCTGTCGGTGCTCGGTTCGATCAGCGATACCGCGATGACCCGCGAGATCCAGATCGAAGCGACGGCCAACGGTTTGCCGAATACCTTCGTGCCGGGCCGCAACCTGATGTTCATGACGATCGCTGCGGCGATTGCCTATCGGCGCGGACTGCAGGTGCTGGTGGGCGGCATGTGCGAGACGGACTTTTCGGGCTATCCCGATTGCCGCGACGACACCATGAAAGCCCTGCAGGTGGCGCTCAACCTCGGCATGGATCAGCGCTTCCTGCTGGAAACGCCGCTGATGTGGCTCGACAAGGCCGATACGTGGCGTCTCGCGCATGAACTGGGTGGCGACGAGCTGGTCGAGCTGATCCGCGTTGAGACGCATACGTGCTATCTCGGCGAACGGGCTGAGCTGCATGCGTGGGGCTTCGGCTGCGGCGAATGTCCTGCGTGCCGTCTGCGCAAGCGCGGCTACGAGGCCTATCTGGCCGGCGAGAAGGTCACAGAAGCTCCCGTTTGATCTGCCCGCCCACCTGGTGATCCATGGGGCGGTGGCAACCCTAATCAGGCGTCCCTGCGGCGCCAGGCAGAAAGCAGCATGACGTACGCGGTCAAGGAAATCTTCTACACATTGCAGGGCGAGGGCGCGAATGCCGGACGTCCGGCAGTGTTTTGCCGGTTCGCCGGCTGCAATCTGTGGTCGGGCCGCGAGGAAGACCGCGCGGCCGCGGTGTGCCGCTTCTGCGATACGGACTTTGTCGGCACAGACGGCGAGAACGGCGGCAAGTACCGCACGGCCGCAGACCTGGTGGCCATGATCGCTTCGCAATGGCCCGAAGGCGAGGGCGAGCGTTTTGTCGTCTGTACCGGCGGCGAACCGATGCTGCAGATGGACCCGCCTTTCGTCGATGCGCTGCACGCCGCCGGCTTCGAAATTGCCATCGAGACTAATGGCTCGTTGCCGGTGCTCGAGACGATCGACTGGATCTGCGTGAGCCCGAAGGCCGATGCGCCGCTGGTCGTCACCAAAGGCAACGAACTGAAAGTCGTGATTCCGCAGGACAACCAGCGTCTGTCCGAGTACGCAGCGCTCGACTTCGAATATTTCCTCGTCCAGCCTATGGACGGCCCGTCGCGCGACATCAACACGAAACTCGCGATCGACTGGTGCAAACGCCATCCGCAATGGCGCCTGTCGATGCAGACCCACAAGTATCTGAACATTCCCTGATTCGCCGTGCTGACGATTACCCGAAAACTCGAATTCGACGCGGGCCACCGCATCCCCGATCACCGTAGCCAGTGCCGCAATCTGCACGGGCATCGCTATGTGCTCGAAATCACGCTGCAAGGCGATCTCGTCGAAACGGAAGGCGCCCCCGATCGCGGCATGGTGATGGACTTTGCGGACGTGAAGTCGCTCGCCGTCGAACACCTCGTCGACAAGTGGGATCACGCGTTTCTCGTCTATGAAGGCGACACGCAGGTGCGCGGTTTTCTGGATTCGATGCCGGGCCACAAGACGGTCGTGCTCGATCGCATCCCCACCGTTGAAAATCTCGCCGCGGTCGCGTTCGATCTGCTCGCGAACGTCTACGACGCGCACTATGGCGTGAATCTGCGTCTGCACAAGGTGCGTCTCTATGAGACGCCGAATTGCTGGGCCGATGTGGTCCGCGACTGAGCCGCACGCAAGCGTCAACGAGCCAGCAACAAACGGGCAATTGCGCGGCAGCCACGCCGCAACAATGCCGCAAGCGCACGGCAACCACGCGGCAAGCGGCCCGCGCCTCAGCGGCCGCGTTATTGTCACGGTATGATCGTTTCGATAACCACCTGGAGCGAGACATGCCGGTCACCGCACTGCAAAGTGGGCACCCAGCCCGCAGCACCAGCTTCTTCTGCCGTACGTCACGCGGTCTTGTGCATCGCGGCGGGGTACGCTCATGAGCACGCTTACGAACCCCCTCAAACAACGTCTCGCGGAAGCTGAACCGCTCTTCGGGTTATGGCTCTCGCTCGGCAGCGAAAGCGCCGCCGAGGCGCTCGCGCACGCCGGGTACGATTGGCTGCTGATCGACATGGAACACGCGCCCAACGACAGCGGCGACGTCACCGGTCAGTTGCGCGCGATTGCTGCTGCGCACTTGCCGAGCGAACCGGTCGTGCGTGTGCCGGCAAGCGAAGGATGGCTCGTCAAGCGCGTGCTCGACGCGGGCGCCCGGACGTTGATGTTCCCGAACATCGAGTCTGCAGAGGAAGCGGCGCATGCCGTGCGCCTTACCCAATATCCGACCGCCGATGCGCGCGACGGCCTGCGTGGCGTTGCAGGTGCAGTTCGGGCGGGCTCGTACGGCATGCGGCGCGACTACGTGCAGAACGCAAACGCGCAGATCGCCACGATCGTGCAGATCGAATCCGCGAAGGCGGTGCACGAAGTGGAGAAGATTGCCGCCACGCCCGGCGTCGATTGCGTGTTCATCGGACCTGCCGATCTTGCCGCGAGCCTTGGTCATCTGGGCGACTCGAAGCATCCCGATGTGCAGGCTGCTATGAGCCACGTGGTGGCGGCGGCCAACAAGGCCGGGATTGCGACCGGCATTTTTGCCATGGATTCTGCCGGCGCGCGACAGTATCGCGAGGCTGGTTTTCGTTTTATCGCGGTGGCAGCTGATGTCGTCTGGCTGCTGCGTGCGACGCGTCAAGCGCTGCAGGAGGTGCGGTCATGAAGGGTATTTCGCAGTTTGCCGTGCGCGCTGCGGTGGGCATCGTGGCCACCTGTGCTGCGTTCGCGGCATCCGCTGCGCTGAACACGCAGGACAAGCCGTCTCAGGCGGATCCGGAAACGCAGACAGCGGTCGCGGACTACAACGCGGGCAACTTCGGTCCGGCGCTCAGCGAATTCCATAAGGCGGCCGAGCACGGCAGCCGGCTCGCCGAATTCAACTACGCGATGATGCTGATCAACGGTGAGGGCACGGCGGTCAACGTCGATGAAGGCAAGAAGTGGCTGCGCAAGGCCGCCGATGCAAACATGTCCCACGCGCAGTACGTGTACGGCAAGATGTACGACGATGGCGAATTCGTTGGCCGCGATCCGGCCGAGGCGCATCGCTGGTTCCTGAAGGCCGCGCAGCAGGGGCATGTGCAGGCTGAGCTGGCGCTGGCGAACCAGTTTCTGGATGGCCGCGGCACGGCGCGCGACAATCGCCAGGCGTTCATCTGGTACAAGAAGGCCGCACAAGGCGGCGACATGACGGCGCAGTACGTGGCCGGCTCGTTCTATGAGCGCGGTGGCGATGGCGTGGACAAGAACCTGAACGTGGCGCGCGCTTACTATGCAGCGGCGGCGGCGCAGGGTGATCCGGCGGCCAAGCTCAAGTATCAGCAACTCAGCGCGCAATTGCGCGACGAGCACGAGGCGAAGCCGCAGTAGCACGGGTTGCCCGCACAGGTTCCGGGCTCCTAAACGCGTAAATGAAGAAGGGGCGCAGATGCGCCCCTTCTTCATTTAACTTTGCATCAACCGCTTCTGTCGCCCGACGCTCATGATGAGGCCGGTCGCAACCCCGAGCGTGATCAACGCGGTGCCCCCGTAGCTCATGAACGGTAGCGGCACGCCGACTACCGGCAAGATCCCGCTCACCATGCCGATATTGACGAATGCGTAGGTGAAAAAGGCCATCGTAAGCGAGCCGGCCAACAATCGCCCGAATAGCGTGGCGCCGTTGGCCGCTATATACAGGCCGCGCGCGATCAACGCCATATACAACACCAGCAGCACGATCCCGCCCGCCAGTCCGAATTCCTCGGAGAACACCGCAAAAATAAAGTCGGTGTGCTTCTCAGGAATGAATTCCAGGTGCGCCTGGGTGCCCTTCAACCATCCCTTGCCGAGCGGGCCGCCAGAGCCGATCGCAATCACCGCCTGAATGGTGTGGAAGCCCTTGCCGAGCGGATCGGAAGTTGGATCGAGCAGCGTGCAGATACGGTGCTTCTGGTAATCGTGCATCAGCGGCCACTGCACCTCGGGCTGGCAGATCTTGTCCTGAAACACCGCGATCGAAGTGACCGCGATCGCCGCAGCAACGAGCACCGGGACGATCAGCTTGAAACTCAGACCCGCGAAATAGATGACGAACAGACCCGCCGCGAAGACCAGCACCGCGGTCCCGAGGTCAGGCTGCTTGGCGATCAGGGCGACGGGCACGACGAGGATGATCAGCCCCACCAGGAAGTCGTACCAGCGCATCACACCTTCGCGGCGCTGGTAGTACCACGCGAGCATCAGCGGTGTGGCGATCTTCATGATCTCGGACGGCTGGATCACCACGCCGACGTTGATCCAGCGTTTGGCTCCCTTGCGCGTGAGGCCGAATAGCGCCACCGCCACCAGCAACGCGATGCCGAAGGTATAAAGCGGGACCGCGAAGCGCATCAGCGTGGTGGGCGGCACGTTGGCGAGCGCCCACATCAGCACGAAGGTCAGCATGATGTTGCGCAACTGGTCTTCGACCTTGCCGGGCATATCGAGCGTGGCGCTGTACAGCGTGACGATGCCGACGCACATCAGCAGAAACACCGCGAGTGCGAGCGGGCGGTCGAAGCCGATGAACATCTTCTTGATGCGATCGAGCCAGGCGCGCTTGTCGAATTGCATGCCTTTCTCCTTACTCGTCGATGCCGCCGGAAACCGGCTGGCGGGGTGACGTGGGCTGAATGCTGTCGTCGCGCGACGGCGCAGCTGCACTAGGCGCGGGGTCGCTCGCGGGGCGCGGATGGCGCGGGCCGGATTTGCGCGGCACGGGTGTTTTCGCGGGCGCCGAGGCGGGGTCATCCAGCATCTTTGTGGCGACGAACGGAGCGGAGGCATCGGCTGCCGTTGCGGCGACCGGTTTGGCTCTTTCCTTATCCGTAGGTGTTGCGACGACAGGGCCGCCCGGCGCTGCAGGCGCAACGTCCGAAGCCGCCGACGCCGCAGAAGGCGCCGATGCCCCAGCCGCATTCGATGCAGCGCCAGGTATCGGCAACGGCGTGAAACCTGCGGCGACGGAAGCCGGCTGCATGATCTCGACCGAGGTCGGCGCTGCACCGATCACCGGCGCCGACGCGTCCGCCGTTGCCGAAGCCGCCGCAGCGACAGCCGCCGCTTCGGCCCCTGGCTTCTGCCGGTCGATGAGGTAATAGTCGAGCACGTGGCGCGCGATCGGTCCGGCTACTTCCGCACCCCAGCCGCCGTTTTCCACGATCAGTGCGAGCGCGATCTTCGGATTGTCTGCTGGCGCGAATGCGATAAAGAGCGCGTGGTCACGCAGATTTTCAGGGATTGCATGGCCCTTGTAGTTAGCGCCCTGCAGCGAATACACCTGGGCCGTACCGGTCTTGCCGGCGGCCTGATACGGCGCGCCGATGAAGACCTTCGACGCCGTGCCGCTGGTCACAACGCCGACCATCGCGCGCTTGACGATATCAATATCGGCCTGTGGCACGTTGATGCGGCCATCGTCCTTCGGCACGGTCAGACGCGTGTCCTTGGTGATCGGATTTTCGACTTCCTTCACCAGGTGAGGCTTCAACACGACGCCGTTGTTGGCCAGCGTGGCGACCGCGTGGGCGAGCTGCAGGATCGTGAACGAGTTGTAGCCCTGGCCGATCCCGAGACTGATCGTCTCGCCTTCGTACCAGCGCTGTTGTTCAGGCTTGCGGTAGGCCTTGCGCTTCCATTCGGTGGAAGGAAGAATGCCCTTCGCTTCGCCGGCAATGTCGATGCCGGTGATCTGCCCGAAGCCCCACGGTTTCATGAAGCCGGCGATCGCATTGACGCCCAGGTCGTGCGCCAGCATGAAGAAATACGTGTCGTTCGACACGACGATGGCGCGGTTCAGGTCGATCCAGCCTTGGCCCGAACGCACGTCGTTGCGGAACGTATGGCCGCCGAACGTGTAGGAGCCTGGATCCTGGAAGCCCCAGCTCGGCGTGCGTTTGTGTAGCGTCAGTGCTGCGAGCGCCATGAACGGCTTGTAGGTCGAACCCGGCGGGTAGGTGCCGTGCAACGGCCGGTTCAGCAACGGGTGATCAGGCGAGTTGTTCAGATCGTCCCAGGTCTGCTGGTCGATGCCGTCCACGAACGAGTTCGGATCGAAGCTCGGCGCGGAGACGAAGGCGAGCACGTCGCCGGTCGCGGGTTCGATTGCCACCAGCGCGCCGCGCTTGCCCGCAAACGCCTGCTCGGCGACTTGCTGCAGGCCGATATCGAGCGACAGTACGAGGTTGTTGCCCGGCGTCGCCTGAGTGCGCGATAAGGTGCGCACCGGGCGTCCACCCGCCGTCACTTCCACTTCTTCGAAGCCGGTCTGGCCATGCAGCTCAGTCTCGTAGCTCTGCTCGACACCGATCTTGCCGATGTAGTCCGTGCCCTTGTAGTTGTTCGCGTCGAGGCGCGGATCGTAGTGATCCGGATCCTTGTCGTTCTCGTCGCTGGCTTCGTCGATGCGGTCCTGATCGCGCTGCGAAATACGCCCGATATAGCCGATCACGTGTGCCGCCGTCGCCCCAAGCGGGTACTGACGGAACAGACGCGCGCGCACTTCGACGCCAGGAAAGCGGAATCGCTGCGCGGTGAAGCGCGCGACTTCGTCGTCGGTGAGGCGGGTGCGGATCGGCAGGCTCTCGAAGTTCTTCGAGTCTTCCTGCAGCTTCTTGAAGTTGCGCCGGTCGCGGGCGTCGATGGTAATGACGGTCGCGAGATTGTCGATGACGTTGTCGAGCGTGTCGTTCAGCTTCGAAGGCGTGATTTCCAGCGTGTAGGCCGAGTAGTTCTTCGCCAGCACGACACCGTTACGGTCCGTGATGATGCCGCGATTGGGCACGATCGGCGCCACCGAGATGCGGTTCTCATCGGCTTGCAGCGAGTACTTGCTGTAGTGCCAGACCTGCAGGAACAGGAAGCGGAAAACGATCAGCCCAAAGCAGACGAACACGAACAGGCCCGCCGCCGCGACCCGCAGGCGGAACTTCGAGAGCTGTTGTTGAGTGTCCTTGAATTCGGCTGCCATGCTTTTGATCAAAAGGCCGCGAAACGGCCGTCAGGTAAAGGTGTCCAGCCGGCGCTCGTGGCCGGGAGGGAAGAGCTGTGCGGATCGAGCGAATTCCGCGAACCATCGCCTGGCGTCTTCGACATCTTTAGCGTGTTCAAGGAGGGGCTCGATGCGCGCACTGCGCTAAATGGGACGGGTGTCGTCCGGATCGGCCGGACGGCGCTGCGGCATCAGCAGCAGCACACTTGCAACGGGCCACAGGGCAGCTTCGACGAACCCGTCGATCAGGTAGCCCCAGCCCGGAAAAGCCGCGCCCATCAGTAGACGGATGACGAACGGCACAAGTTGCGCGATGACCAATAATGGCATCACGGCAAAGGTCTGCACGCCCATTGGCATCCACAATACTCGCCGGTGGATCGTGATGGCGCCGTACGACAGCAGCGTATACGCCAACGCATGCTCGCCGAGCAGGCTGGCGTTGTGGACGTCCATCAGGATGCCGAGCAGGAAGGCGATGCCCATGCCGACCTTGCGCGGTTGGTGCACGTTCCAGAACAGCAGCACCAGCGCAACAAAGTCAGGTACGCCGATCAGGCGCCCCCACGGCATCAGGTTCAGCAGGAAGGCGGCTGCCAGGCTGAAGGAGATGAAGTACGGGTTGACCGGTTGCAGGATGTACTGAGGGCGGTTCACTCGTCGATCCCCCCCGTGGCCGGTTGTTTCGTGGCGCCCGTGGCGGGCTTTCCGTCGGCGGCCGATCCCGAGGCCGGTCGTCCGGTGGCGGCCCGGATAGCGGCCAGACGTTCAGCCGCCGCTTTCTTCTCTCTGGCCTGTTTCGCGTCGACACCCTTCTTCTCCGCTTCTGCCAAAGCGGGTTTTGCTGCCGAAGCTGGCTTTGCCGCCGAGGCCGGCTTTGCAGCGGCCGCCGCAGCGGAGGCCGGCGCGGCAGCTTTAGCGTTCTTGTCCGGGGCTTTCTCTGCGGGTTTCGCGCCCTTCTTCGCCTTCGCTTCTTTCGCCGAGCTGGCCGCATCAGGTTCGTCAGCCGGACGCGGCGGCACCGTGTTCACATAGTGAAGCACCAGCAACTGGCGCGCACCGCGCACCGGTGCAACCGGCAGGCACACCACGTGGGCAAAGGCGGTGTCGGCCAGCTTGTCGACCCGTACGACCTTGGCGACCGGCAGCCCCGGCGGATAGGTGCCGTCGAGGCCGCTCGTCACCAGTTCGTCGCCTGTCTGCAGATCCGCGCTGATCGGCACAAAGCGCAGATCGAGCGTATCGCCCTTCGGTGTGCCGTAGATCACGCTGCGCAGACCCGTGCGCACGACTTGCACCGGCACGGCCTGGTCCTTGTCGGTGAGGAGCGTGACCTCCGCCTGCAGCGGAAACACGCGCGTGACCTGGCCAATCACGCCGTCTTCATTGACGACCGGCGAACCGTTCTGGATGCCTTGCTGCGAGCCCCGTCCAATGATGACCTTCTGCGTGAACGGGTCGCGCGTGTCGTACTGGATTTCGGTCGGAATCGACTGGGTGGTCATGCGCTGCGAGAGTTGCAGCAGCGAGCGCAGATGCTCGTTCTCGGCGGACAATGCGGATGCCGTATTGGCCTGCAGCGAGAGTTGCAGGTTCTTCTTGCGCAGCTCGTCGTTCTGACCGCGCAGCGTTGCGCTGGTCACCGCCAGATCCGCCGCGCCCATGAAGATGTCGCGCGGCACGAGCGCGGCGCGCTGCAGCGGATATAGACCCGCTCCCAACATGCCGCGGACGATCTCGAGCGTCCTGAAGCGCGCATCCGAGATCAGCAGGACGAACGCCAGCAGCACGAAGAAAATCAGTCGTGCGAGTGCGGAGGGGCCTTGCTTGAACAGAGGCGGCGGACTGTATTCCATGGTCGGCGCCGGGGGCGTGAGCGGTTGGGTATGACTGCGGCGCGAAAGCGCGCGTCAGTGCGCGGTGGCTGGATGAACCAGCTCAAGACAGGCCAACCCCAAGAAGGCTAGCCGTCCGATCCGCGCTGCTGACATGGAGCCAGGCTCTCGCTTACTCGTACGAGAAGATGCTGCCGAGCTTGTCCATGCGCTCGAGGGCCATGCCCGAGCCACGCACGACGCAAGTCAGCGGGTCTTCGGCGACGAGCACCGGCAGGCCGGTTTCTTCCGCCAGCAGACGATCCAGGTCGCGCAGCAGTGCGCCGCCACCCGTCAACATCATGCCGCGCTCGGCGATGTCGGCGCCAAGTTCCGGCGGCGTCTGTTCGAGCGCAATCTTTACCGACGACACGATCTGGTTCAGCGGATCGGTGAGGGCTTCGAGGATTTCGTTGCTGGAGATCGTAAAGCTGCGCGGGATACCTTCCGACAGGTTGCGGCCCTTCACTTCCATTTCCTTGACTTCCGAGCCCGGGAACGCGGAGCCAATTTCCTTCTTGATCGCTTCAGCGGTTTGTTCGCCGATCAGCATGCCGTAGTTGCGGCGGATGTAGTTGACGATGGCTTCGTCGAACTTGTCGCCACCGACGCGCACCGAACCCTTGTAGACGATGCCGCCGAGCGAGATCACGCCGACTTCGGTCGTGCCGCCGCCGATGTCGACCACCATCGAGCCAGTAGCTTCCGAAACTGGCAGGCCGGCGCCAATGGCCGCGGCCATTGGCTCTTCGATCAGATAAACCTGCGAGGCGCCTGCACCGTGAGCCGCTTCCTTGATGGCGCGGCGTTCCACCTGGGTGGAACCGCACGGCACGCAGATGATGATGCGCGGCGACGGCGAGAACATACGCGATTCGTGAGCCGTCTTGATGAACTGCTTGATCATCTGCTCGGTGACGGTGAAGTCGGCGATCACGCCGTCTTTCATCGGGCGGATCGCCTCGATGTTGCCCGGCACCTTGCCAAGCATCTGCTTGGCTTCCTTGCCGACCGCCTGAATGGTTTTCTTGCCGTTGGGACCGCCTTCCTGGCGGATAGACACAACTGACGGTTCGTCAAGAACGATACCTTTGCCACGCATGTAGATGAGCGTGTTGGCAGTGCCAAGGTCAATCGCCAGATCGTTAGAGAAGTAGCTGCGCAAAAAACCGAACATTCAAAATCCTGTCTCGCTTGGAGCCTGGCCTCGCAACATTGCGTAGGGCGGCAGCGGAAAAAATAACAGCTTCAACCGGGCGGATACTGCGCCACAGAGACTTGAAGCCGCGGGGGGAATCTACCGGAGGTACGAACAAGACCGCATCTATCTCCGAATCATTTTTGTGGGAAATGACCAGAAAGGTCCTGGTAAGTCGGTCCGGGTTTGGGTCGAACGCGTAATGATACCTTATAATTTTGCTTGATTTAAAGGAAACGGTTGGCACTTTTTGCCACCGCTGGCCCCTTTTTCGAGGGCCTCCTCCAGTATCGTAAGCCGCTGTTACAGCTTTGTTTTTCCGCACTGTGACAGTTCGCTACATTTTCCGGTGACCGCATGGCTCTGACCCTGACCGATGTTAAGCGTATCGCGCATCTTGCGCGCCTCGAACTGGCCGACGCCGAAGCCGAGCACACGCTTGTCCAGCTGAATGATTTTTTCGGGCTTGTCGAGCAGATGCAGGCCGTCGACACCAAGGGCATCGAACCGCTCGCCCATCCGATCGAGCAGATCGAAGATGTTGCACTGCGTCTGCGCGAAGACGCTGTGACGGAAATCGTCCAGCGCGACGAATTCCAGCGCCCCGCGCCTGCTGTGCAGGAAGGGCTGTACCTGGTGCCGAAGGTGATTGAATAAAAAACACGGGTGCGGCGCGCGGTGTTTGCTGCGTTGCCATACCCTTCAGGAAAAACGCAATGCATGAAAAAAGCTTGACCGAACTGCGTGCCGCCCTTGCTGCGAAAGACTGCTCCGCAGTCGAACTGGCACAGCTCTATCTGAAGCGGATCGAGGTAGCCAATAGCCTGAACGCCTTCGTCCAGGTCGACGCCGATCTCACCCTCGAGCAGGCCAAAGCCGCCGACGCGCTGCTGCACACCGGCCACGCCGGCCCGCTGGTCGGCCTGCCGATCGCCCACAAGGACGTGTTCGTGACGCGCGGCTGGCGCTCCACCGCCGGCTCGAAGATGCTCGCCAATTACGCCAGCCCGTTCGACGCGACCGTGGTCGACCGTCTGAAGCGCGCCGGCATGGTGTGCCTCGGCAAGACCAATATGGATGAGTTCGCGATGGGCTCGTCCAATGAGAATTCGTACTTCGGCCCGGTGCAGAACCCATGGGACACCAGGGCGGTGCCCGGCGGTTCGTCCGGTGGCTCGGCGGCTGCCGTGGCCGCGCGTCTTGCGCCGGCAGCAACCGGCACGGACACGGGCGGCTCGATCCGCCAGCCCGCGTCGTTCTCCGGCATCACCGGCATCAAGCCGACCTACGGCCGCGTTTCGCGCTACGGCATGATCGCGTTCGCGTCGTCGCTGGACCAGGGTGGTCCGATGGCGCGCAGCGCCACGGACTGCGCGCTGCTGCTCAACGCCATGGCCGGTTTCGACGAGCGCGATTCGACCAGCCTCGTGCGCGACGACGAAGACTACACGCGCTATCTCGGCCAGAGCTGGTCGCCTGACGCGGCCGCTGGTGCTGGTGCCGCGGGCAAGCCGCTCGCGGGCCTGCGCATCGGCCTGCCGAAGGAATACTTCGGCGCCGGCCTCGCCGACGACGTGCGCGCCTCGATCGATGCCGCGTTGAAGCAATATGAAGCGCTCGGCGCCACGCTAGTCGAGGTAACGCTGCCGAAGACCGAGCTGTCGATCCCCGTGTATTACGTGATCGCGCCGGCGGAAGCCTCGTCGAACCTGTCGCGTTTCGACGGCGTGCGCTATGGCCACCGCGCCGCGGAGTACCGCGATCTGCTCGACATGTACAAGAAGTCGCGCGCCGAAGGCTTCGGCCCGGAAGTGAAGCGCCGCATTCTGGTGGGCGCCTACGTGCTGTCGCACGGCTATTACGACGCGTACTACCTGCAGGCGCAGAAGATCCGCCGCATCATCGCAAACGACTTCCAGCAGGCGTTCAAGCAGTGCGACGTGATCATGGGCCCGGTGGCGCCGTCGGTGGCGTGGGATCTGGGCGCCAAGGGCGACGATCCGGTGCAGATGTATCTGGCCGATATCTACACGCTGTCGGTGAGCCTCGCGGGTCTGCCCGGCATGAGCGTGCCGTGCGGCTTCGGCGCGGGCGCGAATGCGCAGCGTCCGGTAGGTCTGCAGATCATCGGCAACTATTTCAACGAAGCTCGCATGCTGCAGGTTGCGGATGCGTTCCAGCGCGCGACCGACTGGCATCGCCAGGCACCGGCAGGAGTGTGAACACATGACCAAACAATGGGAAGTCGTGATCGGTCTCGAGACGCACACGCAACTGTCGACCGTCTCGAAGATTTTCTCGGGCGCCGCCACGCAGTTCGGCGCTGAACCCAACACGCAGGCTTGCCCCGTCGACCTCGCGTTGCCGGGCACGCTGCCGGTGATGAACCGCGGCGCCGTGCAGCGGGCGATTGAACTTGGCCTCGCAATCGGCGCGAAAATCGCGCCGCGCAGCATCTTCGCGCGCAAGAACTACTTCTATCCCGATCTGCCGAAGGGCTATCAGATCAGTCAGTATGAGATTCCTGTGGTGCAAGGCGGCCAGGTGACGATTCAGGTGCCTGCCAACGAGAAAACCGGCAAGGAAGCGTACGAGAAGACCATCAACCTGACGCGCGCTCACCTCGAAGAAGACGCAGGCAAGTCGCTGCACGAAGACTTCGAGGGCATGACAGGGATCGACCTGAACCGTGCCGGCACGCCGCTGCTCGAAATCGTCACCGAGCCGGAAATGCGTAGCGCGGACGAAGCGGTTGCCTATGCGAAGACCTTGCATACGCTCGTCACCTGGCTTGGCATCTGCGATGGCAACATGCAGGAAGGCTCGTTCCGCTGCGATGCGAACGTGTCGGTGCGACCGGTCGGGCAAAAGGAATTCGGCACGCGCGCCGAGATCAAGAACCTGAACTCGTTCCGCTTCCTCGAAGAAGCGATCCAGTACGAAGTGCGCCGTCAGATCGAGCTCATCGAAGACGGCGGCACGGTAGTGCAGGAAACGCGTCTCTACGATTCGGACAAGCGCGAAACGCGTTCGATGCGCAGCAAGGAAGATGCGCACGATTACCGCTATTTCCCCGATCCGGATCTGATGCCTTTGGTCATCGACGATGCGTGGGTGGAGCGCGTGAAGGCCGAGATGCCGGAACTGCCGGTGGCGATCCAGCAGCGCATCGTCGAACAGTACGGCTTGACGCCGTATGACGCGGGTGTGCTGACCTCGAGCAAGGCGATGGCTGCGTACTACGAAGCAGTCGTGGCGAAAGTAGGCCCGGCGCAAGCCAAGGTCGCAGCCAACTGGATGATGGGCGAAGTGTCGTCGTTGTTGAACCGCGAAGGTCTCGACATCGCCAACAGTCCGGTCTCCTCAGCGCAACTCGCCTTGCTGCTGCAACGCATTGCCGATGGCACGATTTCGAACAAGATCGCGAAGGAAATCTTCGTGGCGATCTGGGACGAAAAGGCCACCGACGAAGCCGCCGCCGACCGCATCATCGAAGCGAAGGGTCTCAAGCAGATCTCCGACACCGGTGAGCTGGAAGCGATCATCGACGCGGTGCTCGTGGCCAACCAGAAGTCGGTCGAGGAATTCCGCGCCGGTAAGGAAAAGGCGTTCAACGCGCTGATCGGCCAGGCGATGAAGGCCACCAAGGGCAAGGCGAATCCGCAGCAGGTCAACGAACTGCTGAAGAAAAAGCTGTCCTGAGCGATGGAATGCACATGCCGGAGCGCGCGTCGATAGATCGGCGCGCGGGTTCGGTCATAACGGGCTGTTGCCGGACGAAAGTGGGGCAGCGGCCCGTTTCCTTTTGCTGGCGCCGCATTTGAACGCGCCTCTGGAGACAATGCATGGCGAAGAAGCCGGAACTCGACGATTTCCGCGTGCCGTACTTCGACGACAAGAAGATCGCGAAATTCGTGCTCGCCGATTTCGACCCGGGCGCGAAGCCGTTTTCAACCGGGTCGAAAGAGGGTGACCGCGACCGCCTGGCTGAGATCGGCGCAAAGCTGGACGCGTTGCAGGAGCGCCTGCATGCACAGCGCTTGCAGCGCGTGCTGCTGGTGCTGCAGGGCATGGACACGAGCGGCAAGGACGGCACGGTCCGCGGGGTGTTCCGCGATGTCGATCCGCTCGGCTTGCGCATCGTGCCGTTCAAGGCGCCGACGCCTGACGAGCTGGCGCACGATTTCCTCTGGCGCGTGCACTCGCAGGCGCCCGCCGCCGGCGAACTGACAGTCTTCAATCGCAGTCAGTACGAAGACGTGCTCGTGCCGGTCGTGCTGGGCCAGCTGGACAAGACGGCCTGCGAGAAGCGCTACAGCCACATCCGAGATTTCGAGGCGCTGCTGGCCGACAGCGGCACGACCATCATCAAATGCATGCTGCACATCTCGAAGGACGAGCAGCGTTCGCGTTTGCAGGCGCGCATCGACGATCCCTCCAAGCACTGGAAATTCGACGTCTCGGATCTGGAAGCGCGCAAGCAGTGGGACCAGTATCAAGCGGCGTATCACGATGCTCTCGCTGCCACTTCGACGCCTTACGCACCGTGG
>Ga0302305_1001192_pt1 | contig 15076 bp, 12 predicted proteins | sample III_Palsa_E2_3_FD_198764 | JGI IMG/M metagenome (GOLD analysis project Ga0302305, IMG submission 198764) | Peat permafrost microbial communities from Stordalen Mire near Abisko, Sweden - III_Palsa_E2_3 | ecosystem: Environmental > Terrestrial > Soil > Palsa > Peat permafrost | place: Sweden... | reverse complement strand
ACACGACAGCATGCCATGTAGCGATCAAATTACCCTCCTGCCTTACCTCCTCAAACAACGCATTACCCTCTCTGCTTGAGCAGTATGCTGGCGCTCACCTCGGCTTATTGAGAACTTCCTGCTTTTGTTCAGTTGACGCGGGGGCATTGCGTGCTAGACTAATCCTTTATTGAAATATATATTACTCAATTAAGGAATTCAGCCGGAAGTGCACTAATGACGTATCAGCCGACCAGACGGTCCATCTATCCGGCATTGCCGACGTGCGGCACAGATTGATTGCGCTGGAAGAATTCGTCGCCGTGGCACACGCGAAAGGCATACCCATGATCATCTAGGAGAGAATGAATGAGCAAAATTTCAAATCTCGAAGTCCTTGCATCGCAGTCGCGACGTGTCTGGCTAAAAAGCGTGAGCGCGCTGGCAGCCATTTCGACCATGGGCTCGCTCGCGGTAACTCGCCACGCGCGAGCGGCGAGCGGGGGAGCAAGCCCGGCAACTCAAGCTCAGATGGACAGGCAGCTATTCGCCTACGTCGGCACCTATACGCCAAACGGCCTGGGCATTCATCGCTTCCAAGTCGACCCCAACACCGGCAAGCTTGATGCGCTCGAACCGCTGCGTGGCATCGAGAATCCAAGCTGCCTCGTCGTCGACCGGCAACAGCGCTTCCTGTTTGCCGTGAGCGAAGTGAAGAACTACAACGGTACGACAAACGGTTCAGTCAGTGCCTATGCGATCGAACACGGCACCGGTTCCTTGCATCTGATCAACACGGTCAATTCGCAAGGTGCTGGACCGGTCTATCTAAGTCTGCATCCGAACGGCCGCTTCCTGCTGGTCGCGAACTACAACAGCGGAAGCATCGCGGTATTTCCGGTGACGAGTGACGGCGTGTTGGGTGACGCGTGTTCCGTGCAACAGCCGCAGGCAGTAGCAGGTGCGCAACATGCCGTAGAAGGCGTCCCAGGGAGCTTCGCGGTTAGCGACCACGACGGTTCGCATGCGCACACCATCGTGTCTTCGCCGGATGGGCGATTTGTGATTTCGACTGACCTCGGCGTCGATCGCACCTATATCTGGAAGTTCGATGATACCGTTGGTACCTTGTCGCCGAATGACCCACCGTTTGTCGCTTCTTCGGCAGGCGCTGGGCCGCGGCATGTGGTATTTCATCCGAGCGGCCGGTATCTGTATGAGGTCACCGAGGAAGCCTCGACCCTGGTTTGCTACGCATACGACAGCGCGCGCGGCGTGCTGACGCAGTTGCAATCCGTCTCGACGCTGCCCGCCGCCTACCAGGGCACGAGCTTTGCATCGGAACTCTTGCTGTCACATGACGGCCGCTTTATCTATGTGGCGAACCGACTTCATGACACGATCGTGCAGTTTCGTGTCGGCACAAATGGCCGCCTAAGCCGCGTTGGGGAGATTTCGACCGGTGGCGGCTATCCTCGGGTGATCAAGTTTGATCCGTCGGGCCGGTTCCTGTATGCACTGAATCAACGCAGTGATCAAATCGCAATCTTTGCCGTCGATGCGGTCAGCGGCAAGCTTCGATTTACGGGAACCTACGTTGCGGTTGGCAGCCCATCGGATATTGCTTTCGCGATGACATAGCGCTTGCGATCGAGAGCGTGAGAAAACCAGCGCAAGCACCGGCACGAAGGTTATTCCAGCTTGGACTGCTCCAATAGCCATGTGCTGAAAATCTGCAGCGATTTCATCTCCGCGGATGCATCTGGATAGACGAGGTAGTAAGCCTTCGGATAACGCCATACTTGCGCTGACAATGCGACGAGCTTTCCTGCTGTCACCAAGTCTGTCGCCATGTACGGCGGCAATAACGTGACGCCCATGCCGGCGACGGCGGCATTCAGTGCCATCGACATGATTTCGTATCGGGGGCCCTCATTGCCCGCTTGCGCATCGATGCATTCGCGTTCGAACCACTCGTCCCAGGCGCCGGGCAAGGTCAGATGCTGTATCAGGCAAGATCTGGGTGTGTGCGAGCCGATGGTTTCGCCATGCGCCGCGATCCATGACGGCGCCGCGTATGGCAATAGCAGCAAAGGCAGGATGAAATCGTGGTGCAGCCCTTGGCGCTCACCATCGCCGAACTCGAGAGACGCATCCACGCTGGCGACTCCAAAATCCACCGGTCCGACGCGAGTGCGCAAATTGAGCGTGATCTCGCCATGCTCGCGTGTGAATGCCGGCAGACGGGGAATCAGCCAGTAACTGCCGATCGCCGATCCCACCGACAGTGACAATGCACCGCCTCTTCCTTTTAGTGCCATCACGTTGACCGTGGCGCGTTCGAGCCGCTTGAGCAGCGGTTCGATCTCCGCAATGTACTCGCGTCCCGCGTCGGTGAGCGTCATGGCATCGCGCCGGCGCACGAACAGTGCGACACCGAGGCGTTCTTCGAGCATCTGGATCTGTCGTCCCACGGCACCCTGCGTCAGATGCAGTTCGCGCGCCGCAGCGGTGAATGACCTGAGTCGCGCGCTCGCCTCGAAGCAGAGCAGCGATTGCGTTGAAGGTGCATGAAACATGAGGTCAGATTACCTGTTCAAGGACGCCAAGCCACTGTTAGAAAAATCATAGTAGCACGGGGCAAAAATCCGTATCAGTGGAGAAAATGGGCCGTCTGCATCATTTTTTCTCACGTTGACGACAGAAATAATCGTTTGCCCGGCAATTTTTGCGAACCGATCATCGTCTCCATTAGGAACACGTAACAGCGATCGGCGATGAGGGTGATTATCCTCATGCGGCGGTGCGTGCAATTGACGTAGGTCTAGCTATGTGGAGCAGAGATGATTTCTTCGATACGCACCAAAATTCTACTGATTGCCGCCGGCACGGTCATCTTTTCTCTGGTACTGACGAGTACGGTCATTTACGCCCTGGTGCGCGCGGATAATGTGCGCACCATCCATCAGAATCTGGAGTCACTTGCGACGGCCAATGCGCTGGCTATTTCGGAATGGAGCAATGCCAAGACAGTTGCGGTATCGGCTATCGCTGCCGACGTCGAGACCGGCGATCCGGGAGCCATCGTTAAGACTTTGCAGAAGTCGGGCGGCTTTTCGCTGACCACCGCAGGCTGGCAAGACAAATCCTTTATTTCGTCGACACCCGGCTTGCCGGCGGGCTACGATCCCACCTTACGTCCTTGGTACAAGGAAAGCGTCAAAGAGAAAGTCCCTCTGATCACCCAGCCTTATCGGTCGGTGTCAGGTGTAGTGCTGGTTTCGTTCACCGCACCGGTATTACGTAACGGCAAAGTGGAGGGGGTCGTGGCCGGTGGGGTGTCCTTGGAAAAAGTGCGCGACGTGATCGCCGCAATTCATCCGACGCCATCGAGTATCGGCTTCGTAGTCGACAAAGACGGCGTCGTGATTGCGCATCCCGATGACAAGCTTCTACTCAAACCGGCCACCGACTGGCAGCCGCTGCTGACACCCGCAACCTTGGCGTCGATGGCGGCCAGTACCGATGTGCTGCAGGCCGATCTAAACGGTGTCTCGAAGCTGCTGCGCGCCAAACCAATTCCAGGTACGGACTGGTTGCTGATTGTGTCACTCGACCAGTACGAGGCCACCGCCGGCATGCGTCGCGTGCTCGGTGCCTCGGCCATTGCGGTTGTGCTGCTGGCGGCCATCGCGACCTTGCTCAGCGGTGTCATGACTGCGCGCTCATTCCGTCGACTCTCGCAAGCACGCGACGCAATGGACGAAATCGGCTCCGGGACTGGGGATCTGACTCGGCGACTTCCGGTGGTCGGCCACGATGAGGTCGCGCAGATTGCTGCATCCTTCAATACCTTTGTCGAGAAAATTGCGACCGTACTGAAGCAGATCCGCGACAGCAGCGGGTCGATATCGACAGCGACACGCGACATCGAATCGGGCAATCGCGATCTTTCCTATCGCACCGAAATGGCAGCCGGCAATCTGCAGGAGACATCTGCCTCACTGGAAGAACTCACCGGCGCTGTCGACAATTCGGCGGAAGCGTCGACGCAGGTCACTCAACTTGCGGAGGGCGCCAGTGAGAGTGCCGTCAAGGGACGCGAGGTGATGGCCGGCGTGGTCGCCACCATGAACGACATTGCCCTGGCGTCCACCAACATCGTCAATATCATCGGCGTGATCGACGGCATTGCTTTCCAAACCAATATTCTGGCGCTTAATGCTTCCGTGGAAGCCGCCCGCGCCGGCGAAAATGGCCGCGGCTTCGCGGTCGTCGCCAGCGAAGTCCGCAGTCTGGCCCAGCGCAGTGCGGCAGCGGCTAAGGAAATCAAGAGTCTTATCACCGTTTCGGCGACCAGCGTCAAATCCGGCAGCACCCGGGTACAGGATGCCGATCGCAATATGGCGGAAATCGTTCACGGTATCCAGCGTGTCGCCGACATCGTCAGCGACATCAATTTGTCGATGCGTGAACAAAGCCAGGGGATCGGGCAGATCAACATCGCGGTCGCCGAGATGGAACATACCACGCAGCAGAACGCTGCGCTGGTCGAGGAAGCGACGGCCGCTTCGGCGACGCTTAAGACTGAAGCCGCCACACTCAATCGGTTGGTCGCATCGTTCAGGCTGGAAATAGAACCGAGGGCGGGAAGGGGGGCAAGGACCATGCAAGCTCTGACGCCATCGCTGAAGCTGCGGCCAGCAGCATAATTCGGTGGTATGGGCGATTGAGTCGAGTGGATGTAATTCCATTTAGACAGATCGCCTTAAGCAGTTCTGCTAGATCCGATTTTTTGTAGTTAAAAATCGCAACGATATCGTATATTTTAAATAATTATTTTTGAGTCCATATGAATAATATATCTTGAATAGAATTTCATAAATCAGAAAAATTTACCTTCCTTCCGCTAACAGATCAGTCGAAGACAAAGGCGATTGCAGGGCGATTCTCGACTAGATAGATTTTTTAAAAACCGGACAAATATGAAAATTAAACAGACCGCAGCGACCATTTTCGCATTGAGTGCGTTCACCGGCACTGCCTATGCGCAAAGTAGCGTGACGCTTTACGGCCTCGTCGATGTAGGCATTTTGTACAACAACAACGTGAACGGCAGTCACGAATTAGCAATGACTCAAGCGAATTCCTCGCGTTGGGGGGTGAAAGGTAGCGAAGATCTGGGCGGTGGCCTGCAGACGGTCTTTAATTTGGAAAATGGCTTCACGACCGCGACCGGCACCCTATCGCAAGGCGGCCTGGAATTCGGTCGCAAGGCATTCGTGGGCTTGAACAGCGCGAGCTGGGGCGCCGTGACGGTCGGTCGTCAGTACTCGGTCAGCAACGACTTCACGGATGGCTTCGCTTCGGGCGCCGATTGGGCGGCCTCGGGTCTTGGCTACGGCACGCACGCATCCGATGTCGACAACGTCGATACGTCGAACCGCATCGAGAATTCGATCAAGTACGAAAGCCCGATCTTCAGTGGTCTGCAGGTCGGCGCAATGTACAGCTTGGGCGGCCAAGCTGGCAACACCACCAAGAATGAAGTGATCGACGCCGGCGTTGCTTATGCCAATGGTCCGTTCAAATTCGGCGCCGCCTATAATTACACGAAAGATCCATACTACGCGACGTTCGGCGACCAGGGCAATTCGTCGACCTCATCGACCGGCACTAACGATAACATCAACAACAAGATCTTCGGAGGCTATGCTTCGGCTGGCGCGCAGCAGATTATCGTGGTCGGTGGTTCGTACGCGGTCGGCCCGGCGACCATCGGCCTTGAATATTCCAATACTCAATTCCTGGGCCTAGGTTCGGTGAGCGCTGGCGGTGCGATCAGTGCGCCGAAATACACTAACGGCTCGGCCACTTTCAACAGTGGTGAGGTGAACTTGAAGTATATGCTGAACCCCGCCTTGCAACTCGGCGCCGCCTACATCTACACGCGTAACAGCGGTGCCGACGGTTTCAAGGGGGCGAGCTACAACCAGTTCAACCTGGGAGCCACATACTCCCTGTCGAAGCGCACGTCAGTTTACGCGATTGCATTCTACGAAACGGCATCCGGTACCGATTCAACGGGCAACGCCGCGGTAGCCGACCTGGACGGTTCCGCCTACAGCAAGAGCAATAGGCAAACGGCTGCTATTGTCGGTATTACCCAACGCTTCTAAGACGCGATTCTGGTCTCTGTGTTTAATGCACGGATCTGTTTGCAGATCTATGCATTTTTTTTAATTTTTATATCCTATTGAAAATAATTCGTTTGATATATTTATGAAATCCCTAAGATGGCGGTCCATCTTAGGGGCGGCTACGGAAATTCAATACGGCGCTGAATGCGGCTAAAACGGATTTCACACCAAACAGCGAACCCGGCAAGTGTGGACCTTCGCCCACTCGGATCAAATGACGCTTCGATAACATTTACAAGCTCGCCATCATGATTTCGTTCGATACAGGAAGTCACCGCTTCAATCTAAGGGCTGCCGCCGTCATCTTGCAAGGCGAATACGTGCTTCTACACCGGCTCGACGGTGACGAATTCTGGTGTCTTCCTGGCGGACGGGTCGAACCTGGGGAGCATGCTGCACAAACCATCGTCCGTGAGATGAAAGAAGAGATTGGGGCTACAGTTCACGCCGAGAAAATGCTGTGGATCGTCGAGAACTTCTTTTCCTATAACGGGCGTCCGACTCATGAGATCGGCCTCTATTTCGCCACGCACCTGGCACCTGGATCACCGCTACTGGATGTGACGACTTCGCATCGTGGTTTCGAGAAAGACAAAGGCCTTACGTTCTCCTGGTTTTCACGTCAAAGATTGACTGAAATTGATGTGCAGCCAGTGTTCCTTCGGCAATTGTTCCAAGAGGATCATTTCGAACTGGCGCACATCGTTCAGCGGGACTCACATTTCGAAATATCGTCTTGAGGCTTCCGGGCACGAATCGCACCTGCGGAGGTCGATCAATCGCCTCTGTTTCTACGCTTGTTGCCTTGGCGTCCGCATATTTCACGTCGACGGCATCGCGCGGCTTCTCCGCGCCTTGCGTGTAGAGCGACTATTTTGGGTTGGTCAGTCCTTAAAACAACGATAAAGAGCCATGCCTCCCTCATCGAGCAGCAACGCTATATCCTGGAACCCAGCATTCCCAAGCAAGATAGATTGTTCCCGATACGTCGGATATAGGCCGGAATTCCTCGCATTTCCTACTTCGAAATAATGATCGCAAAAAAGCAATGGGCCACCGCTTTCTATCGCCTCATTTATTCTCTGCAAGAGCATGGGCAAACGGGTCTTATGCCGAAGCTCATGTGCGGCCTGCATCTTGACTATAGCGTCAAGCGGACCTAGACCATCAGCCCAATCGTCGAGCCGAAAATCTCGTCGCATAAACTTGACCCGTGGTGGGATGGCTGACGACATGGAGGATCGACGCAGGGCACAGGCCAGCCCGGGGCGGTGATTCGATAACGTTATGCAATTCGTCTACAATCGGAAGCCCTACGTTTGTTGCTCTATCTGAACCATGAGAATAAAGGCCGTGTTTTTCGATGTCGGTGAGACCCTGGTCGATGAAAGTCGCGATTGGGGTGAGTGGGCCGATTATCTAGGCGTCTCTCGATTCTCATTCTATGCTGCTCTCGGCGCTGTTATTGCACGCGGCGAACATCACCGAACCGTGTTTCAGGTTGTGCGGCCAGACATAGAATTCGTCGAATTACGTCGGGAGCGGGAATCGACTGGCGATGTCTATGCGATGGCTACTGAAGATATCTATCCAGACGCGATACCTTGTCTAAAACGTTTGCGCGACGCTGGCGTGCTCGTCGGCATTGCTGGAAATCAGCCGATTGAGACTGAACAAGCACTGCGCTCGCTCGGTGTACCCGCCGATATCGTCGCGTCCTCGGCATCATGGGGCGTCGAAAAACCAGACTTGGCTTTTTTCGAACGCATCGTCGCTGCAAGCAATGGCCTTCATCCCTCCGAGATTGCCTATGTCGGTGACCGACTCGATAACGATGTTGGGCCGGCGCAGCGTGCTGGCATGGTTTCCATATTCTTACGTCGAGGTCCTTGGGCGCTTGTGCAGGCAGGCTCCGCGCGTTTTTCGACTCCGCTGCACACTATCGATGACCTTTCAGCTCTTCCGGAATTTCTGCGCCGCCTGTAGTTCGTTAGCCGCCATTCATAACGGTCGCCAAGATGGTGCTTATACTAAAGACTGCAGCGTATCGTTCCACTCCCGTATTGCCGAAACCGTGATATCTAAAGCGGGAAATCTTGTTTGTGACGCGCATGGGATGTCGCTAGCATGAACGTAGTCGCCGCGCGCGTACTGCGCGTTTTAACTTACGCAGCGGCATGCCCGTCATCGAGCCTATCGAATCCAGCGCGGTTCCCGCAAGCCAAAACCGTGCGGAATTCGTCATGCGCTTTGCAAAAATTTCAACAATCCGACATGTCCAGTCTACCTGCATCCGCCATTCCGAAACCCGCTAACGACGTAACCCGCCGACTGGCCCATGCAATCGCCGATGCGACGCCACTCGATGATGCAGAAACAATCGCTGCCGCGCGACGTGGGGTGCTCGATTTTCTGGCGGCTGCTTTTGCCGGCGCCGGTGATGCCGGCTATCGCAAGCTGCTTGCCGTGATCGTCGAGGGTAGTCGGGGCAATGCTGCTGTGATCGGCCATGCGGGCGGCGTCAACGCGCTGGATGCCGCCTTGCTTAACGGTTACGCAGGCCATGCACTCGATTACGACGACGTCCACAGTAGCGTGCGCGGCCATCCCAGTACGGTGCTGTTGCCGGTCTTGTTGGCACTTGCGCAGACGCGGCGCAGCAGTGCGCGCGAATTGCTCGCCGCCTATGTGGTCGGCGTCGAGACCATGGCCCGCCTCGGTCTCGCGCTCGGCAGCGGTCACTACGAACAAGGTTTTCACAACACTGCGACGCTCGGCACGCTGGGGGCAGCGGCGGCAGCGTCGTTCTTGCTGCGGCTGGATGCCACTGTGATTGAAAATGCCTTGGGCCTTGCGGCGACGCAATCGGCCGGGCTGCGTTTGCAATTCGGCAGCGAAGTGAAACCCCTGCACGCAGGGCAGGCCGCGCGGGCCGGACTGCTCGCCGCGCAACTCGCAGCCGCTGGCTTGCAAGGCTCGCCTGGCGCTCTCGATGGCCCGATCGGCTTTTTCTCCGTGTTCGGCGCCGGAGCGGAACAACCGGAGCGCGCGCTTGAAAGCTGGGGCGCGCCTTGGCAGATCGTCGACCCCGGGCTGTACTTCAAGCCCTGGCCGTGCTGCACGGCCACGCACTATGCCGTGCATGCGGCGCTGACGCTGCGCACAACGCATCGGCTGACGCCTGGCGATATTGATCGTGTGGTCGTGACCTTCCCGCCAGGCGGAGATACGCCGCTTGCGAGTCGCGCACCCGTGACCGGACTCGAAGGGCGCTTTAGCGTCGAATACGCGCTGGCTGCCGCGTTGACCGACGGTGCTGCAGGTGTCGCCACTTTTGCCGACGTGCCGGTGCGCGCCGAGTTGGCTACGCTGGTCGCCCGTGTATCGCGGAAGTACGACGAGACTGCGCCGCGGGCCTCGACTGATCCCGCAACGCGTTTTTCCACCGTCGAGATCAGCTTGAAAAGCGGCACCTTGCTGAGCCACAAAACTGACCGCCTCTATAGTGCCGACGACCTGCAAGCCAAATTCGCCGATGCGCTTGACCACAATGCTGCATTCGCGACCCTGCCCGCTATAGTGGACACGATGCAGAGTGCGGACGACCTCAATTTCATTTTTCAAGCCTTCGCAAAGATCAAAGTATGAGTGCTTTTCAAACGACTGCGGTAAAGCGGCAGATGCGTCTGGGTTTGTTTATTCAGGGCGCGGGCCACCACGTTGCCGGTTGGCGTCATCCCGACGCGCAGGCCGGCAGCGAGAATCTTGCGTTGATGCAGCGGATCACCCAGACCGCCGAGCGCGCGAAGTTCGATATGGTGTTTCTTGCCGACGGTTTGACCAGTGGTCCGGATGCACATCCATCGATGGCAATGCGTTTGGAGCCCTTATGCCTGTTGTCGGCGCTGGCCATGGGCACGCGCCACATCGGCCTGGCCGCGACCGCATCGACGACCTATAGCGAACCCTATCACGTGGCTCGCGCTTTCGCGTCGCTGGATCATCTAAGCCAGGGCCGCGCAGCATGGAATGTCGTGACCACCTCATACGACCGGACAGCGGCGAATTTCACGCGCGGCAATCACCCCGATCATGCCTTGCGCTATGAAATGGCCGGCGAATTCGTTGATGTGGTCAAAGGCCTGTGGGATAGCTGGGAAGACGACGCAGTTGTGCTCGACAAAGCGAACGGCGTTTACTTCGATCCTGTCAAGGTGCATACCTTGGGTCACGAGGGTAGTTTCTTCTCGGTGAAGGGGCCGCTGAATACTTCTCGGCCACCGCAAGGGCATCCGGTGGTGATTCAGGCAGGATCGTCAGGGCCGGGGCAGGATCTGGCTGCGCGCACCGCGGAAGTGGTATTCACCGCACAGCAGACGCTCGACGAAGCGCGCCTCTTTTATCGCGACCTCAAAGGGCGGCTTGCAAAATTCGGCCGTGACGGCGAGCAACTCCATGTGATGCCCGGCGTGTTCCCAGTGATAGGCCGGACCGAACAGGAAGCAAAAGACAAGTACGCGCAATTGCAACAATGGATCGACACGTCCGGCGCATTGACCTTGCTGTCCGATCGACTTGGCCACGACGTCTCCCAGTATCCGCTCGATGGTCCGTTGCCGGAATTACCGGAGTCGGATCAACTGAAAAGCCGCGCGAAGCTACTGACCGATCTGGCACGCCGCGAAAACCTGACCTTACGCGAGTTGTATTACTTGGTGGCAGGGGCACGCGGGCACCGAATCGTGTGGGGCACGCCGACCCAAGTCGCGGATGCATTGGAAGAATGGTTCGTCGGCGAAGGCGCGGACGGCTTCAACATTATGCCGCCGTACTTCCCGGGCGGCCTCGATGATTTTACCGAATTGGTGGTGCCGGAATTGCAGCGGCGCGGTTTGTTTCGTACGGAATACTCGGGTACCACGCTGCGCGACCATCTCGGTTTGCCGCGGCCGGTAAGCCGTTACGCGGCGCGCTAAAGTACAGATCAGATAGGACGGCGGGTGCGGCAAGGTGAATGTGGCATCCGCCGCAACTTCTCAGCTCAAATAGCAAAATTGTGCAGCTTGAGCGGGATCGCCGCCCGGGCTGCGTTCTTATCCTGGTCGTTTGTGGTGGAAAGCGTGCGTGTCAGAAAGGCGCGGGTGCGCGGGTTCGTCGGTGTGCGGAACAGGTGCTGTGCCGGACCATGCTCGACGATCACGCCCGCTTCGGTGAAATACACCGCATCGCTGACTTCTTCCGCAAAGCGCATTTCATGGGTGACCAGCACACAGGTCATACCCTCTTTGACCAGATCGCGGATCACGGTTAGCACTTCCCCGACGGTCTCCGGATCGAGCGCCGAGGTGACTTCGTCGAACAGGATCAAGTCCGGCTGCATGGCGAGTGCCCGTGCAATCGCAACACGCTGTTGCTGGCCGCCCGATAGCTCTCCGGGATAGGCGTGAGCCTTGTCGGCGAGCCGCACTTTCTTGAGCAATTCGTAGGCGGTACGCGTGGCGCTTGCTTTGTCACGCCCCAAAATACGCGTGGGAGCAATCACCAGATTGTCCAGCACGCTCAAATGCGGAAATAAGTTGTACTGCTGAAACACAAATCCCACACGCTTGCGCAAGTCGATTTCGGCGCGCTCAGAGCTAAGCTGGTCGACTCGCGTGCCGTCGACTTCGATGGTGCCGCGCTGCGGCTTGAGCAGACCTGTGATACAGCGCAGGATAGTCGACTTGCCCGATCCCGATGGGCCGATGATAGACACGGCCTGGCCGCGAAATACCTCAAGGTCGATACCGTTGAGCACCGGATTTGCCCCGAATGACAGATGCACGTCGCGTAGGCTGACGAGTGGCTGCAAAGCGGGGCGGGCCGCGAGGAGGGTGTCAGTTGAAGGCATAGCGCTTTTCGAGGCGTCGCGTAATGCGCGCAATGGGGTAGCAGTAGACGAAAAATAAACCCAGCACGGTGAAGTAGACCAGTACTGTGAAGTCGGCGCGTGCAACAGTATTACTCGCGACTTGCGCGGTATCGAGCAGATCGTGCACCCCGACCAGCGATGCCAGCGAGGTGCCCATCGTGATGCTGGCGTACAGATTCATCCATGGCGGCAGCATACGCTTGACACACTGCGGCAGGATGATCAAGCGGAACACCTGGGCGCGGCCGAAGGCTAGCGAACGCGCGGCATCCCACTGTGCGTGTGGAATCGATTGAATCGCACCGCGAAAAATTTCCGCCACGTTGGCACTGGCCGGCAGCGCAAGGCCGAGCGTCACCTTAAACCAGTCGGGGAAGGGCAGGATGTGATGGCCAATCGAGATCTCGAACGGAAACACATAGGTCGAGAAGTAGATCAACACCAGCAACGGTGCGTTGCGAAACAACTGCACGTAGCAACGTGTCACCGCCCGCACAACGCGCAGCGGCGACAGCAACAGAGGTCCGAGCGTCAGCCCGGCCAGGGTGCCTAATGCAATCGCGAGCAGACTGATTTCAATATTGACCCATAAGGCCTTGCCGAGTGAGGGCGCCCAGGTGACGAGCGCGACCAGCGTAACGTTGTGCGCATGGCTGACAATCTCACGCTCACATAGTGCCAGCAGCGCGCCAACTGCGATCACGGTGATCATCGCGCCCGGTTGACGGCGCGCGTTGGCAAGCGGCAAAGAGAGCTGTTCAGTGGCCATAACCGGGCATTCTCAAGCGGGTCTCGAGCCAGCGGCCAGCGCGGTTGATGACAAAGGTTAGCGCGCCGAAGAACAGCAGGATCAGGATCATCAGTTCGAGCACATTGTCGCGTTGGGTCCAGATCATGATCGACGCATAGGTCACGTCGCCTACCGCGATGGCCGATGCGATCGTGGTCATCTTCACCAAATCGACCATATTGTTGACCAGTGTCGGTAAAGCGAAGCGCAGCGCGAGCGGCAATTGCAGCTCCCAGAGCCGCTGTCTGCGGCTGTAACCCAACGATTGCGCGGCTTCGAGCGTCGCGCGCGGTACGGCTTCGATGCCGGCGCGCAGAGCTTCTGCATGAAACGCGCCTTTATGCAGCGCGATCACGATCACGCTCCAGATAAAAGGCGTTAAAGGATTGCCACCTAGTTCGCGCAGTGCCTGACTGAGTAACATATTGAGCACGAGGAACGCGCAAAAGAGTTGCACCAGCGTCGGCGTATTGCGGGTGATTTCGACAAAGATGCGTGCCGGGCGCGCCAGCGCAGCGCGCGGCGAGGTTAGCATGGCGGCCAGCAGTACGCCTGCAATCAAGCTAAAGAACGCGGTCACCACCGATAGCTCGAGCGTCACGAGCATGCCATGAATAAACGACGCGCGCTCATCGGCGGCAAGCACAAAACTGTAGTTGAGGCCGATTTTGTTGAGCGCGGCAACCGCCGCTTCGGGCAGCCCCTGACTCATGCCGATTGCGCCTTGAATTTTGCGTGAAGGTCAAGCACTGCCTGGGACGGCTGCATACCATTCTTGCGTTCGATGTCGATCAGCCAACCGGAACGGTGCCAGTCTTCGACAATTTTTTCAAAGGCGTTCTGTGTATCGGTCTCGCCCTTGCGTACCCAGATTACGGATGGCGACGGAATCAGATCGTTCGACTCAGGAATTGAGTAGTCCTGCCAATCCGGATTGCGCGCGACCAGCAAACGCAGCGTCGGTGCGACATGCACCGCGGCGGCGCAGTTATTGCCGCGCAGCGCCAATAACGATTCAGGCTGACCGCGGAAGGCTTTCACCTGTGCGCCATACTGCTCGGCCAGCGGCTTTGCATAGTTACTGCCTTGCGAAACGCACACAGCTTTGCCGCGCAAGTCGTTCCATGTCTTGATGCCGCTGTCCTTGCGGGTGATCAGCGCACCGCCGATTTGCTCGAATGGCGTCGGCGGATACGCGAGAATCTCGGCGCGCTCCGTGGTCACTTCCATATTAGCGATCAGCGCATCAACCTTGCCCTGCTGCAGAAACTGCACGCGGTTGGACGGCTGGACTGGAATCATCTGAATGTCGACGCCAAGACGCTTGGCGAGATTTTCAGCGAGGTCGACGTTAAAACCAACGGGCTTTTGCGTAGCCGGATTGAGCGAACCGAACGGCGGCCCGGACAGGATCACGCCAACGACGAGCTGGTGGCGCTCATGGATACGATCAAGCGTGCTGTCGGCGTGAGCGGCACTTGCACCGAAGGCGGTAGCGAGTACCACGACGACCCGCCCAAGGGCGCTATGCCATAGTCTATGGGAATTCTGTTTCAACTTGTTGCGAGTGAAATGCTCAGACATAAAGGGATCGATTAATCGTGTAGATGGCGGCGGACCCAGTCTGGGCGAGGGGCATACAGGTGTCGTGCCGCAAGGTAGTGCGGCATGCGCGAATAGGTAGTGCAGTATTGCTATTGTCGGCAAACGGTATGCAATCTAGAACCAATTTTTTTTCATAACCTTATCTGATTCACGCATTTGTGAAGGGGCAGGCAAAGGCGCGCTGCGCAAACCCGTAAAATAGTCGGCAGGCCATCACGTGAAATAGGCACGCTTGCTTTGAAGTACTAAGCTCCCGCCTATGCTTAGCTTGATCGATTAGTTTGCTTGACGCTGTATTTTGAAGATCCTGCTTCGATCGATAATGGATGACACAGTGGCCATGTGATTCGCAAGCACGCTACGCGCGCGGTACTCGCCGCGACGATTTTTGCTCCAACATTTGCCTGGGCCACAAACGGCTATTTCTCGAACGGCTATGGCGTCGCATCGCAGGGTGTGGCGGGCGTAGGCATCGCTTTGCCACAGGATGCCTTGAGCGCCGCCGCCAATCCTGCTGGCATAGCCTTCGTGGGCAATCGCCTGGATTTCGATGCCAGTCTATTCATACCCCAACGCAGCAGCACGGTGACG
>Ga0302305_1001184_pt1 | contig 15159 bp, 11 predicted proteins | sample III_Palsa_E2_3_FD_198764 | JGI IMG/M metagenome (GOLD analysis project Ga0302305, IMG submission 198764) | Peat permafrost microbial communities from Stordalen Mire near Abisko, Sweden - III_Palsa_E2_3 | ecosystem: Environmental > Terrestrial > Soil > Palsa > Peat permafrost | place: Sweden... | reverse complement strand
CCGACTGACGATCATTGGCGGCGGCCCTGCAGGGCTGATGGCTGCTGAAGCAGCATGCGCCGCCGGGGTGGCGGTCGATGTCTACGACGCGAAGGGTTCGGTCGGCCGAAAATTTCTTCTGGCCGGCAAAGGTGGCCTCAACCTTACCCATGCGGAGCCCTCAGCTGAGTTCGTCGGTCGTTTCGGCACGCGCCGCACAGAAATTGGCCGCTGGCTTGAAACCTTTGACGCAGAGGCTTTGCGAGAGTGGGCGCGGGGTTTAGGCGTGGAGACATTTGTCGGCAGCTCCGGCCGCGTATTTCCTGTCGATATGAAGGCAGCACCGCTGCTGCGCGGATGGCTGCATCGGCTGCGCGAATCCGGCGTCAGCTTTCATGTGCATCACCGCTGGCTCGGCTGGCAGGATGATGGCGCCGTGCGCTTCGACACCCCGCAAGGCGAACGTATCGCGAACGCGGATGCGGTGATATTCGCGCTTGGCGGCGCCAGTTGGCCGCAGCTTGGCTCCGACGGCGCGTGGGTGGAGGCGATGCAGCAGTTGGGCGCCGAGGTTTCACCGCTGCAGTCCGCCAACTGCGGCTTCGAAATCCCGTGGAGCCAGTACCTTGTCAGTCGCTTCGCCGGCGCACCGTTAAAGCCGGTTATTGCGCACTGGACCGATCGCAAGGGCTTGGCGCATGCGCGTCAGGGTGAATTCGTGCTGACCGAGTACGGCATCGAGGGCAGTTTGATCTACGCCATCGGCGCCGAGCTGCGCGAGCAGATCGCCGAGAGCGGCGAAGCCTTGCTGACGCTGGATCTCGTGCCAGGCTACACGCAGCCCGTACTTGCCGAACGGCTAGCGGCGCCGCGCGGCAAGCACACCATCGGCGACTGGTTGCGCCGCCGCGCGGGGCTCGACGCGTACAAGAGTGCGCTGGTATTCGAACTGGTGGACAAGCCCAGTCTGGCCGATCCGGTGGCGCTGGCGGCGCAGCTCAAGGCACTGCCGCTGCATCTGCGCCGCCCGCGGCCGATGGCGGAGGCGATCAGTACCGCCGGCGGAGTGAGGCTGGAATCGCTGGACGATGCGCTCATGCTGCGCGCAACGCCCGGCGTGTTCTTTGCGGGCGAAATGCTGGATTGGGAAGCGCCCACGGGCGGCTATCTGCTGACCGCATGTTTTGCCAGCGGCTTGATGGCTGGCCGCGGCGCGGCACGGTGGCTGAATCAAGGTGGGAGGATCGGTGGCGCGGCTGACACAGCCGCCACGGACTGATGCTTGTTCGAGCCCCCATCGCTACGTTGGTAGCATAGCCCTCGCTTTTGTCTGACCCACGCTTCACAGCGGCTTCGCCATGCTTCCCACCTTGGTGGTGGCCTCGCAGCGCTGCCCGCAGCGCCGGCCGATTCGCGAAGGAATTCCGCATGTTTATTCGAGCGCTGATCCTTGCAGCGGCGTCCATCGTCGGTACGCCGAGCTCCGCAGCGACTAGCAACGGGCCGCTGGCCCGGGAAGTCGGCAAGACGCGCCCGCTCATCGTCATCACGTCGAGCGCCGCCGATCCGATCCTGGTCAGGCTCAAGAACTCGCTGAGAGCACCGGATAATCGGCGTGCTTTCGCGGAGCGAGACATGGTCTTATTCACCGTGATCGACGGCCACGGCCAACGCGATGGCAGTGACATGAGCGTTGCAGCTACTACTCTATTGATCGACGAACTTAGGCCGCGCCAAGGTCCGTTGCCCAGGCTGATACTTATCGGCAAGGACGGCAGAAAAAAGCTCGAACGCCATGGGCCGATCGAACTGAAAGAGCTGTTCGGCATCATCGACGCCATGCCCATGCGGCAGGACGAACTGGGGCGCGACGACGCTGCCCGTTCCGGCAAGAATCGTAACTAGCTGTCTGGCTCGCCGTGACGCTGTGGCGTGCTTGCGCCGAGCCTATCACGTGGACGCAGCGTGAGTTTCTACTTCGCCGGCTGCTTCACCAGCTTGATCTCGAACAGCTTGGGCCAGCGCTTGCCGGTGACGAACAGGCGATCGTGCTTGGCGTCGTAGGCGATGCCGTTGAGGCAGTCGTTGACCGGCTCGGGCAGCTGACTGACGTCGAACAGGCTGGCGAGATCGAGGATGCCGATCACGTGCCCAGTGGCAGGATCGATCAACACGATCTTGCTGGTCAGCCACACGTTCGCGTAGATCGTGCCTTTTACCCACTCCAATTCGTTGAGATTTTTCACCGGTTCGCCGTCGGCGGTGACGTCAATGCTTCCAATCTGCTGCAGCGTGTCGGGATTGAGCACGCGCAGCGTCGGCGTGCCGTCGCTCATGTAGAGCTTCTTGCTGTCGCGCGTCAGCGCCCAGCCTTCGCCGGAGTAGGTGAAGCTGCGCTCCAGCTTGAATGTGTCGAGGTCGTGCACGAAGCCGATCTGGCTTTTCCACGTGAGCTGCAGCAGCTTGCCCTTCCAGTCCACGATGCCTTCGCCGAAATATTGTGGCGGCACGTCGTAGCGCTGCAGCACCTTGCCGGTTTCGAGCTCGACCTTGCGCACGGTCGATTCGCCCTCTTCGCCCGTGGCTTCGTAGAGAAAGCCGTCCTTGTAGAACAGACCTTCGGTATAGGCGGTAATGTCATGCGGATAGACGTGCACGACCTTGTAGCCGTAAGTCGGTATCGCCGCGGCGGCTTGCGTGCAGCAGGTCAGCAGGGCGAGAGCGAAGAGATAGGTCAGCCGTCGAATCATCGGAGTCATTCCGTGGTCTGTTTAGGTAATAAATACTCGGCACTCAACCCAGCGGGCGAACGCGAAAGCTGCGCCCTTTGATCTTGCCGGCGCGCAGGCGCTCCAGCGCCTTGGCGGCGAGCGAGCGGCTGATGGCCACGTAGGCGCGCGTGGCGTAGACGTCGATCTTGCCGATGTCCTTGGCGGCGAGCCCGGCGTCGCCGGTCAGCGCGCCGAGAATGTCGCCGGGACGCAGCTTGTCCTGCCGTCCTGCGTCGATCACCAGGGTTTTCATCGGCGCCAGGTGCAGGGTCTTGCCGCGCTGGGGCGCGACTTTCAGCGGCCGCCAGGCGAGCGGCGTACCGTTGTGTTCTTCGATGTTGTTGGCCTTTGGCCGTTCGCGTGGCGCGCACAGCGTAATTGCCAGACCTGACTGCCCGGCGCGGCCGGTGCGCCCGATGCGATGCGTATGGGTTTCCGGATCGTGCGCGATGTCGTAGCTGATGACCAGCGGCAGCGAGACGATGTCCAGCCCGCGCGCGGCGACGTCAGTGGCCACCAGCACGCTGCAGCTGTGATTGACGAAGCGCACCAGCACCTCGTCGCGATCGCGCTGGTCCATGTCGCCATGCAGGGCCAGCGCCGAGAAACCGCGGCGATCGAGTTCCAGTGCCACCGCATCCACCTCGCGGCGCATATTGCAGAACACCAGGGCCTGCTGGCTGGACACGTCGGTACCGCGCTCGCCGCTGAGCAGCTGCGCCAGCGCATCGATTTTCTGCGCCGGCTCCACTTCGTGGAAGCGCTGCTCGATGGCCGGTACCTCGTCGGCCGGCGCGTCCACGGTGACCTCGACCGGATTTTTTTGCAGGCGCTGGCTGACCGCGCGAATCTCCTGCGGATACGTGGCGGAGAACAGCAGGGTCTGATGGTGTTTGGCGATGCGTCCGACGATGTCGTCGATGGCGTCGCTGAAGCCCATGTCGAGCATGCGGTCGGCTTCGTCCAGCACCAGCACCTTGATACCGCCGCCGTGCAGGCTGCCGCGCTTGAGATGCTCCTGCACGCGACCCGGCGTACCGACCACGATATGCGGGTCGTGGGTCAGCGAGGCCAGCTGGGGGCCGAGCGGCATGCCGCCGCACAGCGTCAGCAGCTTCACGTTGGGAATATTGATCGCCAGCCGGCGAATCGCCTTGCTTACCTGATCGGCCAGCTCGCGCGTCGGGCACAGCACCAGCACCTGCAGGCGAATGGTATCGGCGTCCAGCGTCTGCAGCAGGCTGAGCCCGAAGGCAGCGGTCTTGCCGCTGCCGGTCTGCGCCTGCGCGATCACGTCGCGACCTTCGAGCATGGGCGGCAGGCTCTGCGCCTGCACCGGTGTCATATCCGCATAGCCCAGCGTTTCGACGCTGGCGAGCAGGGCGGGTTTGAGGGCAAGCGTATGGAAGGGGGTCATGCGCCTATGATCGCATGGCCGCCGCTGCGGCAATCGGTGGCTTGCATCTGCGGGCCGGCTCGCCGACCCTGTGCCACTGACCAAGGCCATTGCTTTCCATGGATATTGTTTTCATCGAAGATCTGCGTATTGATACCGTCATCGGCATCTACGACTGGGAGCGGCGCGTGCGCCAGACGCTGTCGTTCGACATCGAGATGGCGTTCGACAATACCCGCCCGGCCGCCAGCGACAACATTGCCGATACGCTCAACTACAAGGAGGTGTCCAAGCGCCTGATCGGCTACGTCGGCGAATCCAGCTTCGGTCTGGTCGAGACGCTGGCCGAGCGCTGCGCGCTGATCATTCGCGAGGAGTTCGGCGTGAGCTGGGTGCGCCTGAAGCTGTCCAAGCCCGGCGCAGTGCGTGGCGCCAAGTCGGTGGGCGTGCGCATCGAACGCGGCACGCGGCCGGACTGATGGCGCGGGTCTATCTCAGCCTGGGCTCCAACGTGGAGCCGCAGCGCTATCTGCGTGCCGCTGTCGACGAACTGCGCCAACGCTTCGGCGCGCTCGCCGTGTCGCCCGCTTATCACAGCAAGGCAGTCGGTTTCGAGGGGGCGGAGTTCGTCAATCTGGCCGTGGGGCTGGACACCGATCTTTCGCCGAGGGCGTTGAACGACTGGCTACATGCGCTGGAAGACCGCCACGGCCGCCGCCGCGACGTGCCGCGCTACGCGGACCGCACGCTGGATCTGGATATCGTGTTCTACGACGATCTGATCGTCGACGGCCCGGGCCATCTGCAGATTCCGCGTAACGAGCTGCAGTTCGCCTTTGTGCTGCGACCCATCGCCGATATCGCGCCGGATTTCCGGCATCCGCTCAGTGGCAAATGCATGCGCGAACTGTGGCAAGCGTTTTCTGCCGACAGCGAGCCGATGAGCGTCGATACGTCGATGGATTTGTCGGACGCCTAGGCGGCGAACCCCGTCGTTTGGACCGATCAAGATAAGTGGATGGCGTCGGAGCCCAAGTGTCCGATGATCTTCCATTCGCCGTTTACTCGCGGCTGCGCTGCTCGCCCTCCGGGCCGCCTTCGGCATTCGCGCTGCGCGCGTCCCATGCCTGTCCGATTACCCCATTGCCCATTTTTCGCAGCTGCGCGCTCGCCGTTCGCGCCGCGGGTATCTCCCTCTTCTTTCACTGTTGCGCCGCCGCCATCGGTGCTAAAACAGCAGCGTCATCCACGGGGGAGAAACGTCATGGCGGGGAAGTTTTCGCGAAGCTGGGCCTTGATGAAGGCCAGCGCGGCCGTATTGCAGTCGGACAAGTCGCTGCTGATCTTTCCGCTGCTGTCCGGCGCGTGCACGCTGATGGTGGCAGCCAGTTTTCTGCTGCCGGTCATATTGATGATGGTCGGCGGTGAGCATGTGGGACAGAACTTTCACCAGCGCATGTCGGCCGGTTCGTATCTGCTGATGTTCGCGTTTTATCTGGTGCAGTACTTTGTCATCATCTTTTTCCAGACGGCGCTGACCGGCACGGCGCTGATGCATTTGCGCGGCGAGCCGACCAGCGTGTCGGCCGGCTTTGCGCTGGCCCGTGGCAAGATCACGCAGATTCTTGGCTATGCCTTGATTGCCGCGACGGTCGGGCTGGTGCTGCGCATGGTGCAGGAGCGGCTGGGGTTGATCGGTCGTCTGGTCGTCGGCTTTCTGGGCCTGGCCTGGACCGTGGCGACGTTTCTCGTGGTGCCGATTCTCGCCAGCCAGGAAGTAGGGCCCATCGATGCGGTCAAGCACAGCGTGGAATTGCTCAAGCGCAGCTGGGGCGAAAACCTGATCGGTAACGGCGGCATCGGCGTGGTGTTCGGCCTGTTCACGATGTTCGCCATCGTTGTGGCCGCGGTGCTGATCGGCGGCGCGATGGCGCTACAGTCTGTTGCAGCGCTGGTCATCGCGATTGTCGTGGTGGTGCTCGGCCTGACCCTGCTGGGGCTGATTCAGGCGTCGCTGCACGGCATCTACGCCGCGGCTTTGTACCGCTACGCGGAGTCGGGCGAAACCAGCGTGGGCTTCGATTCGTTGCTGCTGGATCAGGCGTTTCGCAGCAAGAAATAATTGCCGCAGCTTGCATGGCGGTGTGAACAACAAGGCCTCCATACCCGTGCCTTACTGTTGACCGGTTTCAGATGGAAAGGATGCGCCCGCCGTCCACGTGGATGACCTGGCCCGTCGTGTAGTGCGCGTCACGCAGCAGCCACAAAATGGCGCTGGCGACATCTTCCGGCGTGCCGGCGCGCTTCAGCGGCGTGCGCGAAAGCAGCACGTTCTGTTCTTCCTCGCTCTTGCCTTCGGCCGGCCACAGCACGGCGCCCGGTGCGATGCCGTTGACGCGAATGTCCGGGCCGAGCTCCAGTGCCAGCGAGCGCGTCATGGCGGCGAGCGAGGCCTTGGCCATGCAGTAGAGCGTATAGCCGGCCAGCGGCCGCTCGGCATAGATATCGAGCATATTGACGATGCCACCGCCGGCCTTGCGCAGCGCCGGTATGGCCGCCTGAGTCAGAAAAAACGGCGCCTGCGCGTTGGAAGCGAACAGTTCGTTCCACTGCATCGGTGTGGCGCTGTCGAGCGGCGTGGCGTAGAACGCGGAGGCGTTGTTGATCAGCGCATCGAGTCGCCCGAAGTGCGCGAGCAGTTTTTCGATCAGGGGCTTTAGCGTTGGGAGATCCGAGAGATCGGCCTGCAGCAACAGCGTACTGTTCGGACGCTGCGCTTCTAGATCCTTCGCCAGGGCTTCGGCCTCATCGCTGGAGTGGCGATAGTGCAATGCCAGGTCGTAGCCGGCGGCGTGCAACGTGCGCGCAACGACGGCGCCGACGCGGCGGCTCGCGCCGGTAATCAGCGCAACGGGTCGGGAATGTGCTGCAGTCATGCGTGGGCCGCTACGTGGAATGCGAGGGTTTTCGTATTCATTCGGATTTTGGCTTACGCGGCTTGGCGGCCGCGCGTTTGCTGACAGCCTTGCTCATGCTGTCGGCCTTCTTGGCGATCTTGCGCGCCGTGCTCGCCAGCGCCTTGTCCGCGGCCTTTTTCGCGACCTTCTTCACTGCCTTTTTTACCGCTGACTTGGCCGCGCTGCTGACGGTCTTCGCCTTGGGTTTCAGCACGGCCGCGGTGGCTGCGGCTCCTGCGGCGGCAACCGCATCATTGCCATCCTCTGCCATTTCCATGTCGCCGCTGAAGAGTGCAATCGCGGTGCTGGCGACGTGTCCGGTATCGTAATACGCATACGCGCCCACGCCGAGCGCGCCGACGACCGGCAGCCAGCGCGAGATGCCTTCGCCGACGGTGCGCTGGGTCACCTTGATGCCCACCTGCTTGGCCACGCGCTGTGCGATGCCGTGCGACATGCGACGAAATACCAGCCGGTCACCCATCTGCACTACCAGATCGCGGAAAGCCTGCGCGGCCGTGTGCCGGAACAGACACCACAGCATCTGCTCGCGGCCGAGCGAGGCGTGATGTCCGTAGGCCGCCGCAATATCGCTGACCATCTGGCCCTGGATTTTCCAGATCAGCGTCAGCTCCGGAAGAATGGTCAGCCAGCCCAGCGGGCCGGGCGGGAGCGCCAGTGAGCCGGCGGTGAGTGCCGCACGCCGGGCGGCGGCGTTGGCAATCTTGCGTGCTTCGGCATCCGGATCGCTGCTGCCTTCGATCTTGCTCGCCGGCACCTTGCTGACGAAATCGAGAATGGCCTGGGTGACCTTGTTGTGCTCTACCGGCTCGATGACGGCCGGTACGTTTTTGCTGGTCTTGCTCATGCGTGGCTCCCGAGTGCCTGATTCGGCCGGCGGACGCGCTCAGTGCGCAGGCCGGTTTTCCAGAGGGTAGGACGCAGTCTAGGCGAACGGCGTGAAGCCCGGTTCAAGGAGCGGCATTGTGCCGGCGCCGGGTCCGTCAGAGCGAACGGATCACGCATCAGAGGTGATCGAGATTCCGCAGGTATGACTTCTGGCGCATACGCCGCGCACGCCGGTAAAGTAATGTTATAACATTACATATGTAACTCCCTCCTATTGCCCCTGATGGAACTCCCGATGAAGCCCTCCCTGCTTGCCCTGAGCCTTGCCCTTGCCTTGGGCACACTATCCGCTCAGGCCGCCGACACCACGCCACCGACAAATCCATCCGCGTCCGTCACGAGCGCCAGTGTCGCCGGCGACAGTACAAACACGGACGGCACGGTCGATCATGGTTCGCGCAACAAGCAGGCGTCGAAAGATGCCAAGAACCTGAGCGCGGTGGATGTCACGGCGGTGCTCGACCAGTCGCGCAACTCGCTTTCGCCGGATACCGGCAGCAGCCAGTACGTGATCGATCAGAAGGCGATCGAGCAGCTGCCGCTCGGTGCCTCGACGCCGATCAATCAAGTGCTGCTGCAGGCGCCCGGCGTTGTGCAGGATTCCTTCGGTGGTATTCACGTGCGTGGCGACCATGCCAACCTGCAATACCGCATCAATGGCGTGATCATTCCCGAATCGATCTCAGGCTTCGGCCAGGCGCTGGATGCGCGCACGATCCAGAACGTCAAACTGCTCGACGGCGCGTTGCCGGCGCAGTACGGCGACCGCACCGCGGCCGTAGTCGACATCACCACCAAGAGTGGCCATGACCTCGGCAACGGCGGCAGCGTCGGCGTCACCACCGGCTCGTTCGGCACGTTCAATCCGAATGCGTCGATCTGGGGCAGCAACGACCGCTGGAGCTACTTCCTTACCGCCAACTACATGGAAAGCGACGTCGGCATCGAGAACCCGACGGCCAGCCGCACGCCGATCCATGACCATACCAATCAGGTGAAGGCGTTCGGCGACGTGTCGTATCTGATCAACAACGACACGCGCCTGAGCTTCCTGTTCGGCGTCTCCAACAACCGCTTCCAGATTCCGAATAATCCGGGGCAGACGCCGAAATACGGCTATCTCGACACAGTGGACTTCAACTCGGCCGATCTCAACGAACAGCAGAACGAAAAAACCCGCTTTGGCGTGCTGGCATTGCAGGGTAAGTTCGCTGATACCGACTATCAGGTGTCCGTCGGCCGACGCTATACGAGCGTGGGTTTCTCGCCAGATGACGTCGGCGACCTGATCTTCAACGGTGTCGCCGCCACCATCAACCGCAGCAACGTGGCCAGCACACTGCAGGCCGATTTCTCCACCCCGCTGGGCGACAGCAACACGCTGCGCTACGGTCTCTACGGAAGCTTCGAGCGCGCGGTGAGTGGCAATAACTCGCTGGTGTTTCCGGCCGATGCCGACGGCAACCAGACCAGCACCGTGCCGTTCAATATCTTCGACGCAAGCCATATCGTCGCCAAGACCTACGCCGCCTATCTGCAGGATGAGTGGAGCATCAGCGACAAGCTGACCATGAACTACGGCCTGCGCGCCGACGAATATCAGGCCTTTCGCACCGAAAGCCAGCTGAGCCCGCGCCTGGGCCTGGTCTATCAGGCCACCGACAGCACCACGCTGCACGCCGGCTACTCGCGCTACTTCACGCCGCCGGCGACCGAGGCGATCACCACCACCGACATCGCCAAATTCCAGGGCACCACCAATGCACTGCCCAACAACGGCAACAATACGCCGCTGACCGAACGCTCCAATTATTATGACGCGGGTATTTCGCAGAACTTCGGCTCGGCCTGGACCGTCGGCTTCGACAGCTACTACCGCAAGGTCGACCGCCTGCAGGACGAAGGCCAGTTCGGTGCGGCGCTGATCTTTTCCACTTTCAACTACAACTCGGGCCGCATCCGCGGCAACGAGTTCACCTTGAACTACGATCAGGGCCCGCTGAATTTCTACACCAACATTTCGTTCAACCGCGCGATGGGCGAGCGGGTGATCACGGGCCAGTACAACTTCTCGCCAGCGGATCTGGCCTATATCTACGACAACTACATCCATCTCGATCACGACCAAAAGATTACGTCTTCGGGCGGCATCAACTATGCGCTGACCGATACCACCAAGGTGGGCGCGGATTACCTGTTTGGCACCGGACTGCGCAAGGACGGCGATACGCCGAACGGCCTGTCGCTGCCGGATTATTTCCAGCTCAATCTCAACGTGTCGCACGACTTCAACTTTGCCAGCATCGGCAAGCTGCACACGCAGCTGGCGGTGATCAACGCGCTCGATCGCACGTACGAGCTGCGTGACGGCACGGGTATCGGCGTGGGCGCGCCGCAGTATGGTCCGCGCCGCGGTCTGTACGTGACGCTGCAGAAGGATTTCTGAGGCGTCAGCAGGGCGGCCAGCTTCCGCTGCCAGGAGGTTTATCTGACGAGACGGGCCGATGGGGGCGTCGGGCCACGCACCCATCCGCTATGCTTGCCGCGCCTTTGGTCAATGGCAATGCCGCCCATGCAGTCCCGACTCCCTGAACCCAGCGCCGACGAGCGCGCGCATTCTGATCGTCTCGTGCAGCTGCTGCATGAGATGGTTGCTGTGCAGGGTCCCCTCTCGTTCGCGCAGTACATGGAGCGCTGCCTGTATGCGCCGGGCCTTGGCTATTACAGCGCCGGGCGGACCAAGTTTGGTGCTGCCGGCGACTTCGTCACGGCGCCGGAGCTTGGCGAGATGTTTGCCCGCTGCGTCGTCAACGCGGTGCAGCCTGTACTGGCGTCGTTGGGTGAGGAGGCGGATTTTCTTGAGCTCGGCGGTGGCAGCGGCGCCTTTGCCGAAGCGGCGATCAAGGCGCTGGGGGCGAGCAACACCCTGCCGCGCCATTACCTGATTCTCGAACCGAGTGCCGACCTGCGCGAGCGTCAGCGCGAGCGGCTGCTGGCCAATCTTCCGCCGGAGATCAATGCCCGCGTGCGCTGGCTCGACCGCCCGCCCGAGGCGGACTGGTGCGGTGTGCTGTTCGCCAACGAAGTCATCGATGCGCTGCCGGCCACGCGCTTCACCGTGAGAGATGGCGACATCTTCGAAGAACATGTCGGCTTCGACGATGACGACCGGCTGCGGCGCATCGATCGTCCGGCTGATGCGCTGGTCAGCGGCGCGGTGCGACATATCGAGCGCGATCTGGGCGCTCCTTTCGCGGACGGCTACCGCTCCGAAGTGTTGCCGCAGTTGCCGCTCTGGGTTCAGGCAATTGCGGGATCGCTTACTGCCGGCGTCATGTTGTTTATCGACTATGGCTACGTGCGCCGCGAGTTCTATCTTCCAGAACGCGATGATGGCACCCTGATGGCGCATTACCGACATCGCGCGCACAACGATCCACTGTATCTGCCGGGCCTTAACGACCTCACCGCTTCCGTCGATTTCACCGCGCTGGCCGAGGCGGGCAAAGGCGCCGGTTTCGATTTGGCCGTCTATTTACCGCAGGCGTCTTTCCTGATTGGTGCTGGCCTGCAGGATGTTTTTCAGAGCATGCAGGGCGAGGCTGGCGACGACCACGCTGCGTATCAGCTCGCCCAGCAGGTCAAACGCCTGATGCTGCCCGACCAGATGGGCGAGCGGTTCCAGGCCATGCTGTTCGCGCGTGGACTCGACACGCTGCCCCTGCCGGCGAATCTGTTTGCCGCCGATCAGTCGGGCCGTCTGTAACTACGGTTGACCCGGTCAGCGCGAGCGCTGCTGCCAGACCTCGGCGACCATGGTCCACGGATGAAACACGAAACGGATCGTGTGATGGCCGGCGGGCACGCAAACCGCGCGGAACATGCCGTTGGACCGATGGATCGTGAGGTGCGCACCGTCGACATCGGCGACCCAGCCGGGAAAATCCAGCTCGCTCAGCACCAGCCAGCCGGCGCCGAAAGACTGCGTGCGCATGGTCAGCTGCGTCGGTGTGGCCTGCACGTCAGCTACGGCCAGCCGAGCGGTGCACGTGGCTGTCAGGCTTTGATTCGCGTGCTGGTCTTCCTGATCGCGCGGTGTCAGCCAGACGGTGCTGCGAAAATTCGTCGCATCGAAATCCGATGGCGAGGGCAGCTGCTGCGTGGTCAAGGCGATCGCGCGCGTCGGGTTGAGCCACCGCGGATAGGCCTCGTCGTTTTGCCAGACTTCGCTATGAGTTCGGCTATCCGCAAAGATTTTTTCGTATCCCGATGGCGGTGACCAAGCCCGCGAATCGGCCGTCTGGCCCTTGATCACGTAACGCACGCCGAGCAGGTCGCTCAGCCGGCTATCCGGCGCCGCGTTGAAGGGAGTGCTGACGCGCGAAGGTGCGCCGTCGAAACCGCCGCCGTTGCCCCGCGCGCCGTACCAGCGATCGTAGAGACAATAACGCAGCGGGTTATAGCCTTGCGTCGACTGCAGGTTGCGCAAGACCACAAGGTTGTCCCACTGGGTACCTGCATCGATGGGCTCCAGCCGAGCTGGCAAGGTGCCGGGAAGCGGCTGCATGCGCACAGACAGAAAGTCGGCGGTGGCGTCTCGCATGAAGGTCTTTGCCTTGTCGGGGCCTTCGTTGAACGTGCCGTCCAGATTGAAGCAGCGGTAATCCACCACCAGAAGTGCCAGCAACCATGTCGCTGTGCGAAGCGTCGTGCCCGCCCGGCGCAGCCGCCAAAGCGCCAGCAGGGCGATGCCGGCAGCGACCAGGCTTTCGCCGTGCCAGCGCGCATCGGCGCGATGCATGGGCAGGCTGGAGAGCATCAGCCACAGTGCGGCAACGGCGAGCAACGTGGCGACGCGGCGCCGCGAATCGAGCCGGAAATGACTGCCCGCCAGTCCGGTAGAAATGGCCAGGGAAAAATTCAGCAGGTAGGCCGCGTCCGAGGGCCGGCGGAACTGCTGCAAGCCTGGCAGCCACGCATAAAGCCATCCGTAGAAGGGCGTGTTGACCCCCAGCATGTAAATAAAGGCGAACATCGCCGCGATGCCAAAAAACATCAGCTGCCGCCGCTGCGCGGGCCGATGCCAGACTGCGCCGATACCGACGAGCAGCAACGTCGGCACGGCACCGATGTACAGATACGCCTCGACGCGGTCCGCCGGCCCGCTGTAGCTACCGCGCAAGGCATGCAGCGCATTGGGGTCGAAGAAGGTGAACAGCGCACGCCAATCCAGCGACGCATTCGCCGAAGCGGCAAGCGGAAGCGCATCGCGGTTCGACAGCGCCGTATACGCCCAGGTGAAAAGCAGCTGCGGCAAACCGATAGCCAACGCACAGAGCACCGCAAGCAGCATGCCGACGAACCAGCGCCATCGCGCTGTCGCGCTGTAGTAGCGCCAATGGACGGCGCTGGAGCCAACCGCATAAACGAGCATCAACAGCGTCAGCAGATAAGTGAGTTGCACCAGTTGCGTCACCATCGCGCCAGCGACCAGACCCAGCAGCAGGCCGCGGCGCCAGCCCGGCATCTGGAGAAAATATCGAAGTGCCAGCAGCACCAGCGGCGCGTACGCGTAGGCCAGCAGAATCGGCGTGTGTTCCATCCGCGCTGCGGCGACGCCGCCTGACATGAATACCGTGGCGCCGAGCAGCGCACCGAAAGCGTTGGCGCCGCTGCGTTTCAACAGCGCCAGCATGGCGGCGCCACCCATCAGCACATGCAGCAGCACGCCCCAGGCAAACCAGCTGGCGCCCGGTGCCTTGCGCAACAGCATCCAGGTCATCAGCAGCGGCGAGAACAGCATGCCCTGAGGATCGGCAATTTGCGGGTAGCCCGAATAGATGTACGGATTCCACCAGGGCCACAGGCCCATGCGCAGACTGTGCGCGTTGAAATAGACGGTGGGATACGACGAGATCATCGCGTCCCAGGGCAATACGCGGATGTTCAGCAGCAGCGGCAGATTGAGTGTCAGCCAGATCAGGCACAGGCCGCCGAACAGACGCACAAAGGGACGTTGCTGCAACATCGCTGATGGAGCCCCTGGTCAGACAGGCAAGAAAACACTCAAACGTCTGACGGCATTGCAAGGATGACGTCGAACTCGCCTCATCCGGTCATCCTGCGGCCTGAGTTTGCCGCAGGATGATTTCGTGACGCTTACGCGCCGGTCGGCACCCCGCCAGCGCTGGTCGCCGAGGCCGGCGCCCTGTCCGGTTTCGCCGGTACCGGTGGCGGAGCCGGCAACGGTGTTACCGGCGTCGAATCGCTCGGGCGATGCGCCAGCTGACCGCGGCGGAACTGCTCGCTGGCGACCTGGTAGTAAGCCACCGCCTGATCGATCAGGTTCTGGTTCTGTGGGTTGATCGGCGTGGCATCACCGGTGGCATAGTCCGGCGTGAACTGCTCCAGCTTGCGCTGCGGCTCGAGCACGGTGAGCGCGTTGTTGCGCAGGTAGCCGAGTTTTTCGTAGGTGCCGGGCAGCGCGTGCCCTTCGTTCGGCGGCAGCTGGAACACGTCCTGGCCGAAGAAGCGTGTGCGATAGCTGAAGTTGAGCATGCCCAGTAAGGTCGGCGGAATGTCCAACTGGCCCATTACCTGCTTCACCCGCTGCGGCGGGAAATTCTTCGGCGAATAGATCCACAGCGGGATGTGATAGTGGTTGATCGGCAGGGTGGTCTTGCCGGCGCTGGAGGCGCAATGGTCGGCGGTGATGACAAACACCGTGTTGTCGAAATAGGGCTTGCTTCGCGCGCGCTCGATGAAGTCCTTGATCGACCAGTCGGTGTACGCGACCGAGCCGGGCCGCGAGGGGCTGACCTGCGGTACCCGCCCTGCCGGGTAGGTGTACGGCCGGTGATTGGAGGTGGTCATGATGTGCAGGAAGAACGGCTTGCCATCGTTGTGGATGTCGTCCATCTGCTGCAGCGCCAGCGTGTACAGGTCCTCGTCCGATACACCCCAGACGTTCTGGCTGTGGATCGGCGCATCTTTGGGAATATCGCCGCGGTCCACGGTGCGGTAACCGTTGTGGCTGAAGAAATAATTCATGTTGTCGAAGTAGCCGTAGCCACCGTAGACGAAGTCGGACTGATAGCCGCGATCGTTGAAGATGTCGGCCAGCGAAAACAGGTTCTCGTTGTGGTGC
>Ga0302305_1001172_pt1 | contig 15230 bp, 9 predicted proteins | sample III_Palsa_E2_3_FD_198764 | JGI IMG/M metagenome (GOLD analysis project Ga0302305, IMG submission 198764) | Peat permafrost microbial communities from Stordalen Mire near Abisko, Sweden - III_Palsa_E2_3 | ecosystem: Environmental > Terrestrial > Soil > Palsa > Peat permafrost | place: Sweden... | reverse complement strand
GCATGGCCATTCCCGCCTGGGTAGGCGTGTATCCCTGAATTTGAATCAGATCCAGTGGAAGGTAAAAGAGTGCAGCGGACAGGGCAGCGTAAAGGAAGAATGTAAGAATATTTGCGCCGCTAAAGGTTCGGCTCCGAAAAAGCTCGATCGGCATTATCGGTTCCTTCGCGCGACGTTCTGCGAACACAAATGCCGCCAACATTGCGACCCCAAGGATTCCTATAAGGCGCACCAAGATGTGAGAGCTGTCCCATTCCATCAACGAATAGGTCAGTGCGCTCAATCCCAGGGTGCCAAGGATTGTTCCTTTCCAGTCGACGGATCTCGATTGAGTGCGCGGACCCACTCTCGCTGTCTTGCTAAGAACGATCCAGCCGGTGATTAAAGCAATAGGAACGTTAATGAAGAAAACCCAGCGCCACGAGCCATGCTGCACCATCCACCCACCAAGGACTGGGCCAACCGCCGTCATCATGGACGCGAAACCCGACCAAGTACCGATTGCGCGACCACGCTGCGCTCCAGAGTAACTCGCTGACAGAAAAGCCAAGCTGTTCGGTACGAGCAGCGCACCGGCGACACCCTGCATCGATCGCGCGATCAACAATTGCGTTAGGTTTGGGGCGAGCCCGCACCAAACCGAGCCACACGCGAAAAGTGCAACTCCCGCGAGAAAGGCTCTTCTGAGACCAAAGCGGTCTCCTAATGATCCTCCGGCCAGCAAGAGGGAAGAGAGAAAGAGAGCGTAGGCCTCGACCACCCATTGCACTTGAGTTCCTGTAGCGACGAAGGAGCGTTGAAGGCTCGGCAAAGCGATGTTCACTACCGTTCCATCGATAAAATCCATGCTTGATCCCAAAATCGTGGCGGCAAGGATCCAAGTGCTGTCACGCGCGCTAAGCGTTCCCACCGCTTCGTTGAAGGCCGGACGTTCGGGGCAGGGAAGGGGACCACAATTCATAAGTGAACCTTACTGCGATACGGCAAGTACCGCTCGAGGACAGTTGATCGCAAACAGGTGATCGTTTACTCGTGGATCACGCACAAAGTTTCCGGTAAAGGGATCACGCTGACTTTTCTCAGATGAGGTCACTGGGTTTGAGCTATTTCAAAAGCCCGCAGGCTTGGACGGCGCCATCCGCGTGAAGCGCAGCGGCTTTTCGAGACCCTTGCAATAGATCAGCAAATAAGGGTCTTTCAACTCGAAGTGCTCAGCTGTTTGGAGAGTCTTCACATATCTCATCTCCTGGCTCATCACCGCCTCGGGGCACATCATTCGCGTCGAAGCCAGAGGGCCAAGCGAAATGGCATTCCCGCTCACCGCCGCAGGACCAAAAAAGCGATTGCACGATCCGTTCCCCGCTACCTTACCTCCTTCGGGAAAGGTGAGCGTCGCTTGGCCGTTATCAGTGACGCCCAGGCCACCAAGATCTTCCAATAGCCACTCGCTGCCGACGAGACCAACGGATGCCGTCTTCGCGGGCATAGGAGATACAGCCTGGGCTTCCTTGATTGAGGAGACGACCAGGACTGTCCGCTCGCCGGTCTCCACACCCTGCCGGTGCGAGAGCGAACCCGTCGCCTCGACATGCTTGTTCTCCAGTTTCTTGAGTTTCGGATAATCAACCTCAAGCGAATTGACCTGCTTGCCGTCGACGGCAACCTCGGAATCGAGTTGAATCGCCCAGCCGGTCGACTCTCCCCCTATCGTCATTACGCGAGTAAGTTTTCCACCTACGGTCATTGTTTGTGGCCGCGTCGTTGCGTACACGCAGATGGAAAACAACAATAGAACCAGCCCCGCACCTATCCGCGCGATACGCATGTCAGATCTCCTGGTTGTGAACGTCGGTAAGATTCTACCCGCTGGGCGGTTTAAAGAGGTTGTCGGGCGCCCAACTCATTCATCTTGCCAGCGATAATGGCTCCCGCGGGTCACGGGCAATCCGGAACGAATCCCTAGTACCCGCAGCGCCGGTATTCGAGCAACTTCGGCCTGTTATTCGCCAAGGACCCTTGCGGGGCGGTCCGACAGCGGCCCCATAGTAGGGGAGGCCAGCAATTCTGTTTCTATGGCGCTCGCATCAAATTTGCTATGGCACCGAAGCTCACCGACACTTCGACCTGGACTGAACCCTGGCCTCACCGAGAGAGCGGCAGAAGGAGTTCCACGCCATGCATCGGCGGCAACTTCGGACGTGTTCTCCGAAAACACCATTTCTAGGGAGGTTCGTTATTCAAGTCGATTCGAAACAGTCCTCAATGAGTGCATTAGCCTGTAGTCGTCAGTTGAGAGCCGTATCTTGTTCCATCAAAAGAACGGAGTTGCTGTTACCGGATGCGCCCATTGATTTCGCAAGCGAATCGTGGATTGTGGGTCACCGTTCCTTCCGCTTTCCCCGCCGGCCTTTCGATTGCGCCTCAGAGTGCATCCGACCCGGCTTTAGGTTCTCAGCCGTAGCGCACAGGGTTTCTGTCAGGACTTTGGCTGATAATGAACTCGCTGGGTCGATGAGCCACTGAAGGACAAGCCCAGAGAGAAGCACATGGAGGAAGGTACCGGTGGTGCGAGTAGTGTGCTCACTAATGGTGCTTTCTTCCTGATTCAGAAACATCGCCGCCAACCCAGTGCGCGCCAAGTTCAGTTTGTCGGCAATCACCTTCCGGGCCTCGGGCTGACCTACCATCTGCGCGAAAATCTCAAAGTTGGCCACCCAGAGCGAGCGATGCGTTTCAAAGGTGACCATAATCTCTGCCCAGATGGCCTCGAATCTCTGCGCAGGCGCAACATTCTCCGGAACGGCTTTCCGCAGCGTACGCTGCAGATCCTGATCCCATTCTCCAAAGACCTGCAACAAAGCCTCCGTCAGCAGAGCTTCCTTTGAGGAGAAGTGATACCCGATGGCGGCCAGGCTAACTCCGGCTGCCGACGCAATATCCCGAGCTGTGGTGCGGTTGTACCCCGTTTCCAGCAGACACTTCTTTGCCCCCAACAGCAAAGCATCACGATTGCTCAAAGATTTCACAGGTTCCATTGAACATTTGTACCAGACGACCGTATAGTACAAATGTATAAGACATATGTACAACATCACAGGAGCCCCAAGTGAAAAGCAAAACCGTCCTCATCTCAGGAGCGAGCATCGCCGGTCCGGCGCTGGCCTTCTGGCTCCATCGTTACGGATTTCAGCCAACCGTTGTGGAGAACGCGCCAGCGTTACGACCGGGCGGGTACGCAGTGGACTTTCGCGGCGCTTCTCTGCGCGTGCTCGAACGCATGGGACTTCTGCCGGAAGTGCAGCAAAAGCAAACCCGCATCGGGGTCATCACCATCGTGGACCGGAACAACATAAAGGTCGCCTCCATGCCCGACGGATTTACCAGCGGCGAGCTCGAGATTCTGCGCGGTGACCTTGCGACAATTTTTCATGAGGCCACGTGCGGGACGACCGAGTACATTTTCGATGACAGCATCGCCACAATCGAAGAAAGTGCAGCCGGGGTGGACGTGCTGTTTGAGCGCGGCGGTCGGCGCAGGTTTGACTTGGTGGTGGGCGCCGACGGGTTGCATTCCAAAGTTCGCTCCCTCGTCTTTGGCGAGGAGGACCGCTTCGTCCGTTATCTCGGCTATTACGTTTCCATCTTTACTATTCCCAATTACCTCAATCTCGATCACTCCGGTCTGTATTACGGAACGCTTGGCAAGAAGGTTGGCATCTTCAGCGGAGGGGATCCAGGAGAGGCCAAGGCCTCCTTTTTCTTCGCCACCGATCCGCTCGACTATGCCCGCCGCGACAGCGCGCAGCAAAAAAAGATACTACGCGAACATTTTCAGGAGGAAGGCTGGGAGGTTCCGCATCTGCTGGAGTGGATGGAGAGCGCGCCGGATTTCTATTTCGATTCCGTCAGCCAGGTAAAGATGGACCGCTGGTCCGCTGGCCGCAGCGTTTTACTCGGAGACGCGGCATGGTGTGCCTCACCGCTCTCTGGCATGGGGACCGGAATGGCTGTCGTCGGAGCCTATATTCTCGCGGGCGAACTCGCTGAGGCCGATGGAGACTACCGCGTAGCCCTCGAGAGATATGAAACCCTCATGCGCACATTCGTTGAGAAGTGCCAGGGGATAGCGGATGGAGGTAGTGACTGGTTTGTACCTCGAACCCGTTTCCGGCTCTGGCTAAGCACCCAGATGTGGAAGATTCTGCCTTACACGCCATGGAAAAATATGATGATCGAAGTCCCTCTGAAGATCGGAAACTCGATCAATCTTAAGAACTATGGAGTCCGAACAGAAGCGAGTTGACGGCTCCTCCTAGGTCCGGCTTCCGTGGAGAGAATCCGAATGAGTGATAAATCGCCAATGCGCTCGTCGACACGGGATTAGGAACGGGAAGTCGGCTTATGGGAAGTGGTCGCGAACTCTCGATGAGTGGTTTGGCGATTTGTCGCCCGTGGGGCCCCGCCAAGGGTGCCGCGAAGAAGCGACCTTATGCGACAATTACACGCAAATCTTCATCGAGCCATCCGTCTCACGAAAACACGGGACAACCTCTGGCCCTCAGAAGCGTTTTTTTGCGACCTTACTGTGGACCCGAGTTCTGACCACAATCGCTGGAACAGCTGTCGCATCTCGTTTCAACTCTCAATGATCGGAGACTATTGCGATGCTTGCCTTCATCAAAGATTTTCAGACCCTAATCGCAGCTCTAATCGGACTAACTGCGGCGTTCGCGACTCTGTTTGCAGTATGGTTGACACAGCGTCTTACAGGACGACGGGAGGCGGATGCTTTCGACACAAAACAACGGCAAGTCGCACAATTCTTTGCATCGCTCATGGCAGCAGAGTCTCTCACGACGCCACAGGCACTTCGTGCAGCATCAAGATGGGATTATAAGAAATGGTTTGACGAGGGTAGGCTGTCGGGTCCAGTTGAAGGTGGGGCATTTGCCGCCGGCATTCAAATGTTTTACGAGGACGTTAAGGTCTTGCCAAGGCCCGTCATCGAAGGCTTGTCTCTAGTTTTATGGGTGACATCTCGGTTGAACTCAGCACTCAAGGATCTTCAAGAAACGAAGAGTCGGGGGAACACTCCTGAGGAATCGGATCTTGAGCGTTTGCAGACGCTCGTGTGGATGGCCATATTGGTTGGAGAGGACACCCACCAGCAGTTGATGACTTTCGCCAATGGCGGAATTGCAGGACCTCTGCCGGATTCGCCGGGAGGATATTGGGGTAGGGCACATGAACATGCTCGGGGCGTTAACAGAGACTACTCTTTCGTAAACACGAATAAGTCCCAATCAGACAGCCTGTTGGCCGCCCGATTCAAACAAGACGAGGATTATCGGGGGACGCTGGTTGATATTGCAGATCAGGCGCCCAACCATACAAAAGACACAGGGGATGTCGAGCTTCAATGATCAATTGGACGCTCGATCATCTGATGGTTTCAAAGACTTCGTTGTCGATAAAGGACGGCTAAGTGCTGAACGCTCGACAACTAAGTTCGCGGCAAAAGGGACAGAGCTACATAGGAGTGACACGGTGAATCTTCGTCGTTGACTAGCGATAACAGACCGAGTCACTCATTGACCCCAGGAGAACCACCGATCACCTCCGCAATCGGGGTTTCTCGGTACCTATTTTCTTCATGCGGGTTCATTCCCTTTTAAACGTGCAGACGGTGCATTTCTCGGCTTGAGGAAGCCCCCACACCGCCGCGGTGTAACGAGGTTTCTGTGATGCTCCCTGACCCTGGTGCGTTTTAGGCTATCTAGTCCCGATAACTCATGCATGTCCCACATCATCGGGCCGCTTTTACCGAACCGTCATCGGTATCATGGCGCTTTCCTAAGGAGAGTCAACAGTTGAGCAGCGCGCCTTATCAACGGAAGATACGCCATCCGCCTTTTTACTTGACTTATAGACAGAGGATGCTCATACTTCGTCGCATCAAGTACCCCTGATTCCCGAAGTAATCTAATGTTCCAACTTCAAGTTATTGGAGTGTGGCCTGTGCATCCGTCGCTTTTGAAGCTTTCGGTAGCAACTCTCTTGTTGTTTTTTTCTGCCGTCCCCACGTTGTTTTCTCAACAGGGAGCGCCCGTTCCGGTCCCTCCGGCTCCAGCCCCTCCGGCGACCACACTTCTCAGTGTCTGCCCGGATCTGGAGTTATACCCTCCGGTCGGTTCCAAAGCCGAGAATTCGCGTCCCACTTTGAGTGACTTCTGGCAGCAGGACTATCCAATCCTGATCTATGATGCCAGAACACAGGACCGCTACTGGCTGGAACCGCCAACGAGCAAGAAAGATTGGAAAAAGGATGACGGCAGCCCAGTTCTCACGAAACTCGACCGTGTTTTCACGCCGGTGACATACACAATCGAGAAGCCGATCATTGCTGTCTGCGGGCTTCATTTCGGGCAGACGGCAACCCCCTCTTTCGTTAGCACTCCTGTTCCAAGCGGGGACCAAATCGATGACGGTACAGCACCTGCAGCAGCACCAGCACCCGCGGCCCCGAAAACGGGAGATCTGTCGGAAATGGAAGCTGTAAGGACGACCAAGGCCACAACCTGCAATACGCTGAACACCCACTACGACAAGACCAAATCCGACCTCGATGAATTCAAGAAGGTATATCTTACCTTTCGCACTCTCATCGCTTCTTCTGGTGCGGTGGTTCTTAATGACGACTTGTTTTCAAGTCAATCGATACTCGACCAAATAGACAAGGCTTACCACGATATCACCGCCGCTCACCAAGCGAAAAATTCTTCAATCGACCTAGCCTCCTTCGAAGAATATTCGAAGGACGTTCAGCCTCAGTCCCAAAGGCTTACTGCAGCGGTGAATGGCTATAACGCTGCTGTCGCAAACAAGCGCTTCTCCACCGAAAATACAGCTGTAACAAATGCTTTGGCAACGCTCGCCAAGGATAGCAGTCTGTTGCAGACTGACCTGGCGGCGTTACCGAATGGAGAAACCTGCGGCAGCGAAGTGCAGTCCTTCGAGAATAAATTGAGCTCCAGGATAGACACTACAACAGATGCTCTGCAATCGATTGAAGCGGCCCAGGAAAATCTCCAGCTTGCTCAATTCCATCTCGTTCGTAACATGCATCTGCTGAATGTCTGGTACCAGGAATCGCAGGTTAGTTTTCTGTTTCCGCTGAAATCGGCGGCGGGGAATGCCCTCCTGCAAGTTTCGTTCTCGGTCACCGACCCGCCTGCTACCGCGCTGTACAAAGTCATCGAAGTCTCGGACTTGAAACCACCACCACCTTCGCCCGCCAAACCCACGACCGTCACCATCGACAAGACCGATCCGAAGAAGGTCACTGTGACTGTAAACAACGCGAGCACGCCGGCCGCCGTCACTATCAACGCCGATACTGACGGCGATTCCTCGGTCAGAGTCCAAGTCCCGGGGGCGAGCGCAACGCAGGCTCCAGCCACAAACAACACCAACGCACCCTCCGGAAAATCCAGCGATAACATAACGACGGGTGGGAACGCAGGACCGGCTGCAAGCATTACGACTACGACGGTCGGAAAACCTAGTGGAAATACACCGACTGCTGGTGGTGCAGCGCCTTCGACGATGCCTTTCATACAGACGTCAAAGTCCAGCTTTATGGAACGTCATCGGTGGTTCAACTTTGCAGTTACGGGCGGGTTCCTCGGCGTTCGCTTCACCAATGCCACCTACTCGGCCTTGACGTTGCCGGTGACAACGATCACGACTACCATCACCAGTACATCTACATCGAGCGCTCCAACTATCACTGTGGTTGGACCCACCACCACCACGGCTAATTATGCCTATGCGACCAGCAATGGGCCAATCCAGGAAGCCGCAGTTGCAGGAATTACTTGGTATCTCTTCGGCCACGATAGCTACCCAGTGACCCGGCTGCGACGCATGGGCCCATTCCTTTCCAACTATGCCGACCACAAGACGCTACCGAAATTCGGCGCTTTCATTGGAACTTCAGTGAACACCCTGGGCACCTTTACCATTGGGCCGTCCTTTGATTTGGTCCCCGGTGTGCAGCTTTATTCCGGCGTCGTTCTGCAAAGTCGTACTCGCGTGACCGCGGGCATCGTTTCCTGCACGGCTGCAGGCTCGGCCGTTTCGACGACCTCAACCACCAACTCAGCGACTTCATCGACAGGGGTCACGACCACGCAGACGGTCACGACGCAGACGACTACCGGTTGCGCCAATGCAAATGCCACTGTGCTCAGTAATACCACTGTGCCCACCGACAGCACGCTGAAGCCCGCTTGGGGTTTTGGATTTTTGCTCAATAGCGATTTACTGAAGTATTTACCTTTTGGGAAAAGTGGATCTTAGGGTCACTGTGGTCAGGACAATTAGTAGTTCGTAAGCCAGTTTGTAGAAGCACATTCCGCGTTCGGCTTCACTCAGGGAAACGGCAGTATGAGATTAAAAGCAAGAGCAACTGCAAGGCAAAAGCAGCTCCCCCTGTGGGCATAACAATTAGAGAAGCAAAAGCAAAACATAAATGGGTCCGCTAGCAGTTCCTGATTCTTGCAAGTATCCAAAGTATCCATCCCGCTGAGGTCTTTTCGATGCGAACAGGTGCGAGACCGCCCCACTCCAGCTTCTCTTCAAAGATAAGGAATGCCGCAACCCTGCTACTGACGATGCCGGTCCTGTCCGGTCTAAATGGTTGGGCACAACTGGCCCCGCTGCAGAACGGGAGCGAAGCGGTCCAGCGCATCGCTCCGGGAGCCGATCTCTCTGTTGGGGGAATGCTGGGCGGCCATCGTACCGCGTGGTCGGTCCCGGAGAACGACATTGGGCGAGCAGATCCATCGACGCTACTTCATCTGCAACTGCTGCTTACACGGGATGCAGTCCGCGAGGGTGCCTTTCAACAAAGACTTGCCGACCAGCAGAACCCCACCTCGCCCTACTTCCATAGATGGCTCACCCCGGCGGAAATTGGCGCGATGTATGGGCCATCGTCCGCGGATATTGCTGCGATTCAAAAGTGGCTGACCGCGGAGGGGCTGCAGGTGGAGTCAGTGGCCCCTAGTGGGATCTTCGTTGCCTTCTCCGGGTCCACCGCGGCGGTCGAGGACGCGTTTCGGACCTCGATCCATCTCTATAGGATTCTGGGAATGGCTTCTTCGACCAAGCAATCGTGGCGAGCGCCCACCGCGGAACCAACCGTGCCGGCAGCGTTTCAAACGGTCATAGGCGCAATCGAAGGTCTGGCGGAGATACCATCGGAGCCGCTCGACACCGAGCCCAGCCGCATCCTGACGAACAGTGTCTTGGGTACGAATATCGACCCGAGTCCGCTATTGACCCTTACGAGCGGTGGTCATTCCATCGGGCCGGCAGATTTTGCGACCATCTACGATCTCAATCCGGTCTATAACGCCGGCTTCAACGGTTCCGGCGTCAGGGTCGCCATCATCGGCCTGTCGCAGGTCAATCCGGCCGACATCAGCACTTACGAAACAATCTTCGGCTTACCAGCAGAGGCGGCACATGTCGTTATCCCCACCAACGGCGGCGTAGATCCCGGACAACAGGAGAACTCCTATCAATCGGAGGCTACGCTGGATGTGGAGCGGGTGATAGGGACCGCGCCCGGCGCGGAGCCCGATCTGGTCGTCAGCTCCGAAGTGAGCGGCGGCCTGATCACGGCGATTTCCTACAATGTGCAGGTGCTCCTCGATCCCATCATGACACTCAGTTACATCAGCTGCGAGGTAAATTCCGGTGTTGCAATGACGGACTTCTACGTGAATCTGTTTTCGCAGGGGGCCGCGGAGGGCATATCAACCTTCGTCTCCGCGGGAGACTCCGGCGCCGCGGGTTGCAATCCTCACAATGTGGCGCCCCCTGCGACGCAAACTCTGAGTATCAACGCCTACTGTTCCAGCGGATTTGTGACCTGCGTCGGCGGAACGGAATTCAACGACACGGCCAACCCTCATGCCTATTGGGCGAACACGAATAATGGCAGCCTGGGCTCGGCGCTCGGATATATTCCTGAGGGCGTTTGGAACGACCCCACCTCCAGTAGCGGGACCACCATTATCGATGCCGGAGGGGGCGGAGAGAGTCTCTACATCACCAAGCCCGCCTTTCAAACCGGAACGGGAGTGCCCGCCGACGGGTTTCGAGACACGCCGGACATCAGCTTCTCCGCGTCTGGCGCCCACGATGGCTATGCGACTTGCTACCTCAACAGCTCTGTTGGCCCATGTACTCCGAACTCCCAGGGTGGTTACACGGTCGAGCCCAACGGCGGTGGCACGTCAGCCTCCGCGCCTTCCATGGCTGGTGTCGCTGCGCTACTCGACCAGGAGCTTGGTGGTCCGCAAGGCGCGCTCAATCCCCTCATCTATCGTCTAGCAAACAGGGTATACAGCACTGCCTTCCACGACGTGACCCAAGCCACCAGCGGCGTATCGAACTGCACCGCCGCCACAGCCAGTCTATGCAACAACAGCACACCGGGACAAAGTGGGCTTACCGGCGGCCTGGCCGGATACCTGGCCTCAACCGGCTTCGATCTGGCCACGGGGTGGGGCTCGCTCGATGTGGCCAACTTTATCGCCGCCTCCCTCACCGGCGGCGCGCCGACAACCACCATGCTAAACGGTTCCACCGGCAACTTCGCCGGCGTGCAAACGCTCGATTTTTCCGCTACAGTCGCTGCCACAGCTTCGGCCACCGTGCCAAGCGGCGCGGTTCAGTTCTATGTCAATGGAGTTCCCAACGGGAACTTGCAGCCGCTCAGCCTCACTGGCCAGGCCACCTACAGCGTCTCTACCGCGGGCCTGCCGTACGGCGCCGACCTCGTCACCGCGTCCTATAACGGCGACAGCACATTTGAAGGTTCAACCTCCAACCAGCTCTCACTGAATCTCGCCCCGGTAGGAACGGCCGCAGATGCTTTGGTTCTGGCTCTAACGTCAAGTTCGTCACCCATAACTCCCACCGTCATGGTGTCCCTGACGGCAACCTTCACCGGCATCGGATCCAGCTCCGCGCCTGCTGCGCTCATCACCCTAAATGCAGTGGACGGCGGATCGCTCGTGCCAGTTGGTGCCCCGGCAAATCCTCTTATGAGGAATTTCTCGAACCTTTCGGCCGGGTTCCATACCTATGTCGCCACCTATCCGGGCGATAGCACTTTCGCCGCGGTCAGGTCGACGCCGGTGACAATTTTAGTGGTCCCGCTGGCCACGACGACCACGATCAGTGGGCCGGTTTTCACACCAAGCGGCAGCAATATTCCGCTCTCGGCAACGGTCTCCAACGTGCTGAATGCCGCTGTCGGGGAGGCTACGCCGGACATCCAATTTTTTGACGGCACGACCTTCGTGGGGAGCGCCGCGCCTGCAATCACCGCTAATTCCTCGGGCTCTAGCACGGCAACCGCAACCTTTAACACCGCGCTTTCTGCTGGTACACACAGCCTCACCGCGGTCTGGCCGGGAGACCTATACACCACGAGCTCGACCTCTACCGTGCTTGCTGTTGTCAGTAAAGTCGCAGGCATCACCATTACCCCCGCCACGCAGCTAGTGACGTTGCCCGCGGCCGGTGCGACCGGATCCGATACTTTGACCATCAGCTCATTCGGCGGCTTCAGTGGAAGCGCGAACCTCACCTGCGCAGTTACCTATCCCAGTTCGCTTGCGGTTTCTACAGCTCCCACCTGCTCGCTCTCCAACTCTGCGGTTACGCTCACGGCAGAAGGCACGGCGATGTCCGTGCTGATGCTCTCAACGACGGCAGGAACGCAAAACGCTAGTGGGCGCGGGAACAGTGCTCCCGGTGAGGCGCCCCTCTTTTTCTGCGCTTTCGGTGTTCTCTCCACGCTTGTACGACGCAGGAGTCTCTCCGCCACCGAATGCTGGCGCGTCTGCCTGCTTGCCATGGTGGCGGGAGTCTGCTGCCTGACGCTCGGCTGCAATAACCCACCGCAGGCGGTCATCCAGCAAACCACTCCAGCGACTTACACGGTCAGCATCTCCGGGGGAAGCAGTGGAAATGTGAATGTGCTCAGCACGGTAGCACTAACAGTTCAGTGAACCCCTGTTTAAGAGCAAAGCCTTTGACATCAGTTACCGTGCACATAGAAGAGCGCTTCTGGTCAGTGTGTTGCTCATTGTTCTCGATTTACGCAAAATCGCAGCTCCACTCATCTAGCGCCGATTGATAACGCACGGTCGGTACTGAGCATGCCGATGTTTTCGCAGGACCTTGCGATCGTCGACGTGACCGTGGTCGACACGCAGACGGGTGCACTGGCACCGCATCGGACGGTGGTCGTTCGCGACGGCAGAATCACACCGTCGACGGCGGCCCCGCACCCAAGGACGCTAGCATCGTGCACGGGGAGGGCAAGTTTCTGATCCCTGGTTTTTGGGACATGGTTACGCATTTGAGTTGGACACGGGCAAGCGCTCTGCCTGCCCTCGTGGCGAACGGGGTCACGGCGGTCCGGCATGAGGGTGGTGATCTGGCTGTCCGAAGAAGCGGGCATATTCACGATTGAATTGATTAGCGCTTTCGTATCCAACCTGAAAGGCCACCAGCGCAACGTTGTGCTGCCATTCAGTGCAACTGAATGCCGCCCAATGTCCGTGCGTTTGCGGATGGGAAGACGACTCTTGCGATACCTCTCTCCGCACCGGCGAGGGACGAGCTGAAGGAGCGAAACCTAATAGGCGGGTGGAAAGCCGATCGTTTGGACGATGGCGCGGTAATGCGGGTCAGAGTGGAGCGAGTCGAAGGAGGTGTCGCTCTGGATGCCGAGGATTGGCGGAGCGTGCTGGCGCACGCACTCATCGAGATAGGCGAAGGCTTGCGGCTTATCTCCCAGTTGCGCGTAGAGCGAAGCGAAGTGATATGGGGAGACGTAGCCTTTTTGTGACTCAGCTTTGTATTTGTCGACGTACCAGTGAAGCACAGCCCTGCGTCCGCCGCGCTCGAAGGCCCGGTGGATCGATTCGACTGTCGGGTCGCCCCACAGAACCAAGGCCTTTTCCAAAGCTTGCTCGGACTCCTTGTCCATGTGCTTGCCGCGATAGGCCTCGCTGAGAATCGACCAGAGAAAGGGATCGGGATGAGCTTCGACGCGCTGCTTCGCATCTGTAATGGCTTCATCGAAGTGGCGAGCCGTGAGAAAGGCGTAGGCCATAGCCCAGGGGTTTGCGAAGGGATCGATCTCCATAGACTTGCGCTCCATCTCGACCCCTTCCTGATAGCGGTTCTGTTGAATGAGGAGCTTGCTTCGGAGGTGGAAAGCAAGGGCATGTTTGGGATCGAGCTCGATGGCGCGGTTGGCCTCGTTGAGAGCGGCGTCGAGGTTCCAGTCGGTGATCCAATATTTGGCGGCGGCGAAGGCGACGTGAGCTTCGGGAAGTGAGGGATCGAGCTCGACGGCCTTTCGAGCGGCGGCGACGGAGAGCGGAAGCGCTTGGCGGGGATCGAGGTAAAAGTCCATCGCGCCCGCTCCATAGTAGGAAGAGAGGCCGGCCCAGGCGAGGGCGTAATCCGGCTGGAGCTGGGTTGCCTGGAGAAAATACTTGCCAGAGGCCGGATTGTTACCGGAATACCAGAGGAATCGGCCGCGCAGGTAAGCGTCGTGCGCGGTGGGGTCGATGTACCTGGGCTGTGTAGCGGTCGGAGTGGCTCTGCTGTGGGTAACGGTGGCGATGGACCGGGCGGCGTCCTTGGGTATGTTGACCGTGTCGTCGAGGCCGCGGTCATAGCTCTCGGCCCACAGGTGGGTGTCGGTGGGCGCGTAGATGAGCTGAACGGTCATGTGGAGGTTGCCGCCGGTGCGGGCAAGCGAGCCCTCGAGGATGCCGTCAACGCCGAGCTGACGGGCGATCTCAGGCAGCGGGCGGTGGGCGCCTTTGAACTGCATGACAGACGTGCGAGAGATGATGCGAAGGCTGGAATCCTTGGCGAGCATGGTTGTGAGTTCATCGGTCATGCCGTCGGCGAGGTAGTTCTGCGAGGGATCGCCGGAAAGATTGTCGAGTGGGAGGACGGCAATGGAGGTGATTGGCTGCAGTTTGGTGTGTCCGCGGACGCTCCGGGCTCCGAAAGTGGCAATCCCGATGAGGATGAGGATGACGGCCGAAACCGAGATCGAAACCCAGGAACGGTGTGGCCATGCCGGGGCGTGAGCGGGTACGACCGGTTGGGGAACGGGAGGTTCGAGCTGGGTGACTCCTCTGGGCAAAGGTATTGGTTCGGCTTTGGCCGTGACTCCAATGAAGCGGTAGCCCTTACCTGTGACGGTCTTGAGGAAGCGCGGGCTATCGGGGTCTTCGCGGAGAACGTGGCGAATCTTGCGGATGGCAGTGTTGATGCCGTGTTCGGTGTCGACGAAGACTTCGGACGGCCAGAGGAGCTGGGCGATCTCGGCGCGGGTGACCAGGCGCCCGTCGGCGGAAGAGAGGAGGATGAGAAGCTCCATGGGCTGGCGCTCGAGTCGCAAAAGAACGCCTGTGCGGCGCAGCTCGAAGCGCTCACAGTTCAGCTCGAACTCGCCGAACTCGAAGGTACCTGCAGCCATAACGGCGAAGACCTCTTGCCGCGAAGTATACAGCCGGAGACCCCTATTGGAACAGACCATTCCATTTGCAGAAGTTAGCGGTTCAGAGAAAGTTCACCTCGTCTTTACCTCGGCATCCTTGCGCTAACGGTCCGATGATGGTCTGCTCATTTGCCTACGGGACAAGGTGCATCTCCGGAAAGGGCTGCTCGGCGCACCGCAGGTCCGACTTGGGGAGGGTTATGAAGGTCTTTGCGAATGGAATATGGCGGGCGGCCCTTGCCGCCGCCGCAATTTTTATCACGGCATCGGGCACCTGCGAAGCGGACACGATGTCACAGACGGGGATACTTGCGAGCCCTGAGGACACCGTATTGATTCCGATTGTGCTGACGTCGGCAGGGGACGTGACACTGCAGACCTACGGGTTTGGCGGCGGGGTGAACGCTGCAAGCATGCCGATTGCGCCTGGGGGATTTGATCCGTTTGTGGGGTTATTCTCCGGAACAGGTGACGGCGCAGTCTTTGTGAATGGGACGTCCGACATCCTCACGAACTATACGCCGGGATGTCCGCCGGCGGGCACCGTGATGCTGGGAGGCTCAGCGACCTGCGGTGATGTGAACATGCAGTTTACAGGGCTCGCTGCAGGAACATA
>Ga0302305_1001168_pt1 | contig 15262 bp, 7 predicted proteins | sample III_Palsa_E2_3_FD_198764 | JGI IMG/M metagenome (GOLD analysis project Ga0302305, IMG submission 198764) | Peat permafrost microbial communities from Stordalen Mire near Abisko, Sweden - III_Palsa_E2_3 | ecosystem: Environmental > Terrestrial > Soil > Palsa > Peat permafrost | place: Sweden... | reverse complement strand
TTGATGCTCAAAACGAATGTGCATCGGCTCATCGGCAATCGAAGCATCCTGGGTTGTTATTTGGACACAGATGTGCTCGCGGTTGGTAAAGATGTGGACTCGATCTTCGAGATCGGGAAAAGACCCTTTGCGTTCGCCCCTGATCACACCGACCTGCGATCATTCAGTCCATGGGGGGTAACTTGCGGATGCAAGGGAGGACATTGTCATCATCTGATCGAAATTATCCGGGACACTTTTCAGGTTAAGGTCAGCCCGAAGTGGCAGCATTGGAATGGAGGGGTCTTCGTTTTCTCGGAAGATGCAGGACCTCTACTGAATTGCTGGACTGAGTTTACCCGTATGACGTTTGACAACCCGGCCTGGCAGACGCGGGACCAGGGAACGCTGATTGCAGCGTCTTGGAAGCTGAAGCTGCAAAAAACGCCCACGCTGGATAGAAAGTTCAATTTTATAGTTGATTGCTACCTGAATGTGCCGCAGACGGAACGCGCAAGTGTCCGAAATTCCGACTTGGCTTATCACGATTCGTATAGTCTGAGAAAGCATAAAAGCAAAGAAAGCCCTCTCTTTTTGCATTTTATCAATGGCGGCGTGATGAAGCGCGGCTGGAAGAATTGGGACGAGGCGGAGAAGAGACTCGGGAATGGGCCATCACAACGTTCTCTGGCCATTCACCGAAGCAAAACGCAAGAACGCACCCTCAGGGATGACAATCGAGTGGTCAACGGGTTATGGATCGGAAATCGCCTTTCTCCCCTCGAGTTGTTAACGATCCGCTCTTTCCTGCGGCATGGTCACGAGTTTCACTTGTGGGTCTATGACGACCTTGAAACCCCGTTGCCTAAAGGTGTCGTGCTGGAGAATGCCGAACAGATACTCCCGCGTTCACGCATATTCCGCCAACGCGAGATCGATCCTGAGACTGGGGTTGGACACCTCAGTTTAGGACCGTTCTCCGACCTGTTTCGGTATAAGCTGCTTTATGAAAAGGGCGGCTGGTGGGTTGACATGGATGTGACTTGTCTTCGCCCGCTCAACTTTAAGACCGATTACGTATTCCGCCCGCACCGGGTAGGTGTTGTCGCCAACATTGCTAAGTGTCCTGCTGGCAGCGCATTGATGAAGATGACCTATGAGCAGGTCGAGCGCGAAATCAACGAGAATACCCCGTGGCTGCTTCCGAACCGAATTCTGTCTGCGAATGTAATACAACTCAAACTGGATCGCTTTTCCTATCCGGACATCTGTAACCCGGATTCCTGGCGGGAAGCGATAGAGCCGCTGATTTTCTCAGATAAGCCGCTCCCATCTCATTGGTACGCCATCCACTGGGGCAACGAGATGTGGCGAACGCTCCAGGTCAGCGGGGGCGTTTATAAGGGGCGCGCTTACATGGATGCTGTGCCTGACAAGGAGAATCCACCCGAAGAAGGCACCCTGTGTACCCTGTACCGCGAGTATCAACTTCTGACCAAACCTCTCTCAGCCATGCCTGATGAAGCTTTGGTATTGCCTCCACCAACGGAGGGTGCGCCGATCCTCAAGCATTCGGTGCGACATCCCGTTTGTGTTGAAGTAGCCAACGATTTGCATATTAATATTCTGCTGCCGAGTCTTGCTGTTGGCGGCGCGGAACGCACTGTACTGGAGACATTGCAGGGTCTTGCCGGGCGGTCGCCCAGCGCCAATCTTTTCGTGATGAGGGAGATAGAGCCGCAATACGAGTTGAAGAATATCGGTCGCACAAAGGTGACTCGTCTCTACCAGCATGATGTGAATAACAAGCTGCGAAGGGTCGCGCTCGAGGTGCTCGCTTCTCCCTCTCCAGTGTTGTTCACGCACCTTACAAATGCGCGTCATCTTCGCGTTCTGTGGGAGCTTGGTGTGTCCACGGTCCCGGTAGTGCATAACTCGCAACCTTCCTGGCAGGACGCGCCGCAGGCGTTCGATCATGCGCGCGTTCCTTACGTTGTGGCCGTATCGGAAAACGTGGCCCAGCAGTTGCGCTCCGCTGGTTGTCCCAAATCGGTTGTCACCGTCCGGCATGAGAGTCAGTGCTGGTTCTCGCTGGACGAATTGAACGCCTACCGGAAGGAGATACGGAGCCGGTATCGCATCCCGGACTATGTCCTTCTGATCGGAATGGTAGGCGAGTTCAAGTCACAGAAGGCTTATACACGCGCAGTGCGCGTGTTAGCGGAGATGCGCCGGTTTCACCCTTGCAAGCTTCTCATTCTGGGGGGGTGGGATCATGATTGGGGCAATGGTCGCGCAACATACATGGCGACTTGCCGGCAGGCGCTCGACCTCGGGGTGATGGCCGATCTGCTTACGCCGGGATCAGTGCCGGACGTGGAAAAGCACTATGCGGCCTTCGACATATTTCTCAACACCAGTGTGTACGAGGGGCTAAGCATCGCTACCCTCGAAGCTGCGCGCGCTGGTTGTCCCATTGTTTCGGCGGACGCGGGCGGCAACCGGGAAGGCCTCCCCGAAGAGGCCGTTCTTGTTGCAGACTCCTCCGATATCAATGCCTACGTTGTCGGCATCGAGCAGTCGCTCGCGCGAAACAGTCGCATTGTCCCACTTCGACCGTCCGATTCAGACCTGCTTCCCCGGCTGTGGAGTCTCCTTGGACAATATGGGGGTGGAAGCCAACAAGATGCCGGCGGCGCGCTCCGGCGCCCGCTGTTTATCACCGATAATCTGAACCTTGGCGGGGCCGGCAGGTCCCTGGTCAATCTGCTTTGCCATCTGCCCGGCGCTTGCAAACCCTGGCTTGGCGTCCTGAATGAGACGAACCACCCAGCGTTTGTGGAGGAGTTGGAGGCAGCGGGCATTCCGATGTTTTCCTTTCAGTCCGCGCGTTCCTACCTTGACCGTGTCGAAGGAGTCTTGAGCATGAGTCGCCGGCTCAACGCGAAAACAATTGTTTTCTGGAATACTGACGCCCGTGTGAAGCTTATGCTGGCGAAGATACTGCCCGCCAATCAAATGAGATTGATCGACGTAAGCCCCGGTCCATGGCTATTTGAGGATTTGGCCCGGAATGCTGATGTGCAGCGCCGTATCGCATTCGACACCGCAAATTACTTTGATCGCCTCGATCACTTCGTAGCCAAGTATTCGGGTGGAACTCCTCCAAACTTATCATTGCCTTCAAAGAAGGTGTGGGTCATCCCTAACGGTGTTCCCAATCTGGCGAGGGTGAGCGGCGACGGGATAGAGTTGCCTGCCAATGTGGATCCCGACCTGGTCATTGGCACATGCTGTCGAATCCTGCCAAGCAAGCGCATTGAATACTTCGTAGATATGATGGCGGAGATGAATCGGCGCTTGCCCGGCGTGACCATGATCCTGGTCGGTGCGGCGAACCGAAGGTATGAGAGATACCAACAACTCATTCTCACGAGAATGCGTGCGGCGGGTGTCTCGAATATCGTTTTTGCCGGTCAGCAGGCAAACGTAGTCCCGTATCTTAAAGCCTTTCGAGTTTTTGTCATGTTGGGCACAGACCACGGTTGTCCGAATGCGTCACTCGAAGCGATGTCCGTCGGCCTTCCTATAGTGGCTGCCCGACACGGGGGTACCACAGAACAGGTAGAGGACGGCGTCAATGGCTTCCTCGTCTCCGAAGACGATCCTAGGGAGATGGCGCATCGTGTGCGCACTCTTTTGATGAATCCGGAGATGCTCTGTCGTTTTGGCGAGGCCAGCCGCGGAATTGCCAGCGAAAAATTTTCCATGGAACTTATGGTGAAGCGTTATACCCAAGTTCTGAATCCGGATGCCGTCCTTGCCACGGCATCCATAGGCACTCAATCAATCACGTTGCCCGTCGCCCAGACCTCAAACGAAGGAGAGCTGTCATGCATAAACTAATCGTATCTTTGCCGATCAACCGTGAGTTTGAAGGACGATTGAGTTTGGAGGGGGAAGATGGACGCGTGCTAGCGGGGCCATTTCCCGTGTGTGGATTCGCCGACCGTGTGGCCGCTGGGCGGCATGGCAATCCGTCTGGCCACGCATTGCTGCCTTTTGGTGACACTCCTCTTGGCCGTTATCGAATCACAGGAATTCGTGCCACGGGTACCAAGACCAGCTTGCCCGCTGAACAATTTGGTCCGCACGGCGTGATTGTGCTGACACCGATGGCTGGGGACGCTGCCCTGGCAGATGCAAACGGTCGATTCTGTGTCGTGATCCAGGGTGGGACGCTTGCTCCGGGACGCCGGTTGCGTCCTACCAACGGCGCCCTGCGCCTGATGGACAAAGACCAGCGTACCTTGGTTCGCATTCTGCGCAGAAGCCGTCGCCCGTGTGTTTGCGAATGTGTCGCTGCCAGCGAGTACGCTACCGCGCGTCCTATCGCTCGCACAGCACGCTACGAAAATGTCGATCCTCCGTTATCTGTTGACACGGTGAGCATGCCGATCACCACAGCCAATATTGCCTCATTGGGTGGAGACCACTTTTTGCACGGTGGGGGGCATTCGGGGCGTTTTGGTGCGCCGTCTTTTCGTCTCGCTGGCGATACTGGCGGAGGTGGTGGTGCGAGCGCCGGTGGAGGCGGCGCAGCCGGAGACGGTTATGGCGACCAGGGATTTGGTCCGTGGGGTGGCACTTATCCGAATCTCGGTGGAGCTGCCGATGACATGCAGAAGAACTTCGTCAACTGCGCCATTCCGGGGTTTGCGGGCAAGCTGACTACTGACGCCAACGACGCGCTCCTCAATGCGTTTAACACGCAACTTAAAGCCGAAGGTCAGCCCGCGATCGATGCCAATTCCGCGAATATTCTGAAAAACTCTCTCAATAGCGTACTTTGGTCCAACTTTTTTAGCAGCGCCGGGCAGTGCGCCGCTGCGCAGTCTCAATCGGCATTCGGCTCTCTCGACCCTGCCATCGCGCAGGCCAACGTTCCTCCAAATATTCCACCGCCGCAGGGGTCTACCGTGTTTACCTTGCGTGACGGCATCTTCAGTTTCAACTCCAAAGGCGAGCCGGGCGTCAACTACAACGCTGCCGATTTTATCAACTTCGCCAAGACAGGTTCCTTGAATGCGCTCGTCACTCCGTTTGATTCCAACCTCAACCGCCTCAGTCTGGGCGTAGACAATAAAGGATTGAATTATGATCTCGGGATTCAAGCTGGCGTCACATTAAGTAACAAGGCCGCAAATTGGACATTCAATCCTGGCGTGAGCGTGAATTTGAAAATCAACCTTCCTTGAGTCCTAGTTCTATCCTGGATCATTGTTCTCGGAGTGAAATTCGACATCACGATTGCATGAGTAAACTCGGCACGAGGAAGTCTTGACGGGGTTCGGGGGGGAATTTGATTCAATCAAGCCGGAGACAGGAAACACTGTGCGTTTCGGGAGATGTATGTTGAGTGAATTACGGGTGGACTGATTGGGCTAGCACTCGCGTCATGGGAGGAAGCGACGATGGAACTCGCGATTCTTAACTCGTATAATAGTGCGCGCGATTTTTCAGAGAAGGCCTTTAAATCACTTTGTTATGCTCCGCACACCTCGCTCTATTTCAGCATGAATGGCGATGTCCGCGTCTGCTGCCATAACTGGTCATACCCAGCGGGAAACATTATCCGGCAGACCATCGGCGAAATTTGGAACGGGGATGCCCTCAAGGCGATTCGCACATCGCTGGAAGGAGGCAGCTTCGCCAAGGGATGCGGCTATTGCGAATGGCAGATCGCTACGGGGAGCTTTGTGAACTTGTCGACCAGCAAGTGGGACCTATTGCCGGTACCGCGCCAAGACCCAGAGTGGCCCCTGCAAATGGAATTTTCCATTGGAAATACCTGTAACCTCGAATGCATCATGTGCGACGGAAAGGCATCTTCCGCTATCCGTGCGCACCGCGAAAAATTGCCGCCGCTCGTGAGTGCATATCCCGATAGGTTTTTCACGGAGTTGCGGTCGTACCTGCCTCACCTGAAACGTGCCAAATTTCTTGGCGGCGAGCCATTCTTACAGAGCGAGTGTGCACGAATCTGGGACATGATGATCGAAGACGGCCTTTCGGTGTCTTGCCATGTGACTACAAATGGCTCGCAATTTAATGCCCGGGTTGAGCGGTTTCTTGAGAAACTCCCATTTAGCATTTCCGTTTCTCTCGACGGGTATCGTAAGGAGACGATTGAGAAAATTCGAGTAAATACCCAATACGAGGTCTTAATGTCTAACGTGAGTCGTTTTCGTGAATACACGAGCGAACGAAAGACAGGGTTTGGCTTGACGTATTGCCTCATGCGGCCCAACTGGGAGGAATTCGGAGATTATTGTCTCTTCGCGGATAGCCTCGATTGCAACGTATTTGTGAATGCCGTGCGCACGCCCGCAGAGGTCAGTCTCTACACCCTGTCGCCGGCGGAATTGGGGCTTATCGCCGATTCTCTGGAGCGCCAATCGGAAGGCTTGCTTCCACTTTTAAAGCGAAACAAGGCAATCTGGAAAGGTGAAGTTGACCGGATACGTGCCCGTGCATCCGGCCTTTCGCCGATGAGCGACAAACTCAAAATCGTGTCGCAAAACGCATGAGTACAGCGCGAAATCTCTTCGCATACGTCATTGTGGGGGATTCACAGGTTCCTCGCCTCAACGAGTCACTGCAGTTTCTAAAAACTTTTGTCCGCTGCGAAGTGGTCGTTGTTGCGGCCCGGTGTAATACGCCTATCGAACACGACCAGATCATACGGCCGCACGTGGATACGCGCTTCGACGATCATCAGGCCAGCATTCTGCTGAAGACAAATCTTCACCGCATGCTCGGTGTGCAGGACACACCGGGTCTTACCGGCTGCTATCTCGACAGCGATATCATTGCAGTCGATCCGGAAGCAGGGAACATCTTCAGCCGGAAGAACGGTCCGGTCACCTTTGCTGCTGATCACACCCGGCTTGCGCGGTTCAGCCGATTCGCCGTCCGATGTCCTTGTTCCGCGGGCGAATGCGATCATCTGAGGCAGGGCATTCAAGAGAAATTCGGGATCGATGTTGCCGAGCCCGATTGGCAGCATTGGAATGGAGGCGTATATCTTTTCGACTCAGAATCCATGGACTTTCTGGATACCTGGCACGACCTGACCTGTCGTATATTTGAGGATTCTTATTGGAAAACCCGTGATCAAGGAACCTTAGTAGCGACAGTGTGGAAACACGAGCTTGAGCTACAGCCTACGTTGGCCCGCAACTTTAACTACATTGTTGATCCCTTTCAGGGGTTAAGCGATAGCGAACGAATGGGGATTCAGCCGGGTTCCTTCCATATCAACACCAGTTATTCTCTTGATGGAGAATCCAGCATCTCTCGGCCCTGTTTCCTGCACATGATCAACGGTGCAATCGGAGCCTCAGGTTGGAAGAACTGGGATGATGTAGCCTCGCTTCTCGTCCGCATGAAAGCTTGTGGGACTGCACCACAAAATGTTGACCACGATTCCCATGGCGAATGAACTCCGCGAGTTGGCCGTGGAGCCATATTCCAATAATTTAGCCAAAATCAGATGATCTGTTTCGGGGCAGAGGGTCGGAGTTCAAATCTCTCTGCTCCGACCATTCACGCCAACCGGAAACAGCAACTCACGGCGATTTCACCTGCACCTATTTTCCTTGCGGGATGTACCAAGCTGGTAGAAATTTGATGTAAGTGCATCTCCGGCGTTTGTTCGAGTTACGCGGATAACATAGAAGTTGCAGATTTGTCACGTCGCTCAGGCCACCGTGTGCAAGTGGAACAACATAATCAAATTTTGTTGGAACCAATTGTGACGAACCCGGATAAGTCGTATCGCAGATGCTTGCGATGTGAAATTCTGTCCATGGGCTCAGGTCGAAACACTCCTCGCAATCGGCGATTAGGAAGACCCGAATGAGCGAATTGCGCGGGGCTGACGCGCCAAAGTCACGACGAAAAGTGAAAACGGCGTGAGTGGGCCTCCCATGCATAAATTCCGGTTATATATTGCTGGAGATACTCAGAGTTCCGTGCAGGCTGTCGCTAATCTCACGGCAATCTGCCGAACGTATCTTCCGGATCAGTACGAGATCGAACTTGTGGATGTATTCCGTGAGCCTAAGCGTGCCTTGGAAGATCGCATCCTTATGACGCCGACTCTCGTCAGGCTTGAACCGTCACCGAGCGGAAGGATCATTGGGAACCTGAGCCAGACGCAATTCGTGCTACAGGCGTTGGGATTGGGAATGCCATCTGCCTAGGCGCCTTCGGGACCGCACCGCGACTAACGCGAACAAGGTAATGGGCCGTTTCGTGTTTCGTGCTCTGAATAGGGAAGATCTTATGGCTAGCTAAACCTATACGGAGCCCGCTGCGGTCTCGACAGCAGCGCGTTGGCCGCATCGTCCTTCAGGAAGCGTTCCTTCACCGGGTCCCAGTGCATCCGCCGGCCGGTATGCATCGAAATATGGTGGATCAGGCAGGTCGAGCAGGCCCGGTGGCCTTTTTCGACCGGCGATATCGGTGCCGAGCGTGTCCGAATGCAGTCCAGCCAGTTCCCATGCTGGTCGGAGCTCTTGTATAGCTGGATATCATCCGGCCCAATCACCGACGTCAGGATCTTGGGATCGCTCGCGTCGAGGCCCGTAGCCTTCGGGCCGCCCGTAGGCTTGCCTCCCGGATCGGTCGGAGTGGTTTGCTCGGTGCGTGTAACAAACAGCCATCCTTTGGTTCCGTAAAATTTGATGCCGTTCGCAAAGTCGCCGGAGATGTCCATCGTCACGCCGTTGGCGTAAATCGCGTGGGTAAGAAACTTTCCATGGACGTCCCAGAGCCCGCTTTTGGGAAACTCCGCCGTTCCCCAGACCTCAAGGGGTCCGGTATATTCGGTATCCATCGCCCAGTGCGCGCTATCAACGTGGTGAGCGCCCCAGCCAGTAATCATCCCCGCGCCGAACTGCTCGCACCGCAACCACCCTGGCCGGTCGAACCCCGTTTGTGGCATCACCCGATCAACGGTGTAGGGAACTACCGGAGTCGATCCTAGCCACGCATCGTAGTTGAACCCCGCAGGCACAGCCATTGGCGTTGCATCTCCTCCGGCCGGATCCCCTGGTAATCCAATTTCAACATGCTTTAGCTCCCCGATCCTCCCATTCCGCACTAGCTCTGCTGCATACCGGAATTGCACCCATGACCGCTGCTGACTGCCTATCTGCAGTATCCGTCCCGAAGCCTGCACCGCATCGCTTAGATACCGTCCTTCCGCGATCGTCAGCGAAGCCGGTTTCTGTAGATAAACATCCTTGCCTGCCCGCACCGCATCGACGGCCACAATCGCATGCTGATGATCGGGTGTGCTGATCACTACCGCATCGATATCCTTGTTCGTCAACAGCTCATGATAGTTGTGATAGCCGGTAACGCCATCGTAGGCCTTACCGGTCTTCTTCGCATAGGCGCCGTTGACCAGCGCTTTCCCGGCCTCGACGCGGTTGGCGTCGAGGTCGCATACGGCCATAATCCGTGCGCCGTCGAACTGCCAGATCCCGGGCAGGTCATGTCCCCGCGAGATGCGTCCCACGCCTATCGCACCGACATTGATCCGCTGACTCGGCGCCATTTTCCCGAACACAGACGCTGGCAGAATCGTCGGAAATCCCGCCACGACTGCCGCACCAACTGATGTATTTACAAACTTCCGCCGCGATATTGAGTTCGTCATCGATCTGCCTCTGTGTTCGAACCTTGGCTGTGTTTCATGTTTCGCGATGATTTGTATAGTTTCGATACCAAATTTAATAGCGATCTGGAAGGATATGTTCGGAGAGGCGAGAATGTCAGACAGGCCACTAACGCCACCTCTACAAAAACACTCTTCCCATCCTGCACCCATCTGGCTAACTGTTCAAGGGGCGCTTGTAATCCCGAATTTCGATTCAACAATCGCTTATTGGCGAGAGAACGTCTGGCCACGTGCGTATTCCTCGCGGTTCTGCAACCAGTTGAAAAACCTCTTGACAGGATTCGTTTGATACGAATAAAGTTCGCGACACATACAAAATACAGGTGTCGATGACCGGCGAGCGATAGCAACTCCGGAATCACCTGGCAGAAGTCTCTATCGGAGGAACGGAAGATGTCTTGGAAATCGCGAAACAGTTCAAACTTGAGCAAACCGATGTGGATATGTCCTCTTGCTCTCGCGCTCTTACTGGTCACGGCATTCCTCTCGACCGTAGCTACCGCCCAGGTACTCTACGGCTCCATCACAGGAATTGTCACCGACGCCAGCAACGCAGCAGTTCCCAATGTGACGGTTACGGTGACCAACCAAGCCAACGGCGAAACGCGTAGCGTCACCACAGGTGGCTCCGGTGAGTATCTGGTCCAGAACCTCGAAGCCGGTCCCTACACCGTCGAGGTTAAGCCAGTGGCAAACTTCGGCGGCTACGCGCAGAAGAACCTGCCATTGGCCGTCAGCCAGGAAGCGCGCGTCAATATTACGCTCCAGCTCGCCAGCGTAAGATCCGAAGTGACAGTCACAACAGCCCCTGCTACGCTGCAAACTGAAACCGCCGAAGTCAAGGCTCAGATTTCGCAGGCCCAGGTCTCCGAGCTTCCGATCACATCGTCTCAAGGCCGTAACTTTCAGACTCTCTATACGCTGATCCCGGGTGCGACGGCGGTTCAGGAGCAGAACTCGATAGGTGGCAACCCCTCTCGCGCGCTATCGGTCAATGTCAATGGGGTCAGCTACAACACCAACACCACCCGTATCGATGGTGCGGTGAACGATTATGGCTGGCTGCCTTACCTCATCGCCTATGTGCCGCCCGCGGATTCGATCGAGAGCATCAACGTCGTGACGAACTCTTTCACAGCGGAACAAGGCGTAGCCGGTGGCGCCTCGATCGCCATCACCTTGAAGGGCGGCACAAACCGCTACCACGGTAGTGCGTGGGAGTATTACCAGGACGCGGCTATAAACGCGCGGGCCTATACGGCAACCCAGGCATCCCTCATCTCCGTTGCGAATCCTACCGGGTCGGTTCCCAAGAATGTTTTCAATGAGTTTGGAGCTAACTTCGGTGGGCCTGTGTATATCCCAAAGATTTATAAGGGCAAAGACAAGCTCTTCTTCTTTGAAAACTTTGAACGTATAACACGCCGGCAATTGGCCACTCCGCTTGAGGCTGTACCAACATCAGCGATGCTCAATGGCGACTTCTCCGCGGCGTCGGCGGTCATGACCCTTTACGATCCTCAGCCAGGTGGCGTAGGTCCCTACCTTCCCATTGGTTCGCGCCCCACATTTATGTCCGAATACGGTTGCAACTGTATTCCTACCTCGCGCCAGTCGGCTCCTGCCATGAAGATGCTGGCTCTTTTGCAGCCCATCGCTGCGAAGGTGGGGACTCCGACCGCCGCGCAGTTGTCTGCACAGTTAGCGAACGACTACACAGCGATCGGCACCATTGCCTATAACCGGATGAGCAACGATACGAAGATCATCTACAATCCGTCCGACAAAACGAGTATTTTCGGTCGGTACAGCATTGCGCCCTACAGCCTCCTCGATCCGCAGGTATTTGGAGCAGCAGGCGGCCCTGCTGTTGACGGTGGTCAGACCGGTCAGGCTTCAGGCCGTACCCAGAACGTTGGACTTGGCGCCAGCCATGTCATCGCTTCGAATCTGGTTATTGACTGGGACTTCGGTTACACGCGCCAGCGCACCGGCGCGCAATCCCTCATCGATATTGCTGATGGCGACTTTGGTCTGAATACGCTCGGGATTCCCGGGACCAACGGGGTTGGGACCAACTATGTTGGCCAGCCAATCTTTGGATTCACGGGCTTTCAGAGTCTGGGTAACGCCTCCGGCGCAAACCCGTTCCTGTTCCGCGACAACCAGTTCACCACTGACGCTAACGTGAGCTGGACCAAAGGCAAACACGCTACCAAGTATGGTTTCACCTACTACCACTTCGACCTTAATCATTTTCAGCCTTCTGTCGGTTCCGGCGTTAGCAATCCTCGTGGCGGGTTTATGTTCCAGGGAAGCCTAACGAGTAATACCTCTACCGTCACCGCGTACAACGCGCTGGCTGACATGCTTCTGGGGCTCCCCAACAACGGCACGGGCATTGCGGTGGCCAAGAACGAACAGTTGTACAACCCTAACTCGCTGCGCTGGACTGAGATCGCCGGCTATGCGCAGGACCAATGGACACCGACCTCCAAGCTCACCGTCAACTATGGGATCCGTTATGAGATCTATCCGGCGCCCTATACGGATAAGCATGGAGCTTTCCGTCTTGATCCAAACCTGCCGCAGACGGCCAATATCATCGTTGGCGGAGTCGGCGGCAATCCCCAAAGCGCAGGGATTAACATTGGGCATGGGCAGTTCGTCCCACGCTTCGGTATAGCCTATCGACTAAATGACAAGACCGTTATCCGTTCGGGCTTCGGAATCACCACAGATCCCGAGAGCTTCCGGTTCCTGCGCGATCAGTATCCCAGTGAGATCGCACAGGCCTATGTCGGAACCGGAGCGGGAACGTTGTCGCTAGATCCTAACAACAACCCCATTACAGCCACCCCGGCAATTACCAATGGATTTACCTCCCTTCCTATAACTATAGGAACCAACACGACGCCAGCAGATGTGCGTCGTGGCTACATCGAAAGCTGGAACTTGTTTATTCAACGTGATATGGGCCACTCTTACGTCGCTAACATCGGTTATGTCGGGACCCACGCGGTTCGCCAGTTCTCCGGCGTCACGTTGAATGCAGCTCCGTTGCCGAGTGCTTCGACAACCTGCATGGCCAATGGCCAGTACAGCCCATCCTCTGGCCTTACCGGCCCTTGCGTTGGAACCGCATCCGTAGGCGGAGTCACGGTCAACCTTCCGGGCTATGTTGTGAACGAGACCATCAATCAGCAGCACTGTAACGCGACGAGCCCGATTCCGGGCAGCTCCCCCGCTCAGACGGGTTATGCCTGCTACAACACCGCCGGCATTACAATGAACGAGCCGATCTTCAGCTCAAACTACAACGCCCTGCAGATGCAGTTATCTCGCAACGTAGGCCGCAACTATCAGTACGGTCTGAGCTATACCTGGTCGCATGCGTTTGACGATGCAGATAATGGCGCGGGTTCGGGTTCCACCGGTCCTGCCTATGCGTATCCTGGCTACTTCTATTTGAATCGTGCACAGTCCGGCTATGATCGCACCCATAACCTCCAGTTCTGGGGCATCTATCATCTGCCTTTCGGTGCTAACCAGATGTTCCTGGCCCACGGCATTGCCGGCGCCATCTTTGGTGGCTTCCAGATCACGGGACAGCTTAGCCACATCAGTGGCGCGCCCTTTACGGTGAGTCCATCGACTTCGGCCATTAATGCGCCTGGTGAAACGGAGTATGCAGAACTCGTTGCTCCGTACCATCAACTTGGCGGGCACAACCGCACTCCAGGCAACACTTCAGTTTCTGGAGGCAAAGCGTGGTTCGATCCAACATCCTTCCAGAACCCGGTGGAACCTGCTGCAACCGTTGCGGGCAATCCGACCAGCGTCTCGCCAAACTTTGGCAATACTCGCCGCAACGAGTTCCGCGGGCCGGGCGTTACCAACATGAACGCAAGTGTTTCTCGCAACTTCAAGATCTATCGTGAAAGCGAGTTCCAGGTTCGCGTCGAGGCATTCAATCTTGTCAATCACGCGGAACTCGTCAGCAATCCCAACGTAACAGTAGCTCCGTCCGGGTCGACATTTGGGTACATCACCAGCTTTGCCCTCGGCAACAACGCCAGCCCCACACGTACGATTCAGTTTAGTGGCCGCATCAACTTCTAAACTTGTCGTGCGGTGATTCCTGAAAGCAGCCCTCTAAAGAGGGCTGCTTTTTTTTCATCACCACATCCTTAGTCTTTGGAGTTTTACTGGGTTCAGAATGATGCTCGGGCTGTACTTGCAATATGGCAGCGTTGGTGGTCTTCCGACAAACGCAGGAACCGCTTTTCAGGAAGCTGGGAGCGCGTTCGATCCGACTTTCAGCAAAGTATTACTTTTGATCGAACACGAGAGCTAGCTTGCTGGTTTCCGCTCAATCCGCTTGTAGTTAACCCATCTCTTGCCGTTGCCGCTGTATTGCGTCTGTCACATCGCAATACAGCGGAAACGCTAAAAGGGACGCTTATCTCAGTTGATATTGACCGTCACCGTGGCGGTCTGAGAAGCGCCTCCAGCGGTCGAAGTAAAGGTAACCACCTGTGAGCCCGACGGCGCGGTGCCTCCGCCTCCCGAGCTTCCGCAGCCCGAGATCAAGTCTCCCGCCGCCACGCCGCAGACAGCAAGCACCAGCATCAGCGCCACTCGCTGCATCCGGCTTCTACGCTTGCGCGAACCCAGCGCAAGGCCCAACAAGCCGAGTGGAGCAAACATTGCCAGCATGATGCTGTTATGCGACCGCTCCAGCGAAGCCGTCGTCGTCGCTACCGAGATCGTCCCGGTAACCGTCGCCGTTGTCGTTCCATTCAACGTAACGGAGGAGGGAACCACAGCGCACGTCACATAAGACACCGGGCTGCTGCAGGTAAGTGCAACCGCTCCGGCAAACCCGCCCACTGGCGCAATCGTCAAGGTTATCGTTCCGAAACTCCCCGGTGCGACCGAGATCGTACTCGCCGAAGCCGTCAAGTTTACTGGAGTGCTGGCTACCGTCAACGTCTGGCTTGAGCTCACTGAGGGCGCATAGTTTCCTGCCGCCGCAAAGCTCGCCGACAACGTGTAGGACGTACCCGCCGCACCTGCTGTCAGGGTGTATGTTGCGACCCCCAAGGCATTCGTCGTCCCCGACCCCAGCGTCGCAGTACCATTCAGGAACGTGATCGTTGCGCCAGATACGGCGGGCGTCAGTGTTGCCGTCAAAACGACAGTCCCACCCGGGTAAGTTGTCGTCTGACTCAGCCCCAGCGTAGTCGTTGTCGCAATCGCCGTCACCGTAAGCGCCTGCGAAGTACTCGCCGAAGCTGCATAGTTACCGCTCGCCGCGAAGCTCGCCGACAACGTATACGTCGTCCCAACATTCCCTGCCGTCAGCACATAGGTTGCGACACCCGAAGCATTGGTCGTCCCCGTCCCCAGCGTAGCCGTCCCATTCAGGAAGCTAACGGTCTCACCCGCAACAGCTGGTGTAACCGTAGCTGACAGCGTAACGGTAGAACCGGACACCGCCGTTGACGAACTCAAAGCCGCAAGCGTCGT
>Ga0302305_1001165_pt1 | contig 15280 bp, 7 predicted proteins | sample III_Palsa_E2_3_FD_198764 | JGI IMG/M metagenome (GOLD analysis project Ga0302305, IMG submission 198764) | Peat permafrost microbial communities from Stordalen Mire near Abisko, Sweden - III_Palsa_E2_3 | ecosystem: Environmental > Terrestrial > Soil > Palsa > Peat permafrost | place: Sweden... | reverse complement strand
CGGCATTCGTCGGCTCCTCGACCAGCGCCGGTTCGTCGAAGGACTGCAGCTGCTCCGGCGGGTATTCGCGCGTGCGCAGCACCGTCCACAGCATGGCGCCCAGCAGCACGGCGCCGCCGATATAGAAGGCGAACTTCACCGTATGCGGCAGCTCGCCCGGCGCGGCGGTATTGGCCACGCCCCAACGTGTCAGCAGGTACGGCAGGAACGAAGCCACCACCGCGCCCACGCCGATAAAGACGCTTTGCATCGAGTAACCCAGCGCGCGCTGCGAGGGTGGCAGCTGATCGCCGACAAAAGCGCGGAACGGCTCCATCGAAATATTGAACGAGGCGTCCATGATCCACAGCAGGCCGGCAGCCACCCACAGTACGGGCGCGTTGGGCATCGCCAGCAAGGCCAGCGTGGCCAGCACCGCGCCGGCGAAAAAATACGGGCGACGGCGACCGAAGCGGTTCCAGGTGCGGTCGGAGCAGTAGCCGATGATCGGCTGCACGATCAGGCCCGTCAGCGGCGCGGCGATCCACAGCACCGGGATGTCGTCGACCTTGGCGCCGAGCGTCTGAAAGATGCGGCTGACGTTGGCGTTCTGCAGCGCGAAGCCGAACTGGATGCCGAGAAAGCCGAAGCACATGTTCCAGATCTGCCAGAACGACAGCATGGGTTTGGCATTCATGGTGGGATGTTTCCGGGTGCGAGCAGAGCGATCTGCAATTCGTGGATATTGGCGTCGTTCGACGGCCCGCTATCACCGCCGGTGCCGCCGGTGTAATGCGCGAAGTGAGCGAGATAGCTCATGTTGAAGCCGTCGTCGAGATTGAAGCTGCAATGGTTGCCAGTTCTGGCGACGAACTCGCCATAGGTGGAGGCCTGCACGCCGAGGCTGTGCGGCATCACCAGCGGGACGCGCTGTGCCTCGCCGTCATCGCACTGCACGACCAGCATCTTTACCACCGCAGTAATGCCGGTGTTTATCGGCCCGTGATCGTTGGCGTAGTTCAGCCATACGCGATACCTGCCGCTTGTGGTGGCCGTCCACTGTCGCGGCCACTCGCCGCCGATTTTTGCGCTATCGCCGACGCACATTACTGGGCTTTGCAGGGATGCGAGGCCGTGCGCATCGACGCGCGTGGCGCTGACGCACTGCAGGCCGGACTGTTTCGGGATAGTCGTCGTCTGATCGATTGCGCGCAGCCGCTGGCCGTTGAGATAAATCATCGCCTTGCCATCGACCTGTACGCGCCAGCTATCGTCCACGCTAGTGACGATCGGCGCATCCGGCGCCACCGGTGCGTACAGCGGCGCATCGGTGCGCAAGGGCTCGTCGGCGACGCGAATCGCTTTCAGCGTGACGAGCGTCGTCGTACCCGACGTGCTGGCGTGATCGGCAACCAGCAGATTGCCGTCGCCCAGCGTGGAAGGCAGCTGCAGCGTGACGGACTGCTTTGGCAAGATCAGCGTGATGGTGCGGCGCGCGCCGAACAGCATCGGCACCAGCGAGGTCGGCAGCTTCGGTTCGACGCGGCCATCGTCGTTGAGCCCGAACACACCTTCGGTGACGGCAGCCAGATACGCCGCCACTGACCACAGCTGCCTTGGCGAATTGACCACCGGCCCGCTGAGCGAGCCGTCGTCGAGGTGCTGGCCCTGGGTCAGCAGCTCGTAGTTTTCCATATTGGACCCGTACAGCGCGGCGCCGCGCATGATTGACTGCAGCTCGTGCGCGATGCGCGCGGGATCGTCGACGCGCCGCGCCGCGCGCAGCGCGTAGGCGCTGACGAAGGGCCAGATCGCGCGATTGTGATAGATCGGCTGATCGACGCGTTCGGGCCAGATCACCGGACTGCCGGCCGGCCAGGTCGGGTAATTGGCCAGCGCCTGGCGCGCGCGATCGCCCTCGGCCACGCCGCTGGTGATGGCCAGCGCGATGCCGAGCAGATCGTAGTTGTCGTAGGGCGTGCCGTCGCCGCCGATATAGCTCATGTACAGATGGCGATCGTCGCGCCAGAAGCGCGCGTTGATCGCCGATTTCAGCGCCGCCGCCTGCGCGCGATAGTCCGCAGCAGCGCTGGGATCACCATGCGATAACGCCAGCGCGGCCGCCATCTGCAAGGCGCCGTAATGCAGCACATTGGTCGACAGCGCGAACGACTTAGCAATGGCGACCACGTTGTTCCGCGTCCACGCGGGATAACTCTGCTCGCGCCAGTCCAGAAACGAAGTTTCGCCGCGATAGAGCCCGAAGCGCGCATCGAATGCATAGGTGCGATCCTGCGCCAGCGTGCTGCGCAGCGCGGGGTACACCTGCGCCGCGAACGCCGGGTCATCCAGCAGGTGGCGCGCGCCGAGAAACCACACCACGCGATCGGTGCTGATCGGCCAGCTGCCGCCGGAGCCGGTGTCCTGCATCACCATACTTTGGCTGGTGGCTGCGCCTGCCGGCAACCGCACCTCGGACAGCTTGAACTGCAGGCCGTTGCGCGAGCGCGCGGGATCGAAACGCCACAGGCCCAGATCGACCGCGTACGACAGGTCGCGCGTCCACACGTAGGGCCACTTCAGCCCGGTCTCGAAACACTGGCAGGGAATCGGCTGGCCGTGATCGAAGGCGTCGTCGCGGATCGCGCTGACCGAATCCTGGGCAAGATCGTCCTGCGCCATCGCGAATAGGCCGTTGAACAGCGTGTTTGCCGTGTCGACCCGCATCGCCTGCGCGGCGATCGCGCGCTGGCCGTATGGCCACGCCAACGTGTAAGTGCCCTGCGCGCCGCGCGTCATCGCGACGTGCACGCCGTGCCAGTCGAGGCCGTCCTGCCACTGCGGAGTCGGGGTGGCAGCGCCGGCAACCAGCGCCGCCGTGAGAAGCAGGCTCAGCATGCTGCCAAGGCGTGCAGCCGGTGGCTGGTGCGTGATGTCATCGATGGCTCCCCGCCGCGTGATGTCGCTGTGCCTCGCCGCATTGGCGCGGCGCACGACGCCATGGTAATCAGCGTCGCAATGCAGCAACCAGCGGCTGCATACGTATTCATCGACTTCTGCGTCGAGGCGGCAGCTTCAGGATCATCGCCTTAGCGCGCCAGCGACAGCACAATGTTCTGCGCGACGACGGCCTTGACCCGCACATAGGTCACCGCGCCATAGCGATCTTGACCGCTCGACCATCCTTCGCCGCCTGCTTTGACGAGCGCGTCGAGACTGTCGAACGAGGGCAGGGCGGCGCTGCCGCGGGTCGCGGCGGTGGCCAAGCCGCCGTGGATCTTCAGAAGATAGAACGCCAGCGCTGGCGTGTAGCTGCCGATGGCGCTACCGATCTCGATGTGCACCTTGCTGCCTTGTCGCTGCAGGGCCAACGACTGGCGGAACGACGCGCCGTGTTCGTACGCGTAGGTGCTGCCGTCGTCGTCGTAATAGTCGAACGTGGTGCGCCGCTCGTCCGGAAACATGTCGACGTCGAGCTGGGTGACCGGATGCTGGCCGACGTAATCCATCACCGGCTGCATCGTGATGATCGCGCCCTGGCGGATGAATAGCGGGATGTCGTGCCAGTGCGCGCTGTCGATCGCAATACGCACACGCTGGCCGCCGCGGTAGACCTGGCCGCTGAACCAGTCAGTCCAGGTGCCGGCCGGCAGATAGATGTCCTTCGACGTCTGCCCCTCGATCACCACGGGCGATACCAGCAGGCTATCGCCGAACAGCCAGGCGTTGACGTCGTTACGCACCTGCGGGTCGTTCGGCCAGTCGAAGGCCAGCGGACGCACCAGGCCGACGCCACCGATGTGGCGCGCGAATTCATAGCTGTAGATGTACGGTAGCAGCGCGTAGCGCAGGCGGATCGCGTCGGTGGCTGCCGCCTCGGCGTCGCTGCCGTACAGCCAGGGCTGGCGCTTTTCGTTGAAGTCGCCGTGCACGCGGAAGATCGGAGTGAAGGCGCCGAACTCGACCCAGCGCGCGTAGTTTTCATTCGACGGATGGCCGTGGGTGAAGCCGCCGCCGTCCATGCCCCACTGCATCGCGCCCACGTCGATCGCGCTGAGCATGCGCGCGCGCTGGCCGGCCATGCTGGCAAAGCCGGTGGCGATATCGCCCGACCACAGGCCGTAGGCGTAGCGCTGCGAGCCCAGCCAGAAATTGCGGTTGACCGACCACACGCGCTGTTGCGAATACGCGCGCTGGCCGTCGTAGAGCGCACGCTGCATGTTGAGAAACTGGCTGTCGCTGCCGCTGTCGTCGGCCTCGTCGTTCCACCAGCCGACGATGCCGGTATCGAAGGAGTGTTTCAGCGCGTCGTTGAAAAACCAGGCGCGCGCGGCGGGCTTGTCGAAGTCGATGACGCGCACCGGCTTGTGCGAGAAATAGTCGTCGCTCACTGGCGTGCTGGCCAGCCACAGGTCGTTCGCGGTGGCATAACGCCCTTCGACCGTATCGACGTGCACGCGCGGTTTCATGATGCCGGTGAGATGCATGCCGCGCTGATCGAGCAGCGACTTCAGCTGGCTGTTGGGGCCGTCGGGAAACTTCACCCGGTTCCAGCGGAATTCGCCGTAGTCGTCTTCGCCCCAGGCCTTCCAGTCGAAGTCGAGGGTGAAGTTGTCGATCGGGATGTGTTTGGCGCGATATGTGTCGACGATCGACAGCAGCTCTTTCTGATCGATGTTCCACTGACTGTTGGTAAAGCCCATCGCCCATTTCGGAAACAGCGGCGTATGGCCGCTGAGCTGTGCGATCGTGCCGAAGAGCTCGGCCGGCCGGCCCAGCAGGATGAAATAATCAATATTGCCAACGGGCGTCTGGACGTCCAAACGGCCATCGACGAGCGTGAAGCCGACGCCCTGACTATTCACCAGCAGTCCGTAACCCGACGTGCTCCAGACGAAGGGCGCGCCAGCGTGACCCTGCGCGCCTGCTGTTGCGCGCTGATGACCCTGTCGCAGGAGTCCTGCCGATGCGCTTTCAGTCGCGTTATAGCCGCCGATGCCGTACATCGCATCGGCCGCATCGTGGGTGAGCTGCAGCTTGCCCTGCGCCAGCGAGGCGAGATCGTGCTGGCGCAGCAGCAGACGATGGTCGGTATCCTCGATGCGCAGCTCGCGTTGGTCCTTGTCCCAGACTATGTGGACGTCGGGCGCGTCGAGCTCCAGCGTGGAGGTCGTCTCCAGCCGCCGCACATTCGGCACGCTGGCAGGTTGCCATGCCGGATCGAGCACCAGTGCATCGGTGCTGGCTGTCGGCCTCACGTTCCCGATGGTTCGGCTTGCGCGAAACCGCACGCGCACGGTGTTGGCTTCCACCAGCATGATCGTCAACTCACCCTGATTGAGCGGGATAAGCAGGCAGCTTCCGCAAGCTGTCGACCGCGAAGCTGACGGCGCCGCGGTGGTGCCGGCGTGCGCACGCGGTCCGACCACCAACGCGGCGGCAAGCAGCGATGTAAGCAAGGCGCCGGAGCGGCGGCGCATCGGCGTCCTGCAGAAGTGATCCAATGTGCCGCTGTTTTTCCGATCGACCGCCATCGTCTATCCCTGTGCTGGAAGCGGCCATGGTAGGGCCGCCGCCGTCGCCGGAGAGCGCTATGCATACGTATTCATGCGCAAAACGTGAGGCACACGGAGGCTCGACGACACGGCACGTCTTGCCGCGCCTATCCATGCGCGTGCTTGTATTGCTGCCTACGGACCCCCGCAAAAGTACGCGGTTACTGACGTCGGTCGCTGCTCTCGTCAGCTCTTCGGCAGCGGATGGATTACCGCCTGACCGCCGTCCACGCTGAGCTGCTGCGCGGTGATCCAGCGCGCGTCGTCGCTCAGCAGAAAGTCGATCATCGCCGCGCTGTCCTCGCCTTCGCCGATGATGTTCATCGGATTCATCTTGGCGTTGCGCTCGATCGCCTCCGGCGTGCCGGTAAGCCGTGCCGATAGCGCCGAGCGGGTCAGGCCGGGATGCACACAGTTCACCCGAATGCCTTTCTCCGCGTAGCTCGACGCGGCGCTCATGGCCAGCGCGGCCACCGCGGCCTTGGCGCTGGCGATCGCCTCGTGATTGGGAAAGCCAGCCTGCGCTACCAGCGTGCCGATCAATACCGCGCTGGAGGTCTGCTTGTGCTTCAGCGCCGCGGCCACGAAGGCCTTCAGCGCATGAAACGCGCTGAAATAGTTGAGCTGAAAGATCGCGTTCAGATCGGTTTCGGAAGTGAGGTGCAGCGGCCGGATCAGGGTCGATCCCACGCAGTGGCTGAAGCCGGTGACCGGTCCCAGCGTCTCCTCAGCCTGCTTCAGCAGGGCGGCGGCCGTGCCCGGTTCGACCAGATCGCCGGGGAACACCAGCGCTTCGCCGCTCAACGTTTCAGCAAGCGCGGCGAGGCGGTCGGCGTCGCGTGCGGTGAGCACCAGCTTGCAGCCGCGCGAATCCAGCCGTCGTGCCAGCGCGCTACCGATGGCGCCCGTGGCGCCGGTGATCCATATGACGTGTGACATGCGCGACTCCCCGAATCGTTTAGGCGTCGAAGCATGCAGCAGGGCCAATGCATCGATGCAACGATGCGGCCTTATGACTCAGCGTGCCGCGCCTTTATCGACGCGGCACGTTGGAAGGTGCATTACGCCGCGTTGGCCTCGACGCTGGGCTGCGCCGTCGCCGGCACATTGCCCTGCGTGCGTATCACCTTGTGAATAAAGCGCAGCTTGTCGATCACCGGTGGCGCCAGCGCAAACGGGTAACCGTCCGGCGTACCCATGCTGCGGTTGAGGCTGTTGAGCACATAGGTGAGCGGGAACCAGCGCTCGATCATCTCGCTGAAGGAGCGCGTCACCACGTCCACGGGTTCGATCTGCAGCGACGGTTCGCTGGGATTGGACGGCACAAGCATCAGGCCGCACGCGCTGGCGGTTTCCAGCGTGTCGACCATGTGCATGTAATGCGCCCAGGTTTCCGCCCAGTCCTCGAACGGATGCATGGTGGCGTAGGCGCTGATGTAGGACGACTCCCAGTTCGCCGGTGGGCCTTCCTGGTAGTGCCGTTCGATCGCCTCGCCGTAGTCCACGCGCTCGTCGCCGAACACCGCGCGGCACTCGTCCATCAGCGGGCCTTCCTGCATCAGGCGCATGAAGTAGTAGTGGCCTATCTCATGGCGAAAATGACCGAGCAGGGTGCGATACGGCTCGTGCAGACGCGTACGGGTTTTCTCGCGATAGCCGTCATCCGCTTCGGCGATATTGAGCGTGATCAGTCCGTCGGAATGGCCGGTATGCACCGGTGGCTCGCCCTGCTGGTTTTCCAGGAATGCAAAGCCGAGTCCGGTCTCGGGATTTTCCTCGCGCGACTCGATAGGCAGGTCGAGATGCGTCAGCGTGTAAAGCAGGCGGCGCTTGGCACGCTCGAGCTTGTACCAGTACTCGCGATTTTCGTCGGACGAGAGCGTGGGGATGGTCAGCGTGAGCCGACACGACTGGCACAGCGACTCAGGATCATCCATGGGGATCATGCGGTTGCATACGTGCTCGGCGATGTAGTTCTGGCACTGCTTGTAACTGCGTCCCTTGCTGCGCGCATCCAGGCTGCGCCAAAAGCCGGTGCTGTCCGGTTCGAAGGCGGTCACCTCATCCAGATCGTAGACGTAGCCCAGCATATGGCCGCAGCGCTCGCACAGCACATTTTCGAAAAATACCTGCTGGTTGCAGCTATTGCAGTGGAACGTTTTCATGACCTTTGCTAACCCCTCTGGCTGCGCCCTTGCGAACCTTCGAACAGGCATTCTGTCGATGCGCGCGCATGCTGGAAGTGAATCACGGTGCCGGCCGAGTCGGTCGACCTGTTTAACACTTTCGATTCTGGTCAGCGCTGGCATGGTGCGCCACCGCGAGAGGTACGGTGTGCGTGCGATGCGCCAGTGAAGCCCGCGTAGTCACGACTGTTTCTGCCATTGCGCCAGCGCATCGCTGGTAGCGTTATGCAGCGGCAGCTCGTCCAGAGGCAGCATGGTGACGCTGACTTTCAGCTCCTGCTCGCCACCGCCGAGGATCACGCCGCGCAGCGGCGACACGTCACCGAAGTCGCGGCCCCAAGCCAGCGTCACGTGCTGGCTGCCGGGCAGCAGGTTGTTGGTGGGGTCGGCGTCGATCCACCGATCCTCGTCTTCGCCTGGGCACCATACCGACACCCAGGCGTGCGAGGCATCGGCGCCGACCAGCCGCTCCTGGCCGGGCGGTGGCGTGGTGAGGATGTAGCCGCTGACGTAGCGCGCGGCCAGGCCGATCGAGCGCAGGCACGACACCATCACGTGGGCGAAGTCCTGACACACGCCGCGCCGGCGCGTCAGCACGTCGGCCACCGGCGTGGCGACCGTCGTGGCTTCCGGATCGAAGGCGAAATCGCGATGAATCTTTCCGTTCAACGCTACGACGCTGTCCAGCAGCGATCGACCGGGCGGAAAACAGTCCGCCGCATAGTTGGCGAAGCGTCGTTTGATCCGCCCGTACGGCGAGCCGAAGCGGTACTGCAATGCGGCCAGCGTGACCGCGGTAGGCGATTCGCCGGCGTGGTACTGCAGGCGGTTGCGCACGGTTTCCCACGCTGGCGTATCGGCGAAGCTGGCCGGGTCGGGCGAAAACACCTCGACGATGCTTTCGGTGCGCACCCACAGCTCATCGTGCGGCGCTTCAAACGCAAGCATCGCGGCGGCATTGCCGAAGGCGTCGTCGTGTTCCCGCTGAAAGCTCGGCTTGGGGATGATGTTGCGCCGATGATCCAGGCACTGCTGGCGCGGCAGCTCGCGCGGCGTCAGGTGCAGTAGCTGACGCGACAAGGCCACCGGCGCGTCGTACTGGTAATGGGTGTCGTGGGTAACTCTGTAACGTGCCATGCGTGAACGATAGCAGGCCTAATTGAACGATAGCAGGCCTAATGCAGTGCCACTTTCTCAGGCGGCTAGCGTCTGCCGGCTGCGCTCGCCGACGTGGGTGAAGTGGCGGGCGGCCAGCACGTCAGAGAGCTCGCGCGCTGCGCGGGCGGTGTTGCCGAGCAGCGTCGCCAGCGCCAGCAAGACCGACTCGTCGGGTTGCTCCAGCGTGGCCCGGTCGAAGCCGGTGTATTCGTTCAATACCGACAGCAGCTCGTCCGCCAACGCGTGATGATCGCCGCCGAGATCGGCCGACAGCTCACCCAGATGAACCAGCAGCTGGCGCAGCTGGAATACCACGCCGTGCGGATTGGTATCGTCGAATACCACCAGGTCGAGCACCGGCAACAGCTCGGGCTGCGCGCGATAGCGGCTGCGATAGGTAATGGAGCTGTCGGCCACCTCGAGCAGCCAGTCCAGGCTGTGCCAGCCTTGATCAACGCCGTGATGTAGAAAACAGGCGCTGGCCGACGCCATGAAAGCCAGCCGTTCCAGATGACGGCCGATCATTAAAAAGCGCCAGCCGTTGTCGCGCGTCATGCCGTCCATCGCGAAACCCGACAGGCCCACACCGAGAATCAGGCTGCTGTCGAGATACTCCAGCGCGGCGATAAGGCCTGCTTTCTTACGTGCCTCGGCCGTCGGTGGATGCGGCAGCTGGTTGAGCATCAGCCAGTTGTCCAGCGACAGATGCTCGCGGATCTGTGTGCCGGTCCAGGCCAGGTGACGCAGGTTGGCGGTCAGGCTCTCCATCCGCTTGGCGTCGCAAATGGCCGTCCATATCGCGTCGTCCGGCTTGGGCTCGGGCTCGTCCTTCTCCACCGGCGCAAACAGGTTTAGTCCCTTGCATAGCACCAGCGCCGAGTCGCGCGCCGGCATGGCGCTGGTGTCGGCATAGCGCGTGACCGTGATGCGCAACAAGCGCGCGCTATCGTCGCAGCGGCTGGTGTAGCGGCCGAACCAGAAAAGATTTTCCACCAGCCGCGACGAAAGATTGGACGGGCTGCGCAGCAGCTCTTTCGCAGTGATGGTGTTGGCCAGCAGGCTGAAGCGGCTTACCGGCACGTCGGAAAGTACCCAGGTGTCCTTGCTGCCTCCGCCGCGCTGCATGCTGATCATCTGTGCCACCGGCGTACCGGCTACGCGCGCCAGTCCACCGGGCATCACCGTGTAACCGCCTTCGGTATTCGCCGTGGCGTACATGCGCAAACCGACCGGCCGTGCCGCCAGATGATGCTCGTGCGAAATCACCGGCACCTGCGACAGCCGCACCATTTCCTGCGCTACCCACGCGCGCGGCTGTTTGCGCAGGCGCAGAATCAGCGCGGCGCGCGCCTTGCCGCGCATATCGCGGCCGAGCATCGGTCGGTGTGTGGTCGACGGGTAGGCCGGCTTGATCACGAGTTCGTCCAGATGCGCGATCACGTACTCCAGCGCGGCCGATTCACCGCACCACCAGCTTGCCACCGCCGGCATTGCCAGCGGTTCGCCGAGCAGGCGTTCGCACACGCGCGGCAGAAACGCGGCGATCGCGCCTGATTCCACCAGGCCGCTGCCCAGCCCATTGGCGATCAGCACGCGCCCCGCGCGCGCCACCTGCAGCAGGCCGGGCACCCCCAGCGCAGAATCGCCGCGCAGCTCTAGCGGGTCGCAGTAATCGTCGTCGAGCCGGCGCAGAATCGCGTGCACGCGCTGCAGGCCGGTCAGGGTCTTCAGATATACCGTCTCGCCGCGTACGGTAAGGTCCTGGCCTTCCACCAGCGGAACGCCGAGGTACCGCGCGAGATAGGCGTGTTCGAAATACGTTTCGTTGTACGGGCCGGGCGTCAGCAGTACCGTCAGCGGCGTTTCGCCGGCGTCGTGCGGCGCGTGCCGGGTCAGGTTATGGCGCAGCGTGCGGAAAAACTCGGCCAGGTGCTGCACCTTCAGATCGCGGAACAGTTCGGGAAACGCGCGCGACACGATCAGCCGGTTTTCCAGCGCGTAGCCCGCGCCCGACGGCGCCTGCGCCCGATCGCCGATCACCCACCACTGGCCATCGGCCGAACGCGCCAAGTCCACCGCGTACAGATGCAGAAAGCGCCCGCCCGGCGGCTGGAGACCGCGGCACGGCCATAGAAAATCCGGATGCCCGTACACCGTCGCCGGTGGAATCAGTCCCTCGGCCAGCAGCGCCTGCGGACCGTAGAGGTCGGCCAGCACCGCATCCAGCAGACGCGCTCGCTGCGCCACGGCGGTGGCAAGCCCCGACCATTCGCTGGCCGGCAGCAGCAGCGGCAGCGGATCCAGATCCCAAGGCCGCGCCGCGCCCTGGGTCGACGCGTACATGTTGTACGTCACGCCGTTTTCCAGCACCTGGCTGCGCACAAACTCCTGTCGCTGGCGCATCTGCGCCGGCGACGTCTCGCGCAAATGCGTCAACAGCGGCCGCCAGTGCGGCCTCGACGCGCCGTTGGCGTCGAGCATCTCGTCATAGCGATCGCGATGCGGCTGGTAGGCGTCGGTATTCATCGGAGCCGTGAAGGAAATGTAGGCTCCAGTCTAAAGAAACACAAAGCCCTGTGGCACCCCAAATGCAACAAGCGCCGCACACGCCCCAAATCATCGTAGGTTGGGATGAGCGTCAGCGAATCCCAACATCGCACCCTCGTTATCGCCTCGATTTCCACTCACGGCTTATCGACTGCCGCTACCGGGTGACAAACAAAGCCACGGTCAGCACGACGCCGATGATCACAATAAGAATCCGCAGCGCCTTTTCCGGCACGCGGCGCAGCACCCACGCGCCCACCAGCCCTCCCAGAATGGCGCCTGCGCCCAAAAGCAGGGCCGGTAGCCATATCAGCGAAGGGGAGAACAGAAAAACCAGCAGCGAGGTCGTATTGATCACGGCGGCCAGCGCGTTTTTTGTCGCCGATGCCGCTCGCGCCGAGAGACCCATCAGCCCAAGTGAGGCCACGGTCATGAAGCCGATGCCGCCGCCGAAATAGCCGCCATAGATCGATATCGCGCTCTGTAGGAAAACGGCGGCAGCGGTGGGTATCGGCTTGCGTTTTTCCGTTGTGCGGCGTCCAAAGGCGGACCAGGCAAACAGGCAGGTAGCGAAAAGGATCAGCCACGGCAGCATGGATTTGAACAGGTCGCTTGGCGTCCATAGCAGCAGCAGCGCACCGATCAGGCCACCGCTGGCACCCAGCACGCACATCATTTTGAACGAGAGTGTCTCGGCATCCTCGATAAGCCGCCGGCCGGCCAATCCGGTGACGACCTGTCCCGGATACAGCGCGACCGACGAGGTGATATTCGCGGACCTGGCATCGAGCCCGGCCAGCATCAATGCGGGAATCGTAATGAACGACCCGCCGCCTGCCAGCGCATTCTGGGTGCCGGCCCAGAGGCCGGCGATAAAAAGCAGTCCGAGAGTGATGGGTGTCATGGCCTAGAGCATAAGCGAAAGCCTAGTCTCAGCTCGACAGCGGTAACGAAGCTCCATTTGATGGAATGGAAATCCGTTCCCACTTTTCGATCACGATTTGCCGCTAGAAATTTGGCGTTTAACGAGCCTGTGTACAGACTAAGGCTGCCTGGATTCGAGGATTATCCGAAGCGACCAACTCGCGCCGCTGAAATCTTGAATATCCCTGACTCTCCAGCCCCTGGGCGTCTTGACCAAGTGATAGGAAAGATTGATAGAGGAGCGATCGCCCGGATAAGTGAATGCAACCGAGACGACCGCGGGATCGCCAGTGGGTACCATTTTTAGATCGGATGCCTGCGGATCCTGGCCGCCCCACATCGGCGAAAAGTCGAGTCTGCAAACGCCGTGACTTTCGCTACGGCATTGCCGGTCCCGCAAAATCAGCGTTACCAGACGATCATCAGAATACTGCTTCAGCACCGGGGCCGATTGCTGAAAAAGTTCGAGATCCGAAAACGTCGGTTCGTCGATGACCACTTCCTACGCGTAATCTCGATAAAGTTTTCCTACGGCACCTACTGCGCCATCGCGTAACGACGGCATAGAGGACGCCACGCCAGAAAACCCGGCGACCGCCGCAGAGCAAAATAGAAAGAATCAAGCGATCCATCTAAAGCGCATCTCAAATTATCTCCTTGGCGATGAGCAAGAGCGTCCGATCGTTTCCGTCTGTAGACCATCGATGCACGACCTACCGCCGCAAATCCAACGTAAACGGGAAATTCGGATTGCGCTCCACCGGCTGTGCGCCGACGGTGCCCGGCGTGTGGCCGAGGCGGAAGAAGCGGCTGAGGCGGCGGCTTTCGGCGGCGTAGGCGTTGACGGGGAAATCCTCGTAACCGCGGCCGCCGGGATGGGAGACGTGGTACTGACAGCCGCCCATGCTGCGATCCATCCACGTATCGACTAAGTCGAATACCAGCGGCGCGTGAGCGGGGATGGTGGGATGCAGGCTGGTTGGTGGCTGCCACGCCTTGTAGCGCACGCCGGCGACGAATTCGCCGATATCGCCGGTCGGCGCCAGCGGCAGGGTGCGGCCGTTGCAGGTAATGGCGTAGCGATCGCCGGCCATGCCTTGCACCTTCACCTGCATGCGCTCGACCGAGGCATCGACGTAGCGTACGTTGCCGCCGGCGGAGCCTTCCTCGCCGAGTACGTGCCAAGGCTCCAGCGCGTGACGCAGTTCGATGTCCACGCCGAGGCTGGCGAAGTCGCCCACCTTCGGGAAGCGGAATTCGAAGTGCGGCTCGAACCAGGCCAGGTCGATCGGATAACCGGCGTTGCGCGTTTCCTCGAGCACGTCGGCCAGGTCTTGCTTCACGAAATGCGGCAGCATGAAACGGTCGTGCAGTTCGGTGCCCCAGCGCATCAACCGTGGCGGTGCATAAGGTGTTTTCCAGAAGCGCGCGATCAGCGCGCGGATCAGCAGCTGCTGGGCGAGCGACATGCGCGCGTGCGGCGGCATTTCGAAGGCGCGCATTTCCAGCAGGCCGAGTCGGCCGGTGGCGCTGTCGGGCGAGTACAGCTTGTCGATGCAGAACTCGGCGCGGTGCGTATTGCCGGTGACGTCGATCAGCAGATTGCGCAGCAGTCGATCGACGACCCAGGGTTCGATATCGCCGCCGGGCGAGGGCATCTGGCGGAAGGCGATTTCCAGCTCGTAGATCGAGTCGGTGCGCGCCTCGTCGATGCGCGGCGCCTGGCTGGTCGGTCCGATAAACAGGCCGGAAAACAGGAACGACAGCGACGGGTGATTGTTCCAGTACGAGATCAGGCTGCGCAGCAGATCGGGCCTGCGCAGGAACGGCGAGTCCAGCGTCTGCGCGGCGCCGAGGGTAAAGTGGTTGCCGCCGCCGGTGCCGGTGTGGCGACCGTCGACCATAAACTTTTCGGTGATCAATCGCGTTTCGCGCGCGGTGTCGTACAGGTGCGTGGTGCGCTCGACCAGATCGTCCCAGCCGGTGGCGGGATGGATGTTCACCTCGATCACGCCCGGGTCGGGCGTGACGCGGATCTGGTTGATGCGTGGATCGCGCGGCGGCTCGTAGCCTTCCAGAATGACCGGGGTTTTCAAAGCGGACGCCGTGGCTTCGATGGCCGCGACCAGTGCGATGTAATCGTCCACTTCGTCGGTCGGCGGCATGAACAGGTACAGGATGCCGTCGCGGGCTTCGGCGCACAGCGCTCGGCGGGCGATGTTATCGGCCGACTGGCCGGCCGTCGGCGGAGCATCCTCGGTCGTGGTGACATGGCCGCTAAGCGCGACGCCGCCTTCGATTGGCTGCAGCTGTTGCTTCAGCGCGTCGGCGCTCGGCAGGGTCAGCACCGGGCGCGAGGGATCCGGTGGAATGACGAACGGGAAATCGATCTTGCGTACCCACGGCTGCGATTCCAGCGGCAGGCGATAGCCGAGCGCCGAATCGCCCGGCACCAGATAGCAATGCTCGCTGCGCAGATACCACTGGCCACTTTTCCACGTGCCATCACTATTGCGCGACACGGGCAGCACGTGGCCGACGACTTTATCCAGGCCCTGACCGAACACCTTGGCTAGGCGCTTGCGCTCCAGCGCGTCGTCCAGTTTGGACGCGTGCGGATCGACGTTGATGGGCAGCTGGCGCTCGCGCCACAGGTAGTAGAAAGCATCTTCGTAGGCGGGAAATACGTGGCCGGCCTGCACACCCAGCGTTTTTGCCACGCCTTGCAGAAAACGTTCGGCCAGCGCGGCATCGGCGTTGCCCGGCTTGCGCTCGTCGGCGTGCAGCGAGGGATCGCTCCACAGCGGCTCGCCGTCGCGGCGCCAGAAGCAGTTGAGCGACCAGCGCGGCAGCTGCTCGCCCGGGTACCACTTGCCCTGGCCGAAATGCACCAGGCCGCGCGGCGCGTACTTGGCGCGCAGCTTGTGGAAG
>Ga0302305_1001151_pt1 | contig 15355 bp, 15 predicted proteins | sample III_Palsa_E2_3_FD_198764 | JGI IMG/M metagenome (GOLD analysis project Ga0302305, IMG submission 198764) | Peat permafrost microbial communities from Stordalen Mire near Abisko, Sweden - III_Palsa_E2_3 | ecosystem: Environmental > Terrestrial > Soil > Palsa > Peat permafrost | place: Sweden... | reverse complement strand
CAAGTAGCACCACCAGTCAGGATAACCCCAGCGCACGAAGCTGCTCTTCCCCGATGGTAAGCCGATCGCGTTGATCACGCCTGCGGCGGCAAGAGCGGCGACGAGAAGCCAGATCGAGACGACATGAAGCATCTCAGGCGTCCCATGTCAGGAGGAACGCCGCCAAGATCATAAGCGACGCCGTGACGCCATGAACGCCGAACGCGCGCTTGGTCGAGCCCTTTGCGGCAAGGATCATCAGCATGTCGCCGATCGGGATGAGCGAATACACGAAGAGGATGAGGCCGACCGGTCTCAAGCCGCTCCAGGCCATCAATGCCAGGACGAGCAATCCCGAGACCAGATCTCTCACCCCTTTAAGGCGCAGCCACCACGCGATATTCGGGCCGTCTTCCGGGAGGGGCAGGCCGAAGCCGCTAGCCGTGGCCCTAGGGCTGACCAAATAGAGAGCGCCGATCACGATGATCGCCAGCGCCAGCAGAACTGCCAATACGATCCCTATCCCGTGCATTCTCACCTCCGCCTTGCGTCACCACATATTATAGCATTGCTAGTTTTTCAAGTCGCCCTATGATCTGGACGCGCAACGCTCGGACGTCAGGAGATCGAAGGTTGGGCATCGTCGAGCGAAAGAGTAGGCAGCGGGCTGAACGCGAGCACCGCATCGTTGCAGCGGCCCGCTTGATCGCGGAAGCCGAGGGATGGAACGCCGTCACGGTCCGCCGCCTGGCGGATGGAATCGAGCACAGCCAGCCCGTCCTCTATTCGCACTTCGAGAATAGGGAAGCGATCGTCACCGCTGTCGCGGTCGAGGGGCTTCGAGAGTTTGTGACGGCGCTTCGGCAAGCGGAGCGCACATCGGCCAAGCGCGGCGACGCGCCAAGGAACGTCGCTTTGGCCTACCTCGCTTTCGCCCGAAAGCACCCAGCCGTCTATGACGCGATGTTTACTCTCCCGACCCAGTTACGCTTCGCCGAACCCGATGCAATTGCGGAACTGAAGGATGGTTTCGCGGCGCTTGCGGCAGTCGTCTCTCCATCCTGCGGCGATGTCGAGCTGGCGACCGAAACGTTTTGGGCCGCCCTCCACGGGCTCGCCCAACTTGAGCGCTCAGGTCGGATCAGGCCCAGCGCACGCGCCGAACGGGTGAAGCTCCTCGTCCACGGACTGTTAGGATTTACACCCGCCGCGGAGCAAACACCGACACCGTCGGCACGTGGCGCGTAGCGCGAACCGTATCCTGTCAGGGGCGAGCGCTGAGCGAATTCTGGCGGGTCAGGTGATATTCCGAGCGAAGGCGCCAGGACTTCCCGCCATCGTCCGAAGCCTCGTCTCGAAAGACCATGGAGTCCGCTCGGGCATCGACGAACGACCAGCGGCTGTCCGCTGCGCCGAGGTCTGGAGTATGCATAATCAATCCGTCGCCCCCAATCTCGCCGGTGAAGCTAGCGGTCGAGTCATGCTCGGGGTCAAAGAAAACGGCCTTCCATGTCCTCAGCTTTGGGTCGAAGTAGCGCACGTCCGTGTAGATTTCGCGTTCTTTGCGGCTTCCGGTCGGGTCCACGATCCAGACGTCTTGGACCGCGCGCCCGTCAAGCACCCACCGTACAACGAAGCGCCCGGTACGACGTGTTGCTTTTCCATCCTTGGCGATGTCGACATAGTCGACGGCCCAGTCGCCGATGAGCCGGTCCACAGCGCCCGCCGCCTGGCGAAGTGTCGCCTCGGGTTGGCTAGCTTGCAAAACTTTCGCCAGGTCGCCGGGAGTCTGGGCGAAGGCGACGTTACCCGACAGGCTGCAAGCAGAAGCCAAAGCCGCACTGGCCAACAAGACGCCATAGCGTGATAGGGAATTTGAAATACCCATTTTCGCACCTTTTCTTCGAAGTAAAATGCCTCTGAGGACTCGCTTAATATTGCGCTGTGTAACCTTCAGCGTTTTCTCATCTTAGGGTCATCTTAAGCTGAATTATCTGTTCCCGACATACCGCTTGCTTCATCGCGATGTGGGTTCGCTGCATTCGACGTGACGTCATGCGCAGACCGACGTATTTGTGAGTGCATGGTGGAGAACCCGTCCCAGCCGTCATCAAAGCTCTGGCTCTGGATCGCGCTGATCTGGAGCGCGGGCGGATTGTTCGATGCCAGCCAGACTGTGCTGATCATGCATGCAGAGGGAAATCACCATCCCTGGCCGCCACTTTTTGCCGTGGAGTTTATTTCATGGCTACCTTGGGCGTTGGCGACGACCACAGTGGTCTATCTGGCTCGCCGCTATCCTGTAGCCAGCGGTGCAACTGCAGCTTCGGTCGGAGCGCACATCGCAGCCTTTCTCACGATCAGCGCAGTGGCGGAGGCTTGGAACGCCGGCCTGCAGGTTTTGTTCGACCCGTGGGGCCATCGACGCCCGCCGACCTTCCTCAACACCTGGGGCACCAATCTCCTCTATCAGGCGCTGACGTTTCTTATCGCTTACGCTTTGATCCTGACGGCCACCTACGTGATCGATTCGCGCGACAAGCTGGGCCGGCAGCTTACCGAGACAGCCCGGCTCAACGAAGAGCTTTCCAAAGCCCAGCTAGCCGCGCTGCGCCGGCAGATGGAACCGCACTTCATGTTCAACACCCTAAATTCCATCGCGGGGTTGGTGCGTGACAGGCGCAGCGACGCCGCCGTGAACATGCTCGTCGGCCTCAGTGAGTTTTTGCGCCGGGCCTCCGACGATGCTCACCGCGCCGAGGTGAGCTTGGCGGAGGAAGTGGACTATCTTCAGCGCTATCTCGAAATCCAGACCGTTAGGTTCGGCGACAAGCTGCAGGTGACGCTCGACATCCCAGATGAGTTGCTGAGCGCCCAGGTGCCGAACATGTTGCTGCAACCGCTCGTCGAGAACGCGATAAAGCACGGTGTCGGCCAGCGAGTGGCCGGAGGCGCCGTCCATATTGGCGCTCAGCGCGAAGGCGACACCTTGCGGCTAAGTATCCGAAACGACGCCCCAGCCATCAAGGAGAATCAAGCTCCAAATAGGGCTGGCGTAGGGCTCGATAATCTTCGCACGCGCCTGCGTATCTTACACGGGCCGCACGCCGATCTCGCTCTGGTGCGCACAAATCCAACAGAGGTCGAAGTGACCGTGTCCATGCCATTCCAGGGGGCATGAGGTGGTGAACGGAAATCCAGCTTCGCTCGCCCTTAGCGTTCTCGTCGTGGACGACGAGCCCCTGGCCCGACGTAACTTGGTGCTGTTGCTGCGCAAGGATCCCGACATCGCGGAGATCGCGGAATGCGTTTCCGGCGCCGAAGCAGTGGATGCCGTGCGACGCAGCAAGCCCGATCTTATGTTTCTTGATGTGCAGATGCCCGAGTGCGACGGCTTCGACGTGCTTGAGTGGCTGGGTGGCGAGCAGCCGCGGACAACCGTCTTCGTAACGGCCTACGACGAATATGCGCTTCGCGCTTTTGAAGCGGGCGCTCTCGACTATCTTTTGAAGCCGTTTTCCGACGCCCGCTTCGAACGGGCGCTCGCCCGGGCCAAGGAGCAACTCTCCCTTTCCCCGTCTCCGGGGCGGCGCTGCGTCCAGAGGCTTGTCGTGAAAAGCCGCGGTCGGGCAGTTTTCCTGAACGCTGCAGAGATCGATTGGATAGAGGCCGACGGCTATTACGCCTGCCTGCACGTCGGCTCCGATACGCATATATTGCGGAGGACCTTGGCGGAACTGGAGAAGGATCTCGACGCGAGTAAGTTTATTCGCATTCATCGTTCTTCAATTGTGAATGTCGATCGGATTCGACGGCTCGAGCTGGATAGAGGCGGCGAATACGAAGTCTTGCTCGATGCTGGGGCGCGCATCCGGGTGAGCCGACGTTATCGCAGGCCTTTGCAAGACCGAGTGGCCACGATGTCTCAAGCGGCGACTCCAAGCATCGCGGGATAGTGGCCGTCGCCTGATTAGACCTCTCGCCGAAAGACCGCTCTCCGCGCTTTTAACGTTAGGCGCGCAGAACCTGACAACCTGACCTACACCTTGCGTTTAACGTCGGCGTCGCGGGCACAGCGTCGTCCGGGCGCTCGCGCTTCGCCGCCGCAGGCGCTGACGTCGATCAAGGGATGTCGACTGTGAGGTAGGCAAAGACCGTCCGCGGACCCGGATAGCGAAAGAAGCCAGGTGTGTAGACATTCGTCCACATGTTCGCTCCCATCACGTTCTGCACTTGGACTCGCAAGCTACCCTTTCGACCCAATGCGATGAAGTTGTATCGCTCGCCAACGTTCACCTGCGAAACCGCGGGCGAATAGACACGGTTGTCGAGGCTTTCCGGCTGTGCGCCGAAATGTGTAACCGATGCGTCCACAGACGCCGCAGGCAACCAAGGCAGCGTGTAGTTGACATTCGCAACATACATCAGGCGGGGCTGACCAACGGCCACGGGCCCCACGCCTTCGGCCGCAAGGTTTGGTCCGGAGATCCCCACCTTTCCGTCGAGCACACCGACATTGACGTGCAGACCCCGGAAGAGCTCGCCGGCGATGGACAATTCAGCGCCTTTTGCCTCCTGCACTCCGAGTTGCTTATCGATGTTGTTGGCGCCGACATTAAAGTAGGGCTTCTGGAGGTCAAACATGCCCGCCACGATCTTGAGCTTAGGCGTAATGGCGAAGCGCAGGCCTCCGTCAATTTGCCAAGTCTTCGAGGCTGGAAGCACTTCCCCGCCGTTCGCCGCCGATGCGGGCGCCGATCCAGAGGTTTCCAACCCTTGCGTATAGCCGCTATAGATGCTCCATCGGGGACCCAGCGCGACGGCGATGTTGCCATAGATCCGTATCGGATGGGCCGACACCTCGGACGCAGCGGCCCCAGGAATAATCACGCTTTCGCGATAGCTTTCTTGCTGGACGCCGGCCTCAAATTCGGCGGAGTGACGCCAGGCGAGATGGTAGGCGGCGCCTGCGCTCCATAGCTGGGTGTGATCGTCCGCGCGGGTCGAATAGAAGAACTCGGGCCTGGGCGTCTGAATGGGCATAGCGATGTCGGCCGGCCCAGCATCGACGGCGTCCTGGCCGCCGTAGCGCGCCGTGGTGTCTCGACCGCGCGCCATCAGGACGATCTGCTGGCGCCAGTCTCCCAACCCGAACCCGCCCGTCAGACGCGCCTCACCCGAGGTCGACGCGACATTCTGGTCGGGATAACCGACGATCACGTGCTCCGATTGGCCGTTCGGTTGTACGTCTGTGTATAGATCGGCGAAGCTGACCGGCGCATCGTTCGTCGAGCGAAAAACCCCCGCTTTCAAAGACCATACCTCGGTCAGCTTTGCGGAAATTATGCCGCCCAGATTGAGCGTCTCGTTGCGGCCGTTGGCCCAATTTTCACCCCTGTAGCCATTGGAAATCGCGGGCGGGCGAAAGTCACCGGCCGTATAAAATAGAGGAAAGGTCTTTGCCGCCGTCGTTTGTTGCCAATCAAAAATTCCGCGAACGGTGATCTTGCCGTTCGGCGACCACTGGGGCGTCGCCCCCGCGCTGACCACGCTCGAAGTGTAACCCGGATAGGGGCCATAGGGCGTCAGGGTGCTGACCTGCACGCCCGCGCCGAAGGGAAAGACCAGCGCATCGCCCATGACGGGCGCGCTGCCATCGACGCTGACGCCCCAAGCATCATACGGCCCGACGTTGGTTATCACGGTCGCAGTGGGCGCGTCACCGCCCACGCGGCGAAGGTCGTAGTCGACGATGCCGGTCGGCGCGGGAAAGGCGTAGCCGATCTCGCTGACGCCGACGCGGATGACCGAGCCTTCGACGATCCGGTTGGACAAGCCGCCCTGCTGGTCGAAATAGAGTCCGTCGATCCGCACGTTGCCGGCCGCCTGAGGATTGAAGCCGCGTACGAGGCCCGGGCCATATAGACCGACCGACTCTAGACCCAGCGTCAGCCCATATGCATCGTCCGCACTGGTGATCGGGTTGTCGGCGGCATGTTGCGCGCTGGCGGCGGATGGCTGGAAGGTCAAGATGCCGATAATGGGTAGGATAAGAATGTAAGTGCATTTGGCCGAGTTGAAGCGCACTTTTCTTGCTCCGAGCCTGTTTTTAGGGTCGGGCCGATTTGTATTTTCATCGTTTCTATTAGACGAGACCGCTGGCTGCATCAGGACGGCGGTTCGTTGCTTCATGATGCCGGCGTCGCCGTGAAGCTGCCCCCCTACATGAGCAACGTCGAGCATGGCATGGCTCTGCACCGATCCTGGGGCCTCGCCAGCTGCCAGGGCTGTCCGATAAATCGGTGCACGACGAGCAAAACCGCCGGATCACGCGCCGGTACACGAAGCGGTCATCGACGCGATGCATGCGAGGATGGATCGCGCGCCGAAGATCATGCGTCGTCCGGCGGGCGACGATCGAACATCCCTTCAGCAAGATCAAAGTGGCGATTTGTACACCTTCCACCTTGTGGGCGCGAGCTGTCCGGAACCGCTCGCACGGGAGATCGGGGGGCATCCCAGTCACCAACCCGTATGTGTCGCTGTGGGCGTCGCTGGCGACCTTTCAGCCTCGGACGGATCGAAGCGTTGGCGGCGGTCGCCATCGTTCAACGAAAAAGCTGCCGAACGTCGTCCTGTAAGCCCCGCCTCGCGCTCGCCCGACTTCTAATATACGCAACGACCTATATGGATAAGTCTATCGAAAAGGACGAGGCACGGTTTAGCCGACCCCGACATATTCACGGGGTCGAGTTGGTGACGGTCGCCTATCGTGATCGATGCTTTCCAAAGCATAGCCATGCCGAGTACGTGGTCGGCTCCGTGGTGACGGGCGCTGAGCGGCTTGGTGTTCGTGGGCGGGCTTATGTTGTCCCGCCGGGCAATGTCCTGCTTTTGCACCCCGACGAGCCCCACGCCAACGAGACCATCGGAACTGAAAGGCTGAGCTATCGCGTACTCTATCTATCATCGGGGGCGATCCACCCGTTCCTCGACCCGGCACATGCCCACCCGTCCCTGTCATTTGTCGAGCCGGTGACCAGCGATCCGGCCATTTTTCAATCTGTGAACGTCGCCTATGCGGTGCTGGCTGACGCCGGAGCCGGTCGGCTCGAACAAGAGACCGCGCTCACCGCCTTGATACGAATCCTGAGAGACTCGGCGCCTCGTACGAAACGTTCGCTGCCAGAGACCATCGCCCCTTCAGCTGCGATCACCCTCTGCCGACAGTTCATTGACGACTACTTTACCGAGAGCTTCGGCCTACAGGACCTCAGTAACCTGACCGGTCTCAGCATTTTCCACTTGGTGCGAAGCTTCAAGAAGTCGACCGGCTTGACCCCATTGGCGTATCGCAACCAGCGCCGGGTGACAGAGGCGCGGGCCCGGCTGCTCGCAGGTCAAGCTGCCGTCCAGGTCGCGCTCGACATGGGCTATGCCGACCAAAGCCACCTGACGCGCCAGTTCCAGCGACTCGTCGGCGTCTCTCCGGGGCGATACGCGCAGCAATAACGTCCAAGCCTGGGGGGCATGCCAGGAGTACCGCTTGGACGGAACTGCGAGGATCAATCTTGAATAGACGCAATCTCCTTCTCGGCTCGGTGGGCGCCCTGGCGTTTGGGGCGGTGGCCCCCGCGGAAGGCAAAACGCCCGCCGCCGCCACGGCCGAGGGCGTCAGACTCGACACCCTGTTCGACGCGATCATGAAGGAAAATCTTGATCGCTCGCCCATCTTGGTGTCCGCCCTCGGTCTCGACAAGGGCGAGCGCGCGCATCAGAAGGCCGAACTAGACGACAGCTCCATCGCAGCATGGGAAGGCGACAAGCACCGAACGGCCGACCACCTAATGCGTCTGCGCCGCATTAACCCTGACGCCCTGACCTTGCAGCAGCGGGTAAACTACGACTCCGTGATCTATGGAATCGCCCTTAGCGACCAGGTCAACCGCGATATCCCCTACATCGGCGATTCCTACTACGGCTCGCCCTATGTGCTGAGCCAGCTCAGCGGGGCCTATCAGCGCGTCCCGGACTTCCTGGACAGCCAAAACGGCATTGTGACCAAAGCAGACGCCGTAGCCTATTTGTCTCGTTTGTCGGCGTTCTCGGCCGTGCTGGACCAGGAAGGCGAGAAGGTCCGCCATGACGTGGCCTTGGGCGTCGTCCCGCCGGACTTCATCCTCGACAAGGCTCTGATCCAGATGCGGGCGCTCCGCGATGCGCCGCCGGAGAGAGCGGTTCTGGTTCAGTCCCTGGCCCGGAGCACCCGCGAGAAAGGGCTCGCCGGCGATTGGGAACAGCGCGCCGCGGCCATTTACACCGGTAAGGTACAGCCTGCGATCGACCGCCAGATCGCCCTTATGGCCAACATGCGCGCTCACGCCGTCCACGCCGCAGGCGTCGGCCGCCTGCCCAAAGGTGAGGCCTTTTATGCCCTGGCGCTGAAGCAGCAGACCACCTCGGGCACGACGCCGACCGAGATCCACCAAACTGGACTGGAACTGGTGAGAAGCCAGACCGCCCAGGCAGACGCCATCCTGAAGGTCCAAGGCTACACGCAAGGGACCGTAGGCGCACGGCTTCGGATGCTCTTTAACGATTCTAAGCTCCGCTACGCCAACACGGGGGCGGGCAAGGCCAAGCTGATCGCCGATCTGAATGCCAAGGTCACCGAGGTCCAAGCCAAGCTGCCTCAATGGTTCGGGACTCTGCCAAAGGCCAGGCTTGTCGTCCGCCGGGTGCCCGAAGCCACCGAGGCCGGCGCGTCGGGCGGCTACTACGAATCTGGGTCGCTCGATGGAATCCGCCCAGGCACGTACTACGTCAATCTGCGCGACACGGCGGAACTGCCGAGTTGGGTGCTTCCGTCGATCACGTTCCACGAAGGCATCCCGGGCCACCACCTGCAGCTTTCGCTGGCGCAGGAAGCGGACGTACCGCTGATCCGCAAGGGGGGGAGCTTCGCTGGTTATACCGAGGGCTGGGCGCTCTACGCCGAGGAGCTGGCTGTGGAGATGGGCCTCTATGAGCAGGACCCCCTGGGGCACGTCGGGCAGCTCCACGAGTCGTTGTTACGCTGCGCACGCCTAGTGGTGGACACGGGCTTGCACAGCATGGGATGGAGCCGCGAGCAAGCGATCAAGTACCTCGTTGATGTGCTGGGCGACTCGGAAGCCGCTATGACCAGCGAGGTCGAGAAATACTGCGTCTGGCCCGGACAAGCCTCCAGCTACATGCTAGGCAAGCTGGCTTGGCTGCGCTTGCGCCAGAGGGCCAAGGACTCCCTGGGGCCACGCTTCGACATCCGCCGCTTCCATGATGCGGGGCTCTTGTGGGGCGCCATGCCCTTAGCAGTATTGGACCGACGCATCGACGCCTATATCAATGCAGCATGAGATTGCGACCCCCAAAGGCAGCGCGTGCCCGCGCATCGGATAAAAGATCTTCGCGCGAAATGTGTGTAGCCAGTTAGAAAGGTCACTAACCTGCCTTACCCCACATAACGGTTAAGTCGGCGGCTGTGCAACTGCACACGAATACGCACCGAGGCTGTCCGAGGAAGCCGACTTGAAGATGGGTCGGCTATCGTGCGTCGGCCCAGGGGCGCCGAGTGTTCAGCAACTCGTCGCGAATGACCTCCCCTGGGCGACTCCGATAAGCGGTAACCTTACCCGCCATTCCGGTCCATCAGGCCACCAACAACGAGCCTCGAAACCCGCGCGCTGAATGAAGGGTCGAAGGGCTCGTCCAACAGCAGCCTGTACCATACGGCGCCGTAGAGCGCGATCACAGCGGCCTCCAGATCGCTCCCGAACGGAAGCTCGCCGCGGGTGATCGCGTCCTCCAGAAGCGCTGTCAGCGCCCGGCGGCGCGGATCTATGAAGCGAGTCTTGAACGCGATCCTGAAGCCCGAGTTTCCCTGGGCCGAGGCCATCAGGCTGCGAATGGCAGGTCCGGTTCGTTCGAGCGCCACAAATGTACGATCGAGAAAGCCTGCAAGGCCTTGGGCGACGGAATGCGTATCGGCCGCCATTTCCTGATCCACAGTCATTACCGCGTGTTCCAAGAAGGCGTCGAGAACAAGGTCCGATTTGGTTGGCCAGCGTCGGTAGAGTGTCTGCTTGCTCGCGCCGGCGGCCCTGGCGATCATTTCGGTGGTCACGCCATCGTAACCGTGTTGCACAACAAGATCTCGCGCTGCGGTTAGAATTAACGTTCCCACCAAATTGTCGCGCGGCCGACCGGCCGATCTGGCCGCGTTCAACTCGCCCGCCACTCGAATATCCTCATTGCGGAACCAACAGTACCTTATTAGGTTATAGGGGAACGACGAGTTCCGCAATCACGACCGGCCGCTAGGAGGGCCGGCACGCGAGGGGGTGTCCGATGGCTCTAAATCCTTCTCTATCGAAGCAGCCCCCGACGGCACGGGCGTGGCGGCTGTCCAGCCCGGGCGGCGCGCTCGAACTCGCCGAGGTCGCCATGCCGCGGGTCCGTGCGGGCACGGTTTTGCTGCGGATGGAGGCTGTGCCGCTCCTGAGCTATCTCGGCGACTATGTAGCCGGCAAGCTGCCCTATTGGTACCCCGACCGTCCCTTCACGCCTGGAACCAACGGCGTTGGCCGAATCCAGGCGATCGGCGAGGATGTCCATCATTTACGCATCGATCAGCGCGTCTTCGTCAATCCGCATCTCGTGGCGAACGAAATCGTCGATGACCCGGCGCAGGTCCTGATCGGCTTGACCGGCATCAGCGCCGATTCGGGCCCGATGCTGGAGGCCTGGGCCGACGGGACACTTCGCCAATATGTCCTGATGCCCGCATCGTGCGTCGCGCCGTTGGATGGGCTGGAGCCACTGACATCGGGGCACCTGGCCACGCTGGGAAAGTTCTCAGTCCCGTTAGGCGGTCTGATCCGAGGCCGTCTGGGCCAAGGCGAAACCCTGGTGGTCAACGGCGCTACGGGCTATTTCGGATCTGCGGCGGTACTGCTGGGCATTGCGATGGGCGCCGAGCGGGTCATCGCCATCGGACGCTCGATGGACGGCCTCGAGGCGACTCGACAGGCTGGTGGCCCTCGTGTGACGCCGGTGGTGCTCACAGGCGATGTCGACGCTGACGTCAGCGCGATCCGCGCGGCGGCGGGCCCGCGTGGCCCGCATATCGGCTTTGATCAGGTCGGTGGAGCAACTGACGCGAAGTCGACCCTCGCCGCGCTCAGGTCTCTGCGGCGCGGCGGTCGGCTTGTTTTGATGGGCAGCATGTCTGCGCCTCTGCCAGTCGATTATCGCGAATTTATGCAGAACGACTGGGAGCTGATCGGCAATTTCATGTACCGCGCCAGCGCGTTCAAGACGCTGATCTCGCTGGTGCGCTCGGGTCTGCTCGATCTCGGCGCCATCAGGGTCAACAACTTCCCGTTGGACGCGCTTCAGGCGGGGATGGAGGCCGCCGCCCGGATGCACGGGCTCGACTGCACCGTCCTCGACATCAGGAACGCCAGAGACGAACATGACCGCTAAACAGCTCGTCAGGGACTATCTCCAAACGGTGTGGGCGGAGCGCGACATCGACGCTGTCGATCGATTCATGTCGCCTGAACTCGCCGAGCACAATCCAGCGCTGCCGACGGGGCCGAGCCGCTCATGGGTTTCCTCAGGCAGCTGTTCTGCGAACTGTCGCGATGAACCACGTGGCGCTGGACATAGTCAATCAAACCACTCGGCTCGATAAAGGCCCGCGCATTGGGCGATGCGATCGGTCTGACCAAGGTTGCGCTGGCCCGTCGTCGGTTGGCGTAGTAGGTGGAGGCATGACCAACGCCCTCGCAGGCGGTTGCCGCTGCGGCCGATTACGCTACCGCGTGAAGCTGTACCGGCTTCCGAGTGTCTACGCCTGCCACTGCCGCGACTGCCAGACCTGGACTGGGAGCGCCTTCAGCATGCAGTTCATGCTGCCCGAAGTCCAGTTCGAGGTAACTGGCGAGCCGGCGCTGTTCGAGCTGAAGTCGTTCGACGGCGATCGCACCTCGCGCCAGCGCGCGTGCCCTGTCTGCTTCACCCGGGTCTACAACACTAACACCGCTCGTCCCGGCATAGCCAGCGTCCGCGCCGGCACGATGGACCGCAGCGACGAACTTAAGATCGTCGCCCATATGTGGACCAAGCGAAAGCTGGACGGGATCGTGATCCCTGAAGGAGTGCTAGCCTGGGAAGAGGGCGCGCCCTCCGCGAAGGAGTTTGCGGCGGCACTCTCGGCCTGAAACTTAAGCCGCGGCCTTCTGCTGCAGGCGGTCGCCTTACGGGGGCACCTTCACGCAACATTGAGCAACGACGTCGGGTACAGCGCGCAGTTTGCGTCACGCGCAGCGCGTCGTTGCATTAGGTAATTGCAGCATCGGCTGACGTGTTTGCTCGCCTATCGCGGGCCTCGACTGACGCTCGGTCTCCAAGAAACGCTACCAAGTCGGGGCGCAGCTTCATCCTGCAGATTTTCATTAATCTCGACGAGCTCCGTCAGATGGGGCGATCTGGCCGCACTTGACGAACCGGTCGGCACTAACCAGCTTTTGGTGCGAAGGCGGGCGAGCAGGACACGCCCCAGGCGCTGGCTGAATCTCGCGTCGACGGCTCGTCGAAGAGCAGGCGGTAGCGAAGCGGGCAAAGTTGCAGCGCGAAGTCAAGGCTGTTCTGCGGCCGGCGACGCCGGGCGATCACGTCCAAATCCTCCGGGCTGAGCGTGTAGCGGTAAATAAGGTCGGCTTCGCCGTGGGCAGGGCTAGCAAGCGGTCATATCGGGCAGCGTGATGACATGGCGGCGCGGCATGGCACGAGGTCCCAATCGAGGTGTTGAATCCTAAAACCTAAGAGCGTAGCCCGCCCACCTCGTCGGGGCGGACAAAAGGTCCACTTTTCTCCGCCCTTATCGGCACCAACGAAATCAGTGCATTGTCATGGACGAAAGGTCATAGACCAAACGCGCGTCGGCTACGCTCGGGTTTCGACGGACAACCAGATCGAAAGTGGGTGACGTCGCGCACCGCCTGGTCCCCCCTGTTGGCTCGTTTGACCGCCGGCGCCGAACTGGTCGCGAAGAGCCTGGACCGGTTCGGGCACCGCGCCGGCGAATTGGTCGTCCTTCTCGACGAGCAGCACGGGCTACGATCGGCGGGCGGCGCGCGTTATGATCACTCTGAACAACGGAGCGGTCGTCGGCTTCAAGTTGTCCGCGTTGCCTGGGCTGGAAGCCGCGACGCCCCAGGACCTTCGCCATATTGAAGTAGAAGGTGCTGGCTACGGTCTGAGAGTAGGGAGCCTGGATGCGGATATTTCTGTACCACAGCTTCTTGCTGATGAGCTTGGCTCGACAATCATGAAGCTCGCCGTTGTGAGAACGGAGGCGTCCAGAGCCAACGGGCGGCTCGGCGGTCGGCCACGGAAATCGAAGGCCGCATAGCCATAGTTTGAGCGATGCGGGCCAACGGAGTTCAGCACCAAGCTTCTGATAAATATAAGGAAAACTCGCTTCAATTTCCGATAATCTTCCTTAGGCGAGAAATGTACCCGCCCATTTAGATATGTCGTTCTCGCTAGGCGTCCCTCACATTGAACCGAGCACGGTCAGTTTTAACCGCAGCTGGCTTGCTCGCCTGCAGCGCCATTTCGCGAAGCTTTTCAGTTGCTGCGATGGAGGGCGATGACGCCAGTCCGCCCAAGATCACACTCCCAACGCCTAGTGTTGATGTGACTTCCACGGTGTCCCCCACAATTCTCCAAGTCGCGACGTAGCTCTTGCCGAACGTCTGAACGCGGACCCGTCCGGTGGCGTCGCTTCTGCTCACTTTTGTCTCGCTCTAAATTCGACGGCAACTCTAACACGGCGCGCTCTCGCAGGTTGGTCCCCGCCGCGTTCCTAAAAATAGGACATTAAGTGTGGTCATCGGTACGCTGACTCTGCCGCCGTTTGCGCGTTCACGAGGATCTCAGCAGGTAGCATTACACGTGATAATAGTCCTTCTCGCGTGTTATTTTTCGATGAATTTCTGCGACTATCCCGGCACAAAAAGGACGTCATTTGTGGAGATTGGGGGTCTTGAACCGGCGATTGACGCATGCGGCGCAGATAAAGCCATCACAAGGCGCCACCGTCAGCCGATCACCGGCGGGGGCTCGTCGATGCGGCAGAATCGGCGGATCGTCGTCGGAAGCTAGCTTCTGAGGGGCGTCCTCCTATGGCCGATGAAATCCCGATCAAGGACTGGCCGACTTTATCGGTCAGGCTACACCCGCAGTTCGTGGCTTTCCTGAAAGAGCGCACCCTAGAATCGGGTCGATCTATCGAATCCGAAGCGAGCTGCGTTGTTGGCGAGGCGATGGAAACGGCCGAAATCCCGCGAGCGCCGACGAACAGCAAGTTCCAGTGTGCGGAAGAGTTGATGGCTGAAAAGGCGGACTGCAAAGACTGCGGCGATCGCATCCGACACAACGCCAAGCTTTGGGCCCAACGACACGTCCAGCTGACGGGCCATCGTGTCGAGGTCTCGCTGCACATCGACATACGCGATGAAGACTGGCTGGAGAAACTGACGCCAGAACGTCGGGCCGAACTGGACGCAGTGCGCGACGGCGACGCAGCGCGCGGCTTAGCGCAGCAACTCATAGCCGGCACAAGGCATTAAGCTGCTAACGAGCTGCAGGAACATTTCGCAAAACGCTATGCGCCCAATTGCGCGAAAGCCATTGAAAAACCGGGAGATAATATATCCGAATCCCGATAATGCTTATTAGACGCAACAAATTCGGCACCTGATCGCGCCGTATTTTTCGCGTTATCCGAAATTGTTTGGCCCGCCCCCCGCCGCACGTGAAGAACGTTATGTGTGGTGATTGGCGGGCAGCGATGCGGCCTGGCCGCCAAGAAGCGTTATCGCAAATCAAACCCCTGCGGCCGTGTGCCAGGACAGGGTCGGATCACTGTCGCGACCGGCGTCGCATTCGTAAGGTAGGCGCTGCACTGGCAGCTAGTCAGGCGGTGGATGTCGATCGCGGGAGAAGAGCGCGATCTCAGCGTCGAGGTGCTGAAGGCACCTGGAATCTCCTTGCCCGCGATCTTCATCGGTAAGGACCTCGTTGCAGACCTCGCAGCGGAGCTCGTAGCCACCCATCCCACAAACCGCGCAGACGCCTTCGTCGACCACCACGGCGACCTCGCCACAGGCGCGGCATTTCAGCACCGGCGGCATCCCACCTTGCGTGGCGGCTTCGTTCAGGTCTCGGCCAAAATGCTGCACGAGGGTTGGCCAGATCTGCCCTTTGGCCGGAAAGGTCATTGGGCAAGCCCGGCATTTGAGACGCGCGCTCTCCTGATCCACGTCGT
>Ga0302305_1001132_pt1 | contig 15476 bp, 9 predicted proteins | sample III_Palsa_E2_3_FD_198764 | JGI IMG/M metagenome (GOLD analysis project Ga0302305, IMG submission 198764) | Peat permafrost microbial communities from Stordalen Mire near Abisko, Sweden - III_Palsa_E2_3 | ecosystem: Environmental > Terrestrial > Soil > Palsa > Peat permafrost | place: Sweden... | reverse complement strand
AATCTCATCGTCCTACCTCTTTCCGCGCTTCACGCAAGAGGTCCCTACAAGCTTCACGATCTCCTCCAAGGACTGATTGTGCACATGGTCGTGATCGGGCTGCCGATATCTTTCAGCGCTCGGCGGTTCGCAAGGGCAACTGAGCCAGTTCAGTGAACAGCATTTCACCGACGCGGTACCGCAGAACACGAGGCTTCAGGAAACTCGATTGAATTGCACAACAGGTCTGCTGCTAAATGCATTCTTCCTGTTGGTTGCCTGTAGGAGACGTATCGAAATTCCATTCCTGTGGGAATACAAAAGGTGACTTTACCGTGAAAGACAAACAAGACATACAACAAGGAACTCTCTCGCTGATGGTGCTCAAGACACTGGATGTCCGGGGACCGCAGCATGGCTGGGGAATTGCACGGCGCATCGAGCAGGTCAGCGGAGACCTTTTGGCTGTCAACCAGGGCACGCTATATCCCCTATTGCTCAAGCTCGAGCATGAAGGCTCAGTCACATCGGAGTGGGGCGCATCGGATAACAACCGCCGCGCGCGCTTCTATGACCTTACGAAGGCCGGCCGCAAACAACTTCAGGCAGAGACCCGCAATTGGGAACAAACCGCAGCGATCGTCGCACGCTTTTTCAACGTCAAGGCGGAGGATTTATTGTGAGATTCTTACGACGCTTTTTCATTCGTCTCTCAAACTCCGCCACCGCAAAGCGCGCCGACCAGCGTCTCCGTGAGGAACTGGCCGAGCATGTGGCCTTGCAGACTGAGGAGAACCTACGCTCCGGCATGTCGCCTGCGGAGGCGCGCAGGCAGGCCGCACTGAAGCTTGGCGCGGCCCAGGCCATCAGGGAGCACCACAACGCCGAGCAGGGTCTTCCGCTCGCTGAGAATCTTCTTCTCGATATCCGGTATGCGTTCCGCATGCTCTTGAGGGCTCCTGGATTTTCCCTTATTGTCATCGCCACCATTGCCCTCGGCATCGGAGCCACCACTGCCATCTACAGCGTCGTCGATGCCACACTGCTGCATCCTTTGCCCTACCCCCACCCCAACGAGCTGGTGCGCATTCAAGCCAATCTTCCCGGCGTGGGCGCGCATGACATCGGCTTCTCTATCCCTGAGTTGAGAGATCTTCAAAACTCGGGAATCTTTCAAAATGTGTCCCTCTGGTTTTTCGGCACTGACACTCTTACCGGCAGCGGCCAGCCCACGCGCATCGCTGGAAAGTCGGTCTCACCCACCTACTTCGCGGTGCTCGGCGTCCACGCGCAGTTGGGCCGCACCTTCGATCCGCGCGACGCCACCCCCGGCTTCAACAATGAAGTCGTCATCAGCGATGGTTTCTGGAAGCGCGCACTAGGTGCTGACCCGAACATTGTCGGCAAAACTCTGCGCGTGGACAACGATCCCGCTCTTGTTGTCGGCGTCATGCCCGCCAGCTTCCGCGACCAGGGCCAAACCAACGAACAGGTCGGTACCGAATTGTGGGCGGCGACCGGATTTATCGCTGACCCCTCCTCACCCCTGGTGCGCGGCACGCGTACCCCCTATCAGACCATCGCGCGCCTTCAGCCAGGTCTATCGGCTGCGGAAGCACAGGGGCGTATCGATGCCCTCGTTGCATCGCTAAAAAAGCAATATCCGGCGGATTATCCATCGCAAGGCGCGTGGGCTATCCATCTCACTCCCCTGGCCGAGAGTCTCGTCGGCAACGTTCGCCAGTCGCTCATTCTGCTGTTTGGCGCGGTCGGCCTGGTCCTGCTGATCAGCTGTGTCAACGTCGCCAATCTGCTTCTCGCTCGCGCCAGCGCGCGCGGACGCGAAATGGCCGTTCGCCAGGCTCTGGGAGCCGCAAGAATGCGGCTAGTCCGGCAGCTCTTTACTGAGAGCTTGTTACTCTTCGTGCTTGGCGGTTTCGCCGGTTTCGCCGTTCTCTTCTGCGCCCAAAAATTCCTTCTGCAATTTGTTCCCGAAAGCCTGCCGCGCCTCAATAATATCTCCATCAGTTGGGGCGTGCTGGCGTTTGCCATCGTTGTTTCCGTCGTCGCCGGAACCATCTTCGGACTTGTCCCCGCGTTTCTCACAAGCCGCCTTAATCTGACGGCGACCCTCCGGCAGGAAGGTCGCGGCTCTAGCGGTTCCCGGCGGAGCTCGCGCTTGCGCCATGTTCTGGTGATTGGTGAATTAGCCCTCTCCTTGGTGCTGATGGTAGCCGCCGGCCTTCTGCTACGCAGCTTCTGGGACTTGTTCAACGTGCAACTCGGCTTCAATCCCACTCGAGTGATGGCAATCGAGAGCTCGCTGCCGAATCCTAACGATCCCAGTACCGACATTTATCGAACTGCCACGCAAGAAGCGGTGTTCCTGCGGGAAACTCTCCGTCGAATCCGGACGCTTCCGGGAGTAGAAGAAACCGCCGTCAGCGATCGGCAGGCGATCCCACTCGGCCATGGCCAGAACGATCGCAGACTGGTTCCATTGGTTCGCGAGGGCCAGGAAGGGCAGGACCGACAGCCACCGTTGCTGGATACATCGATCGTCTCCCCGGACTATTTCCACGTGCTGGGCATGACTCTTGTGCGTGGACGCTTCTTCGTCGATCAGGACCTCGAATCGACACCTCTGGTCGCAGTCATCAATCAGGCTGCGGCCCGCACCTACTGGCCTAATCAGGACCCGGTCGGCAAGCGAGTCCGTATGTTGGGCCGTTTGGGCCGTGCCAGGCCGGACGCGACCACCATCGTCGGCGTCATTGCCGATGCGCACACAGAGTCGCTCGCGGACGCAAGCGTTCCGCAGATGTACCTGGACCTCTATCAGCGGCCGGCCAAGTTTATTGCGTTCTACTTGCGTGGACCGGTCGATCCCGCCGCCATCTCCGAGCAGGTGCGCACACAGATACAGGCTGTCGATCCGGAGCTTCCTGTCTTCCATCCGCAGACGTTGAACGACGTTCTCGCCTCGTCGCTTTCAGTGCGGCGATTCTCCATGGAAATGGTCGCGCTATTTGCCATAACTGCCCTGCTGTTAGCGGGCCTGGGAATCTATGGCACCATTTCGTTCTTGGTCAATGAGCAATCGCGCGAGATCGCCATTCGCCTCGCGTTGGGCGCGCAAAGGCGCAATATCCTCGCTATGGTTCTGCGCCAAGGGCTCACTCTGGCCGGTGCCGGCGCCGGCGTAGGCCTGGTAGGCGCGCTTATTGTTTCTCATTTGATGGCTAGCCTGCTCTACGGTGTCTCGCCCTACGATCTCTCCATCTTCGCTGGCGTGACCGCGGTGCTCACCGCCGTCGCCATCGCCGCCAGTTACGTCCCTGCGCTGCGCGCCATGCGCCTCGATCCGATCACGACACTCCAGTCCGGATAAGCTTTTGGCGCTGGAAGCGTGAAGCTCAAGCTCAGTATCCGCGTTTGAACGGAGCGAATCGGTTCACAGCGCGCACTCAAAGGAATGTGAAAGGCGCTCGGAATTGGGCCCGATTCTTACCGGATGTGCACCGGTTGAATTAATCAACCAAGGAGATATGTCATGACTCGTAGCTTCGATTTTATGGTGTCTTGTTTTCTTGTGGGACTGACGCTCAATGCGAGCGCACAGCAGTCCGCACCCGCCACACCAGCGCCGCCTCCGGTGGAGGGGACGCTCGCGGGGCATCTAGACTGGCCTGCCGCGAAGAACTTAGGGGATGTGGACACTGTGGACCACCTCGTCGCTTCGCTGTACGACGTGATTTCCGGCCCAGCCGGTAACCGTGATTGGCAGCGCTTCCGCTCATTGTTCGTGCCCGATGGCAGGATTGGCTCAATTCATCCTGATTTTCCCGCGTCGAAAGACAAACCCGCACGCAAGGGCGATGTAGTCTTCCTGACCCCCGACATGTTCGCCCAACAAAACGACCCCTACTTCAAGACGAACGGCTTTTTCGAGCGGAGCATAGCGAACCGAGTCGAGGAGTTTGGCGATCTTGTCGAGGTGTGGAGCACGGACGAAGGCCGGGACGCGAAGGACGACGCTAAGCCATCCTCGCGAGGCATCAATTCGTTCCAGATTGTGCATGCTCGCGGACGTTTCTGGATCGCCAGTCTTCTTTTTGATAATGAGCGGCCAGGGCTTACGCTGCCCGCGAAGTATCTGACAACGGCGGCGTATGACCAGAACGTTGACCAGAGTCCCGCAATAGCGACCATTATGTGCAGCGAAACCAGTCTTCCAGACACTCCCTCATGGCGGCTCTCCGCCGCACTCCCGGGCAGCTATGACGGGGAGGAGGGCTTCAAGAGTAAAGGAGGGGAGTATCGCGATGCAGGAAAGAGCGAATGCTTCTCCGATCCCACCTGTGGGGTTGAACCAAAACTCCAGTGAAGTCCCGTATGCACTGGATCGCAAATTGGGACTTGTACCCTCGGCCATTAGACATTCAGGTCAATCGCGGTAGATCTAGCAAATCGAGACTTAACTTCACAAAGTTGTAGCCATCCCAGCCTCCTTCGGGATGCTGATGAATCAACCATAGCGAGTTCTCAAGGATCACTCCCCATAATGGATATTTCACGACCTGACATACGAAAGCGAAAGCTGCGCTATCGACTCACCCTAGCGGCCATTGGGCTGACCCTGATTGTCATAGGTGCCTGGTTCATTCTTCGACTAAAACCAGCGGTTCCAACCGTGGATAGTGCTGTCTGGACCGACACCGTCAAACGCGGCCCGTTTCTTCGTCAAGTACGCGGACCGGGATCACTGGTAGCACGTGAAGATCGTATTCGCCTCATCCCAGCGGAGACCGAGGCAACCGTCGTGAGGATTCGGGTACTGCCGGGTGCCCGCGTCGAACCGGAAACTGTGCTCATGGATCTTGTTGATCCCGAGTTGCAGCAGCAGTTGCTGGACGCCCAACTACAATTCGAAGCCGCCAAGGCGGATTACAAGAACACTCAGGCGAGGCTGCAGAGCGACTTGATGACGCAGCGCGCCGGTGCCGCGACGGTGGGTGCGGATCAAAAGCAGGCGCTGTTGCAGGCGCAGACAGATAAGAATCTCTATGACCTCGGCGTCATTAGCGGACTTACGTACAGCGCGTCGAGGGGTAAGGCCGAAGAGTTGAACGTTCGCAATGACTTGGAGACACAGCGGCTAGATCTCAACCAGAAGGCCATTGCCACCGAACTTGCGGTACAGCAGACCAAGGTCCAGCAAGCCGCGGCCGTTCTTGCGCTGCGACAGAAGCAGCAAGACGCTTTGAGTGTGCGCGCCGGCATCTCCGGTGTACTCTCCGACCTTCCTCATCAGGTGGGTGAGCACGTCGCCATTGGTGCGACCCTCGCCAAAGTAGTTCAACCAGATCAGCTCAAGGCAGCGCTCAAGATCCCGGAGACCCAAGCTCGGGACATTCAGATCGGCCAACCTGCAGAAATCGACACCCATAACGGTCTTATCTCCGGCAAGGTGACGCGCATCGACCCCGCCGTCCAAAACGGCACGGTTACGGTAGACGTCGAGCTTCTTGGTGATCTACCGCAGGGTGCACGCCCTGATCTCTCCGTTGACGGCACGATTGATCTCGACCGTTTGGCGGACGTGCTCTACGTCGGACATCCTGCAATCGGCAACGAAAACTCTACGATTAGTCTCTTTCGTCTAGCGCCAGATGGTAAGTACGCGACCCGCGTGCCCGTCAAAATCGGCCGTGCGTCAGTCAACAGTATCCAAATCATCGGGGGTCTCCAAGTCGGGGACAAGGTCATTCTCTCTGATATGTCGCGCTGGGACTCCGCTGATCGCGTCAAGCTTCAGAGCCAGTAATTCGAAAGGAAAATTAGGATCTCATGAATGATCTCTCGCAGTCCAACATCATCCACATCGAGCAGCTTACCAAGGTCTTTTACACTGACGAGCTCGAAACGCACGCCCTCGCTGGTGTTCACCTGTCCATTGCACCCGGTGAGTACGTCGCGATGTCAGGACCTTCTGGCTGTGGCAAATCGACACTGCTCTCGATCCTCGGCTTGCTGGATACGCCGACCACCGGTCAGTACACACTCAACGGAAAAGCCGTGGCTAACCTCGACTTCGCTGACCGCTCCCGTATCCGCAACCAGGAGATTGGTTTCATCTTCCAGAGCTTCAACCTGATCGGCGACCTCACGGTCTTCGAGAACGTCGAGCTGCCCCTCACGTATCGTGCCGGCATGGCAGGCGCCGAACGCAAGGAGCGCGCACTGCATGCGCTGGAGCGCGTGAATATGGCACATCGCACGAGCCACTATCCAGCGCAGCTCTCGGGTGGTCAACAACAACGTGTCGCCGTTGCCCGCGCGCTTGCAGGCTCACCTTCGATCCTCTTAGCTGACGAGCCAACTGGAAATCTCGACTCCAAGAACGGCGAGGCCGTCATGCGCCTCATGCAGGACCTCCATTCCGAGGGCGCAACGATCTGCATGGTGACTCACGACCCGCGCTTCGCCGCACACGCTGAACGCCAGATCCACCTGTTCGACGGCAAGGTCGTTAGCGAAGACGAGTTGCTTCGACTGCTCGCCGCACCTGAAGAGAGCACCTCCACCGGAACTGCTGTCTAGACTATGCCCCTAAGCTCGCGCCTTACTTTCGCCTTCGCCGTCACACTCACCAGCGCTGCTCTGCTTCCTCTAGCGAGCACGGAAGGGTACGCCCAGACCACGCTCGCTGCGCAGACTCCCGCCGCTCCGCAACCCACGCTACGTCTCGACATCCCTCATTCCTGGAATCCCTTGTCCGCATATCGCAGCACCCCGGTCGCCGAGCCCAATCTCGCCAACTCAGCGCACATCGACAACCTCATCTCTGAGGGGGTACTTCGCCTGTCCCTCAAAGATGCTATCGAGCTCGCGCTCGAAAACAATCTCGACCTCGCCATCGCTCGCTACAACATTCCCATCGCCAAGGCCGATATTCTCCGCACTCAGGCAGGCGGCGTCTTCCGCGGCGTCAACACCGGTGTCGTTCGGAACACCCCCGGCGGCGGCGGCGCGGACCTCGGTTCCAGCACCGGGGGCGGTGCGGGTGGCACCAGCGGTGGCGCGGGCGGTGCGGGTGGAGGTGCCGGCGGTCTCGTCGAGTCTACCCTCGGCAGCGGCTCGTCCGTCTCCTCCTATGACCCAACCATCAGCATCACCGGTTGGGACGAACACTACACCCAGCCCCTCGCCAACACCGTCGGTTACGGCGTCCCCACCTTGCGCAGCAACGGCATCTACGGAGAGTTCAATTACACGCAGGCCTTTGCCACCGGCACGACGCTGACTTTCCTGCTCAACAACGACCGGATAGCCACTAACAGTTTGGACAACATCCTTACCCCGGAGCTCGACAGCTACTATCGCGTCGAGTTCCAACAACAACTCCTCTCCGGCTTTGGTTTGGGTCCTAACCTCCGTTACCTCCGCATCGCCCGCAACAACCAGAAGATCTCCGACCAGGCCTTCCAACTCCAAGTAGTCAGCACCGTTACTCAAATCGAAAACATCTACTGGGACCTCGTCAGTGCTTACGAAGACGAGAAGGTCAAGCAGGCGTCGCTCGACTTCGCGAACCAAACCCTCGAGAGCGATCGTAAACAGGTAGCCATCCAAGCCATTCCGGCCTTGGATGCGCTCAAAGCTGAAGGTGAAGTAGCGAACCGCGAGCAGGACCTGACCATCGCCAAGTCCAACCTCCAGTTCCAGGAGCTCCTCATCAAGAACGCCTTGACCAAGAACCTTGATGACCCCATCCTTGAGGCCATGCCCGTCCAGCCCACCGATCTCAGCACCGTGGCCGCTGATTCTGTCTTCGCCACCGCCGCGCCTACTGAAGACATCATTCAAGAAGCTCTCAGGAGCCGCATTGAGCTCTCCGAGTCCTCGATTGATCTCAAGAACCGCGATATCTCCCTCGCCGCCATTCGCAACTCGCTTCTGCCTTCGCTTGCCCTCACCGCCTGGTACGGCGGAACCGGTCTAGGCGGTCTAGACAACGCCGCCTCAGGAATTCCATCCGTCTCTCCCACTAGTAACTCCGGCGAGCTCGCAAATGCTTTCAAGAACGATGCTCCAGACTACTATGTTGGCCTCTCACTCAACGTCCCGTTGCGTAATCGCGTCTCCAAGTCCGATGAGTACCGCGCCGGACTGGAACTTCGCCAAGCCCAGCTCCGTGCTGAACAATTGCAGAAGCAGATTCGCATTGAAGTTCGCAATGCCCAATATGCCCTAGAGCAAGGCGCGGCCCGTGTAACCTCCGCACTCAAGGCTCGGGACCTCGCTCAAAAGACCTTTGAGATTACGGCCAAGGAGCAGTCTCTCGGCGCGGGGTCCGCCTTGCAGACCCTGTCCTCACGCCACGACCTGGCTACCGCAGAGTCCGCTCTCGTGGGTGCCCGCACCGCCTACCAGAAGGCCCGTGTGGAACTGGACCGCGCCACAGGCAGAACGCTCTTGGTCAACACAATCTCGATAGATTCTGCTCGTAGGGGTGTCGATGCAGCGGCACCGGTTAAGCGGTAATCATCATGATGAGGGGATCAGAGAACGAAGCTTCACGATACGCCCGGCGCGCCACTCTGAGTGCCGAAGTCTTGTTCCGGGGCAAATGGAAACTCCAAATCCTCTGTGCCATGCGGTCTGGTCCTGTTCGACTCGGTCAACTCGCAAGGATCGTTCCTGGGGCCTCCAAAAAGATGTTGACCCAAAACTTGCGCCAATTGGAAGCTGATGGGATCGTTGTTCGAAAGGACATGAGCGATCTCGTGCTTCATATCGAATACGAGTTGGCTGAAAGCACGAGAGAAGGGGTTTGCGCCCTTCTGGATCACCTAGCAAAGTGGGGAGGTCTTCAATTTGGAAAATTGGGAAATGACAAAGATTAGGTGTAGTAACTGGTCTAGCTCGCCCGAAACGGTCTGGCGGCTCACTGAGGGAGGATAAGTCTTGTGAAATTAACCCCTGTATCTGTCGTTGTGACCCTCCTGTTGTCTCCTGCGCATACCTTCGGCGCAGACCACAAAGCCACCCTGCTGCTTCGTCAAGCGGTTGAGGCACAAGGGGGCGAACACGCACTGCGCGCATTGAAGAGCGCGCAGTGGGAAGCCTTTGGCTACCGGAATGAATTGGAAGAGTCTGAGCGCCCCGAAGGACCGTATGTCACTGAGTTCGACACGCTGACTGAAGTACGTGACTTCGCGGGCAATCGGTATCGAAGCGTCACAGACGGCGTGGTTTATCCAGTATTTAAAGCTTCTTCCGGCAGCGTTGCCGACGGCAATATCGTCATGCGCCTCTCAGGTACGGCTAGGAGCGCGGGCACACCCCAGCAATTGGAACTGATACGCGAGCGCGAGGCACTAAGTCCAGAGAGGCTACTTGTCACAGCTCTGGACGCACCCGATGCCCGCATAGAGCCGGATATTGTCATTCAATCCGTGCCCCAAAACGTGGTGGTCTTTAGCCTGGATCAGGCTCCCGTGCGCATCTACCTCAACGCCTACACTCATCTGCCTACCGCTGTTGATTACTCCGGCCCTCTGGCGCGCAGCGGTTACTGGAGGTTTCTTGGCGACGTGACGATGCGCACGTACTACAGTCTTTGGTGGCTTGCGAAGGGAGGGATTCACCTTCCCATGCAGTGGAACGTTGAGAGCAATGGATTACCGGACCAGATGTACGTCATTCGCAGACTACAGATCGACGAACCACTGATCGAGGCGGATCTGATGATACCTCAAGAGGTTCGTGATCAATATCAGCCCGATACGCCGGCATTGAACCTTGACAACATCCCGCTGGGCAATCCCGACAAGCCCGCGCAGGATTTGGCGCCCGGCATCGTGTTCCTTCCTGGATCGTGGAATGCGACCTTCATACACCAGAAGGATGGGATCGTGATTCTCGAAGCACCCATTTCCTCCGGCTACACTGCGAAGATCCTTGCAGAAGCACGTCATCGATTCCCCGGACAATCGATCAAGGCGGTCATCACGACGTCGGATTCATGGCCTCATCTCGCAGGCATACGGGAGTGCGTCGCCCAGGACATCCCGATTTACGCTCTTGATCTCAACCGGCCGATTCTGGACCGCGTCATCGCAGCGCCGTATACGAGCAGACCGGATGCGCTGGAACGCAGTCCGCGCAAACCTGTGTTCCATTTAGTTCACGACAAAACGGTTCTCGGCGTTGGCGTCAATCGGATCGAAATCTATCCGATACGCGGAGAGACCAGTGAACGGCAGATGATGGTGTATTTCCCGGGACACCACCTGCTTTATGGAAGCGACCCCTTCCAATTGAACCAAGATGGATCGTTTTTCTATCCGCAGACCGTAACGGAACTCATGAATGCTGTTACGAGGGAGCATCTGAACGTAGAACGGTTTTTTATGATGCACATCGGTCCTACACCGTGGGCCAATTTAGCCAAAGCGATAGCAGCTAGCCGAGTGCAGGACTCTCCCAATGGAATCTTATGAAGGTCCACATCGACCGGCCCTCGTTTCGGAGATAGGTCGGATGATTAGAAAGATGAGGTGATAATGCCGCTCTTGTCGCATAACTTTCTCAACAGTCGCATCCCGCGCTCAACCGGAACCGCGTTTGCTCCTGTACTCATATTCCTGTTCGCTCTTGGCACTGTCAAGGCGTTTGGCTTAACTACTCCCGATCCGTATAGGCATAGTCGTTCTTCTTTCGTTTCAGTCTTCCTTCCAAGCGCCGAAGATCGACTATCCGCGCAGAACAACCTCTTTGCGCAGCAATACCAGAATGATCTGAACATCTCACCGGAAAACAAGACTGCCGTTGGGGACTACAGCGACAATGCCAGGCTCGACGACTATTCACTTGCGGCCAGTGCACGGCAAAATGCAGTGGACAAAGCGTACCTGCAGAAGATCAAAGCCATCTCGGATGCGGGCTTCCCGGAGCAGGATCGCATCTCCCATAACCTGTTTATTCAGGTCCTGGAAGAACGGATCATCGATTACGAGCTGAAACAGTACGAGATGCCAATCTCTCAAATGGGCGGAGTGCAGAACAGCCTTGCCGATCTTCCAAATGCCGTGCCACTCGATTCTGTCCAGCACTATGAGGACTACATCGCTCGCTTGCGTCAGATCCCGCGTGTCTTTCAGCAGACCATTGCGGTGCTACGGCAGGGAGAAAAAGATGGTCTGATGCCGCCACGCATTCTCCTGGATCAAGTGCCTGCGCAGTGCCAAGGGGTGATCGCCGAGAACCCATTCGTGGAACCGACGAAAAAGTTTCCGCCTTCAATCGGCGCTGCCGACCAAAAGCGCCTCATCACCGAGATCAATGCGATCGTCAGCGCAGAGGTTTTGCCCGCCTTTCAAAACTTTGCTGACTTCATCAGCAAGGACTATGCCCCTCATGGCCGAAGCACAATAGGCCTCAGTGGCTTGCCTGACGGAGTTCGCCGATATCAGCAAGCAATCAAGGAGCAGACGTCGACGGACATGACGGCAGCTGAAATTCATTCGCTTGGCCTTCGGGAAGTAGCCCGGCTTACCGGCCTTCTCACCGATCTGGCTCACAAGCAGGGATACACCGATCTCGCCAGTTTCCGGGCCGCACTGAACAATGATCCGAAGTACATTCCGAAATCAGCGGACCAGATCGTTGACGATTTCCGAAAGTACGTAACGCAGATGCAGCCGAAGTTGTCCGAGCTGTTCAACATATATCCCACGACTGCACTGACCGTAGAAGCTGTTCCCGCTTCGGAGCCGGGCAATGCGACGCACTATATCGGTGGCACACCGGATGGCTCACGACCGGCGCGGGTTGTGGTTGCCACCTCAAACTACGCACAGCGACGTCTGCTTAGCGACGAAACTATTGCGTACCACGAAGGTATTCCTGGTCATCATTTGCAAATCTCGATGCAGCAGCAACTGAAAGATCTGCCAGAGTTTCGCAAGCATCTCTTCAGCGCAGCCTACGCCGAAGGCTGGGCGGTCTATGCTGAGGCATTGGGCAAAGAGATCGGCTTCTTTCAGGACTCCGGCTCCGATTATGGACGGCTCAATACTGAGCTCATGCGCGCGGTTCGGCTGGTGGTCGACACGGGCATCCACGCAAATGGTTGGACTCGCGACCAGGCAGTGGCATATTTTCGTGAAAGCGGTTGCGCGGACGAGCCAGTGATTCAGGCAGAAGTGGACCGCTACATTGCTTGGCCGGCGCAGGGTCTCAGTTACAAGATCGGACAACTCGAGATTCTCAAGCTCCGCCAACGGTCGCAGCAGGAGCTTGGTTCTCATTTCGACATCCGTCAATTTCACGATGAAGTTCTGAGTGCTGGAAACTTGCCGCTGAATATCTTGGAGACGCGGGTTGATGCGTGGCTAGCAACTAAGAAGAAAGAGTAGATAAGCTCGCCTTCAAAAACGAATAGAAGATCCTTTAGTTTGAGAAACTCCTCTTCACCTGTGGGTTATTGATATGAAATTCAGCCGACTTATCCACCTCAGTCTAACTCTCGCTGCAACGAATTTAGCCCCACCCGCATTCGCGCAGTCTACCCCGGTGCCGAGCATCATTGAAGCCTGGCGTCACGCGGTCGGTACGGCGACCCGCCACGGCACGCTTCATCAGCGCTTCACCGCCAAAGAGGAAAACGTCTCCGCCACCGTCGATCAGTGGATTACTCCCTCGGGCATCCTGCGCCGCGACACCGAGCGCGACTTCGACAGTAATGAGCTTCTCGTCACACCCGCCATCGCGCAAACCCGTGATTGGAATGGCTTCGTTCGGTCCCTTGATGGCGTCGAACTGGCACGCCGCCGTTCGGAGGCCTTTATCGCCGCCGTTATTGCTTTCGGCCCGGCGGCAGCCATGCATCGAGCGACGCTCACCTCGACCTCGGAACCCCACAGCGTTGCGTTACTCTTCACGCCTTCCCATGGCATCAGCATCAAGTGGATCATCGATCAAGACACCTCGCTTCCAGTCCAAACCATCATCCGCGGAACTGAGGCCGATCAGGTCACCACATACGGCGAATGGCAGCATTCCGGCGGCGTCTTCACTCCGCAGCACATTGTCATCAAAGAAAGAGACAAGCCCGATTCGGACTACCACATCGCAGCACTAGTTCAGTTCGAACCCGCTGGTGCGTCCACCTTTGCCCCGATCAAACAGGAAGGCTCCGACGTCATCATGGCCAAGTCTAGCGTCAAGCTCCCGTTTTCTATGGAGGCAAATCACATCATCCTTCAAGCGCGAGTCAACGGTACCGCGCCAATCGGCTTTCTTGTCGACACCGGTGACGACCACGAATCCATCAACACTCCGCGTGCTGCCGCCTTCAAACTCTCCAGTTACGGCGCAACCGCAAGTTACGGTGGCGGGAACCTTGCGCAGTTTAGCTTCGCATCTGGCGCAAGCTTCACCTTTCCCGGTATGGAACTGCACAATCAGCACGTCGATCTGCTCGATCAAACCGGCCTCGAGAAAGCTCTCGGCATCCCTCTCGGCGGCATCCTCGGTTACGACTTTCTCAGCCGCTTCATTGTCGAAATTGACTATGAGGCCAAAATCATGACTCTCCACAAACCTTCAGCCTGGCAGTACACGGGTCACGGCTTTGTCGTTCCGATCACCTTCGATAGCGGCATCCCTTATTTCGAAACGCAAATTTCAGTACCTACCCAACCCGCCATCCCCGCGCATATGTGCATGGACTTCGGGGCCGCCGACACGATGACGTTTAACTCACCCTTTGTGCAGAAGCACAGTCTCGTTCGGCTCGCAGGCACCGATACTCGCGCCACGAAGCCCGCCGGCCTTGAGAACCAGTTCTTCGCCCAAACCAACATGCGCGGTCACATCGACGAGTTTCGGGTCGGCGGCTTGGTTGCCCGCAGTATTCCTGTCAGCCTCTCCGCCAACACTGCGGGCGCATACAGCGACGACATCTTCGACGGGACGGTTGGCGAAGGCATCTACACTCGCTACCATGTCTTCCTCGATTATCCGCACCACCGCGTCATCTTCGAACCCACCGCCAAGACCTCTGCCCCATTCCCTGAGCGCAAGACCTTTGGCCTCAATCTGATCGCCAACGGCGATGACCTACACATCTTTCTCGTCACCGGCATCCGCGCCGGCTCACCCGCAGAGAAAGAGGGATTCCTCAAGGGTGACATTATCACCGGCCTTGACGGCAAACCAGCCACGAGCTTCACCCTAGGCCAGCTCCGCGACACGCTGTTACACACTGATGAAACCCATGATTTCAAAATTCTTCGTGCTGGCAAGCAAACATCCATCCTCGCCACAATAGCCGTTGTCTCCATCGATCAGAAACCTTCCTAGGTGATGAGCGCGTTGGCGATTTTGTCGTCAAATGAACACGCTGTGGTAGCCGAATATGCAGCTAAGGATGGAACCCGGCGAACAGCTGCTGCGTAGAAACTGGAACAAGGAGTGTACAGTACTATGTCTTATTGCAGTGGTCTAGCTGGTTCAGTGTTACTCGCTTTCCTTGCGGTTCCCCTTCATTCGCAGAGCTTAGCCGTCTGGAAAGACCCATCACCCCACACTACGCGATTCGTAACCGTATACAAGGACGTTCGGCTGGAAGTGCTCGATTGGGGCGGTTCTGGCAGGCCGCTCGTTCTATTGGCCGGAGGCGGCAATACGGCTCACGTTTTTGACGATTTCGCGCCGAAGCTCACTGCTCACTATCATGTCTATGGCGTTACCCGTCGCGGGTTCGGTGCCTCCGGTTATTCCGCGACGGATCACGCGGCTGATCGCCTCGGCGATGACGTAGCAGCGGTGGTTGATGCGCTCAATCTGAAGAGACCTATCCTCGTGGGACACTCGATCGCTGGGGCGGAGTTGAGCTCAGTCGCAAATAACCATCCGAACCGAGTTGCGGGACTGGTCTATCTCGATGCCGCATATTCTTATGCTTTTGATAACGGCACGGGGGTGAACGCCATGGAAATGCAGAAACTCCAGGGACCCCAACCTCCGCCACTCAGCAAAAAGGATTTGGCCAGCTTCAGCGCCTTACAGGCATACTATGAGCGCGTGAACGGATTCCGATTCCCTGAAGCGGAACTGCGCGCACAGCGGGAAAGCGCTCCTGACGGAGGGGTAGGAAAGCAACGTGATCTTCCCGGGACCGCCCTGTTCATGCCGCTGATGACGGGCGCGAAGAAATACACTGCTATTCCGGCGCCTGCTCTCATCATCTTCGCCAACCCGCACAGCCAAGGAGTCTGGGTTGACGAGAATACAGATCCCTCGGTGCAAGCCGCAGCAAAGGCTTATTCCACCGCACTAGATGCTTTAACTGAGAGACAGAAGAAGTCGGTGGAAAATGGAGTTCCAACGGCGCATGTGATTACGCTGCCAGGTGCGAATCACTATGTATTTCTGTCAAACGAGGCCGAGGTACTGAAGGACATAAATGTGTTTGTCGCTAGTCT
>Ga0302305_1001125_pt1 | contig 15533 bp, 14 predicted proteins | sample III_Palsa_E2_3_FD_198764 | JGI IMG/M metagenome (GOLD analysis project Ga0302305, IMG submission 198764) | Peat permafrost microbial communities from Stordalen Mire near Abisko, Sweden - III_Palsa_E2_3 | ecosystem: Environmental > Terrestrial > Soil > Palsa > Peat permafrost | place: Sweden... | reverse complement strand
CCTTGACCGCAACCACGGCGCGACCCTTGTACTCGCCGCACTTCTTGCAGACGCGGTGGGGAAGCTTTTTCTCGCCGCAGTTCGGGCAGTTGGAGACGCCCACAGGCGTCAGGAAGTCGTGGCTACGGCGTTTCGCGGTGCGCTGCTTAGAGTGCCGGCGCTTTGGATTAGGCATGGTAAACCCTCTTCTTCATAGGCCAGCCAGCTCAAAGCTGTGCGGCCGAAATCTTTGGTATTCAATAACTTGCGGGTGCTCAACCTCGAACATCCTAGCCTTTGAGCGCAACAGCAATCCCGGCTAACGCAGCCAACCGTGGATCCACCGGCTTCTCGACACACTCACAATTTGCGAGGTTGCGATTGATGCCGCAATGCGGGCAAAGACCCTTGCAGTCCTCCTGGCAGAGCGTCCGTCCGGGCAGGGTCAAAAGCACCTGCTCACGCACGGCGTCCTCCAGCAGCAGGCCGCTCTCTTCATAATACCCGATTTCCGTCTCGTCCTCCGTAATTGCGTGCTCCCCAGCCACATTATCGACACCCCCGGGCCGGAAGATCAGGTCAAACGTCCCCTCCAGCGGCCGCTCCACCGGCTCCAGGCAGCGCGCACAAAGCTGTTCGAACCGCCCCACAAAGCTCGCCCGCAGCCGAATATCTTCCACAAACTCCTTCGGCCCCCGATGCTCCACGATCAGCTCGGCCTGCCCCTTCACCGTCAGCGGCCCCACCTGCCGGATATCCGGCGCGTACTCGATCGCGCCCGGCGCAATCGTTTCATCCAGCTTTAGCGGCTCGTCAACAAGTTGTGCAGGAGAAATAACCATGCCTTAACGGTAGGACCACCCGCCCTCCGCGTCAATCGACGACCGCACAGCAGGGAATCAGCGGCTATTCCCGGACTACCCTGCTCACCCAAACAGCCGAATCCCCGCCACGCCCGCCGCCCCTGCCTCAATACAAAGCTCGGCTCTAGGCCAGGTCACGCCGCCCAGCGCCAGCACCGGCACCCCATCGGCCGTGCCGCAAGCATCCTGCAGCCTCTGCAGCCCCACTCCCTCGCCCACCATCTCCGCTTCCACCCGCTTCTCAAACACCGGCCCAAACAGGATGAAATCCACTCCATTCCCCACCGCCCGACCAACCTCGTCCAGCGTATGGCACGACACGCTGATTACCGGCCGCCCCGCACCCGCCGCTCGAAACACCTCCCCCACCTGCGCCGCCGTCAATTCACCCGTCTGCGACGTCAAATGCACCCCATCCACCCCAGATGCCACTGCCACATCCGACCGCCCATTCACCAGCAGCTTGGTTGTGCCCGACTCGCGCAGCACCTCGAGCATCGCCACCGCCAGCTTCACCAGTTCACCCGCCGAAAGCTGCTTTTCGCGCAGCTGCACATAGTCCACGCCCTCATGCGACCACCGCCGCACATGCTCCATCGCCGCCCAGCCTTCACCGCTAGTGATCGCGCACTTCAGCATGCAGAAAGTGTAGACCCGCCTGCGGAACCCGTAACGCCAGCGCATCCTGACGAAGCCCGTTCGCCGTCCGCGCAGGACCTACTGCTGACACGTCGGGCAATACACCGTCGTCCGCCCCCCAACGACGAGCTTCTTCAGCGCCGTCCCGCAATCCCGGCAATCTTCCCCCGCCCGCCCATACACCTTGTGCTCCAGCTGAAAGAACCCCCGCACCCCATCCGCATCCACATAATCCGACACCGATGACCCGCCCAACTCAATCGCATGCGCCAGCACCTGTTGCAGCGACGCATGCAGCCTCGCCAGCTCCGCCTTCGTCAGCCGCCCCGCCTGCTTTCGTGGCCGAATCCCCGCCCGAAACAAGCTCTCGTCCGCATAGATATTCCCCACCCCATGCAGAATCGACTGGTTCAGCAGCGCCGCCTTAATCGCCAGCTTCCGCCCTTTGAACAGCTTCGAAAAATCCTCCACCGAAATCGTAGTAGGCTCCGCCCCCGGCCCCGCATACCCGCCCGCCTCGGTCACTACGGACAGCCGTCCAAACCGCCGTGGATCGACAAACCGCACCTCCCGCCCATCCCCCAGCGCCAGCACCGCATGCGTATGCAGTGGCAGCGGCACCTCCGCCTGCGACACTAGCAGCCTCCCCGTCATCCCCAAGTGCACCAGGAACTGCGACGACCCCTCTTCGTTCTTGCCCTTGTTTTTCTGGCTGTCATTCCCGAAGGGAATCTGCTTCTCCGCGGTGCCATCTACGTTCTTGCCTTTGCCTTTCTTTCTGTCATTCCCTTTGGGAATCTGCTTCTCCTGCGAGCCGCCACCCCACCGCGCCAGATCCATCACAATCGTCTTACCCACCCGCCGAACCCGCTCAATCTTAGCCCCGGTAAGCGTCTCCGCAATCTCCGCCTCGCTGGACTTGAACGTCTGCGGCTTCCCACTCGTCCACACCCCCGCAATCCGCTGTCCGCGCACCCGCGCATCCACCCCATTCGCAATCGTCTCGACCTCTGGCAACTCCGGCATAGTCCTTTAGATTACCCACGCCCCGAATCCGTCGCTCCAGACGCTTAGAATGTCCGCATGTCCACGAACGCCATCGCCGACAACTTCCTCGCCTACGCCGCCGCCCGCCTGCACCAATCCCAGAAATCCATCGCCGCCTGCCTCGACAAGCTAACCGACGACCAGATCTGGCATCGCAACGGCGACCACGAGAACTCCATCGCCAACCTCCTCCTGCATCTCGAAGGCAACATGCGCCAGTGGATCCTCCACGGCATCGCCGACCAGCCCGACATTCGCGAGCGCGACGAAGAGTTCACCCTCACCCCCAGCACCAATCCCACCGACGCCCGCGCCCGCTTCAACCGCACCCTCGACGAATCCGCCAGCGTCATCGCCGCCCTCTCACCCGACCGCCTCCTCATCGTCATCGACCCCCAACCCAACGGCACCTGGCGCCACGCCACCATCCTCGAAGCCATCTTCAAGGTAGTCGGCCACGTAGAAATGCACACCGGCCAAATCATCCTCCTCACCAAGCAGCTAGCCGCCACCGACCTCGATCTCACCACCCCACGCAAGCGATAAAGGGTAGTGGGTCAGTTTGATTGTTGCCCATCGGATCCGTTCTGAGACGATGAGACGATTGGACAGCAAGGAGCAACTACGAAATCGTTACTTATCATCACGGGTACGATGGGGGCAGGCAAAACGACCGTTCTGGGCGAAGCGTCAGACCTTCTTTCCCTGCGTCACATTGCACATGCGGCGATCGACGTGGATGCGCTCGGTCTTGCCCATCTTCCGTCCACAGCGAACAACGATGCCGTGATGTACAGCAATCTTCGGTCTGTCTGCAAGAACTATGCTGCTCTCGGCGTGCAGCGATTCATGCTGGCACGCGCGGTGGAAGACCGCGCGCAATTGGATCTCTATCGCGACATGATTCGAACCACAAATACAGTCGTGTGTCGTCTCACCGCCAGCATCGAAGCGATGCAGCAACGCGTAAAGGCGCGGGATTCAGGTGTGTCGCAGCAGGAATATGTTGCTCGCGTTGCAACATTGAACGTCATCCTTGACCGTGCGCAGTTAGAGGGCTTCACCGTAACCAACGAAAATCGATCCTTGACTGACGTTGCGCTGGAAATGCTCATCAAAGCCGGATGGATTTCAAGCTGACCCACTACCAGATAAAGGGGTGTACCCACTCCACAGCCTCCCCGGTATAAAATGAATCATGGGCGCGAGCGGTTCCCTCGGGAACGACGCTGCGCGCACTTCCCCCCGAGCATCATCTCCGGAGCCATCTTCCTCGTGAGCCAAACCGAAAAGTCCGTCTCGCCGCGCGCGAACCACCGCCCGTCCGCTGTCATCCTTGGAGCCCAGTGGGGCGATGAGGGCAAGGGCAAGATCGTCGACGTCCTCAGCGAAAAGTTCGACATCGTCGCCCGCTACGCCGGCGGCCACAACGCCGGCCACACCGTGATCATCCACGGCAAGAAGTTTGTCCTGCAGCTCATCCCCTGCGGCGTCCTCCGCCCCGGCTGCAAAGGCGTTATCGGCAACGGCGTGGTGCTCGACCCCATGGCCTTCCTCGGCGAAGTCCAGAAGCTGCGCGACGCGGGCGTCGAAGTCGACGGCAACCTCTTCATCTCCAACCGCGCCCAGGTCATCCTGCCCTACCACCGCATGATTGAGCTCGCCGCCGAAACCGCTCCCGGCCGCCAGACCATCGGCACCACCCGCCGCGGCATCGGCCCTGCCTACGAGGACAAGATCCACCGCAATGGCCTCCGCGTCGTCGACCTGCTCAACACCTCTCTCCTGCGCACCCACATTAACAACGCCTGCCACGAGAAGAACACTATCGCCCACGCCCTCTTCGGCACCGAGCCGCTCGATCCCAAGCAGATGTACGAAGACTACGTCCGCGCCGCCGAGCAGATCGCTCCCTTCGTCACCGACACCGCCTACATGCTCAACAACGCCCTCAACGCCGGCCAGAACGTCATGTTCGAAGGCGCGCAAGGCGCCCTGCTCGACATCGACCACGGCACCTATCCCTTCGTCACCAGCTCCTCCTCAACAGCTGGCGGCGCAGTCACTGGAACCGGCGTCGGTCCCACTAAGATCGGCACCGTCATCGGAGTCACCAAGGCCTACGTCACCCGGGTCGGTGAAGGCCCGTTCCCAACGCAGATCGACGGCTACTCCGCCGAGCTGCTCCGCGCCCGTGGCCAGGAATACGGCGCCGTCACCGGCCGTCCCCGCCGCTGCGGCTGGCTCGACATCCCTCTGCTCCGCTACTCCAACATGATCAATTCGACAGAATGGTTGGTGGTGACCAAGATGGACGTCCTCGATGAGTGCGACGAGATTCCCGTCTGCACCGCCTACGAAATCGACGGCCACGTCACCGACATCATCCCAGCCGACGTGCGCGGCTTCAAAAGCATTCACCCGATCTACACAACCCTCAAAGGCTGGAAGTGTTCCACTGAAGGCATTACCGAGTACGACAAGTTGCCCAAGCTCGCGCAGGAGTATCTTGAGTTCATCCAGCGCGAGAGTGGCGCTAAGATCGGTATGATCTCCACCGGCCCCGACCGTGTCCAGACCATGACCCAGCCCGGCTTCGACGAGATGTTCAGCTAGCCCTTCACTACCCGTTAGTCACTACCCACTGGACTCACAATGATCAGCTTCACCGTACGCATGACCTTCCGTTCCGACGACCGCGAAGATATCCATCAGATCCTTCGCGAGCTCACCCGCCTCTCCCGCCAGGAGGCCGGCTGCGTCGTGTACATCCCGCACATCGTTGAGAGCGATCCTGACACCATCGTCATCTACGAGCAGTATCGCGACGAAGCCGCAGCCGAGGCCCACCGCGCCACGCCGCACTTCGCCAAGTACGCCGTCGGCGGCCTCTATCAGCACATGCTCGAGCGCCACGTCGAAAACCTTACTGCCATCGTCTGAGTCCCCCTCCGGTGAATGAACATCCGCCCCTGCGCTTGCCTGCATCCAACCGATACACTATCGGCGAACCCGTAAAGGTGGGGAAACGATGCGCATTTACCCAGTCGTCACAAAGCGCTTTGACGTGGCCTCGATTTCCGGTCTAACATCCGGTACGCCCATGTTGCGCCGGCCGCCAATGCGCTTGTTCCTTGTTGTGATGGCTGCCCTGCTCGCGGCCACCCTTCCGCACGCCTCCGCGCAGGACCGCGAACACCGTGAGCACAAGCGCGCCGAACACGCCCAAATCGTCGCGCTCGAGAAGGAATGGCAAAAGGCTACCCTCGCCGGCGACATCTCCACCATGGACAAGCTTCTCTCAGAGGACTACCTGGGCATCATGGCCAACGGGGAGGTCTTTACGAAGACGCAACAGCTCGATCGCATGCGCGACCGCAAGTTCATGATCACCAAGCTCGAAACCTCGGAGCTCAAGATCAAGCTCATCGGCAACATCGCGATTGTTACCTCACTGGCGCAGGTGGAAGGCGCCTCGGGAGACAATGAGCCCCTCCACGGAGCCTATCGCTATACCCGCGTCTACCAGCGCCTCGCAGGCAACGTCTGGAAGGTCACCAATTTCGAGGTCACCCCCGCAAACCGGACGCACCATACCCCTGCCACCCAGAGCTAGCCGCCCCGAAAGCATACCCTCAACGCAAAAAATCCGGGCCAGATTGGCCCGGGTGCAAGTAAGAACTCTGCGCCTAAAAATCAAAGCGCGTGAAACTTATGCGACTTCCACACGAGGCATCGGCTTGACCGCCGTCGCGGAACGCTTCACGTAGACATCCAGAACATTGAGGCCGAGCAGCCGGCGATCCAGAGACCGCGTTCCGCCGGTCACACGAGCATCTTCCGGCTCATGCAACCCGTCGCTGTGCTGATGCGAACGCATGCTGGCTAACCGCGTGCGCGTGTCCACCGCGCCATCCTGCGGCTGCAGCATCCCAGGTTCGGCAAACGGCAGGCTCCACGCCGTTCCGCCATGCACTCCGTGCCGCGAGGCCAACTTCGGCATCCGCACAACATCGCCAATTTTGCTGATCCAGGAACTCATCCGTGCTGGTGGCTGTGTCATGGGGAAACCTCCTTGGATTAATCTCGCAGCGTCGTCCTTTAGCTCAGACGGCGTACCTCAACTCAAGAGTTGCATGCACGGCGGTGCATAAAGCCGCTAATCGGACAAATAATCGTGAATTCGCACGACCCTCTTCAGCGCAATCCATTGTGCATCCTGACCGCACCAATCAAGGGCTTTCGCGTTCCTGGCCTTCTGCGTTTACTAGGCTTCGAGCGTATCCAGCGCCAGCGCCGCCCGCAGCCTTCGCCAGCTCTCCTCTAGCATCTCCGGAAGAACTCTCGTCTCTGCCAGCACGCTCATGTAGTTGTTGTCCCCCAACCAGCGCGGAACCGCATGCAAATGCAGATGTTCCGCCACCCCCGCACCCGCCGCCTTCCCCAGGTTCAGCCCTATATTCTGCCCATGCGGCTGATACACCGCCTGCAGCACCCGTTCCGCCCGCCGCGTCATCCGCAGCAGTTCGTCGGCCTCTTCCAGCGGCAAGCCCGCCAGGCTCTGCTCATGCCGATACGGTACCACCATCAAATGCCCGTTGTTGTAAGGAAACGCGTTCAGCACCAGGAAGCAGCTCTTCCCCCGCTCCAGCAGGTACACCGCCGCCTCGGCGTCTTCCCGCGCCATGCCATGTTCCACCGCATAGTCCACCGCCGCAATCATATTGCAGAAGACGCAATGCTTCTCGCCAGGCCAGCCCGCCAATACCTCGGGAACCCCGAGCTTCGGCCTCGCCTTGTCCGCGCCCGTCACATAAGCGTAGCGCCACGGTGTCCAAAGATGGTCCATTGCAGCAAATTATAGGCTGTGCCCTGGAATGGGGCTCCAACATATCGTCCTTCCGCCAGCAATGCCCGTGGTCACACACCGCGCAAACTGGGCGATGTTCGACCGCTCCTCCCAGCGCTCCGGGCGCGCGCATTGACCCTCTCCATGCACGCTGCTACACTTTTGATTGAGGACATGCGCGCGGGATCCAGTCGCAGCCCTCATTTATTTGCACCACTCATTCCCGCTGACATCATCGAATAGACCACACCCTCTCTGGGAGGCAGCCTTCTGCCGCTCAAGTGGACCGTCCACCGACTGATGCAAGCAACTGAGCAAACTGGACCCCGGAGCAAGTCTTATCCATGGCCGACATCGACCACAATTCTTTCCATCCCGAGAGCATAGCCCTGAACACCACATTGGAAACAACCGCAAACGACGCGACGACCGAGCCTTCGGCGTCAACTGACCTTTCTTCTAACCCCAGCACCCCCGAGCCCGAGAACGTCACTGCCTCTGAACAAAACACCGTTCAGCCCGCAGTCGAGAAGAGCCCCGTCGCTGTCGCTACTCCCGACCACGGCGTTGCCACTCCCGAGCCCGAGTACGATGCCGAAGACTTTGCCAAGGCGCTCGAAAGCTTCGATCGCGAACAGGCTGCCGAAAAGGACGCCGCCCAGGCGATGACCGCCGAAGAGGCCGTCATTACCGGTACCGTCGTCAAGATCACCGATAAGCACGCGGTGGTCGACATCGGCCTCAAGTCCGAAGGTCTCATCCCGCTGGATCAGGTTCTCGATCACACTGGCGCACCCAAGTTTGCCGTTGGCGACGTCATCGAAGTGGTCGTGGAGCGTGAGGAGAAGGAAGGCGGTTATCTCGTAAGCTACGAGAAGGCCCTGCGTCACAAGGTGTGGGACAAGCTCGAAGAGGCTGCCAACACCAAGACCCCCGTCAAGGGTATGGTAGTCTCGCGCGTCAAGGGTGGCCTCACTGTCGACATCGGCATCAAGGCATTCCTGCCCGGCTCGCAGGTTGAAGTTCGCCCCGTCCGTAACCTCGACGGCTACATCGGCACCGAGATCGAAGTCCGCGTTATCAAGCTCAACAAGAAGCGCGGCAACGTCGTCATCTCCCGCAAGGAGATCCTCGAAGAAGAGCAGAACGAGAAGAAGACCATCACCCTCTCGACCCTCGAAGAGGGCTCCGTCTTCACCGGCGTCGTCAAGAACCTCACCGACTACGGCGCGTTCGTCGATATGGGCGGCCTCGATGGCCTGCTCCACATCACGGATATGAGCTGGGGCCGTCTCACCCACCCCCGCGACCTCGTCAACGTAGGCGACGAGATCCAGGTCAAGGTCCTCAAGTTCGATAAGGAAAAGCAGCGCGTCTCGCTCGGCTTCAAGCAGCTCTCGCCTGACCCATGGCTCGACGCCACCGAGCGTTACCCGGTTGGCGCTCACGTCAAGGGTCGCGTCCTTTCGGTCACCGACTACGGCTCGTTCGTTGAGCTCGAGCAGGGCATCGAAGGCCTCGTCCACGTCAGCGAAATGACCTGGTCCAAGCGGATGAAGCACCCCTCGAAGCTGGTTAAGCCCGGCGACGAAGTGGAGACCATCATCCTCTCGGTCAACCCCACCGACCGCCGTATTTCCCTCGGAATGAAGCAGCTTCAGGACAATCCCTGGGAGCAGCTCGAGGAGAAGTATCCGATCGGCGCAGTCATCGAAGGCCGCGTTCGCAACCTAACCGACTTTGGCGCCTTCATCGAAATCGAAGACGGCATCGATGGCCTCGTCCACGTCTCGAACCTCAGCTGGACCAAGCGCATCAAGCATCCGTCGGAAGTTCTCAAGAAGGGTGAAAAGGTCAAGGCAATCGTCCTCGGCGTCGAACCCGAGAACCGCCGCCTCTCGCTTGGCGTCAAGCAGCTTCAGCCTGATGTCTGGGAGACGTTCTTCGCCCAGCACCGTGTCGGCGACGTCATCAAGGGCAAGACGCTGCGCACTGCGCAGTTTGGCGCCTTCGTCGAAATAGCTGAAGGAGTCGAGGGCCTCTGCCACGTCTCCGAAGCGGTCGACGATACCGGCAAGCAGATCACCCTGGAAGTTGGCGACGAGCACGAGTTCAAGATCGTCAAGATGAACCAGGAAGAGAAGAAGGTCGGCCTCTCCATCAAGGCCATCGGCGAGGAAGCCACACGCGCCGAAGTCGAAAACTACAAGGAGTCCTCCAACAAAGGCAAGGGCGGCAACAAGGGGCAGGGAAGCAACAGCGGTTCCTCCTCCAGCGCCAATGCCGGCAGCACCACCCTGGGCGACCTCCTCAAGTGGAAGCAATCCGAAAACGAGACCGACGACGCCGAGTAATCGCCGTCACCGCCTCAAACGCAAAGGCCGCCCACCCGGGCGGCCTTTGCGTTGTATTTGTTTTTTGGCTGTCATCCCGCGGGGATCTGCTTCTTCTCTTGCCTTTGCTTTTTTGGCTGTCATTCCGATCCACTAAGGCACCAGAACGAAGTCCTTGATCCCGACCTGTGCGCCGGCGAGTGTGCGCGAGATCTCGGGCTTGATACGCACGGTAATCTCGTTGAAGGTCTTGCCGTGCGCTGCCCGTGGCAGCTGGAAGGTGACCTTGTCATCGACCGGCAGTCGATTCAACGGCATGGGCGAGACGGTGCTGCTGGGAAGCACAACCGTCCCCAACGAAACGGCCAGCGTCTTCTTCGTTGCGACCCTGTCGCGCAGCAACACCTCAACAGCGATGCTGCCCGGCACGTTATCAGCGTTTTTTATATCCACCCGCAGCGATCGGCAGCAACTCATCGCGATCTCCCGGTCAAGCGGCTGGTGCGCCTCCATGACCAGTGGCTGTCGATCCGTCGATACCATGCGTTTCTTGACAGGGTCGCCGCGCATCACATGTGCGTCCGGCGCTGGTTGCGTGTCCGGTTCCTGAAAGTACCAGTACGCGCCGTCGAAGGGAATCACGCCGGCGTCTTTGGGAGCAGGGCCGCTCTCTGCCGATGCCGCAGGCGCTACGAACTCATGCGGCTTCTTCGGCTGTAGAAGGATGATGCTGTCATAGCCGCTGGACTTCCGTCGCACGATAGCCGGAGGCGGCAACCTCAATCGCGTGCGCGTGTCGATGCCGAGCAGGGCGCTCAATTTTGCGCCGGTGTAGCCCGCCATAAGCGGGACCAGCGCCAGCACAAGCAGCAGCCACACGGTGAGTGAATTTCCAGCCGCCGTGCGACCCCACACACGCCCGCGCGGTCTCCTGCCCAACGCTGCGTGCCGATCCAACCAGCTGCTAACCGGATAAACAATCCCCACCCCAAACAGGCAGCCTGCCTCCCAACCGTGGCCCGCAGCCAGCAGGGAAATCCCCAACTCTGCAGCAACGGCCGTAATCGCCGCAGGTACCAGGATCCGCCACAACGGCTGAGACTCCAGAAGTTGAAATCGGGTAGTTGGCATAGCGTAGCGAAAAGATAAATCGTCCTCGACCTCTTCCTCCCTTTCACGCCACTTCAAAAGCACCGTCGCGAAGATAGCCGTCAGGGGCAGAACCAGTGCGACCCACGGCGAGTGCTCTGCCGTCAGCAGCGCCACCAGCGGCAGCCAGACGACCGCGATCCACGCCGTCCAGATCAAGCCCCAGATCAGCGGCAGGCCTGCATCTTCGCTCTCGTCGCGTACCCTGCACACGCCCCACACAGCCAACGCATGCACGCTGCCCGCAACCAGCAGATACAGTGTGGCGCACGAGAAGATCTGCGCCCACGAGTGCAGAGGGGCTGGAGGTGTAGTGCACACGAACGCCACAACCGCGGTTGTGAGGATGAGGCTGCCTGCCAGCGGCCACGCTACCGGAAGTGGAGATTCAGAGGCTGATCGTGCGCTCATCGTATGACTCCTCGTTAGACATTGGAGTACCGCGAACGTCTGCGAGAGCAGACTACCAGAGGAGATGCTGCAACCGGAATGCTATCCTTCCCCATCATGCGCCTCCTCCTGACCGCCGCTCTCCTCGCCTCCGCCACCCTCACCGCGTCCGCCCAGCAACTCCCTCCCGACACCTCTGCCAAAATCGACGCCGTCGCGCAAAAAATCCTCGCCGACAGCGGCGTTCCCTCGGCCTCCATCGGCATTGTGCAGGACAACCACGTCGCCTACTCCCACGCCTTCGGCCTCGCGCGCGTCACCCCGCCGCTCCCCGCCGACGCCTCCATGGCCTACCCCATCGGCTCCATCTCCAAGCAGTTCACCGCCACCGCCATCCTCATCCTGCAGCAGCAGGGCAAGCTCTCCCTCCAGGACCCCGTCAGCAAATTCTTCCCTGAACTCACTCGCTCGCACGACGTCAAAATCATTAATCTCCTCACCCACACCTCCGGCTACCAGGACTACGCTGCGCAGGACTACACCATCCCCGCCTGGAAAGTTCCAGGCGATCCTCTCGCCGTCGTCCACGAGTTCGCCGGCAAGCCGCTCGACTTCGAGCCCGGCACCCAGTGGCAGTACTCCAACACCAACTTCGTCCTAGCCGCGCTCATCGTTGAGAAAGTTTCCGGCGAGCCCTTTGCGAAATTCCTCCGCGACAACGTCATCGCCCCCGCGCATCTTGAAGACGTTCTCAACCTCAACACCGACCAGTCCAAGCTCAAGGTCACCGGCTACATGCGCAACGCCCTCGCGCCCATCCGTCCCGCCGCGCTCGAGGCTCCCGGCTGGTACTTCGGCGACGGCGACCTCGCCATGCCCATCTCGCAGCTTCTCAAGTGGGACCTCACCATCATCAACCAAACCCTCCTCACCCCCGCCAGCTACAAGCAGATGGAGACCTCCTTTATCCTCTCCGACGGCAAAGACTCTCACTACGGCCTCGGCGTCGACATTCTCGACTACAAGGGCCACAGAGCCATCGAACACTCCGGCGAAGTGGGCGGCTTCGTAGCAGAAAATATCATCTTCCCGGACGACCACCTCGCCATCGCCGTGCTCACCAATCAGGAAGCCTCTCAGGCAGCCGGCGATATTACCAAGCAGATAGCCCCTCTCTTGCTTCCGCCCGCCGCAGCCGCTGCCACCACTGCCGCCGATCCGGCCACCAACACCGCCCAGGCCTTCGCGCCCCGCCTTCAAACCATCGTCGCCGGGCTCCAGAAGGGCAACATCGACCGCTCCCTTTTTACCGCCAACTGCAATGACTACTTCGACGCCAACGCCCTCGCCGACTACCAGTCCAGCCTCGCCCCCCTCGGCACCATCTCGTCGGTCACCGTCGGACACGCTCGCCTCCGCGGCGGCATGACCTTCAGCTCCTACCGCGTAGCTTTCTCCAACGGCACTGCGCTCCTCTTCACCGTCTACCTGCAAGCCGACGGCAAGATCGAGCAACTATTGGTAGAAGGCAAAGTCTAGGGCCTGAAGCGCAACACAAAGGGCTCACTCCGCGTGTCGAACTCCACACGATGCCCTGCCCATCAAAGAAGCCTGCGCCGCGCCTTAGTGTCCGTGCGAACCACCACCGCCCGACGAACCACCGCTCGACGCACTTCCCGAAGAACCTCCGCCCGACGATCCGCCGCCATGAGCTCCCCCTCCACCTGACGAGCCGCCACCACCGGATGCATGCGATCCGCCACCGCTAAATCCGCGGCCGCCTCCACCGCCCCCGCCACTAAACCCGTGGCCACCGCCGCCGCCAGTTCCTCCGTCGAAGTGGCTCACCTCCGTATGGCTCCGCCCGCCTTCGCTCACCTGCGATGTAACCGTAAATCCCTTGGCCTGGCTGTCGAACGCAATCAAGCTCGGCGCCGCCAACGCCTTGCCCCCTGGCATTTCACCGCGCACGCTGCGCGCCTCCAACGTTGGCGCGATCGCCGCCCGCAGCGTCGGCAGCGCTGGTTCACGAAATTCCTTGGGCGTCTCGGCCAATACCTTCACGTGCGCTCCCGGATCATAGGCCACGCGCTGCATGCCTTGGCCCTTCTTATCCGCGGGCACAAAAACTCCATGCTTCAAATTTCCCGGCTCTTTGCCCTCGCGATCGTGCGGATGAATCGGCACATACCCCAACTTGCCGCCCACCTTCACCCAATGCACCGGGCAGTGATGGTGTCGATGATCTCCCGCCACCCACGCATACCCGTGATTCCAATACACCCAGCTCCCCGCATGGCACACCGCCCAGTCGAACCCATAGTCGCTGTACCAGCTGTCGTCATAAGCCACGTCGCTGGCCAGCACCACGGCTGCGCCCGTCATCGGATCCTGCGCCATCCAGTTCTGCAGCGAGTACGGCGAGCAAGGGAAAATCTGTTCATTTTCAATCCACATCGCCACACCCACGCCACCCTGCGTCTGCCCCTCTGCCTGCTGCTCGTCCATTTGTGCCCGCGCAGCCAACCCGCCATTTTGAGCGGCATCCAGCGCTCTCAGCTGCTCCTGTGTCGGCGATGCCTGCTGCGGCTGCGTCTGAGAACCTGCCTCGGCTGACTGAGCCCCTTCAGCCTCCGGTGCTCCCTCTGTTCGCGGTTTTGCCGCAGGAGCCTTCGCCCAGCCGTTGGTAGGCTCCCAGCACGTTCCATAGGGCTGGCAATCGAAGAATTTTCCGCGCGCGTTCATGTCCGCCATGCCGGGCAGCGGCTCTTTCAGGCCAGCCTCTTTCATCACCGCATGCATCGCCTGGCTGCGCGCCGCCACGCGAGCGGCTACCCATTGATCCCATGCCGCAAAATTGTTCGCCGAGGTCGCCGGCGTTGGAACAAAAACTCCATTGCTATACGTGAACGTCTTCCCCATCAGCGCCTGCGTCGAATTCACGTCGCCCAGGTGGATCTCGACCGGAGCCTGCGGTGTGATCGTCATCGCGTCCACGTAACTATTCACGCGTACGTTCGAATGACTGCCATACGGCACGTGGAACGCATCCGTCGGCGTCCTCACATCGTAGCGCTCGCCTGGAACCGTTGGCCGCAAATGCAGCGAAGCCACCCCGGTCAGCAGCACCATGTCCGTGCTCGGAATCCCGTTTTGCGTCGTCAGCGTATTGAACGTCAGCGCCGAGTTTTCTCCCAGGTACATCGTCGACGCATCTTCAAACTCGATCTCCGCGCGACCCTTCCCCGTCACCACACTGAAGCCCGACTCCAGCGGCATATTTGCCGCCGCCTGCACCCACGGCGCAAGCTCCGGCTGCTCCTTCCGCTTGCCCACCGCCACCCGCACATCGCCCTGCACCAGGCTCAGTCGCACAATCTGCGGATACACCTCGTTCGGATGCAGCACGGCGGGATCCGCGGCCGCCGTTTCCGCTCCAGGCGCCATCGATGTCTGCGCGGAAAGACTTCCGCAACCCAAAACCATAGGAAGGAATACGATTGGAAGCAAGCAGCGTTTCAAGCTCATGGCAGCCTCCGCAGGCATGCGTTTCTATAGCAAAGACGGGCCCCGCGCTGGTCCTCGCTCGTCGCAACTCTAGTCTTCACCGAAGACTTCGGCAAGCACCGGCAACACTTGGTAGACGTGCTACCTCACGCTATTGATTCAACTTCCGCCAGAATCTTTCCGCCCGGCTACCACCCACCACAACACCCGCGCCACCCCGCGCTGGCCCGCATCCGCCCCACGCCACAACCTACGTCAGCAAATACGCCAGCCCGATCACCGCTGTCACCACCCAAAGCCGCCAGTCCCCTTGTGGATTCATCCGAATTGGATCATGAAGATTCATCCTTGTCCGTCCCTTCTCCTGCCAGCACGTAATACAGCAACGTACTCAGGCTCATCTCCGCCAACATCTCCGAGAGCGCATCCTCTTCTACAAGCCGCCGCGACGCTTGCGCCGCAGGACCGGATGCCGCAACCGGCAATCCCTTCGCCCGAGGCCCCTGAGCCCGAACGTCCGTATCCGCTACTTCCTGATGTGCCAAGGTCCTGTCTTCTAGTACGTTCCCCTGAGCCTTCAGGTTTACTGGTTTCCAAAAAATATCGGTGAAGCCTTCATCGGCAGAAGCGCCGGCAAACTTTAGTCGCATCGTCATCGTCATCATCCTTTCTCTGTCCCCCTTCCAATCAATTCTTCTAAATAGACCCTTCGTTGCGCCCCGTCTCCGCGCCCGGCGTATCGCTGTGCCCTCCCCAGCCTTCCGGCCGAGGACCCCA
>Ga0302305_1001119_pt1 | contig 15558 bp, 8 predicted proteins | sample III_Palsa_E2_3_FD_198764 | JGI IMG/M metagenome (GOLD analysis project Ga0302305, IMG submission 198764) | Peat permafrost microbial communities from Stordalen Mire near Abisko, Sweden - III_Palsa_E2_3 | ecosystem: Environmental > Terrestrial > Soil > Palsa > Peat permafrost | place: Sweden... | reverse complement strand
TCGAGGATGGCGGTGGCGGCGGCCTGGCCGCTGACGATGGCGGAGTGGATGCCTTCGCCGGTGAGTGGGTCGACGAGGCCGGCGGCGTCTCCGGTGAGCAGGACGCGGCCTTGTGGGATGTAGGCGTGGCCGCCCATGCCAAGGTATTGGCCGGTGACTTCTTTGGGGAGAGCTACGCCTAGTTTGGAGAGGGTGTAGTCGGCGAGGAGTTGGCGGGTTACGGATTTTAAGTTGGCTTCCGTGGAAACCCCGATCTCCAAGTGCGAGAGATCGGGGGCACCCGGATTTGTGGTGGATCGGAGATTTAGATTTGTGGGAGATTTGGATTGTGGGGCGAAGGCACCTACGCCGATGTTGATGTGGTCGCCCTTGGGGAAGAGCCAGCCGTAGCCGCCGGGGAGTGGGGCGAAGTCGAAGACGAGGTCGGTGGGGGCGTCGCCTGCGGGGAGGTTGGTGGGGAGGGTGTTGTAAGGGATGGTGGCTTCGAGGGCGAAGCCGCGTTGGTACCAGGTGGGCTCCGTTAGGAGTTGGGCGGCGGTTGAAGGAAGGCCCGGGGCTAAAGCCCCTTCGTTTGCCGCGCTATTCAGTGGGCTGAAGCCCACTGCTAATCCGGAAGAGCCCTGTAGTCCGGAAGTGCTCTGGTGGAGACTTTGAGCGAGGCGGCGGGTTTGGCCGTTGTAGCCGTCGGCTCCGATGAGGATGGGGGTGGTGAGGGTTTCGGTGTATTGCTCGTTGGATTGGGTGAAGGCGATGTCTAGTTCGATGTGGGTCGGGAGACCGTCAATGCCCGTGGCTTCGCGGAGGGCGAGGATGGTGTCGATCTTGCGGAGTTCGACGCTGCCTCCGTTGCGGCCGGAGGCTAGGGTTTGGTGGAGGCAGAAGTTGTCGAAGCGCTCGCGGACGGCCATGGCGCAGATGGGGTTGCGGGTCTTTACGCGGACTTCGCGGTGCTTCGGGTCGTCGGAGGTTTGTTGCAGGACGATCTCGTGGCAGACGCGTTCGACGATGGGGTCGACGGAGTAGCGGAGAGCGGTGAGGGTTTTGCGGGTGAGGCCGCAGGCGCAGGCCTTGGGACGCGGGAAGGTGCGTTTGTCGAGGAGAAGGACGCGCTTGCCTGCCTGGGCGAGGTCGTAGGCTGCGGCGCAACCGGCGGGGCCGGCTCCGGTGATGAGGATGTCGTAAGCGTGAGGCATCTCTTCTAAGTTTAGTCCGTGGAGGCGTTGGTTTCTTGGAGGCCGCGATGGTGGGCTTTTGTCGTGCGTTTTGCGACCACGGTCCGACACTAGAATAGGGTGACGCACTTCGCGAGGAGATTCCGATACACATGGCCGACAACGTAGAGAGCAGGAGCAGCGCATGGAACAATCCAGACTTTCGTCCGGATCTCGCCTTTGCCAAATTTACAGAGGAGATGCTCGAGCGCCTGCGTTCCTATGGGCGAGAGGAGAGCTTTCCTGCGAACGTGCCGCTGTTCACTCACGGGGAGCGGCAGGTCGATATGTTTGTCGTGCTCGACGGGCAGGTCGATATATGTCTGCCTGTTTCGAACGGCGAGTCGAAGGTGATCGCCCACCATCAGCGGCTTGATTTTTCCGGCGAGTTGAATCTTTTGACCTCGCAGGGGTCGCTTGTAGAAGCGCGGACTGTTAAAGAGAGCCGTCTTCTTCGCATACCGCGTAATGAGTTGCAGCGACTGATGCGCGCGGAAGGCGATATCGCAAATCTCATCACCTCGGCGACTATCTGGCGTCGCATTGGCATCCTCGCTGAAGACACCAGTGGCGTTGTGCTGATGGGACACGCCAATGACGCGGAGACTACAGGCATTCAGCGCTTTTTTATCCGCAACAACTATCCGCACAGGATCGTCGAAGTGCCTTTCGGGGAAGCCGCGCTGCCTGAGGATGACCTGTCCGATCATGAGTCCAAGCTGCCGATGGTGATTCTCTCCGATGGCCGCATGCTGCATCGGCCCACCATCACGCAGCTTGCTGACGAGCTAGGCATTACCGAGCTTCCTGATCCTGAGATGGTCTACGACGTGATCGTCGTGGGCGCTGGGCCTTCGGGGCTTGCGGCCGCTGTTTATGCGGCTTCCGAAGGTCTTTGCACGATTGTGATTGAAGGTACTGCTCCCGGAGGCCAGGCGGGTACGAGTTCCAAGATTGAAAACTATCTTGGCTTTCCAACGGGAATTTCCGGTCAGCGGCTGGCGAGCCGCGCGCAGTTGCAGGCGTTGAAGTTTGGTGTGCGCTTTGCCATCTCCAGAGAGACCATTACGGCGGAACAGATTGATGGCATTCACAAGCTGACGCTGGCGGGTGGTATCCCGGTGTGCTCGCGATCTGTTGTTGTGGCCTCGGGTGCGCAGTATCGCAAGCTTTCGGTGGAGAACTACGCGCAGTATGAAAATCGCGGGATTTACTACGCGGCGACTGCGATGGAGTCTGTGCTTTGCCGTGAGCATGAGGTCATCGTGGTGGGCGGTGGGAACTCGGCGGGGCAGGCTGCGGTGTTTCTATCGGGCATTGCGAAACACGTGCATCACATTGTGCGCGGTAAGTCGCTGGCGAGCACGATGTCGCAGTATCTGATCTCGCGGATTGAAAGCTCGTCGCACATTACGCTCTATACCGACTCCGAGATTGTGAAGCTTGAAGGTGAGTCTTCGCTGGAATGCGTTACGTGGGTGAATCGCAAAACCAAAGAGTCTACGATGAAGCCGATTGGGAGCGTCTTCGTGATGATTGGCGCGGAGCCGAACTCCGGTTGGCTTTTTGGCACGGTGCGGCTGGATAAGAAGGGCTTCATTCTCACGGGCGGCACGGAGGGCTTCGATGGCACTCCTTATGCGACGAGCGTGCCGGGGATGTTTGCTGTCGGCGATGTGCGCTCGAACTCTGTGAAGCGCGTTGCATCGGCGGTGGGCGAGGGGTCTGTGGTGATCTCGGACGTTCATCGCTATCTTGCCGATCATCGCAATAACTTCGCGGCGGAACCGAACTCCGCGCTTGCGGCGTTGCGGTCGGCGAGTGCTGCGGCTACTCCTGAAAGCTAGCGCGGGTTTGACTTGCGCGTGGTAGCTTTTCATAAGGGATGGGGGTCTATACCTACCGAAGATGACTTGTGCAGAGTTCTATACCAGCGTTTCCGAGTTGAGCGGGCCCTCTCAGATACATCGACGTTGCTATGGAAGCAGGGTCGGGTTTAAGTTTCTTCTGGTGGTCGCACTTTGGATGTTTCCGGCACTTTGCTGGGGACAGCGGTCGCAGACTATCGCGTTTACGCAACCACCACCGCAACAAGCTTATGCGGGCACCGCAGTCGTGCTGGTGGCGACGGCGACCTCGGGGCTGCCGGTGTCTTTCAGCGTCGTCAGCGGGCCAGCGCAAGTGAGCGGGGTCAACGGAAGCACGCTTACGTTCATTGGCGTTGGTACGGTCGTGGTGCAGGCCGATCAGGCCGGGGGAAGCGGTTATTCTGCTGCGCCCTCGTTGCAGGCCCCAGCGGTTACGGTGGCGCTGCTTACTGAGCCGGTCACCACGCAATCTACCTTGATCACAACGGTCGTCACGTTTACGACCGCTGGAACGCTGGCCCAGGCTTCTGCGCTCACGCAGGGCGCGGCGAATCTGGACTTCAGCCTGTACACGTCACCGGTGATTGCGAGTCCTTCCCCTTTTTGTAGTGATGGAGTTGCTTACACCGCTGGCCAGACTTGTTTGCAGCAGTTTTATTTCAAACCGACGCGGCCGGGAATTCGCTACGGTGGCATTACTCTGGCCGACGCCGCAGGGAACCTGCTGGCGAACAGCTACATCTACGGCTACGGAGTTGGCCCGCAGGTGCTGTACCAGCCCATTGTGCAAACGCTGGTGGGGAACTCTCTCGGCCAGCCCAGCGGAGTTGCCGTCAATGGGAACGGCGATCTCTTTGTTTCCAATGGCACAGGCGCCGGCCTGACGGAGATTGCCGTCAACGGCACGGTAACGCCGATTGGCAACTTTACTGTGGGCAAAGATGTCGCGGTCGATGGCAGCGGCAACGTCTTTATCATCACCTACGACACGCTCTCCGAGGTGATGGCTGTGAATGGGGAGATTCCTGCGTCCCCCGTTATCCGCACCCTGGCTACAGGCTTTACCGTGTCTGGCGGCGGCCTTGCCATTGACGGTAGCGGCAACGCTTATATCGCGAACAGCCCCTTGACGACCACGGTAGCGGTTCCGACTGGCGTTGTTTATGAGGTTTACGCTGTCGGTGGTGTGATCCCTTCGGGTTCTTCCAAGCAAACCATTGGCCCGGTGTTTGCTTCGCCTACGGGCGTTGCTGTTGATAGCAGTGGCAACGTGTATATCTCGGACGGCTATGCGCCGGGCATCTTTGAGATGCTTGCGGTCAATGGTCAGGTACCCGCCACGTCCCCCGTCGTGCTGAGCCTGGGCAGTGGTTTTGTGTCTCCCAGTAACATCCGTCTCGACGATACGAACGACATCTTCATCTCTGACGCGGGGTTGCCGGGTATCCTGGAATATCCCGCTGTCAACGGTGTGGTGGCACCTTCGACGCTGCCCAAGTCCATCGGCTCCGGCTTCTCTTATCCGCAGGGGTTGCTGGTCGATGACAGTGGCAACGTTTTCGTCGCCGACCAGGGCTATCCGCAGGTGGTGAAGCTCAACTACTCCAGCGTGCCGACGCTCAACTTTGCGCCGACCACCGTGGGACAGACCAGCACGGATAGTCCGCAAGCTGTCACCTATACCAATGGGGGCAACGCCGATCTTGTCTTTATGCCGCTTGGCAGTGGAAGCAATCCGGTGATTACGCCTGGCTTTACGCTGGGCGTCTCTTCGACCTCCTCGTCCTGCCCGCAGCTTACGCCGGGGAGTGCGGCGGTGACGCTGGCGGTGGGGCAGTCCTGCACGGACCAGGTGAGCTTTACGCCTCTTGCGGCGGGGCCGCAGAGCGGTACGCTGACGACCGTCGACAACGATCTGAGCGTGGCGAATGCAACGCAGGTTGTGCAGTTGAACGGTACAGGAGTGCTGGAGGTGCCGACGATTGTGTTCAACGTTGGTAACCACTTCGTGGACGATCCACCGTTTACCGTAGCGGCTACTTCCAACAGCCCCGCAGCTTTTAGCTACAGTGTGTCGAGTGGCCCGGCGACTGTTGCGGGCTCGACGGTTACGCTGTCCGGCGCTAGCGGTACGGTTACTCTGCTTGCTTCGCAGGCTATCGACATACCGTATGGCGCAGGGAGCGCGGCCGCGAGTTTTAATGTGGCCAAGCACTCCCAGAGGATTAACTTTCCGCCACTGGCAACGCCCGTTTCGCCGACGGTTTCTCCGGTTACGCTGGTTGCGACGGCAAGCTCCGGTCTGCCGGTGGTGTTCAGTGTGGTCTCAGGGCCGGCTACGGTCAGCGGCAATCAGCTTAGGTTTACGGGATATGGCCAGATCGTGATTGCTGCTGACCAGCCCGGCAATGCCATCTACGACGCCGCGTCAGAGGTTACGGAACCACTCTTCGTTCTGGACAACAGGGTAGCGGTGACGCTTACCGGGGTGCCGAATCCTGTGTTTCTGAAAGATCCCATCACCTTCACCGCGACTGCTACGCCGGTGTCTGGAACGGCCACGGGTTCGATGCTGTTTCTGGATGGCAGCACGCCGCTGGCTACGGTGCCGATGAGCGGAGGAGTTGCGAGCTTCACCACGTCGTCACTCACGCTGGGGCTGCACAACATCATCGCGGTTTATAGCGGAGACGCTGTGTTTGCCACCGTCACCAGCGCGCCGCTTAGCGTGCTGGTGGAAGAGTTCAGCCTTGCGGTCAGCAATCCGGATGTCATCATCAGCCATGGAGGAACGGCGGTCTATAACCTCACGGTGACGACGGTGGGCGGCACGTTTATGGCTTCGACGATTCAGTTCGCGGTGAGCGGCAATCCTGATCGCTCGCCGTTGACGTTTAGCCCTCCGCAGATTGCTACGGGCAGCGGAACGACCAACGTTACGCTCACGATTCAGACGCCGGACTACCCGGTCGGGCCGTGGATACCGCCTTCGGGGCAAGGGGTTACGCTGGCGGTGCTTTCGCTGGGGGCCTTGTTTGGACTTGGCGGGAGGCGTCGTCTGTTTGGCTTGCGTTCTTCGCGTATCGCGATCCTGCTGTTGGTGCTGGGGATGTCGGCAGGGGCGGTGACGCTTAGCGGCTGCGGCTCGGGCTGGGGTCCGCAGAGTTATCCCATGACGGTTACTGCTAGCTCAGGTGCGCTTTCTCATAGTGTGGTGCTGAAGCTGGTCTCGCAATAAATCTTGTGCGGAACAATCAAATGGTTTGTCGCGGTCAGATGTTCATGGCTTCGGCGAGCAGGGTGTAGCTGCGGAGCCTGGCTTGGTGGGAGTGGGTGATGGTGTTGATGATGAGTTCGTTGAGGTGGAGTTCGGAGGCCATGCCGCGGAGTTGGCGGGCTACTTTTTCGGGAGTGCCTACAAAGTAGCGGGGCCATTCGTTGTCTTCCGGGGCGTCGAGTGAGCCGGCCGTGAAGGCGAGGAGTGGGTTGGGGGCGGTGGGGAGAGCGGCTAGTTCGCGCTCGGCGTCTTCGGGAGTGGCGACGGGGCGGCGGTCGTCCATGCGGATGCGGCGTTGGAGGAGGCGGACGCTGGCGTGGAGGTGGTCGGCTTCTTCCTGGGTGGGAGCGCAGATGACGCCTACGGCGAGACTGGCTTCGGGTTTGGTGCGGCCGTCTTGTCCGGATGCTTCCGTGGAAACCCCGATCTCCAAGTGCGAGAGATCGGGGGCACCCGGTTTGGTGGTACTCCGGTTTGAGGGTTGGAAGTTTTGCTGGTAGTACTCGATGGCCTGGCGGGTCTGGACGGGGGAGAAGAAGTGGGCGAAGGCGTAGGGAAGGCCTTCCTGCGCGGCGGTGGCGGCGGACCACATGGAGGAGCCGAGGAGCCAGATGTCGGGTGCGCCTGCGGCGGTGGGCATCACGCGGATGTTGCTGAAAGGGTGTGGGCCTTTGGCGTCGGCGTACTGGGCCCAGCGCTCGGGGTGCAGGAAGGCGCGGAGCTCGGCCAGCTGCTGGGGGAAGTCGTCTTTGTGGGCTGCGTTGCGGTCGCGGCGGAGAGCATAGGCCTCAAGCTGGCCGCCGCCGGGGGCGCGGCCGATGCCGAGGTCGATGCGGTTGGGGAACATCGCGTTGAGCGTGCTGAAGACTTCCGCAACCTTGAGCGAAGCGTAGTGCGGGAGCATGACGCCGCCGGAGCCTACGCGGATGTTCTTGGTGGCCGCGGCGGCGCGGGCGATGAGGATCTCGGGTGCGGTGCAGGCGAGGAGATCCATGGCGTGGTGCTCGGAGTACCAGAGGCGGGTGTAGCCGAGGGCGTCGACGTGCTGGGCGAGCGAAAGGGAGTTCGCGAGAGCGTCGGAGGGTGTGAAGCCGGCGGGGACAGGGGACTGGTCGAGGACGGAGAGGCGAAGCTTTGGTGGCTGAGTCGAACTCATGGAGATTGGATGAGCCAGAAAGAATATGGACGCGGAAGGAGATTGGTGGAGACTTTCGTGAACCGGGGGCGTCCAAGACTGCATCTTGAGCTGTGGAAGAGTTGAGTGGTGGAGAAGAGTTAACAGCGAACAGTTAACAGCGAACAGAGAGCGGCAACCGCAGATCCCCTTCGGGAATGACAACAAGAGAGATCGCTGCGGGCGTTGGGCTGGCGCGGGGTTAGACTGACGAAGTTTAGTGAGGGCGGAGTTTGACGACAAGATGGTCGAGTGCGTGGGCGGCTGGGTTGTTGCTGACGCTGCTGGTGGGTGGGGGTGTAGCGCAGGATTCGGGTGGGCCTGCGCTGATTTCGATGCGGGCGCTGGAGAATGGCTCGCTGAATATCTGGGTGATACGGCAAGCGGTGCCGAAACGGAAGGATTTGCAGATTGCCGCGCTGCATCATGCGACTCCGCTGACGTATACGGAGCAGACGACGGGCAATTTTGGGCAGTCGGCGACTACGTTTGGGCAAACGGCTGGGAGCTATGGCGTGTCGTCGAGCAGCCCGACGATTGCGGTGGGAGCGGGTGCGCCGGGAGTGACGGCGAACTCGACGGATGAAGAGAAGGCGGCGGCGGTGGGGTATGCGGCGCAAACGTCGGGGAGTTTTGGGCAGACTTCGGGAAGCTATGGGACGGCAGCGAGCGACCATGGGCAGACGGCGAGCAGCCTGGGGCAGACGTCGAGTACGTATGGCACGTCGGCTAGCAATCATGGACAGACGGCGGGGAGCTTTGGGAACTCGCTGAGCACGATTGCGGATGCGGGGAATGCTGCGTCGCAGGCGAAGGGTGACCCGATTCGGACGGCGAGCCTGGAGTTTGAAGAGCGGCTGCGGAGAGCGTTTCCGGGGTTGCAGGTGAAGTACACGGACGTTCCATCGAATGAGCTGGGGGATGATCTGAGAGCTGCGCGTGGTTCGAAGCTTTATCCGGATGTGCTGGTGGGGCCGTTGCCGGCGGAGTGGTGGACGGGTTGGCAGCAGGAGTATGGCGTGGCGCTGCTGCGTCCGGCGATGTTTGTGGACGATGGGTTGCAGAGTGCGCGGTCGCAGCCGGAGGTCGCACTGCTGGCGAGGGCTCCCCATGCGGTGGAGGCACGGGCGTTTGTGCTTTGGCTGAACGATGACGATGGCGTTTGCCTGGGGTGCGGCGGTGGGGTGGACCTGGCGTCGGTGGGAGCGGAGGGAGCTAAGGCTGCCGACGTGGCGAAGAATGCGATTGGGCAGTTGCTGAATGGCGAGTCACTGGGAGACCAGGCTGATCCGGCGATGGCGGATTTTTCTCCGTTGCTCTCGCAGGGGGTGTTGCTGACGACGGCGAATGGGCTGGCGGGTGATGCGGACCTGCAGGTTGAGAATGTTTCGGTGAATGGGAAGCTGGCGGCGGTGGCGATGCGGGTGATGGTGTCGTCGGAGAAGGCGTTTGGTGCGGCGCATCCGCTGCTGGTGTTGCGGAAGGATGATGATGGGCAGTGGCGAGTGCTGCATGTGTCGCTGAACCTGCCGGTGTATGAGCAGCAGACGGTGCGGAAGAAGTTGATGGATAGTGCGCCTCCGGATCGTGCGGATGGGGGCGGGCCTGCGGTGGTGGAGGGAGTTTCGCTGGCGTCTCCGCTGGATGGCGAGAAGCGGCAGGTGATGCCGGAGCTTTGGTGGGACAACAAGGGCGGCGCAGGGCTGCAGGTGGTGGAGTGGCAGATCTATGGGCAGGGCGGGTTGGCTGATCCGCAGTTATTTTTGGTGCCGGATGGGGCTTCGCGGTTGAGGACTCGGACGGTGGCCGGGTTTATGAATACGCCGGCAAAGTATCGGTGGCGGGTTTGGAGCGTGGGGGCTGAGGGAGAGACGAAGATTAGTCCGTGGCGGTCGGTGGTGATTGTGGCGCGGTAGGTGGGACCAGTTGTTAGTTTTCAGTTGTTAGTTGTTCGTGCTGGCTTTGGGGTGGTTCCTTTACCATCGCTGATGTGAGGGATGATTTGAGTTTGGAGCCGTTGTTGGTGGTGCGTGATCTGCGGATTGCGTTTGGGGCCAAGGAAGCGGTGCGTGGGATCTCGTTTGAGTTGAAGCGGGGAGAGACGCTGGGGTTGGTGGGGGAGTCGGGGTCGGGGAAGTCGGCTACGAGTTTGGCGATGATGCGGTTGCTGGGGCCGGCGGCTACGGTGGGGGGTAGTGTTCGTTTGAACGCCCGGGTCCCAGAAGCGGGACCCGGGGCACCCAGTTCTGTGGCGCAGGGTGTTGACGTGTTGACGTTGCCGGAGGAGAAGATGCGGCGGCTGCGGGGGCGGTCGATTGCGATGATCTTTCAGGAGCCGATGACGGCGTTGAATCCGGTGATGAAGGTGGGGCGGCAGATTGGGGAGGCGTTATTGGCTCATGCTCCGAAGACTTCGCGGAAAGACGTGCGGGCGCGGGTGTTGGAGGCGATGCGGGAGGTGGGGTTGCCGGAGCCGGAGCGCCGGATTGAGGACTATCCGCACCAGTTTTCAGGCGGGCAGCGGCAGAGGATCGTGATTGCGATGGCGTTGATCAACAAGCCGCGGCTGGTGATTGCGGATGAGCCAACGACCGCGCTCGATGTGACGGTGCAGGCGCAGATCCTGGCGTTGCTGAAGAAGCTGCGGGCGGAGCATGATTTGTCGATGCTGTTTATCTCGCATGACCTGGCGGTGGTGGCGCAGGTTGCGGACCGCGTGGCGGTGATGCGGCATGGCGAGATTGTGGAGATGGGGACGGTGGAGCAGATCTTTCGTGCGCCGCAGCATGAGTACACGAAGAGGCTGCTGGCTTCGGCGCCTTCGATGGTGACGGAGAGGGATAGACCGCTCGCGGTTTAGTGAGAGCGTTTGGTGCCTCGATAGAGTAGACTGACCAACGGCTTATGCGCGCGTTGGTTGTTTCGGATATTCACGGGAATCTACAGGGTCTGGAAGCGGTTCTTGCTGCTGCTGGAGCGGTGGATGGGGTGTGGAATCTGGGCGATACCGTGGGGTATGGCGGGAATCCGAACGAAGTTGTGGAACGGATGCGCGCGATTGCTACGGTGAATGTGCGGGGGAATCATGATCGCGTGTGTTGCGGGCTGACGAACTCGCAAGGGTTCAATCCGGTGGCTGCGGAAGCGGCGGCGTGGACCAACAGGAAGTTGACTCCGGAGAATCTGGAGTGGCTGCGCGAGATGCCCAAGGGACCGGTGGCGGCGAGCGCGCGTGCGATGTGTGCGCATGGGTCGCCGCTGCATGAAGACCATTACATTGTGTCGATGCGGGATGCGTGGACGCCGCTGCAGCGGATGCAGACGGAGATTACGTTCTTTGGGCATACGCATGTGCAGGGTGGGTTTTCGCAGCGGGAGCATGAGTGGGAGGAGGATCGTCCGCAGTATGCGTCGGCGGATGGGCCGGTAGAAGCTGTGTTTGATGTGCCGGTGGGGACGCGGCATTTGATCAATCCTGGGTCTGTGGGGCAGCCGCGGGATATGGACCGGCGGGCGGCGTATGCGATCTATGACGATGCGGTGGAGCAGGTGACGTTTTATCGCGTGGAGTATGACGTGGCCGGGGCGCAGGCGGCGATACGCGCGGGTGGGTTGCCGGAGAGATTGGCGGCGCGGTTGGAGATGGGGCGATAGCTGCTTGAACGGCGGTTGCAAGGTCAGGCATGGGCGGGAGCGGTCGCGCTAAGCGCGCGATGCCCACGTTAGCGACGATGAAACCATCGCGAACATGGGGCACGCGAATTGTGCGGGTTCCTACAGGATATGAATTGTGCGGGCGTGCAGGAGAGCGGTCGCGCTTTGCGCGATACCCCACCCTGCCGCGCAAAAAGCGCGCGTCGAGGATGGGGCACTCCGATTGTGACGGGTTATGGGGAGCCCGGAGTTGTGGCGATGCTAGAGACTAGAACAGTTTGCCTAAGGTGAAGATGAACTTGCGTTCGCCGTCGTTGCCGATGGCGGGGGCTGCGGTGATGACGCCGAAGGGCGTTTCGGCGACGATGCCGAAGTAAATGTCCTGGCGGAAGATGGGCTCGGAGGTGGGGGAGCGCATTTCGCCGGCTTCGTAGGTGGCTCCGACGTAGATGCTCTGGCCGAAGGGGGCTGGGAGGGAAGCGATGCGGCGCAGATAGCCGGGCGTGACGAGGAAGTAGTCCGTGCCACGGAGTTGGTCGATGGCCGATGCGCTCAAGCGTAGCGGGCCGCCGAGGGTGTAGAGGAACGGCTGCGCGACGTTGCGGGAGAACATGGTGGCGCCTTCCGCGTTGATGGCGAGGATGTTCTTCTTGCGGATGGTGTGGGCGATTTGGATCTGGCTGTAGAGTTGTGGCGCGCTGGGGCTGCTACCGGTGCCGTAGAGGTAGCCGAGGCTGGTGACGGTGCGGATGCCGTACTGCGGAACGAGGGCGCGATCCTGCGAGTCGTAGACGATTTTGACGCGGGCGGTCTGGGCGTTGCCGCTGTAGTCGGGCAGGCCGTCGAAGCCGGTGGTGGTGTTCCACTGGACGTTTTGGAACGAGTAGCCGGCACGGATTTCCAGCTTGCGGCCGTCGGTATAGCCGAGGTCGCCGCCGAAGCCGCCGGTCTGGAACTGGCGTTCCGAGAGGCGGGTGTTGCCGTTGTAGATGTAGTAGGGCTGGCGGGTGATGTTGGCGCGGGGAGCGGCGAAGAGACCGCTCCAGTTGAGGCGGCGGTAGTACTCGCCTTCGAGGTTGGTGAGGAAGCCGAAGTCGATGCGGGCGCGGAACTCAGAGCCGTAGTTGCCGAGATCCTGGTAGAGGAAGATGCTGACGGTGGCTTCTGTAACGCCGCCGGTCTGGGCCTGGACGTTGAGGCCTAGATCGAGGAATGGTGGGCCGGTCTTCTTGTCGGAGACGGTGACGAGGATGATGGGACGGCGGTCGGAGTGGTCGGTGGAGTCGTAGCCGACGGTGTAGTCGGCGTCGTAACGGCCGTCGGCGCGTACGTCGGCGAGGAGGGCTTCGATCTGGTGGGTGTTGACGGGCTGATTGACCAGCGATGAGAACTTGCGGTCGACAGCTTCCCTGACGAAGGCGTTGGGCGCCTTGATTTTTACCTGGATGACGTTGCCGGCACGGCCGAGCTCCTTGGAGTGGCGATGCGCGAGGTATTGCTCCCATTGATCGTCAGGCAGGGCGTACTTGAGGAGCTCGTCTTTGTGGGATTCGGCGGCGGCGTATCCGCGGACGGCGAGTTCTTTGGTCTTGAGGTAGTCGGCGGAGGTGAAGCCGTTGATGTCGGGCATGATGACGACGTTGGCGAGCTGGCGGTCGCGGGCTTCGTTGACTTCAATGCCGACGGAGAAGGCGCGGCCGAGGACGCCGAGGATGGAGTCGAGGTCGCCTTTGCCGACGGGCTGGAGTGGAAGGCTGATGGCGAGGACGACGTCGGCCTTCATGGCGAGGACGTCAGAGGTGGGAAGGTTTTCGAGGATGGCGCCATCGACGAACTCGTGGCCGTCGAGCTCGAAGGGGCGGAAGACGCCGGGGATGGAAGCGGAGGCGCGGACGGCGTCCTGCAACGAACCGCGGGCGAAGGTGACGCTCTTGGCGGCGGTAAGATCGGTGGCGCGGCAGCGGAAGGGGATGGGGAGATTGTTGAAGTCGGTCTGGTCGTTGTAGGCGAGGAACTCTTTGTCGAGGAGCTCGTTGAGGCCGGTGTCGGTGAGGAGCGAGTTGCGGAGCGAAGCGCCGTGCTTGAGGCCGACGGTGATGGCGTTGGGGATGTCGCGGGAGTCTTCACGGCGACGGAAGTTGCGGGAGGAGTACTGGCTTTCGATGCGGAAGACGGAGTTTACGGAGTCTTCGGTCATGATGTGGGTCATCTGCTCGGGCGTTTTTCCGGTGGAGTAGAGCGCCGCGAGGATGGAGCCCATGCTGGTGCCGGCGATGACATCGACGGGGATGTGATGTTCTTCAAACCACTGCAGTACGCCGATTTCCGACATGGCGAGCGCGCCGCCGCCGCCCATGGCGAGGCCGATGACGGGACGGTCTTTAGGAAGGTCGGTGGGAGGCACGGAGGGAGCGAGCGGGCCGAGTTTGAGCTTGGTGGCACTGGCAGCCTGCTCTCCGGCGCTGGCGGGCTTGGAGGCGGATTTGTCGTCCTGCCCGGTTTTGGGGGCGGCGGATTCGGTCTTGGCGCCGGGCTCCGGCTGCTGGCCGGTGGCTTGCTTGAGGACTTCTGCCCCGTTTTGAGCGGGTTGGGACGTGGCCGGGCTCTGCGCGGAGAGGCTCAGCGCGGAGGCTGCGAATAGCGCTAGAAAGAGGGCTCGAGGCAGTGCAACGTTCTTCATCGTGATCGTTCCGTTCCCGTCGCGGTAGTGGGCGACCTTATTTCTGAAGGGCCTATTCGCGAATTAGACGCCAATTCTGGGCGGGGCGATGGATGAAAATTGTCGTAAAGCGTGGGGAATCAAGGAAGTGCTGGTCAGATTTTAGGAGGGTATTGAAGAGAGCGGTCGCGCTAAGCGCGCGATGCCCACCCTAGCGGCAAAAAGCGCCGCGAGGATGGGGCACCCGGATTTGTGTTCCTCACCCGGGCTTGTGTCCTCCCCGGATTAGATTGGGCGGGACACAAGCGTTGTGGTGTGGTTAGCGGGTGTATTCGGTGAAGAGGGTGGGGAACTGCTGTTCGAGGGCTGCAATTTTGGGGATGTCGCAGACCTGGATGTAGGGGTTGTGCGGGTTTTTGATGGCGTAGTCCTGGTGGTAGTCTTCGCCGCGGAAGAAGGCTACGAGTGGGACGATCTGGGTGACGATGGGCTTGTCGAAGACGTGGGCGGCGTCGAGCTGGTGGATGTAGGCCTGGGCGGTTTCGCGTTGCTGGTCGTCGGTGTAGAAGATGGCCGAGCGATAGCTGGTGCCGACGTCTGCGCCCTGGCGGTTGAGCTGCGTGGGGTCGTGGAAGACGGAGAAGAAGATGCGGAGGAGGGTGCCGTAGGTGACCTGGGAGGGATCGAAGATGATTTCGATGGCTTCAGCGTGGCCGGTGCCTTCGCCGCAGACTTCGCGATAGTTGGCGGTTTCAGCGGCTCCGCCGGAGTAGCCGACGGTGGTGGCGGCGACGCCTTTGACGCGCTGGAAGACGGACTGAGCGCCCCAGAAGCAGCCTCCGGCGAAGACTGCGGTTTCACGCTGGCCGGCGTCGTAGCCGGACTCGGGTGCGACGATGTCGTGGGTGGGGGCGGGGATGGGTTCTTTGCGGATTGAGGCCATGGCGAGGTGTCTCCAGACTCTTAGGGCGATCCAGATCAGGGCGAAGACCGCGGCAGCGCGGGCAGCGTAGACCAGGAGACCGTAGAGGTTCATGCGTATTGGACGCACGGGGTGGGGTTGGCGATGCGGCGTGGGTTCGTATAGTGAAGGAACGCACTATGAAGGAGTATCACGATGAACGAAGTGACGCGGCGGAAGGTGATCCAAGGGGCTTTGCTGGGTGGAGCAGCGATGGTGGTTGGTGGCGAGAGTGCTTTGGGGCAGGCTACGCCAGTGATTATTCCACCGAACGGGATTGCAGAGACGACGCCGCGGCTGCAAGGGATTCGGCGCGTGATTCTGGATACTGATCCGGGCAATGATGATGCTCTGGCGCTGTTGCTGGCGATGGCTGCGCCGCAGTTGCAGGTGGAGGCTGTGACGGTTTGTCCGGGCAACATGGGGCCGGAGGGTTATGACCAGCAGGTGAGGAACGCTTTGTATTTGGTGGATCTGGCGGGCAAGAGCGGACAGGTGCCGGTGTATCGGGGGATGGATCATCCGATTTTGAATAAGCCGTATCCGGTGGCGACGTTTATCCACGGCAAGTATGGGTTGGGCGATGTGCAGGTGCCTGAGGTGAAGCAGAAGCCGGAAGCGGAACATGCCGTCGATGCGATGCGAAGGATCGTGAACGCTGCGCCGGGTGAGGTGACGATCATGGCGTTGGGCGGGCTGACGAACATTGCGATGGCGATGCTGCGCGATCCGGAGTTTACGCGGAACCTGCGAG
>Ga0302305_1001117_pt1 | contig 15574 bp, 11 predicted proteins | sample III_Palsa_E2_3_FD_198764 | JGI IMG/M metagenome (GOLD analysis project Ga0302305, IMG submission 198764) | Peat permafrost microbial communities from Stordalen Mire near Abisko, Sweden - III_Palsa_E2_3 | ecosystem: Environmental > Terrestrial > Soil > Palsa > Peat permafrost | place: Sweden... | reverse complement strand
CCCGCCGAGCGCACTTGCTCGCAGCCCGCATCGGAACGCACCACAATCCATTTTCAGCCCGAATATCGCACCTCCATCACCCACGCCGCGATGCAGGGCTTAACATAGTCCTGTCATGCCGACAAAGACACTCACTCAACCCAAGCCGGCCGCACCAGCCGAACCCACATCCCGCGAAGCCACATTCGATATCTTCCGCCGCTGGGGATATCTGCAAGCGTCGCTCGATCCGCTCGGCCAATACCTTCCGCCCGAGCCCTTCCCCACGCCCGCGCCCGACGGCGCCGACTCCGAGGAAGCGCGCCGCTGCTACTGCGGTTCCATTGGCGCGGAGTTCATGCACATTCCTTCCAACGAAAAGCGTGCATGGATTCAGGAACAGCTTGAACAGGACTTCACCGCGAGCGCCGCAACCAAGGCTCGCATCCTCACTGGCTTGATTCGCTCCGACATCTTCGAGCAGGTCATCCAGCAACGCTATCTCGGCACCAAGCGCTTCTCGCTCGAAGGCCTCACCGTCCTCATTCCCTTCCTCGACCAGCTCTTCACCACCGCTGCCGATAACGGCGTCACCCGCGGCCTCTTCGCCATGGCCCATCGCGGCCGCCTGAACGTGATGGTCAACACCGTCGGCCGCGGCTCGCACGAGATCTTCACCAAGTTCGAGGATGTCGATCCCCGCAGCACCATGGGCGGAGGCGACGTCAAGTACCACATGGGCGCGACCGGTGAGGTCATCACCGCCAACGGCAAGACCGTTCATCTGCATCTGGCTTCGAACCCAAGCCATCTTGAGGCCGCTAATCCGGTCATCATGGGCCGCACTCGCGCCTACCAGGAACGCATCGGCAAAGACGGCAAGAAGCAAGTGCTTCCCATGGTCATCCACGGCGACGCTGCCTTTGCCGGCCAGGGCGTCACTGCTGAGACGCTCAACCTCGCATCGCTGCACGGCTACAACGTCGGTGGAACGATCCAGGTCATCACCAACAATCTCCTCGGCTTCACGGCGAATCCCGAAGAGTCCAACTCCTCGCGCTTCGCCAGCGATCTCGCAAAACGCCTGCCCATTCCGATCTTCCACGTCAACGCAGAAGACCCTGAAGCGGTCGTTCGCATCGCAGCCATCGCAGCCAACTATCGCCACAAGTTTGCTTCCGATGTAGTAGTGGACATCATCGGCTATCGCCGCCACGGCCACAGCGAAGTGGATGATCCAACCGTCACGCAACCCCGCCGCTACGCCGCCATCAAGGAACACGCACCGCTCTACAAGCTCTACGCCGCGCAGATCGGGACCGACGCAAGCGCGGAGATTGCCGCCATCCAAAGCGAGTTCCTCGAAGAGCAGAAGATCGCAACGCAAGCCGAGCACAAACCCAAGCTGCACTCGCTGCCGGAGTATTGGGAGCCTTACTACGGCGGACATCTCGCGGTCGGCGATAACCCGCGAACCGGCCTTGACGCCGCCGAGATTGCCTCGCTCACCTCAGCGTTGACTACTGCACCCGAGGGTTTTCACATCCACCCCAAGGTAGAGAAGCTACTCGCCCAGCGCGTGGAGATGGGCAACGGCAAGAAGCCGATGGACTATGGCATGGCGGAGTTGCTGGCCTATGCCGCGCTGCTCAAAGCCGGAACGCCGGTGCGGCTCAGCGGACAGGACTCGCAGCGCGGCACGTTCAACCAGCGCCACTCTGTCTTCATCGACATCGAATCGGAAGCTCGTTACTCACCGCTCGGTAACATCGCGCCGCGGCAAGGCCGCTGGGAGGTCTACAACTCGCTGCTCTCGGAGGCTGCATGTCTAGGCTTCGAGTATGGCTTCTCCCGCGACTTCCCGGAAGCTCTCGTCCTTTGGGAAGCGCAGTTCGGCGACTTCGCCAACGGCGCGCAGATCATCATCGACCAATTCCTCGCCGCCGGCGAAGCCAAGTGGGGCCTGCTCTCGGGCCTCGTCATGCTGCTGCCGCATGGATACGAAGGCCAGGGGCCGGAGCACTCCAGCGCGCGCATGGAACGCTATCTGCAACTCGCCGCGCAGGACAATATTCAAATTGCGCAACCTTCGACTGCCGCGCAGTACTTCCACCTGTTGCGCCGCCAGGCGATGCGCATGTGGCGCAAGCCTCTCATCGTCTTCACACCCAAGTCGATGCTGCGGCATCCCGATGCAATGTCCAGCGTCAGCGATCTTGGAGTGGACTTCTTCCAGAACGTGCTGCCCGACAATGAAGTTCAAGACCCTCGCCGTTTGCTTGTCTGCACCGGCAAGATCGGCCACAACCTGCGCGTGGAACGTGCAAAGAGGAAGGATATGAGCGTCGGCATCATCTTCATCGAGCAGCTCTATCCCTGGCCCGAGGCCGAGTTGCAGGCCGCTCTCGACCAGCATCCCAACGCAGGCGAGATCGTGTGGGTGCAGGAAGAGCCGGCCAACATGGGCGCCTTCTCTTACGTTATGCCGCTGCTGAAGAGGCTTGCAGGAGATCGTCCGTTAGTGAGCGTGAAGCGAACGGCGAGTGCGAGCCCTGCAACGGGATCGGCGAAGGCGCATGAGATGGAAGAGAAGACACTCATCGACCTTGCGCTTGGCCATACCTCCTAAGCCAAGATACCGGATCAACGCGACCTAGTTGTGGTCTCGGTGGTGTCCAGCGGACCTGATACATCGCGGACCCATAGCTGGTGGGTAATCTGGGGCGGCCCGTCGCCTTTATGCAACGCCCAGACCCGCTCGCGGATGGCCTGATCGGCTGCGGTCATGCGCTCGCGGCTGCGCAGGTAATCGAGCCAGCTTTCCATGACAAATGTTTCGTTGAGATGCTCCGGGTCCTCGGCGCTGCGATAGATGCCCCAGCGCACAGCGCCTCCACGCAAGCGCACACCTTCCAGCGGATGAATGACGTGGCTGAACTCGGCATAGTGTTCGAGCGGGATGCGGTACTCGATGGAGATGCGCACCGGGCCATCGTCCGGATCGATGGTGTCTGCGAGCACGGGAATGGGACGCTTCCACTTGTACGGCGTGAGATCGGGCAGCACGCCCTTGAGGATATGAATGCGCAGCATAAAGGGCAGCGTCACCGCGAGACCCGCCGCGGAGCAGCACATGGATACGCTTGTGGAGCTGCGCTGCGCAATGGCGCCCCACGTTACGCTGCCCAGCGCCATGCCTCCCTGGAATGTCATGAGATACGCGCCCAGCGCGCGCGCATAGACCCAGCCCGGAACCGAGAGTTGCACCGACACGTTCAGCGTCGACATCGTCGTCGTCCAGCAGAAGCCCGCGCCGAGGAGTGTGGCAATGGCGATAGCCGGAACGTGAACAAAGGCGAGGACGAGCAGCGTTGCGACATAGTAGATCGAGGTGATGGCAAGCAGCTTATCGGCGTCGATGCGGCGGCGAATCCTGGCCAGCGAGCTTGCGCCGATGACCGCGCCCGCGCCCAGAGAGCCGTTGAGAATGCCGTAACCCATCGCGCCCTGGTGCATGTCTCGCCGGGCCACCAGCGCCAGCAACGACCATACCGCGCTGACAAAGAAAGTGAAGGTAAACGCACGGACCAGCGGGCCTTGCAGCGTAGGCGAGTAGCGCAGATAGCGCAGGCCGGAGCGTACGGAACCCGCGATTCGTTCCGCAGGCAAGGCGCTCTTGTAGATGGGCGTGCGCTTCCATCGCCACAGAATCCAGATGACGCCCGCGAAGGACGCAGAGTTGAGCGCGAAGACCCAGCCCGCGCCGCTATCCGCTCGCATAAATGCCGCAATCATCAGGCCGCCTAGCGCCGGGCCTACAGCACGCGCGAGGTTGTTGCTGGCGGCGTTCAGTGTTACGGCGCTAGGCAGGTCTTCGCGTGGGACCAGCTCCGGCACGATCGCCTGCCAGGCGGGATTGTTCATCGCCGAGCCGATGTTCAGCAGGAACGTAAACAGCAACAGCGTGACCGGCGAAACGACGCCCAGGAACGTGAGCACGGCAAGAACGGCGACGCTGCCCAGCATCCAGCACTGCCAGAAGATCAACAGGCGGCGGCGCTCGTAGATGTCGGCTGTGGCGCCAGCCAGCAGGCCGAAGAAGAGCACAGGCAAACTCGCCGCGGTCTGCATAAGAGCAATCAGCAGCGGAGACGTCGTAAGCACTGTCATCAGCCAGGTGCCCGCAGTGTCCTGCATCCATGTCCCTACGCTGGAGACGGTCGAGGCTATCCAGCGGTCGCGGAAGAGCGGCAGGCGCAGCGGAGCGTAGGCGCTGGCACTGTCGCGCAGCGGATTCGACTCCGGCGAAGCGATATCGGTTGAATCGACGTGTCCTGTTTGACCCACAATCCTATGATGCTACGCGATTGGCGGCGGGTTGAAGAGGAGCCTGTGAGCCTAGAGTAAAGACGGGTTTCGTTCAGGGATGAGGTTATTGAGGGATGAGGAGTGAGTGAGACACAGGAACAATTGGGGAGGCGGAACGTATAGTCGAGAAGATGAGACGATATCTCCTGCTGCTTTTGGCACCGATATACGCGATGCTCGGCCTGCATGCTCAGCAGCCTGCGGTTGGACCGGAGGAGGTGGAGAAGCCTCTGCCGGCGATGCGTGACCTGCTGCTGGATGTCGAGCGCAACCAGCGGGCCGCCGAGGCTATGCGGAGAGACTACACCTACCATGTCCACGAAGAGGAGCAGGATGAGGACAGTAAGGGGAACGTGAAAAAGACGACTGTCACGGATTCAGAAAGCCTGACGATCGACGGTGTGCGAGTTGACCGCGTAGTGGCGCGGGACGGCAAACCGCTCACCCCGGATGAGGCGAAGAAGGAGAGCGAGAAGATCGATAAAGAGGTAGCCAAGGACAAGCAACAACGGGAGAAACTGGAGGAAAAAGGGAAGGCCACGGACTCGCGCGGCGACCAGTTGCTGACGGTTTCGCGCATATTGGAATTGGGGACATTTTCCAATCTGCGCAGGCTCGACCTGGATGGCCGGCCGACGATTGTGGCCGACTATGCAGGCGATCCGAAGGCCAAGACCAACAATGAGTTCGAGAAAGTATTTCGCGACCTGGTGGGTACAGTGTGGATCGATGAGCGGGACCGGGTGCTGGTACGCGGAGAGGGGCATTTCCTCAATGATTTCAAGATTGGCGGCGGCCTCGTGCTGAACCTTCACAAGGGACTGAGTTTCGAGTTTCAAACAGCCAAGGTGAACGGCGAAGCGTGGTTGCCGGTCTCGATCGAGGCACAGGGCAGTGCACGCTTTCTGCTCTTCGGGGGTGTAAACGGCCGTCTTAAACTGGTAACCTCGGACTACCGCAAGTTTCGCACCAGCACGACGATCATCCCCAGCAACCGGCTGATTGGGCCGGATGGGAACCCGCTGCCCGACCAGCCCGTAGCCGCGGAGCCGGAGGCGGCAGGTCAGCAAGGCGAGAGCACGCAGCAAACACCGCCGGCTGCACAGCCGCCAGCTACGCAGTCTCACGCTTCGCCGCAGCGATAACCGGAAATGTCTAAAATGGGAAAAGGGCAGCCCAAACCGCCCCTTCCGCAATGCTGATGGGACTCATCTGAAACTCTCTAAACCCACCGTAGCTTAGAGAGGTTGAACGTCGGACGCCTGCCAGCCCTTGGGCCCCTTGACGACGTTGAACTGCACCGCCTGGCCCTCTTGCAAGCTCTTGAAGCCGTTGGAGTTGATGGCGGAGTAATGAACGAACACATCCTCGCCGTTCTGACGGCTGATGAAGCCGAAGCCCTTGGCGTCGTTAAACCACTTCACTGTTCCCTGTTCCATGTCTCGTAAATCCTTGTGTGTTGACTTAGACGTTGAATCCAAATGGGTCTTCGGCTGAAATCTTGCAGAAAACCAACTTGTTTCAAGCGATGGGGAAATGTTAGCACGGCTGGCAAATTTTCCAAGGAAAAATTTGTAAGGTCCTGACTTTGCATCACTTTCAGTGCAATTTGGCGTCGGAAACATGCGCCCGGACGATGGCTTCGGCTGCTTCCAGCACCTGATCGAGGGTCATCGCGGTGGAATCGAGGATAACGGCGTCGCTCGCTGGGCGCAGGGGAGACTCTGCCCGATTGCGGTCGCGCGCGTCACGTTCCTTTAGTTCGCGGACAAGAGCTTCCTCGGTGACTTTGGAGTCGGGCACCTGATCCGGCGTGCTCTGCCGGTAACGCCGGTTGCCGCGGACCTCGGGTGCCGCGTCGAGAAATATCTTGACTTCAGCATCGGGGAAGACGACGGTGCCAATGTCGCGGCCTTCCATGACCACGCCGCCGGAGGCGCCGAGGAGCCGCTGTTGCTCCACCATCCAGGCGCGCAGGCGAGGGTGGACGGAGACCTTCGAAGCTCCCGCGGTCACGTCGGGCTCGCGCACGCGGCGCGAGACGTCAATGCCGTCCAGCAGAACGCGATTGCCTTCGCGCTGCGGTTGCAACGAGATGCTGGTGCTCTCGGCAAGGTCAACCAGCGCCGCCTCCTCGTCGAAGCCAAGATCGTTGTCGATGGCCTTGAGGGCGAGGGCGCGATACATGGCGCCGGTTTCGAGGTTGAGGAAGCCGAAGCGGCGCGCCAGGTGGGCGGCCAGGGTACTCTTACCCGCGCCTGCGGGGCCGTCGATCGCGATGACAGGATGCGTCCGCGATGAGGGGTTGCTTGCGCTCATGGTTATTCCTCAGACCTGGGCTTGCGCGGGTAGGACGGCTTGACGCCGGGTGTTCCGCGCCGGGGTGCCGGCTTGCCGCCGAAAGAAACCTTACCATCCGCAACTGCGGGCCGTTTGGAAAAACCGCCGGGCTTGCTTCCAAACTTGCCGCGAGGCTTGGGGCCTTCGCCAGACGGGCTGCGGAAGGGAGCCTTGGGGCGGGCATCGGAGCCGCCGTCAAATTTGCGAGGGCCGCGGGATTTGCTGCCCGGACCACCGGGACGTCCGTCGGAGCGGCCGGTTTTTTCCGGCCACGGGCGTACGGGACGATCCACGAGATCGCCTTCCGCGCGCGGGAACGGACGCTTGGGATTTCCTGCTCTGTCGGACGGCTCGTACTTTGCCTCTTTGGGCGCACGGGGTTTGCTGTCGCTGCCACCGTAGGCTGGCTTGTCGGGACGGCCTCCACGGTCTTCTCGCGGGGTGAAGGGACGCTTGGGGGCATCGAACTTGCGGAACTTGGTGAAGCCTTCGCTTGCTGGCTTGGCGTCGCGGTCGCCGAAGCTGGGCTTGGAGGCATAGGGCCGCTTGGCCCCGAAGCTGGGCTTGTTGCCGCGATCTCCGAAGGCACCCTTGGCACCAAAGGAGGAACGAGCAGGGCGGGCAGATGAGGCGCCGTCGCGTGGCGGGTAGGGCTTGCGCTCGAAGGGCTTGCGCTCGCCGTCCGCGGCCCGTGGCCTGGGGGAGAAGCCTTCGCCGGAGGTCTTGCGGAAGGCGGGTTTATCGCCGAACGCGCGCTTGGCGCCGAAGGAGGGACGTGCCGGGCGGTCGGAGGAAGCTGTGTCGCGGGGGGTGTAAGGGCGTTTGGGGAAGCTGCCGGTCGTGGCACCACCTTCACGAGGCGCGTACGCGCGCTTGGGGAAGGCTGAGCCGGCGGAGGCTCCGCGCGGAGTGTAAGGGCGCTTGGAAGCGCCGCTGTCGGCTTCGGGGCGGGGCTTGCGCTCGAACGGCTTGCGATCTTCCGGCTTGCGGTCCTCATTCCAGGGCTTGGTGAAGCTGGGTTTGGCGTCGGCAGCATCTCGGCGGAAGGGGCGGCGTTCGCCTTCGGGCTTGGCCCCGAATGCCGGTTTGGTGCCGGCGCGAGGGGTTGGGCGAGTGCCGGCGCCGAAGCCAGGTTTGGCGCCGAAGGTGCGCGTGGGTTTGCCCTTGAAGTCGCCAAAGGCGCGACGTTCCGAGCTGCTGGTGAACTTCTTGATGCGGCCTTCATCGCCGGCAGCGGAGATTGCAGCGGCGGCGGCGAGTTCTTCTTCCGTCGGCTCAGGCTTGATGATCTCCGGGAACTCCGGCAGCGTGCCGGGGATGTGCAGCAGGGTCTTGCCTTCGAGGACGACCGTCTCCAGCTGGCGCGAGCCGGTGAGGGCGTGCAGCACCTCGCGGATGCGGGAGCGGGCGGCGAGCGGCGAGAGGAAGGTTTCGACTTCGTCTTCCGTCGCAAGCAACGATTGCGCTAGATAGAGCGAGATGAGCGCGGAGAGTGCGGTGGGCTGACCGGCGTTGATGCCCGCCTTGATGGCCTTGGTGAAGCGGCGGGACGTGAGCTCCCAGAGCGTTGGGCCGGAGCCTTGCGGCAGCAGCGGGAGGACGCGGAGGTTCGACCAGAGTTCGGTGAGGGAGCGCTGGATGGCGCTTTCGGTGAGCTCGCGGCCGACTTCGCTGGCGAGTTCGGCGGCTGAGAGTGCTCCCTTTTCGGCGAGGACTTCGTAGATGCGAAGGCCGAGCGGCGAGGCGGAGGTGGGTGGGAGCTTCCAGGCCTTGTCGCCGCGCAGGGTGTAGATGAAGCTGAAGACCTGCGCGGAGACCACGAAGTCGGGCAGATCGCCGGGTATGCCGAAGAGGTTGAGCGGCAGCGCATTGCCTTCGGCGACGAGGCGGGCGACGATGGAGCGCGCTGCCTCGATCTGGCCATCGGTGGGGCCGACGTTGGGTGCGCCGAGCATAGCTTCGACCAACGAGGGCGCAGGCACAGGCAGTTGCAGCGGACGCGGGGTGAAGAGGACGATGCCGGAGGCAGTGAGCCAGTCGCGGATGGAATCGAGGGTGAGCAGCGGCTCACTGTTTTGGTGCCATGATGCTGCGCGGGCAGCGGCTAGCTGCTCGGCGTTGAACTCGGGAGATGAACTCAAGACGTACCCCTTTGGCTGGTGGCGAGACGACCGCGCACAGCAGACCTCCGCTTTGAGGCGGAGGTTGTGAAACAGATCGAGAGAACCGATCGGGAAGAACTGCGGAGCCGAAACGGGGTTCGGCAGGAGCGGGCTAAACGCCGCAGGCATCGGCCCGGAGGCTAGATGCGCTGAAACGCCCGCTGAATGTCTTTTAAAGAATACCGCAATGCGATGGGCCTGCCGTGCGGACAGGAGGTTGGATGCTCGGTTTTTCCAAGTTCGGCGAGCAGCCAGTCGATTTTTGCGGGTTCGAGCGGCATATTGACCTTGATGGCGGCGTGGCAGGCAATGGAAGCGGCGATTCGTGTGCTGCGAATTTCGGCATTCTCGACCTGGGCAGATTTTTCAGTGCTGCCCAGGACCTCTTCCAACATGAGTTCGAGTTCGCGGCCTTCCAGGCCGACTGGCGTGGCTTTTACGGCGAGCGTGCGCGGGCCGAAGGGCTCGGCCTCGAAGCCGTTGCGCTCAAGTTCCTCGGCGATGGCGGCGAAGGTGACCATCTGCGCGGGAAGAAGCTCGAGGAGTACGGGCATGAGCAGGTGCTGACGCTGGACTTTCTCCACGCTTCGCTCGCGCAGGATCTTTTCAAAGAGGACGCGTTCGTGGGCGACGTGCTGATCGACGATCCAGAGGCCCTCCTCGTTGGTGGCGAGGATGAAGGAGTCGCGGAGCTGGCCGAGGGGCTTGAGCGTGGCGAGCGAGTTGAGGGTGGGCTGCGGTGTATGCTCAGAGGCTTCGTTGTAGCCGACGCTCATGCCGGCGCCTTCGAAGCTGAGACGGCCAGGTGACGGTGGAACCAGGCGCTCGCTGAGCTCGAAGGCCGCAGTGTCGCTGGGGTCGATAGTAGGTTCGCTTTCCGCCACGAGGGAGCGAGGTTCGAAGATGGCCTGGTCTATACCCTCAAGCGGACCGGGCAATGGGCTGATGTCGACCATGAGCGAGGAACTGGCGTTGGCGGAGGTGTTGAGCGCGGTGAAGAAGCTGGCGGCCGGACGCGCATTCATCAGCGCCGTACGGACGGAGTCGCGCACGAAGTCGTGGATGAAGCTGCTTTGACGGAAGCGGACTTCGGTCTTGGCCGGATGCACGTTGACGTCAACCTCCTGGGGCGGCATCTCGAGGAAGAGGAGCACAACGGGGAATGAAGTTGGCGGAATGATGTTGCGATAGGCTTCCGTGAAGGCATGGAGGATGAGGCGGTCGCGGATGAGGCGGCCGTTGACGAAGACGTAGATGGAGTTGCGGTTGAGCTTTTGCAGGTCTGGCTTGGAGACGAAGCCGCTGAGACGTATGAAGCCCGCTTCGGGTTTTTCGTAGGTTGCGTCTCGCTTCCACGGCGGAGGCTCAGGCAGGCCGGCGTGGGCGAAGTCGAGTTCGGCGGCAACGGGAATGAGGCTCTCGAAGGTCTCGCGGCCGAAGATCTGGTAGAGCCGCTCGCCGGCGTTGGCGACTGCCGGTGCGACGAGCAGTGCCTGCGTGGCTGAGTGCAACTCGAAGTGCTTGTTGGGATGCGCTAACGCGTAGTGCGTGACTAGAGCGGCGACGTGGCCGAGCTCGGTCGATTCGCTGCGCAGAAACTTGCGGCGAGCTGGGGTATTGAAGAACAGGTCGCGCACGGCGATGGTGGTTCCAGCAGGCAGGCCTGCGTCTTCGACGCGCAGGATGTTGCCGCCGGCGATCTCGATCGATGTGCCGACTTCGTCTTCAGCGGCACGGGTTTCGAGCGAGAGGCGCGCGACGGAGGCGATGGAGGGCAGCGCTTCGCCACGAAAGCCGAGGGTCGCGATGGAGAGCAGATCGTCGGAGGAGCGGAGCTTGGAGGTGGCGTGACGTTCGAAGGCGAGCAGCGCGTCGTCGCGGCCCATGCCGTGGCCGTTGTCGACGATGCGGATAAGCTTGCGGCCACCGGCTTCGATCTCGATGCGGATGCGAGTGGCGCCGGCGTCGAGGGAGTTTTCAAGGAGCTCTTTAACTACGGATGCAGGGCGTTCGACGACTTCGCCGGCAGCGATCTGGTTGGCAACCTGGTCGGAGAGTACGTGGATCTTGCCCATAGGAAGAAGATACGAGATTCAAGATGCGAGATGCGAAGTTGGGTCTGCAATGCTGAAGCAATGTTATGGGGAAGGCGGTTCGCGCAGAGTGCGAAGTGCTGAGAGGAGCATTCGGCTCACTTCGTCGCACAAATTCTGACAGTTCCCCAAAAGTGCTTCATCTCCCAAATGCAGCTCCCTGCAAAGCAAGAGTTGCGCTTCTACCTCAAACACTGAACCTCTTGCCATAGACAAGAACTGCATAAGCTGCGGTTTTGAATCTCGACCGTGCCCCTCGGCAATATTACTTACCACAGAGATGCTCGCGCGCCGAATCTGGCTGGTCATGCCATATAACTCTTCGCGCGGAAATCCGCGCGTTAGCTCATAAACCTTCACAGAAAGCTGCATTGCTTTCTGCCATGCGCCGAAGTCTCTATAAGAACGACTCATGATTCAAGGACCTCTCGCATCTCGAATCTCGAATCTCGATTTCTAGCGGTCGCCTACCAGATGCAGGCGCATGAAGTTGGTTGCGCCGGTCTTAGTGGCGGTGCCTGCGACGATGCCGACGACCTGATTGGCCTTCACATAGCCTCCGCTTTCGAGGATGCCTTCGGCCATGCTTACGAGCGTGTCAGTGCCTTCGAAGCGCTCGCACTGGATGGGATGAGTGCCCCACAGCAGCATCGCGCGATGCACCACATGCTGGAAGGGTGAGAGAGCGAAGATGGGTGCATCGGGACGGTACTTCGACAGCAGTAGCGCGGTCTTGCCGCTCTCGGTGAAGATGGCGATCGCAGCGAGATCGAGGTCCTGCGCGGAGTGGGCCATGCACTCGCAGATGGTCTCAGGGATAGTCATCGACTTGCGCAGACGGGCGACGGCCATCTGCGGCTCGTTGTACATCTGGCTCTCGGTTTCGAGCACGATCTTGTTCATCATAGCGACCGACTCGACGGGATACTTGCCTGCGGCACTTTCCGCCGAGAGCATAACGGCGTCGGTGCCATCGTAGATTGCGTTGGCTACGTCGGAGGCTTCGGCGCGCGTGGGGCGCGGGTTTTCAATCATCGACTCAAGCATCTGCGTGGCCGTGATGACCGGCTTCAGGTACTCGTTGGCGCGGCGGATGATGTGCTTCTGGATGGCTGGAACTTTTTCCGGCGGCACTTCGACGCCGAGGTCGCCGCGCGCCACCATGATGGCGTCGGAGGCTTCGAGGATGCTGTCGAGGTGGTCGATGGCCTGGGGTTTTTCGAGCTTGGCGATGACCCATGTATCGAAGCCCAGGGCGGCGATGCGGCGCTTGACGTAACGCACATCGTCAGCGGTCTGGACGAAGGAGACGGCGACCGTATCGACCCCGGCTTTGAGAGCGAACTCGAGGTCTTCTTCGTCCTTGACGGTGAGCGCGGGGACCTTGATGGCGACGCCGGGAAGGTTGATGCCCTTCTTTTCGCCCAACATGCCGCCATTGACGATCTCGGTGACGACATCGGCGCCACGCAGCTCGAGCACGCGCAGTTCGATGAGGCCGTCGGAGAGCAGCACCTGGTCGCCGGGCTTGAGGTTTTCCGCCAGCGTCGTAAAGACTGTGCTGACGCGGGCGGCCGTGCCTTCAATCTGTTCCGGCGTGATGATGAGTTGCTTGCCGGCTTCGAGCAGGACCGGCTTATGGCCGGCCAGAATGCCGGTGCGGATCTTGGGGCCTTGCAGGTCGGCGAGGATGCAGATGGGCTTGTTCTCTTCGCGCGCGATCTTGCGCACCATGGCGATGAGTTCGGTCTTCTGGGCGTGGGAGCCGTGGGAGAAGTTGAGGCGTGCGACATCGAGGCCGGCGCGGACGAGTTGGCGAAAGGTCTCTTCATCGCTCGAAGCCGGGCCGAGCGTGGCAACAATCTTGGCGCGGCGCAAGTTCTCGGCAGAAGCAGAGCCCCAACCGCCATTTTTCACGTTCATTTGCAGTATTCCTTCAAGCCGAGATGTTTGGAGTGCCGACTATCGCTTTGCTATCTTTTTTCACGAGCCAGTCAGTCAGACATTCTACCTGTCGGACGGGACTGTGGGCCGAACGTGGGGCCGAAGAGTGTGATGAAGCGGCTCAATACGGTCGATTATCGAGATTTTCCGGGGCTGGCTGTCTCGATTCCCTGCGCGAGGCGCGGAGTTGCGCGTTGAACTCCGCACCCACCAGCACGCTGAGCGCGATGATGTAGAGCCAGAACATCAGCGCGATGGCCGCGCCGAGCGAGCCGTAGACCTGGGAGTAGTTGGCAAAGCGCGTGACGTACAACCCAAAAACCAGTGTGGTCAGAAACCAGAGCAGCGTGGCGACCATGGCGCCGGGGAGACTGGCGCGCCAGCTCCAGTCCATGCGCAGAGCGAGCCAGGGCTCCATGTGCTGGCGCATGTGGGTGCTGAGATCGGTGCCGAGGTGATAGATGACGGCGATGATGCCGACGCTGCCGGCGAGGGCGACCGTCCAGCGGAGGATGAAGGCGATGACGAAGACGGGCATTCTCATGCCGGGAGTGACTTCGGCGGCGAGCCAGTGCGTGATGAAGTGGCCAAAGACCACGAGCAGGCTGGCAGCGGTCATGGGCAGAAGCGATATCGGGACCAGCGCGAGGGCGCGCGCGCGGCGAGGCCAGAAGGCCTTTCGCTGCATGGGGAGATCGTGCGCGCGGCGGAAGCCTTCCATCAGCGTGGCCATCACACTGGCCGCGCTGGTGATGCTGACCACGAGCGAGCCGAGCAGCGCTTGCGCGGTATGCGGGGTCTTATGGGTGGTGGCAAAGTAAGCGTCCAGCAGCGGGCTGACGTTGGCGGGCAGGATGCGGTCGAAGAAGAGCGACATCTGCTGGCGCAACGGCTGGGTATCCGGCAGCAGCGAGACGATGGCCGCGGCGACGATCAGTGCCGGGAACAGCGCGACCATGGCGGAGTAAGCGGTCGCCTGAGCGACGGTGAGGATGTCGTGATCGAACGCGGAACTCAGGGCGCGGCGCAGCACGGTCACCAACCGGAGCGCGCCGCGGGACGTCATGACGGGACTACTGCTTCCACTTGTTGAGGAAGTCTGTGACAGAGGCCGACTCCATGTAGCGCATGTCGGAGAACTCGTTGTGCTGAGCGAAGAGGACTTTGCCTTGGCCGTCGAGGACAGCCAACGCGGGGACGCCGTGGAGATCGACGCCGCAGCGTTTGGCGATGTCGAAGTTGGTGTCGATGTGGCCGATGTTGATGTTGACCTTGACGAAGTTGTTGGCGAGCAGATCGGCGTTGGGCTGCTGGTGGAAGTAGATGTCGAGGACCTGGCAGTCGCCGCACCAGTCGCCACCGAAATCGACGAGGACGCGCTTATGGGTGCGGTGGGCTTCGGCGATGGCGGCCTTGAGGTCTTTAGCGGCGTCGGGGATCGGCGGATAGAGATTTTTCTTGACCGCGGGCGGCATGGTCACGGGTGTACGCGGCGCCGGCGCGGGTGCGGCAACGGGTGTGGCCGGGGTCTCGGGCTGAGGCGGCGTCTTCTTGCAGCCTGCTGCGAGGACAAGGGCCAGCATCGTGACGGCGGTCAGATAGGGACTGATTCGATTGGTGCGGGCCAGGGATTGCCGGTTTGGCTTCATGCTTCCATCATCCGACAAACGCCGGTGCCGGGTAAAGCGGCGTATTCTTTCCTGCGAGGGATTTATGGCGAACACGCAGACATTGAGGGGTACGAAGAAGAGTTGGCATCGGCTTGCGCTGGTGCTTCTGGTTGCCGGAGCCGGGGTGGGCATAGTGGCCTCGACACAGACGCCGGCGACGAATAAGGTGAGCGCGCCGCCGAAGGGCTATGCGTCGATCGAGGTGCTGTGGCCGGAGGGTGCGCCGGGAGCCGTCGGGACCGAGAGCGACGATGTACCGAAGCTGTATTGCTATCCGGCGCCGGGTGATGGGCCGCATACTGCCGTGGTCGTGCTGCCGGGCGGTGGGTATACGAGCCTGGTGATGGAGCATGAGGGTGCCGATGAGGCGCTCTGGCTGAACCAGCATGGGGTGAGCGCGTATGTGCTGCAGTACAGGCTGGGGCCGAGGTATCAGTATCCTCGGCCCTTGCAGGACGGCTTGCAGGCGGTGCGGTTTGTGAGGGGCCATGCAAAGGAGTGGAAGCTAAAGCCGGATGCGATTGGAGTTTGGGGGTTTTCGGCGGGAGGGCATCTTGCAGGATATCTGGCGACGATAATATCGCCGGAGAGTGAGCCGATGGATGGGATCAAGGTAGGCGGCAGACGGGGTGATGCGCATCCTGACTTCGCCATTATCAGCTATGGGCGGCTGGTGTTGAATGCGAGCATTCCGGGGAGCTTTGGGATGGAGACGCTGCTGGGCAAGGACGCGCCGCAATCCCTGATCGATAGTGTATCGCCGGTGCTGCATGTGACCAAGGACAGCTCGCCGAGCTTTATTTATTCGACGGAGCTCGATGAGAAGGTGGACTCAGAGAATGCGACGCTGTTCTTCAATGCGCTGCGGCGCGCGGGTGTTCCGGCGGAGTTGCATGTGTTCGAGCGCGGGCCGCATGGAACGCACATGGGAGTAGACCAGCCCAAGACGCCGGAGTTGGCGATCTTTCCAGTGCTGCTGGAGAACTGGATGAAGGTGCATGGGTGGATGGAGTAAGGA
>Ga0302305_1001116_pt1 | contig 15574 bp, 17 predicted proteins | sample III_Palsa_E2_3_FD_198764 | JGI IMG/M metagenome (GOLD analysis project Ga0302305, IMG submission 198764) | Peat permafrost microbial communities from Stordalen Mire near Abisko, Sweden - III_Palsa_E2_3 | ecosystem: Environmental > Terrestrial > Soil > Palsa > Peat permafrost | place: Sweden... | reverse complement strand
GTGAAGCTGGCTGGGAGATTGAGCCAAGGACGGCGTCCAGGTCCGGCGCATGCAGGATGTGCTGGTTCGCGCGCTCCAACAGTCCCTCGGCTGCGGAGTACAACTGAGGTAAGTTGCCGGGCCAGGGAAGCATGCGCGCGGCATCCATCAGGTCTGGGGCAAGTTGAGGAAACGGTGCGCCCGACTCGGCGGCGATCTGTTGCACGAGGGTGGAAAGCAGTTGCGGAATATCTTCGCGGCGGTCGCGCAAGCGGGGGATCACGATGCGCAGGGACCCAAGGAAGTCTGCCAGCTCCGCGGAGAAACCGTTCGCGCTCACCAGCGGTCGAAGGCCGTGTGGTGCGAATGCGACGATGCGTGGAGCCTGTGAACCGTACTTGCGTACGAGGCCCAGAAGGGCGGTTTGCGCGATGGGAGGAAGCTGGTCCGGGCGGGAAATATAGAACATGCCGACGGTTGCAAGGGCATCCTCTGAACGAGCACCTCCGAAGAGTGAAAGGGTCTCGGCCGATTTAAGGCTGATGAACGGGCGCTGGTTTAGCGGTGACTGTTGGTGGAGGATCTGGGCGGCCGCCTCGTCGCCGCAGCCGGGTTCTCCGATGAACAAGGCTGAACGAAAATAAGGGGCGACGCGTCGGATCTGACCCTGCAGCTGGGTCATTGCCGTGCTCGAGCCAGCCAGCCAGAGCTCCGGAGAGGGAACTTTCAAAATCGTCTCAGGCGGTGCAGCGACATCTGCAGAGGAGAAGTTCGGAACCCGATTCAGTGCTGACATGCCTAGAGTATCGGCAGGCAGAGGTAATCTCTCTAGGGGAGCGAAGGTGCCGAATTGCTGGTAGTGGAGAAGCTCTTCGCAAGGAAAAGAGGATGGCAAGCGCCATCCTCTCTGAAGTTCCCTTGGGAAGTGAAGGTCGGGGTTGTAGTAACGTTACGCTACCGACTTGGCACAGTAGGTGTCGAAGGCGCGGGTAAGTTCCTGCGCGATGGCGGGGGCGGTGGAGTTCTCGATTGCAGAGCGTTGGAGGAGATAGATCAGCTGGCCGTCGCGGAGGATAGCAACTGCGGGGGAGGTGGGGGGATGGCCCTGGAAGTAGCTGCGGGCGCGATCGGTGGCCTCGCGATCCTGGCCGGCGAAGACGGTAACGGTCTGGTCGGGCTTGGTGGTGTGCTGGAGGGCAAGGCGGACGCCGGGGCGCATCTTGCCGGCAGCGCAACCGCAGACCGAGTTCACTATCAGCAGGGTGGTTCCGGGCGTTGCCAGTGCGGCATCTACGTCGGCACTGGTGCGGGCCTCGAGGACACCGGCTTTGGTCAACTCTTCGCGCATCGGAATGAGCATCAACTCTGGGTACATCGTGTTGCCTCCTGATCGTTGGTGAAACGAACTTTCGTTATTTGATTGTACGTGGACGGGATCGGTCGCGCCAAAGGATGATTTTTGTAGCGGGCAGGCTGATGTAGTCTCGAAGCGTGCCATCTGGGTTGCAGATTCGGAAAGAGATACCGCTGGCGCCGTTTACGACGTTCGGCATTGGGGGAGCTGCGCACTATTTTGCCGTGGCTCATACCGAGGAAGAGGTGGTGGAGGCGGTTTTCTGGGCAAAGGAGCGCCGCGTGCCGTTGTTTGTGCTGGGCGGGGGAAGCAATCTGCTGGTGCGGGACTCGGGGTTCGCGGGATTGGTGCTGAAGATTGCCATCATGGGTGTGGACGGGAATAGCGGGAACCTGTTCGATGTTGGCGCGGGCGAGGTATGGGACAAGTTTGTGGAGGCGATGACGTCGCTCGGGATGGCGGGAGTGGAGTGCCTGGCGGGCATTCCGGGTTCGGTGGGGGGGACGCCGGTGCAGAACGTGGGGGCTTATGGGCAGGAGGTCGTGGAGACGATCGAGTCGGTGCGGGCGTTCGATCGGGAGACGTTTGAATGGGTTGAGCTTGATAAGGCTGCTTGCAGGTTTCGGTATCGGGAGAGCTTGTTCAATACGGATGAGCCCGGACGGTACATTGTGACCCGGGTAAGGTTTCTGCTGCGTCCGCTGGGGGAGCCGAATTTGCGCTACGCGGACTTGCAGCGGCGGTTTGCGGGCAAGCACGGTGTCACGCTGATGGAGGTCGCAACAGCGGTGCGGGAGATTAGGCGGCAGAAGGGCATGCTGCTGGTGGAGGGGGATCCGGACTGTCGCAGCGCAGGATCGTTCTTCAAAAATCCGATTGTGGGGTTAGAGAGGCTAGTGTCGATTGCAGCGCAGGCCGGAGTGGAAGAGAGCAAGGTTCCGCATTGGCCAGCAGGTGAGGGGCGGATGAAAGTTCCGGCGGCGTGGCTGTTGGAGCAGGCGGGGTTTGTGAAGGGCTACGGGGTGGGGCCGGCGGGGATTTCGACGCGGCACACGCTGGCGCTGACGAATCGGGGTGGGGCGACCTGTGCGGATATTGAGCGGCTGCAAGAGCAGATTGTGCGCGGCGTGCGGGAGCGGTTCGGGATTACGCTGGAGCGTGAGCCTGTGATGGTGGGCTAGTGCTGCCTTAGCGTTGCAGGATTTGCAGCATGCGGGAACGCTCTTCGGCGAGGACTTGGGAGGCGGGACCTTGGTCGACGATGACTCCCTGTTCCAGGCGAATGACTTCGGCGTTGAGGATGAGGGCTTCTTCAATGTCGTGGGTGACCGAGAGGACGGGGATGCCTTGCCGCGCTGCGTGCTGCTGCATGCGAGGAAGCAGGAGGTCGCGCAGTGAGCGATCGACGCCGGTGAAGGGTTCATCCAGGAAGATGAGATGAGGGGCTGGGACGGCGAAGGCTCGGGCCAGGTTGACGCGCTGGCGTTCTCCGCCGGAGAGATCGCGGGGAAGGCGGTGGGCGAGCGGGGTGAGCTGAAAGAGCTCGAGGGCCGCGTCGGTGGCGGGAGAATGCGGTTGGTGGCGGATGTCGGTCGCGAAGGCGACGTTCTGGTGGACGGTGAGGTGGCGGAAGAGTACCGCGCCCTGCGGAGCGTAGGCGAGATTGCGAAGATGAGCGGGGACGCTGCTCCTGAGCGTCTGCAGTGTTTCCCAACCGCCAGGAATGCTGCGGGCGAACTCAACCCTGGCGTTGGGAATAAGACCGCAAGCGGCGCGGAGGACGGAGCTTTTGCCGCTGCCGGATGGGCCGAAGAGGATGGTCCACGGCGCCGACAGCTTCATGCCGGCGGAGATCTGCAGGGCGCCTAATTTGGTGGCGACGCGAAGTCTGTGATGTGGCTCAGGCAAGCTCAGACCTCCGGGTGCCACGGCCGTACACGATCAACAGGGCGAGGAATGAGAGCGCGACGAGTGCGGCGGCGGTGAGATTGGCGTCGGTGTAGCGAAGCTCCTGCACCTGATCGAAGATGGAGATGGAAAGGGTGCGGGTGATGCCAGGTATATCGCCTCCTACCATGAGCACGATGCCAAACTCGCCGACAGTGTGGGAGAAGGTGAGGACCGCGGCGGTGATGAAGGACATGCGGGTGAGCGGAAGCGTGATTCGCCGGAAGACCGTCGAGGGCGAGGCGCCTAGGACGCTGGCAACTTCGAGGGTTGGTTGATCCACTGAGGCGAAGGCGACGACGAGGGGCTGCACTGCGAAAGGGAGACTGTAGATCATCGAGCCGATGAGGAGACCCGAGAAGGTGAAGGCGAGGGGATGTCCGATGAGGGTGATGAGGGTGCGACCGAGGGCGGTCGTGGGGCCGAGACCCACCAGGAGATAGAAGCCAAGCACGGTAGGCGGGAGCACTAGCGGAAGTGCGACCGCTGCCTGCAAGACGCGGCGGCCGATGCTGTTACCGCCCGCGATCCACACAGCCAGAGGCGTCGCCACCAGCAGCAGACAGAGGGTCGTCAAGCTGGCGAGGCGAAGCGTCAGGGCGAGAGCGGCGAAGTCCATGGTGGTGCCAGTCTAGCTTGTGCGTCGCGGGGGGTGTAGCGGGAGTCGTTAGTTGGCGGGATCGAGGCCGAACTTTGTCAGGCTTTCCTGAACGGATTTGCTGGTTAGCCAGTCGAGAAACTTCTGAGCTTCCTCCTGGTTCTTTGAGGACTTGAGGACGACCGCGCACTGACGGATCTCGGGGTAGCTTTGCGGCTGGAAGCGGACGAAGGTGCCGAGGTCGCGGTAGTGGGGCGAACTTGCGATGGTTAGGGAGATAATAGCGACCTGGGCGTTACCGGACTCGGCGAACTGGGCTGTCTGGCCGATGTTTTCAGCGACGACGAGTTTGCTGGCCACTTTGTCGGTGAGGCCGAGGCTCGCGAGGGCCTTGTCGGCTGCAAGACCGTAGGGCGCGTGCAGGCCATTGGCAATGGCGATCTTCTGAACTTTGGGGCTGGTGAGAGCGTCGAGGCTGAGGGGCTGGGCCGGCGAATCCTTGCGAGCCCAGAGGACGAGGACGCCGCGAGCGTAGGGAACTGGGGCGTGGCTGACGGTGAGGTTTGCGGCTACCAGTTGCTCGGGGTGGACATAGTCGGCGGACAGGAAAAGGTCCTGCGGATCGCCGTTGGTGATCTGTTGCGTAAGAGTCGCCGATGAGCCAAAGGAAGGAATGATCTTTACGCCTGTGGCCTGTTCGTACTGGGCGGCGAGGGTGGGGAGCACGGGCTGAAGATCCGCGGCGGCGGCGATGTGAAGCTCTTTGGGAGATTGCGCATGCGCGGCTAGCGACCCTGCGGAAATCACGATAAGAAATAAGGAGGAGAGGGCAGACATGGCGCAGGCCGAGAGCGCTTTACGGTACCCTAGGGAAAAGCATGAATTCTTCATCACATGTCCTTCGATGCACCGGATGCGGCGAAAGGATCGCCGCCCGGGAAGCTAAAAGCAATTTTCGATGCCGCACGTGCGACGACCTGTTCGAGGTCGAGTATCCGTGGAGCGAGGGTGCGCCGGAGAGTGGGGGCGTGGACGCAGTCTACTCGGCGAGCCGGCCTGTGCCAAAGAATCGGCCGAATCCGAGTGCATTGCGGTACCTATGGCAGGAGCGTCGGACGTCGACGATGGGCATCGACCAGAGCGGTGTGTGGAGGTTTCGGGATCTGCTGCCGATTGTTCCTTACGATCAGGTGGTAACGCTGCGCGAAGGAAATACGCCGCTGTACGAGATGCCGAAGTCCGCTGCGGCGCTGGGACTGAACTGGCTGCTGGCCAAGCACCAGGGGATGAATCCTACGGGGTCGTTCAAGGACACAGGGATGACGGCGGCGCTGTCCGTTGCCGTCGCGAGCGGGTTTGAGTGGGTGGCGTGCGCGTCGACGGGAAATACGTCGGCAGCGATGGCGGCCTATGCGGCTCGGGCGGGGTTGCGCAGCATGGTGCTGATCCCCGAGGGGAAGATCGCGTGGGGCAAGCTATCACAGGCGATGGATTATGGGTCGACGACGATACAGTTGCGGACGGACTTCGATGGCTGTGTGCGGGTGTTGAGCGAGATTGTGCAGCGCGCGCCGGTGTACCTGCTGAACTCGGTGAATCCGTATCGGCTGGAGGGGCAGAAGACGCCGGCGTTTGAGATTCTGGAGCAGTGTGAGTGGCAGGTGCCGCACCATGTGATTGTGCCGGGGGGAAACCTGGCGAATTGCTCGGCGCTGGGTAAGGGTTTTGCGGAGATGATGTATCTCGGGTTTATTCACCGCGTGCCGAAGATCAGTGTGATCCAGGCGGAGGGAGCGAATCCTCTGTACCGGAGTATGCAGGCGAACGGCGGCGCAACGCTCGAGCCAGTCACAGCCAACACGCGGGCTTCGGCGATTCAGATTGGCAATCCGGCGTCGTGGAAGAAGGCAGTGAAGATACTGGTGTCGACGGGCGGATGGTGTGAGCAGGTGAGTGAGCGGGAGATTGCGCTGGCCAAGGCCGAGATCGGTGCCGAGGGCATTGGGTGTGAGCCGGCGTCGGCGGTTACGCTGGCGGGGCTGAAGAAGCTGGTCGCCGATGGGCGCGTTGGGAAAGAAGAGACGGCCGTCCTTCTGCTCACGGGACACACGCTGAAGGATTCCGAGTACACGATCAAATATCATCTGGGCGAGTTGTTGACGGAGGCCGAGATGGGAAGCGCGGAAGACCGTGCACAGCTCGCCGGCTTACGTCATGCGCCGATTGTTCTTGATGCAGATGCAGACGCGGTGCTGCGGGCGATTGACTCGCAGGCTAGATCGGCTCTGCCAGCGTGAGCGCGGAGAAAGAGATTCGTGGGCTTCGGTTGTCCCTGCCGGCGACGTCGGCGAATCTGGGACCGGGGTTTGATGCGGTTGGACTGGCGCTGTCGATGCGATTGACGATTGAGGCGCGTCTAGCGGCGGCCTTTCAGATAGAGGCTACGGGGCGGGATGCGGCACTGTGTGGGGCGCTGGAGCACAATCTCATTCTGGATACTTATCGCGATGTCCTGGCGCAGGTTGGCGGCAAGGATGTGCCACTGCATTTGAAGTTGCACAATGAGATTCCACTGGGGATGGGGTGCGGATCGAGTGCGGCCGCTCTGCTGGCAGGCGTGGCGTTGGCTGATCACTTCGGTGGGCTTCACCTGGGCGACGAGGCGATTGTGGCCGAGGCTAGTCGCAGGGAAGGGCATCCAGACAATGTGGCGGCTTGCTGGTTCGGAGGGTTCACGGTCTCGGCTCAGGACGGCGAGTCGGTGAAGGCTGCGAGCTTCGGGGTAGATGTAGATGTCGAAAAGACGGGAGATTGGGAGCTGCTTCTGGCCGTTCAGCCAACCAGTCTGGCGACGAAGAAAGCGAGGGCGTTGCTGCCGGAGAGCTACTCGAGGGCGGACGGAATTTTCAATGTGCAAAGGACGGCGCTGCTGGTGGCTGCCTTTGCGCAGGGACGGCTGGAACTTCTGAAGACAGCGATGCAGGATCGGATGCACCAGGCGTATCGGACCGAGGCGTGTCCGCTGCTGGGGAGGCTGCTCCCGCTGATGGACGAGGCGGAGGTTGCGGGGGTTGCGCTGAGCGGCGCCGGACCGTCGGTGCTGGTGTTCCTGGCTGGGGGTACGACGGTGCTAGAGGCTGCGACGCGCATCCAGGGACTGGTGGGTCCCGATGTGGAACTATTACCCCTGCGCATAGGTCTGGGCGTTGAACGAACCCTGCTATAGGCCGCCGCATCGTTTTCCACGCTGCAGCATCTATGATGGAGTGGGTTTGACAGACGGCAAATAGTGTGGACAAGCCGAAAGCGCAGGGAAACCCAAGGAGATGAGTGATATGGCAGGTCAGTTTGTGTCTGAAGTAACCGACGCAGAGTTTGAACAGAAGGTCTTGCAATCGGAAACACCGGTTTTGGTGGATTTCTGGGCGGCGTGGTGCGGACCCTGTCGTGCGCTGGCTCCCGTGGTTGACGCGGTTGCCGAGCAGTATGATGGCAAGCTCAAGGTTATGAAGATGGATGTCGATAAGAACAATATGACCCCTGGCCGTTATGGCATTCGTGGCATTCCGGCGTTGCTGGTCTTCAAGGGCGGCAAAGTCGCCGAGCAGATCGTTGGGTTCGTCCCCAAGGACACGATCGACGAGACGCTCAAGCGCGTTCTTGTGTAAGGGTTATTCAAGGTTGCAGAATGTACGGCCCGCTGAGCGAGTAGACTCCGCGGGCCGTTGCTGCGTCCGGTGTAGACTTTAGGCCAACGATGCTGGAATGGAGTCTTGTTCACGGAAGCCTGATCGCCTTCTTCATCCTGGCGAACAGCTTTTTTGTGGCTGCGGAGTTTGCGCTGGTCAGCGTGCGGGAGACGCGGATCGAGCAGCTCATCGCGCAGAATCGTCCCGGCGCACGAACGGCGCTCCGCCTCAAACACAATCTCAACGAGTTTTTGCCGGCGGTGCAGTTTGGCGTGACGTTGGCTAGCCTGGCACTGGGCGGACTGGGTGAGCCGGCGCTGGCCGATGCGATCCTCCACGGATTGACGCATGTGGGCTTTCTGAGCCGGTTGCCGGGTGTGCAGGCGCATGCCTTGCTGTATGCGCATTCTGTCGCGGTGGTGCTGGCGTTTGCGATCATTACGTACTTTGAGGTGTTGCTGGGAGAGTTGGTGCCGAAGTCGCTGGCGCTGCAGAGGGCCGAGCGCATTGCCCTGGCGGTTGCGGGGCCGATGGATGTGTTCATACGGATGACGCGGCCGGCGGTAGAGCTGATGAATGCGTCGGCGACGGTGGTGCTGCGAATGTTCCATGCGCCGCTGAGTGGAGAGAGCTCGGTGCACTCGCCGGAAGAGTTGAAGATGCTGGCGACGGCGACGCGACGGATGGGACTGCTGCCGCCGTTTCAGGAGCAGATGATTCATCGGGCGATCGAGCTCAACCAAGTGGTGGTGAGCGAGATCATGACGCCGCGAGGGAAGATCTTCTCGTTGCCGGCGGACATGACGCTGGAACAGGCCAGCGCGCGGATCGTGGATGAGCAGCACTCGCGCATCCCGGTGTATGATCCGGAGAAGGGGCGAGACCACATCATCGGTGTGGCTTACTCGAAGGACGTTGCCCGGCTTATTCACTTTCGCAGCATCGCGCAGGGGCTGGGCAATCGCGGCCCGTCGGGGATCACGCTATTGCAGGTGATGCGGGATGTACTGGTGGTTCCGGAGACCAAGCTGGCGGTGGAGTTGCTGCAGGAGTTCAAGGATCGCCGGCGGCAGATCGCAATCGTGGTGGATGAGTTTGGATCGACCCTGGGGCTGATTACGGCTGAGGATGTGCTGGAGCAGGTGGTGGGCGAACTGGAGGACGAGTTCGATACGGGTCGGAACCTGCCGTTGCCGGCGGCTGGTGGCGGTTTGCTGCTGGATGGGAGCGCGAGTTTGAGAGACCTGGTGACTCAGCTGCACTGGAAGTTTCCGCGCGAGTATGGGGTTGAGACGCTGGCCGGTTTCCTGTTGGTGCAGCTGGGACATATTCCGGTGGAAGGCGAATCGGTGGAGTTTAATGCGCGGCGATTTGAGGTCGTGAAGATGGATGGCCAGCGCATCGCACAGGTGCGCGTGGATCCGATTGTTGAGACCGAGGCGATGCGCAAGGCAGCGGTGGAGCTTGATCAGGCGTCCGCGGAGACGCGCCTATGAGTGTTGCGCCGGGGCGAGCAGCTTTGGGCAGGATTTTGCGACGAGTGGTGACGACGCTGCCCGTGTTGTGGGTTGTGGTGACGGTCGTATTTTTGATGATTCACCTGGTGCCTGGCGATCCGATCGTGCAGATGCTGGGTGATGGGGCGACCGCTGGCGATATTGCCGGGTTGCGCCACGCGTATGGTCTGGATGTGCCGCTGGGAACGCAGTATGTGCGTTACTGGAGCGGGTTGCTGCATGGGAATCTTGGGCAGTCGCTGCGGCTGCATGATTCGGTGCTACATCTGATTCTGCAGCGGTATCCTTACACGCTGGCGTTGACGCTGGCGGCTACGCTGATTGGTGTGGGGCTGGCGATTCCGGCGGGTGTGGCGTCGGCGCGTCGGGTGAATCAGTGGCCGGATCGGGCGATTGGGTTTGCTAGTTTGGTGGGTCTTTCCTTTCCGAATTTTGCGTTGGGACCGATTTTGATTTTGGTGTTCGCGATCGATTTGGCGATGCTGCCGGTGTCTGGCGCTGGCGTTGGTACTAGCGATTTCGTGAGGCATTTGGTGCTGCCTGCGATCACGCTCGGGTCAGGATTGGCGGCGATTCTTACACGCATGGTGCGGACGTCGATGCTGGAGGAGTTGGGGCAGGACTACATACGAACGGCGCGGGCAAAAGGGCTGTCGGAGAACGTGGTGGTGTATCGGCATGCGCTGCGCAATGCGCTGAACCCGGTGCTGACGGTGATTGGGTTGCAGTTTGGGTCACTGCTCGCGGGCGCGATTGTGACAGAGACGATCTTTGGCTGGCCGGGAATTGGGCGGCTGACGCTGTCGGCTATTTCGAATCGCGATTATGCGTTGGTGCAGGGGTGCATTCTGGCGATTGGGCTGTCGTATGTGCTGGTGAATCTGCTGACCGACTCGGTCTACGCGCTGGCTGATCCGCGGATGCGACGATGAATGGAATGCGAATGGATTCGGGCGAAAAAAGAGGTCCCGCATTGGGACCTCTTTTCTGAGACTGTAGCTTACGAGCGTTTGTAGCCGACGAAGGTGCCTAGGGAGAGAAGCGCTGTCCCGAAGAGGAGCAGGGAGCTGGGCTCCGGGGTAACAGTGGACGTGGGTTCGTAGAAGTTGACTGAGCCAGTGACGGGTCCGCTGTAGGTGGCTCCAGCAACCTGGCCAACATTGATCTGGTTGCAGGAGGCGTCTCCGAGGGAGGTTCCGCCGCAGGTCGGGGTGGTGAAGTTGAAAAAGACCTCCGCATCATAAGCGCCGTTGGTAAAGATGGGGATGTCGTAGCTTGGGCCACCATTTTCCGTCAGGTCCAAGTACGTCGTGGTTCCGGGAGCCGGCGGGTTGCCGTTGAAGAAATTCTCGTTCGGACCGCCGATTGGATCCGCGGAGATGGATGTGAGTGGATCTCCATTGGGGTAGGTGGTGATGAGGTCGTAGGTTCCGTCGGTGAAGCCTGGAGTTGTGCCGGTGAAGTCTCCGGAGAGCAGGCAACTGGTCGTGGTAGCTCCCGAAGTACAAGCTCCCTGGAGGTTGATATAGGTTCCGTACGGATTGTCGGTACCCTGACCGATAAGCGTGAAGTCCTGAGCGCTTACTCCAAGATCGACGGTGACGACGGGTGTAGCGTGCGCTGTTGAAAGTGCGATCGCCAGACCGGCAATTGCGACGACGCCCGACCCGAGGGCCCTGAGAATTTTCATTCGGTAACTCCTAATGGGATGCGTACGTAGTACTGAGCGCACGTGAAGGGCCGAAGTTACATGGCCCTAAACCCTCTCGATTCATCGTCTACGTGTGACGGGGAACAATGGTGTGCGATCTTTTGCGCAATTTAGAGGTAATTGTTTTCCAAGCGACCCGGCGGCGTGATATTTCAGGGGAGTAAGGGGAGCATCTCGGCTTGTGGTTGGCCGTTTTGGATGCGGAGGCGGGCGTAGGTGATGGGGAGGTTGAAGCGGCGCGGGCCGGCACTGCCGGGGTTGAGGTAGAGGACGCCTTGGCGGTGCTCGATGGAGGGTTTGTGGGAGTGGCCGTAAACGACTACGGAGATGCTCGCGGCTTGTGGGTTGAGGTCGAGGTCGTCGAGGGAGTGAAGGATGTAGATGAGTGAGCCCGCGAGTTCGATGGCCTCGGTGGCGGGGAGGAGAGAGCAGGGGCCGTGGGTGTCGATGTTGCCGCGGATGGCGGTGACGGGGGCGATGCGGGAGAGTTCGGTGAGGATCGTGGGGTCGCCTACGTCGCCGGCGTGGAGGATGTGGTCGACGCCGGCGAGGGCGGGAAGGAGTTCTGGGCGAAGAAGGCCGTGGGTGTCGGAGACGACGCCGATGAGCATGCTCGAGGGCTTGGTCATGATGCTAGAGGCCTTGGCGAAGGCGGGTGCGGGGGTCCAGGTAGTCGCGGAGACCGTCGCCGATGAGGTTGAAGGAGAAGACGCAGAGGGCGAGGGCGATGGCAGGGAAGAACATGAGGTAGGGGGATTCGAACATGTGGGAGCGGGCGTCGTTGAGCATGGCTCCCCATGTGGCCGTGGGCGGCTGGACACCGAGGCCGAGGAAGCTGAGGGTGGCTTCTGACAAGACGGCTGCGGCCATGCCGATGGCGGCCTGGACCAGCAGCGGCTGAAGGATGTTAGGGAGGATGTGGCGGACCATGAGGTGGAGGTCGCTGGCACCCATGGAGCGGGCAGCCTGGACGTACTCGCGCTGCTTGACGGTGAGGACCTGGGCGCGGACCAGGCGAGCATAGTTGACCCAGCCAGCGAGCGCTAATGCCAGGATGAGGTTGGCGAGCGATGGGCCGAGGAAGGCGACGATGGCTATCGCGAGAAGGATTCCGGGGAGCGAGAGGAAGGCGTTGGTGAGGTAGATGTTGACGATGGTGTCGGTGAAGCCGCCGTAGAAGCCGGCGAGCATGCCGAAGATGGAGCCGAGGGTAAGCGAGATGCCGACGACAGCGACGGCGACGAGGAGGGAGACGCGGCTTCCGTAGAGGGTGCGGGAGAGAACGTCGCGGCCTAGCTCGTCGGTGCCAAACCAGTGGGCGGCGGACGGAGGGAGAAGGCGTGCGGTGAGGTTGAGCTGTGCGGGGTCGTGGGGTGCGAGCCAGGGAGCGAATATCGCGCAGATGAGGAAAAGGGTGAGGACGAGGCAGCCGGCGACGGCGAGTCGTTGATGGGCTGCCTGACGCAGCAGGGAGCGGAGGTTTGATGGAGGATTGCGAAGTTCTTCCATGCCGATGCGCTATTTTCTCCGATGCTATTGGACTGATCATAGCTCGGACGAGATGGCTTGGATGGTTGAGTTGGGAGCCAACGCTGAGTCGCGGCGAACCTTGACATCCCTGTGCCCTCACATAAACTTGACGCAGAGACCTTACAACGCAAGCAGCGTTAAATGATTCCAAGAGATGAAGCAAACGAGCGGTGTACCCAGGGCAACCGCCATGATTGTTAACCAAGTTAGATCGGAGCTGTTTGAATGAACCTCAAAGGGGAGACCGCGGTCGTTTGCGGGGCAGGGGGCTTTATTGGCGGACATCTTGTCAAAGGCCTGATAGCGAATGGGGTTAACGTAGTCCGGGCTGTGGATGTGAAGCCGCTGGATGAGTGGTACCAGGTGACGGAGGGCGTTGAAAATCTGTCGCTGGATTTGAAGGACAAAGAGAGCTGCATGATCGCCGCGGATGGCGTCTCGCTGGTGTATCAGCTGGCGGCCGATATGGGCGGCATGGGGTTCATCGAGAACAATAAGGCGCTTTGCATGCTGAGCGTGCTGACCAATACGCACATGCTGATGGCGGCGCAGGCGAAGGGTGTGAAGCGCTTCTTTTATTCATCGTCGGCATGCGTTTATAACGGCGAGAAGCAGACGAGCCCAGACGTGGTCGCGTTGAAGGAATCCGATGCGTATCCGGCGCTGCCGGAAGATGGCTATGGCTGGGAGAAGTTGTTTTCAGAGCGGATGTGCCGGCACTTCGAGGAAGATTACGGACTGGTGTGCCGTGTGGCTCGCTACCACAATGTCTATGGGCCGCAAGGGACCTGGAACGGCGGACGCGAGAAGGCGCCGGCGGCGATCTGCCGCAAGGTGATTGAGGCGAAGAACTCGGGCGTGCACGAGATCGATATCTGGGGCGACGGAAAGCAGACGCGCAGCTTTATGTATATCGACGACTGCGTGAAGGGCACGGAGATGATCATGGAAAGCGAGATTGATGAGCCTATCAATCTGGGCTCGAGCGAGCTGGTGACCATCAACCAGCTGGTGGATCTCGCAGAAGATATTGCCGGGATCAAGCTGAAGCGTACCTATGATTTGAACGCGCCGAAGGGCGTGAATGGGCGCAACAGCGATAACACGTTGATCCAGGAGAAGCTGGGTTGGGAGCCGTCGATCCGGTTGCGGGACGGCCTGGAGCGGACGTATCGGTGGATTGAACAGGAGATCGCAACCGGGGCTGAGGGGAAATAATCGATGCCGTCCGCTGAGGGCGATCAACGAACGATTCTCGGCATTCCCTTCTTTATCGGAACGGCAGCACAAGCTGTGGAACGGATGAAGGGTGGGGGATTGCTGGTGGTTCCGGCAGCGCCCGCGCTGAAGGATCTCGAGACGAAGGCGTCGTATCGCGAGGCCCTGATAAACGCCGATATGGCGATTGCGGATTCTGCCTACATGGTGATGGTGTGGAATTGGCTGCAGCACGACTCGATCCGGCGACTGTCGGGGCTGGAATATCTGTGTGAGCTTTTGAAACAGCCGGAGGTTCGGCAGTCGGGCAACGTGCTTTGGATTATGGCGAGTGCGCAGAGCGCTGAACGTAATCTTGCGTGGCTCGGGGAGCAGGGTATTGGGGTGCCGGAGGGTTATGTGTACCTGGCACCGATGTATTCCGAGCAGGAAATCTACGACCCTGAGCTGCTGGAACGAATCGAGCGGATCCGACCGAAGCACATCATTTTGACATTGGGGGGTGGGACGCAGGAACGGGTCGGCCTATACCTCAAGCGCAACTTGAACTATCGCCCATCAATCCATTGTATTGGGGCGGCTATAGCATTCCTGAGCGGAGACCAGGTGCGGATCCCCATGTGGGCCGATCGAAGTTATCTGGGGTGGCTCTATCGGTCGATATCGGAGCCGCGGCGCTATATGCCGCGCTATTGGAATGCTCGGAAATTGTTGTATTTGTTGATTCGCTACAGAGAACGCTTGCCAGTGCCGCCCGGTTAGGCCAATATAGTAACCACTAGTAGTAACTTGCTTTTGGTTACTTGGATTGGTGCTCGCATGAACTTTCGTCTAATTCCGGTGGCATTGTTCTTGTATTGCAGTGTGGCTTCGGCGGCATCTGTGTCGAGGCTGGTAAGCGGCCCGACGGTTGCAGAGCAGTATCTACTGTCCGCAGCGAATGCGGAACGGGCGCATAGGGGATTGCAACCGCTACATTGGGATCGCGCTCTCTACGACGCAGCGAGCTATCACGCAGAACAGATGGCGGGACGCGAGTCGATTTCGCACCGGTACGACGGTGAGCCGGAGTTGATGGCGCGAGGACAGCAAGCCGGGGCGCGGTTCAGCGTGATCTCGGAGAATGTGGCTGAGGCTCCCAGCGCGGTGATGATTCAAGACACGTGGATGAACTCGGAAAAGCATCGGGAGAATCTGCTGGACCCGAGGGTGGATTCGATCGGGATTCGCGTGATTAGCCGAGGCGACCGTTTGTATGCGGTTGAAGATTTCGATCGGTCGGTGACGAGTCTTTCGCTGGAACAGCAGGAAACTGCTGTAGGGCAGCTCCTGCAGTTGAAGTCTTCGGTAGCAGTTTTGCCAACGACTGAGGATGCTCGCCGTACATGCTCGATGGAGTCGGGTTATGCGGGTGATCGCAGGCCATGGTTTGTGATGCGGTATACCGCCGATGATCTGACGACGATTCCGACGCTGCTGGAGCAGCGCTTAGCGACGGGGAACTATAACGCTGCAGTGGTGGGGGCTTGTCCGGCAGAGGGAGAGCACGGCTTCAGCGCTTACAGTATCGCGGTGCTGTTGTACCGGTAGCCAGCTATTCAGCGGCGCTGCGTGCCAGCGGTTCGATGACAGCGATGTTCGGCAGCAGCTCGATTGGAATTGCGTGCCGCTGCTGCAGGTAGGACGTCGCGTTGTAGGTGATCCACACCTTGCCGTCGTTGTCTTGATGGACGAGGATCTTCAGCGGGAGATCGAGGGCGGCTGTAGGTGCGGCGAGCATGATGGGGGTGCCCGCGCGAGGACTTCCGAAGATTAGGAGCTTGGTGGGCGGCATGGTCATGCCAGCTTTTGCAGCTTCGCCGCTGTGATCTATGAGAGCGAAGAGCGTGATGCTCTTTGCAGCCAGGGTTTTGGTGAGCGAGTCCACGGTTTGATCGACGGAGGCTTGGCTGGGAATGCTTGTGATGCCGGGGTCGCGGTCGTTGGTCATGATCACCCTTAGTGGTCTGAGCTGGAAGACGCTTGAGATGG
>Ga0302305_1001103_pt1 | contig 15655 bp, 11 predicted proteins | sample III_Palsa_E2_3_FD_198764 | JGI IMG/M metagenome (GOLD analysis project Ga0302305, IMG submission 198764) | Peat permafrost microbial communities from Stordalen Mire near Abisko, Sweden - III_Palsa_E2_3 | ecosystem: Environmental > Terrestrial > Soil > Palsa > Peat permafrost | place: Sweden... | reverse complement strand
GGTCGCCGTTTCTCTGTTGCTTTCACTTGCAGTACTTGTTGCTAACGCACCACCACCGTTGGAGCTTTCAGGAGATCCTTTAAGATGCGTGTTTTTAAAATCAGGTCAGCAGCAGCTTTATTGGCGCTTGGAGTGTGTTCGGGTTTCTACGGATACGCTCAGAATGCCGTTTCGACCGGTTCCATGAGCGGAGTGGTACACGACCCGAGTGGACAGGTTGTGGTGCATGCGAGTGTGATCGCTTTGAATGAAGCGACCGGGGAGCGAGTGACGTCGAGCAGCAACGATGCGGGCGTATTTAATTTTCCGGTGATGAAGATTGGCGTATACGACGTCAGCTTTTCCTCAGCAGGATTTAAAACAGCGCAGATTAAGGGGCTTGTCGTAGGCGTTGGGCATATGACAGATGCCGAAGCTACGCTGGCGATTGGTGCGGTGAGCGAGACCGTGGTTGTAGATGGCGGGGACGCGTCTACGCTGAATCCGACAGATACCACTGTGGGTACGCTGGTGCAACAAGGGACAATTGAGGGGCTACCTCTCAACGGTCGCCGTTATACGGATCTCGTGCTGCTTACGCCGAATGTAACGTCCGACGGTGAGTTCGGTCACATTAGTTTTGCCGGACAGCCAGGCGGAGAGCTTTCGGGCTACAACAATACTGCGGGCGGCGCATCGAACTCGAACGGTTCCAGTTCCTTTACGGTTGATGGAGCGGACTCGACGAGCTACTACTATGGGGATGCTCGTGGATTTACGCGAATTCCTTATCTCTTTGGACTTCAGTCGATCCAGGAGTTCCAAGTACAGCCGAACGTTTACAACGCTGGATATGGCGGAGCCGGCGCGGGCTTTATCAATACTGTGACGAAGTCCGGAACGAACCAGTGGCATGGAGATGCGTTCTATTACAACCGCAACTCGGCGACGGGTGCTAACGATGCGGTAGATAAGGCCAACGGCAATCCTAAGCCACTGAATGTTCTACAGCAGTTCGGTGCGGACATTGGTGGGCCGATCAAGAAGGACAAGATGTTCTTCTACTTCGATTATGAGCAGCAACGCCATAAAGACCCTTTGTATGCCGTAAATAGCTCCGAACATATTACGGATGAGACCAGTTATGGTGTTCCACTTGGGACAGCTCTGCCAACTCCGAATTCCCATTATCCGACGGCGGCCAACATCTCTCAAGATCAGGCGAGCTTGAACCCTCTAAATCCTGCCTATCTGCAAGGTGTGTCTAATGCCTTGAATGTTATCCACACTAACCTTGGACCCCGGGCTCGCCGTCGTGACGATTACGAGTTCTTTCCGAAGTTCGATTGGCAGCTTAGCGACAAGACGCATCTTACCGTGCTTTATAACTACAACCACTTCCAGACGCCGGGCGGGATCATCACATTTAGCCCGGAGGCCTTTGGTGGAGATGAGCTACTTGGCAATAACGGAGTTCGCGATCACGTAGGCACGATTCATTTGACGCATACGTTCAGCCCCGCCATTGTCAATGATGCTTATGGAAGCTATGTGAGGGATGAGCAGCTCTATAGTCCATCAGGGCTAGCTGCTTCCGCTTCTACTCCTGAGATGGTCATCGCTCCTGCAGGTTATTCAGCGTTTCTACTGGGTAATGCGAACTTTTCTTATAACAACCAGCGTGAGTATCAATGGCAATTTGCGGATCACGTGACCTATATCCACGGAAAGAACCAACTCGACGCTGGCTATAACCTGAACTACGATTCGATCTCGACCAACAACCCCGGCAGCTTTTACGGAGAGTATATCTTCCTTAGCCTGCAGGCTTATGCGCTAGGCAAGTGGAATATCTTTCAGCAGACCACCGGCAATCCAAAGTTCAATTTTAGTGACCCGTATATGGGTTTCTATGTAAACGATACGTATCGCTTGAGCTCGAAGCTGACGCTTACAGGCGGTGTTCGCGAAGACTTTGAAATCTATCCGAATCCGGCTGGGAACTCGATCGTGCCAGCTACGCAGAAGTTTCACAATCAGTACAACCGCTGGTCGCCTCGTGTTGGGTTCTCCTACAATCCGTTCTCAAAGACGGTTGTTCGTGGCGGCGTAGGACTGTATTACGAGTTGTTCGAGGGAGCGAATTATCAGAATTCCACGCAGCAGAACGGCGTAGCCCAGTCGAGTCTTCAGTTGTTTGACTTCAGTACTGCGACCGTGGCTTCGACGCAATCTCCGTCGTTTCCGGCAGCATTGCCGGCCAACAACGCTAACTTTAGCGGGGGCGGCAGTATTGCGACCATCGCCAGCAATTACAAGACTCCTTCCATCATCAACTCGAGTCTGCAGATCGACCAGGAAATCGCTCCGCATACCATCCTGACTGTTGGGAGCTTGTGGACGCATGGTATGCATCTGACTGCTTCGACCGCGTATGACGAAAACCTGAAGCCGCCAACAGGGACGGTGACCTACACCTTGCCCAATGGACAGACGATTGTAAAGCCTAACTTCGACAGCACCCTGGCCAATCCGGAAGGTCTGATTACTCCGAAGCTGGGACAGATCAATGCGCTGATCAGCCCTGGCATCAACAACTACAACTCGCTATTTGTACAGTTGAACCGCCAAGTCTCTCACGGACTCGATGTCATCGTGTCTTACACGTTGGCCAAGTCAACACAAAGCGGCGTGGACTTCGATAACCAATTCGACTTCAGCGACACGCATGGCTTGTCGCTTCTCGATCAGCGCCAACGGCTATCGATAGCGGCGGTCTATTCGCCAGTAGTTGAATTGGAAAACCACATAGAAAAAGCGGCGCTCTCGGGTTGGAAGGTGAGCATGATTACACAGCTCAACTCTGGACACCCTTACACGGGCGTGATCAGCACCTCGCCAACAGGTGCCTACCTGAATGATTCTGCGGCAAACCAGGCAACAGCGAATACGGCTGCTGGACTGGTGGGCGGTGGTAATCAGAGTGGCCTGGCGCCTGGCGATGGAATCAACTCTTTCACAGGTCCTCCGGTTACGGAGATCGATCTTGGTCTTGAGCGCGGTTTCCGTATTGCGGAGAATCAGACCATCACGTTCAAAGCCCAAATCTTCAACCTCTTCAACTCGGCAAACTACTATGTCTATGCAGGCAATGGGATCAACCAGGTGCAGTACATCGCAACTGGGGCAACGTGCGGCGACGGTGCGACGCTCAATCAGGCTTGCACTTTGAAGGCTAATAACGGAGTTGGCGGATTCAAGAGCCTGAGCGCTGTCGATCAAGCAAACCCTCCTCGTATCGCTCAGTTCTCCTTTGCCTATAAGTTTTAGTAGGCTGCAACTCTCATAGAAACGGCTCGGATCAGGAACAGTGATCCGAGCCGTTTTTCCTTTAACTTCCTCTGACAAAGTTCGATATTTGTCTTCGAAAGTTTAGAAACAGCCGCTCTAATTTTGGCATCATCTATGGCATTTATCTATTCTTATCCAGCTCGCCTATTTGGCGGCTGCGTGAGCCTAGAATGAGTTTCTAAAGAACGAGCAGCGGACAGTAAGGCCAAGGGTCAGCGTGTCAGCAATGAGTTCCACCGATCTCCGTTTTCAGCGCCGAAGGTTGTTGAAGGGGTCTCTTGTAGCTACGGGAGCGCTTTTGGCGGGGGGTGGGTATCTTGCGCTGCGGAAGCTGGGGAGCGACTCGGCCAATATGGTGCTGCAGTTGGGGTGGCTGCCGGGGACGGCGCAGATTGGTGAGGTGGTCGCCAAGCGTTTGGGCTATTACAGGCAAGAGGGAATCGAGTTTCAGATTGCGAGTGGAGGCCCGAGCATCGATGGGGTTTCGGTTGTGGCTTCGGGAAGTGCGGAGGTTGGGCAGATCTCTTCGAGCCCGTCGATCATGCTAGCGGTGTCGCAGAATATTCCGATCCAATGCTTTGCTACTGCGTTGCAGAGACACCCGTACAGCTTCTTTTCGCTGAAGAAGAATCCGGTGCGGTCGATTGCGGCTATGGCAGGGAAGAGGGTTGGGATTCAATCGACCTCGGCGGTGCTTTTGCGGGCGGCGCTTGCGAATGCGAAGGTGCCGGAGAGCAGCGTGGAGATCGTTCCGATTGGAGCTGACCTGACGCCGCTGCTTACCGGGCAGGTTGATGTGATTTCGGCGTGGTTGAACAATACGACTGCGCTGCGGGTGCTTGGGCCGGATTGTGTGGTGTTCAGCTTGTGGGATACGGGGGTGCATCTGTATGCGCTGCCGTACTATGCCGCGGTACACACGCTGCAGTATGAGTTCGATTCGATGGTGCGGTTCATGCGCGCGACGGCTCGCGGATGGAACTATGCGAAGAACCATATGGATGAAGCTGCAGACTTGTTGGTGAAGGAGTATCCGAGCCTGAACCGGGATGATGAACGGGTTGCGATTGAGAGCTTGATGAGCTTTGCGTTTGATGAGCGGACGAATGAGTTTGGCTGGGGGACGATGGATCCGGAAATGTGGGAAGAACAGATTGCGATGTACAGCAGGCTTGGGCAGTTCACCAACCATGTGCCGCGTGTGGACCAGGTAATGACGATGCGGGTGCTGAAGACAACGCAAGCTTATCGGACGAGGATGTGACGGAGTGAGCGACGCTTTGCAGCAGCAGGGGATCAATGCGGTACTCGATGCAGAAGCTTGTATCCGATGTCGCGACGTGTCTGTGACGTTCTTCAAGGGACGACAGAGTGTGAGTGCGATTGAAGGCTTGACGCTGGATGTGAAGCGCGGAGAGTTTCTTGCGCTGCTGGGGCCTTCTGGATGTGGGAAGTCTACTTTGCTAAGGCTGGTGTCGGGGCTTGTTGCTCCGAGCGCTGGGAAGATTGACGTGTTGGGTGGGTCGCCGGTGGCTGCGCGGCATCGGCGGGATATTGGATTTGTTTTTCAGGATGCAGCGTTGTTGCCTTGGCGGACAGCGCTTGAAAATGTGGCGTTGCCGCTCGAGGTTTCGCAGGGAGATCAAAGGCAGCGATTGCAGCGATGCCAGGAGATGCTGGACTTTATGGGGTTGGGAGCGCGGCAGGATGCGTATCCGCATGAGCTTTCTGGCGGTATGCGGCAACGGGTGTCGATTGCGCGTGCGCTGGTGAGCAATCCGAAGATTTTGTTGATGGATGAACCCTTTGCTGCGCTGGATGAGATTACTCGGGACCGATTGAACGAGGAGTTGCGCAGAATTTGGAAGCAGACTGGCGTGACGATTCTGTTTGTGACGCATGGGATTTACGAGGCCGCCTATCTGGGGCAGCGGGTGTTGATGCTGGCTGCGAATCCGGGGCGCGTGAAGGAGTTCGTTCCGGTGGAGCTACCGGAGGATCGGACGTTGCGGATCAGGGAGAGTCGCGAGTTTGTTGAGCTTGCGGGACGACTTAGAAGCTCGATGGAGAGTGGCTCATGAGTACAGAGGCTTTGCGTGAGTATCTGGCGAAGCGGCGGAAGGAGAAGCTGCAGGATTTTGCCTTGCCGTTGCTGGGGATTGCTGGGCTGCTCTTCTTCTGGTGGGCGGTTGTCGCGGGGTTGCATGTTCGGACGTTCATTGCGCCGTCGCCTGGGCTGGTGGCTGTTACGCTCGTCAGGAATCGCGCGATGTTGTTGCGTAATCTGCTGCCCACTGCAGTGGAGGCGGTGGGTGGATTTTTGATTGGGAACTTTGCGGCCATTGTTGTGGCGATTGTCTTTGTGCACTCCAAGATATTGCAGAAGATTTTCTTTCCGGTTGCGGTGATGTTGAACTCGATTCCAGTCGTGGCGAAGGCGCCGATTCTGATTTTGATTATGGGTAGTGGGCTTGCCCCGAAGACCACGATTGCTGCGTTTGTATGTTTCTTTCCCACGCTCGTGAACATGATTGAGGGACTGAGTTCGGTTGATCCACAAGTGATGGAGCTTATGGAGATCATCTCCGCGAGCAAGGCGCAGATTTTGTTCAAGGTGCGCTTCTACCACTCGCTGCCTTACCTGTTTTCGTCGATGCGTATTGCGGCGTCGATGTGTGTGATTGGTGCGGTGGTTGGCGAATGGATTGGATCGACCAAGGGAATTGGAGCGTTGATTCTGCAAGCGACCTATGCCTTTGATACCGGGCTTTTGTACTCGGCAATTCTGATGAGCACGCTTTTGGCTGGTGCGTTCTTTGTGGTGATTGCTTACTTCGAAAAGATAACGATTGTGTGGCCTTCGGAACGATCGCACTGAAGATTGCTCCGAGACGATAAGAGAGGATGTGGCGGAATGAGTGAAGTTGGGGATTGGATAAGCCAACCGGCTTGCGATATCAAGGTTGCTGCGAAAGCCGACGTGGTTGTTGTTGGCGGCGGGCCGGCGGGATTTTCTGCTGCCATGGCAGCGGCAAGAAATGGCGCGAAGGTCATTCTGCTGGAGCGCTACAACTATCTTGGCGGGCTGGCTTCGGGCGGCATGGTTTTGCTTTTGGATGATATGTGGGACAACCATCTGCAGGAAATTTCGGTACGCGGTGTGATGCTGACCGTTATCGAACGCATGGCAGCGATGGGGCTGGCTACGTTTCCGCGTGCGGATGAGTGGGGCAGCGATCCCGAATCGCTGCGGCGTTGGACGCGATGGGGGGCGTTCGATTTTCATACGCATGCCAAGCCGCATCCCATCTGTTTTGCAGCGGCGTTTGATCCGGATGCGTGGAAGCGTGTTGCTTTGGAGATGGTGGAGGAGGCTGGAGTGCAGCTTCGATTGCATTCGTGGTTTTCGAGAACGCTTGTCGAAGACAGCAAGGTGAAGGGCGTGATCTGCGATACGAAAGAAGGAACACAAGCGATCCTTGGCGATGTTGTGATTGATGCTACGGGGGATCTTGATGTTGCTGCTTCCGCGCAGGCCCCCTATGTAGGCGGCCGTTACATGCTGACGACGGTATTTCGTCTGGGTGGCGTTGATACGGAAGCGGCAGAACGTTTTGAGCGCGAGGAACCGGAGGCGTTTGCGCTGCTTGATCGAGAGATTAAGAAGATTCTTGGGGGTTCGTGGGGGCTCTGGTGGTTGAAGACGCCGCTGCCTGGAGTGGTGTGGTGCAACTGCCCGCACATGTTGGGGCTTGATGGAGTGATTGTGGAAGACCTTACGGCTGCCGAGGTGAAAGGTCGAAAGCATATCTATGCGACGGTTGATTTTGCGCGAGGCAAGTTGCCGGGCTTCGAGAATTGTTATGTGGTGGATGTGGCGCCACAGACTGGGGTTCGTCAGACTCGGCTGCTGGAGGGTGAGTATGTGATGACGAAGGAAGATCTTGCGGCGCGCACTCGTTTTAGTGACAGTGTTGCGCGGGGTCGGGATTACTACATGCCTTATAGGGCCTTGGTGCCGAAGGTGATTGATAACTTGCTGGTCGCGGGGCGGCACTATTCGGCGACGTCGCAGGCGCAGAAGATGTCGCGTGAGATTCCTCCGTGTATGGCTATGGGAGAAGCAGCGGGTGTTGCTGCAGCGCTTGCGCTCAATGCTGGTGTGACCGTGCGCAACGTTGATATTGCTGCTGTGCAGCGCGTGTTGAGGGCGCAGGGTGCCGATCCGGGAGATCAGGCAGGGAAGAATACTGATATTCCATCGTTGGTGATGGCAAGAAAGTTCGCGGAGAATTATGAACAATCAAATTGAGAGCACGACTCAAGAACTACCGTTGGATGGCATTCGCATCGTCGACTTTTCGCAGGTGATGATGGGGCCGGTTTGTACACAGATGCTGGCGGATTTTGGCGCGGATGTGATCAAGATTGAACGCGCCAATGCTGGTGATTTGAGCCGAACCAGCTTCAAGCAAATAGCCGGAGTGGATAACCCCATCTTCTGTAGTCTGAACCGCAACAAGCGTAGTGTGGCTCTTGATCTGCGTAACGCGGAGCATATTGAGTTGGTCAAGAAGCTGATCGCTGATGCGGATGTGGTGGTCAACAACTTTCGCTCGGGGGTGATGGAACGCCTTGGGTTGGGCTATGACGATTGCTTGAAGTTGAAGCCGAGCATCATCTATGCCGTTGGTACTGGCTATGGTGAGACCGGACCACATGCTCATAAGGGTGGTCAGGACTTTCTGGCGCAGGCATTGAGTGGTGTGATGATGCGAAAGGCGGACCCTTCGATTCCGACTACGCTGTATCCGACGTCTCCGGCGGATTATGCGGCGGGGATGCATATGGTGCAGGGGATTTTGCTGGCCCTGATTCAGAGAATGAAGACGGGTGAGGGGCAAAAGGTAAACGTGTCTCTGTACGACTCGATGCTTGCGATGCAGACGCAGGAGGCGGCCATGATCATGATGGCGGATTCCGAAGTGAACTGGGCGGCTATGCCGTTGTGCGGTGTATTCGAGACGCAGGATGGACCGATTGTGATGGTGGGGGCGTTCAAGGAGAATCCGCTGCGGAATATATGTGCGGCGCTTGGGCTTGAGGATCTGTCTGCCGATCCGAAGTTTTGTAATCTGACGGAACAATTTAGTAACAAGCCGGAGCTACAAGGGATATTTCGCGCAGCGTTTGCGCGTGGAACCAAGGCTCACTGGTTGGAGAAGCTGGAAGAGCAGGACATACTTTGTGCTCCTGTACGCACGATGCGGGAAGCACTGGATGACCCGCAGACGATGGTGAACCAGATGATTCTTGAAGGGCCAGGCGAAGGGCAGCAGGTAAAGCTGGTCGGCAATCCTGTTCATCTTTCGCGAGCGACGGTGAGCTTGCGTATACCGCCTCCGCGACTTGGGCAACATACAGAAGAAGTGATGGCAGAAGTTTTAGCGAAGAGCTGATTTTCAGGAACGCCATAAGAAAGCAGTGGAGCTATGAATGTAGTTTTAGCGATTGAAAACCACGTGGCTACGGTGACGCTGTCGCGGCCTGATGCTTTGAATGCTGTGGATTCCGCGACGCGAGATGAGTTGCAAGCTATCTGGTTGCAGCTTGAGCGAGATGCCGATGTACGTGTGATCGTGCTTACCGGTGCCGGAGAGAAAGCGTTTTGTGTGGGCTCTGATTTGAAAGAGCCGGGTCGGTATGGGTTGGACTACTGGGCGCATCCGACTGAGGGTGGTTTTGGTGGAATCGCTTTGCGTGAGACACTCAACGTTCCAATCATTGCGCGCGTGAATGGTTATGCTCTTGGCGGCGGGTTTGAGATGGTGCTAGGGACGGACATCGTTGTTGCGGTAGAAGAAGCGAAGTTTGGTTTGCCAGAGCCGCGTGTTGGGCATGTTCCGCTTGATGGGGGAGCAGTTTTGTTGCAACGGCAGGTGCCGTATCGACAAGCGATGGGCATGCTGATGACAGGCCGACATATTAGTGCGCAGGAAGCGCTTAGTATGGGACTGATTAATGAAGTGGTTGCGCGAGCTGAGTTGGATGCGGCGGTTGAGCGTTGGGTGAAAGCTATTGTGGCTTGCTCGCCAACGTCTCTGAGAGCGATTAAACAAAGCGTTCGACAAACGAGTACCTTGTCTCCTGCTGAGGCCCAAAGGGCGAGGTTGCCGGCGTTGATCGCGGCCCTGGAATCGGAGGACTCGCATGAAGGCGTTCGCGCTTTCAGAGAGAAGCGTGCTCCGGTGTGGACGGGAAGATAAGACGGAAAGATTGGGGCCTCTATGCATGCCACAGTGTTGAAGTATTTTGTCGAGGTTGCTCGCTGCGGATCGATCCGTAAAGCGGCGAAGAATATGTACGTCGCTTCTAGCGCGGTAAACCGGCAGATCCTGAATCTCGAAGCAGAGCTGGGTGAGGAACTGTTTGTACGTTTGCCTACGGGCATTCGGCTGACTGCAGCGGGCGAACGAGTTTTGCTGCACATTCGCAACACGATGGAGGGCTACCAGGAGCTGCGTATGCAACTGGATGCTCTGAAGGGCGAACGCACGGGACACGTTACTGTGGCAGCGATGGACTCGTTGTTGATCAGTGTTATTCCAGCGACCATTGCTGATTTCGCGCAGCTATATCCGGCGGTGACTTACTCCGTGGCTGCGGTGGCGCCGCAGAGGATTGCGGACAAGGTATCTTCTGGTGCTTGCGATGTCGGAATCTGCTTTATAGGGAAAGCTCCGGCTGGCGTGAAGGCGTATGCCATGGTGAACTTTCCGGCAGGTGTGGTGATGGATAGTGCGCATCCACTGACGAAGAAGGAGAGCGTGACTCTTGAGGACTGCAAAGGGTTTTCTACTTTGCGGAGCGGTGGTTTGACGAGCATGGACAGTATCGTTTCGTCGGACATGGCGGACCTCTGGAATACGCTGATGCCTACAGTGACGTGCAACTCGTCGATGACTATGAAGCACCTGGTGCTGGCTGGACAAGGGATCGCGTTTGTTAGCAAGATTGCGTTTCTAGAAGAGATTGCCAGTGGTGCGGTGGCGTGGAGGCCGCTGGCGTTTGGTATGTCCACGGCACCGCAGATGGCGATTGTTGTGCCTTCGCTGCGTGCGTTGCCGCCTGTGACGCTAGAGTTTGTGGAGAGACTGGCGCAGCGTTTGAAGCAGATGGAAACGGCGAGCGTGGTGCGGTAGATCGAGTTCTGCGAGTGCATGGTTTTGCGAGTTGATTGAGGTGAATGCGTTGTTAGCACAAAGTGTTTTGATTGCAGGCGCATGGCGTGCTGCGAAGATGAGTGGAACGTTCCATGCCGAGAATCCGGCAACTGGAGAGGTGTCGGCTGAGGAGTATCCGGTGAGTTGCTGGGAGGATTGCAGCGACATGCTGGACGCTGCGGTTGAAGCAGCGGTAGAGCTGCGCGGTGTAGAGCGATCTCGTTTGGGTGCATTTCTAAATTGTGTTGCTGATCGGATTGAAGCGCGTTCGGAAGAGATTGTTGCGATGGCTCATCAGGAGACGGGGCTCGCCGTAGCTCCGCGACTGAGTAAGGGCGAACTGCCGCGAACAGTGAATCAGCTTCGGCAAGCGGCGACGGAGGCGAGCGAAGGCTCATGGGTTCGTGCCACGATCGATACGCAAGCACCAGTTCGCTCGATGTATGCGCCGATTGGACCGGTCTGTGTGTTTGGGCCAAATAACTTTCCGCTGGCGTTTAACGGTGTTGCCGGCGGAGACTTTGCAGCCGCGATTGCAGCGGGGAACCCTGTGATTGCGAAGGCTCATCCTTCGCATCCGGGAACGACGCGGATGCTCGCCGAAGAGGTTCATAGCGCGGCGCTAGAAAGTGGCTTGCCTGCGGGGACGTTTCAGATGATGTACCACCTGAGCGTGGAAGATGGCTTTCGGCTGGTTGCGGATAAGCGGTTGGGGGCGACGTCCTTTACGGGTAGCAGGAGCGCGGGGCTTGCTCTAAAGGCCAGAGCGGATGCGGCGGGGAAGCCGATCTATCTGGAGCTGTCGAGTTTGAATCCTGTGATCGTATTGCCTGGTGCTCTGGAAGAGAGAGCGTCGGAGATTGCGCAGGAGTTGGCGAATAGCTGTCTCGCGGAAGTTGGGCAGATGTGTACGAGTCCCAAGCTGATTGTGTTGGTGGCGGGCGAGCGTGCGGAGCAGTTCATTCGTGAAGTAGAAGCGATTGAAGCTAGCCGGCCGACGATGCCGATGTTGTCGTCGGGTGTGCTGCGTAGTTTGGATACGAATGTGAAGAGCCTTGTGGATGCGGGCTGTGATGTTATCGCGGGCGCGAAGGTGGTTGATGGGCCGGGCTATCGTTACGCGAATACTTTGCTGCGAGTGAGTGGGGAGAAGTTTCTGGCGAACTCTGCGGCGTTGCAGACGGAAGCGTTTGGGACGGCGGCGACGTTTGTGGTGGCTTCTGATGTCGCGCAGTTGCTTGCGATTCTCAGCAGCCTGGAAGGGAATTTGACGGGGTGTATCTACTCTTCAAAGAGTGCTGTGGATGATGGCGCTTATAGAGAGGTGGAGATGCGGTTGCGTCCGCTGGTCGGTCGTTTGTTGAATGACAAAGTGCCGACGGGGGTTGCGGTTAGTTCGGCGATGAATCATGGGGGGCCTTATCCGGCGACGGGGCATCCGGGATTTACTTCGGTGGGAATTCCAGCATCTCTGCTGCGTTTTGCTGCTTTGCAGTGCTATGACAATGTTCGAGAGGAGCGGCTTCCTGCGGAGCTTCGTGATAAGAATCCCAATTCCAGCATGTGGCGTTTTATTGATCGTGAGTGGACGAGAGCGGATGTTGGAGCGGCGTGATTGATTTTGTAGAACGACAATTCCCTACAACTTATTGATCGGTGATATATCTCGCTGTATCGCACTAGAGCAGTCAAAGGTATTTGACGAAGGAGTGTTATGGCCGGATCACGTCGTGAGTTTCTTGCAAAGGGTTCGCTGGGATTGATGGGCGTGGCTATGGCTGCGAAGGCGGAGCAGGTAGCGCCGACTCCGCAGACGGCGGCAACACCTGGAGCGCCGCCGGCGTTTGGAACATCTGCGCCGGTAGGACCGGCGGTATCGGTTGAGACGTTTGTTGAAGCCGAGAAGCTGGTGCAGATCGAGATGACGCCGAAGGATCTTGCGCAGGCGGCGGGGAACTGGCAGCAGGCGATGGCGTCGGTTTATGAGCGGAGGACGGGGCCGCGTAAGTTGGCGATTGAAGACACGATTTCGCCGGCGACTGTTTGGAATCCCACGCTGCCGGGGACAACGAGTGGACCAGCGAGGGATGAGTTTTCGAGGAGTACTGTTGCTGTGCCGAGCCTGCCGGGGCGAGAGGAAGACATTGCGTATGCGCCGGTGGCTTGGCTTTCGGAGTGGGTTCGGACGGGGAAGATTAGCTCGGTCAGGCTGACGGAGATCTATCTCAAGCGGCTGGAGAAGTATGGGCCGCAGTTGCATTGCGTGATCACGCTGACGCGGGACCATGCGATGAAGCAGGCCAAGCAGGCTGATGCGGAGATTGCTGCGGGCAAGTATCGCGGGCCGCTGCATGGGATTCCGTGGGGAGCGAAGGACCTGCTCGATACGGCGGGGATTGCGACGACGTATGGTGCGGAGCCTTATCGTGACCGCGTGCCGGTTGAGGATGCTACGGTGACGGCGAGGTTGAACGACGCGGGTGCGGTGTTGGTCGCGAAGCTTAGTTTGGGAGCCTTGGCGCTTAACGATGTATGGTTCGGTGGGCAGACGAAAAATCCCTGGTTGCTGGAAGAGGGCTCGTCGGGGTCGAGTGCGGGGCCGGGTGCGGCGGTGGCAGCGGGGTTGGTGGGGTTTGCTATTGGAAGTGAGACGCAGGGGAGCATCGTGAGTCCGTCGATGCGTTGTGGCGTCACAGGGCTGCGGCCGACGTATGGACGGGTGCCGCGTACTGGTGCGATGACGCTGAGTTGGACGTGCGACAAGCTGGGAGCGATGACGCGGTCGGTGGAAGATACGATGTTGGTGTTGCAAGCGATTTCAGGGCCGGATGGGCACGACGTTGCCTGCGTTCCGAGCAAGCTTGCGTTTGATGGCAATGCGAGTGTCACGAAGCTGCGGGTTGGTTACATTCCGGCGTGGATGAAGGATGCTCCTGCGACGGATGTTGATCGTGCGGCTCTTGAGACGGTGAAGAAGCTGGGCATGACGCTGGTTGAGGTGTCGCTGCCGGATTGGCCTTATGACTCACTGAACATCATTCTGTTTGCGGAGTCGGCGGCTGCGTTTGAAGAGCTGACGCTGAGCCACAAGGTCGATGAGCTGAGTGCACAGGTTCCTGATGCTTGGCCGAATACGTTTCGGCAATCGCGGTTTTTGTCGGCGGTGGATTTTGTGCAGGCTGACCGGCTTCGTCGCAAGGTGGCGATTGAGATGGAGCGAGTGTTCGCTGAGGTGGACGTGTTGCTGGTGCCTTCGTTGCGAGACGAGTTTCTGGTGATTACGAACTTTACGGGACATCCTTCGCTGACACTGCGTGCAGGGTTTGTGGAGATATCGGAAGCACGGAGCGATTGGGCTCCGGACCCGAAACATCCGGTGGCGAAGTTTGCGACGCCGCGGCGTGTGCCGTACGGCGTAACGCTGGTGGGGCGGTTGTTTGAGGAAGGGACGGTTGCGGAAGCGGGGATTGCCCTGGAGCGCGCCTTTGGTGTTTCGAGGGAGCGGCCCGGCGGTTTTTAGAAAGCAGCGGGGCGACGAAGCTGTTTGACAAGCGTGCTGGGCGTTTGAGACTCTTAGCCGTCCCTCTTGCTGACTTCTGATCGTTTGCCAAGCCTATTGGTAAACCGGTTTTCCAAATGGGACCAAGTTCGGCTTTTGCATTGATTTGTAGCTACTGTATTTTTCCCCCGGAGGAACCCGAGATGAAGTTTAGTTGGGCGGTATTACTGGTATTGGTGGGTCTGGCTGTGCCGCGTGCCTCGCAGGCGCAGGTGTCTGTTTACGGAGAGTTCAGCGCCAGCGATTTTCATAATCTGCTGAGCCGCGACTTCTTGTATGGAGCCACGGGTGGTCTGCTTTATGACGGACCGACGATCTTCCACCATGTCGTTGTAAGTGCTGATATTCAGGGGCGGTTTTTGAGTGGAGCTGGTGATACCTGGGACGGTGTTACGGTTGGCCCCCGGTTTACCGTGCCGATGAAGCATTTTGGCAGGATCGCACCCTATGGGGAGTTCATGGTTGGGTTTGCTCGTTTCAACGGGAATCAGGCCTCGTACATCGAGAACGGCTCCGGGGTGACTACGGACTCGACCATCCAGATCAATGCGGGTGTGTCGAAGCCGATTACGCCGCGATTCGATGTGGTGGCGGACTATAGCTACGCGCAGTATTACGCTTACGGCGGGCAGTACAACCCGAAGACGTTCAGTCTGGGAACGATCTTTCACTTCACAAAGCGCTAAAGCGCTGTATCGGTTGAGCTTAGGCAAGGGCAGGAATCTCAGTTTGAGATCCTGCCCTTCGCGTTTGGACGATTTATAATGGGAAGAACATGAGTGAATCGACCTTAGCTTCTCCTGCGGCGCAGGAAACAGTCGCCCCGGGTAAGGGGCATGCCGCCAAGTACACACGCAACCAGCCTTATGTTTCCAAGGTTCTGGTGAACGACCGGCTTACTGGGCCGGAGTCGGAAAAAGAAACGATCCATATTGAGCTGGCGCTTGAAGAGGGCATGACCTATACGCCCGGCGATGCTGTCGGTATTATTCCTACCAACCGCGAATCGGCTGTTGATAGTGTTCTGCAAGCTCTCGGCTATGACGGGACTGAAAAAGTTCTGGACCACTACAAGGTTGAGATCTCGCTGCATGAAGCACTGACGACGCGGCTTGGTATTGGCAAGCTGGCGCGCGGTAGCGTGAACCAGTTCGCAAAGCTTTGTGGCGAAGATGTGCCTGCGGGTTTGAAGGGATTGATCGGGCAGGAGAACAAGGCTATCGCGGAAGAATACATCTGGGGCCGCGAGTTCATCGACCTGGTGAAAGAGTTTCCGGGCATCGTGAAGCAGCCGCAGGAGCTATTCAATATTTTGCAGCGCCTGACGCCGCGTATGTATTCGATCGCTTCCAGCCAGGCGGCACATGCTGACCAGGTGCATACGACGGTTCGTGTGGTGCGGTATACCGCGCATGGGCATGACCGGCAGGGTATTGCGTCCGGCCACATGGGCGAGCGCGCTCCGGTTGGTGCGACGATGCCGATCTTCCTGCATGAGAACAATGCGTTTCGTTTGCCGGAAGATACGAATGCACCGGTGATT
>Ga0302305_1001102_pt1 | contig 15655 bp, 13 predicted proteins | sample III_Palsa_E2_3_FD_198764 | JGI IMG/M metagenome (GOLD analysis project Ga0302305, IMG submission 198764) | Peat permafrost microbial communities from Stordalen Mire near Abisko, Sweden - III_Palsa_E2_3 | ecosystem: Environmental > Terrestrial > Soil > Palsa > Peat permafrost | place: Sweden... | reverse complement strand
ATCGCGAGCTTTTGTCCCAGCAGCGCGTTCAACAAAGTCGACTTGCCTGCGTTGGGCCGCCCGACGATCGAAATAAATCCACTACGAAGTGCCATCCCTCTATGATGACACCGAAGCGACCCGCTCCCCCCCACACCCCCACAAATTCGTCATCCTGCCCCTGAGCGAAGCCGAAGGGGAAGGATATCTGTACTTTGTTCGTAGCGGCACACCCTACACCACCGCAAGAAAGGCTCTGGAAGCCCGATGAATCGCGAATACCCTGTTCTTTTCACCGTAGTTCTGTTGAGCGCCAACGGCGCGGCCACATCACAGCCCAGCCCAAAGGGCTGGGTGAGCAACACCACAAAACCAAAGGGCTGAAAGCTCGCTCTAAAATGCTGGCCCCACGCCGCCGACTCGGTTTGCTACATGTCGATGCCCTAGCCGAACTGCAGTTGCTGGAATCGCAGATCCCTTCTAGGGAGCTAACATATTGGCACTAGTCGGTTCTAAATGAGCGCATTGGCGATTTTGCGCGAGGCCACGAACATTCTTTTTGTCGCTCCCGATATTTTTTGGTCGGCCGATTCGTTTCAATCGCCAGAATCGTCTTCATGGTGCAGTCATAGAGCACGTTCTAGGAGAACACCATGAATACGACTATCGCAGTGACGAAAGACGTCACGACCCTTATCAACATCCTGACGGTTGAGCCCGAAAATCAGCAAAAGCTCATCAAACTCCTGCGTGACAGCACGGAAAGTACCATCACCACACTCGATGGCTGGATATCGACGAGCTTCATCGCCGCCACGGATCAGCGCCATGTAGTTATCTACTCGCAATGGCGTGACCTTGCATCCGTAGAAGCGATGCGGACCAACCCCGATATGGTCGCTTACTTCCCGAAGATCGCTGCGTTCGCCGCGTTCGACAGCTTCGTGGGCGACGTTGTGTACAACCACCACGCCTAACGGAGGAGAACAGCGATGGCTCGAATGGTAGTGATTTACCGAACACCTAAGGATGTCGAGGCGTTTGACCGGCATTATTTCGAAATCCACGTTCCTCTGGCAAAGAAGCTTCCGGGTCTCAGGAGGTACGAGATCAGCGACGACGCCATCGTAACGCTACTAGGCAATCCCGATGTTTTTCGGATTGGAACTTTATATTTCGACGATATGGCGGCGCTCAAAGAGGCGTTTGCAAGTCCAGAGGGACAAGCAGCCGGTGCGGATCGCCGAATTTTTGCACCTGATGACTCAGGCGTACAGATGTTCCTTTTCGACAATAGAGAAGTTTGAAGACCGTAATGAGAGATGAGGAGGTGAAGCGATGTCAGCAACGAAAGCAGCCTTTGTTTTAGTACACGGCGGATGGCACAACCATTCGGCGTGGGACAAAGTTACACCTATCCTTGAAGCTAATGGCTTCGCGGCTTTGACGATCGACCTTCCCGGCGCTGGTGTCAATGCGATATCGCCAACATCGCTCGGTCTCCGCCCGTTCGACCACGCTGCGTTTGTCGCCGAGAGGTCTCCTAGCGCGGACATCACGCAAGCGGAGCGGACGCAAGCTGTCGTTGCGCTGGTGAAAGAAGCTGCGTCACTGAGCGACAGCAGGGTCATCCTGCTGGGGCACTCGGCAGGCGGCATGACGATTTCGGCGGTCGCTGAGCAGGTTCCGGGCCTCCTCCTCGCGGTCGTTTATCTTTCCGGGTTCTTGGTGCCGAACGGCATGCCGTTGCTCGCGATGCTCCAGCATGAAAGCATGTCTTCTGCTTTGTCACCTCGGCTATTCGTGGGCAATCCCGGCATCATCGGCGCGACAAGGATCGATGCCGGGTCAACCGACGAGGCTTATAGGTCTCTACTTAAGGCTTCGTTTTATGCAGACGTTTCGGAGTCCGAATTCGAGCATGCGGCGTCGCAACTTCATCACGACGAATCGAACGCCGGCGCCCTGGCCCTATCGGAGATTACACCGGAAAGATTTGGGACAGTGCCACGGCACTATATCCGCTGCACGCAAGATCGCGCGATTCCGTTGACCGGTCAGGATCATATGATTGCGACGGTTGACGGCACCATCGGAGGAAAGACAACCACCCATACCTTGGAAAGCAGTCACTCGCCATTCCTGTCACAACCGGCCAACCTGTCTAAAATTCTTATCGACATTTGTGTTCAATCCCTGGCGGAGCAGAGTGTGGAAGCGCTATAGCTCTTGAGACGGACGGACTCGAGGAGAAAACGACGTTCTGCCGCTCGAAGTATGATCCACAAAGGCTGCGATCCTGAGGGCACGACGTTCCATGACTGATGATGCACGCGGGGAGTTCGAACGGTTGGTGGGTGAGCTTCGTCCAAAGCTCCATCGATATTGCGCGCGCATGACCGGTTCCTCTGTTGATGGGGAGGACATTGTTCAAGACGCGCTGATCAAAGCTTTTACTGCGCTGCCAAATGTGGGTGTCATCGACAACCCTGAAGGTTGGCTGTTTCGTATCGCCCACAACACTGCGCTCGATTTTCTACGACGTCGCGTGAGGGGTCCGATGATGCAGAGTGACGAGGGCCTTGACATGATTGCTGCTCCAGATCCTACCAATCAAGACCACGAGGTCGCCGCGACGAGTCTACGCACCTTCATGCGGCTTCCCGCACTGCAGCGGAGCGCGGTCATCTTGAAGGATGTGCTTGGCCACTCGCTGGTGGAGATTGCGTCAATTACTGGAGCGAGTGAGGTTGCCGCGAAATCCGCGCTCCAGCGGGGGCGCGTCCGTTTGCGCGAGATTGCCAGGGAACCTGCGGACGTCTCGTTGCCGATGCTGTCCCATGGTATGCGCGTCCGGCTGATCAAGTACGTCGAGGGGTTCAAGACCGGAGACTTCGACACCGTCCGCGCTATGTTGGCCGACGACGTGAAACTCGACCTCGTCGAGAAGTTTCGTAAGCAAGGAAAGAGCGAGGTCGGGCAGTACTACACGGCTTATGCCGCCGCCACACGCTGGGTATATGCGGCAGGCGTTGTTGAGGGGCGTCCCGCGATGGTTGTATACGACCGCGATGTCTCATTGGAGAAACCCGCTTATTTTGTGGCGGTGGATTTTGATGGCGACCGTGTAGTTTCAGTCCATGACTTTCTCTATGCGCGGTATGCAATGGAGGGCATCGACTTGTTGCTCCTCGAGCCGAAATCGCTGTCCCGGTGATCCGGCTGCATACTTTCTTCTTCGCAGCGCCTGCATGGGCACCGACCGGTTGCTGGAAATATCCCCATCTAGTGATAACAGGCGAATGCACTTATTGAACGCGCTTTAGATACGCCTCTAAGGTTTCGTACTGGCAACGCGCGCATGTTGACTGTCCTTAAGAATCGCGGCCGCAACTTCGCCGCTACTCCGGCTCGTGCTCCGCCGCCGTCCCCGCCAAACTCACCCTCACCCGCTCCACCAGCCTGTCGGTCGATTCGATCACCTCAAGCCGCAGCGGCCCATCCTCAATCACCTCGCCCGGCAGCGGAATATGCCCCGCAATCTCGCTCACCAGCCCACCCACCGTCGTCGCGTCATACCCCGTCAGCAACTGCGGCAACACCGTATCCGCAGCCGAGTCCTCCTCAAACGAAGCCTCATCCCCCGTCACCTTCGACTGCAGTTTCTCCCCAAACAACTCCCGCAACCGGCTCACTTCAAAGCTTCCCGGCACTACAAACGCCCCATCCGGCTCGGCTACCGGCTCGTCTTCCATCGGCGTATCGTGCTCGTCTTCGATGTTGCCCACAATCGCTTCCAGCAGGTCCTCAATCGTCACCAGCCCCGCCACGCCGCCATACTCGTCGATCACCACATTCATGTGCTGCTGTTGCCGCTGCATCTCGCGCAGCAACTCATTCACCTTCTTGCTCTCCGGCACAAACGCCGCCGGCCTCTGCAACTGCGCCACCTTCCGCCGTGCTGCTTCGGTGTCCTTCACCCCCAGCATGTCGCGCGCAAACACAATGCCCGTAATCTCATCCAGCGACCCCGCATACACCGGCACGCGTGAAAACCCATGCTCATTCACCGCCGCCGTAAACTCCTCCAGCGACATCGTCGCCGGCACCGCAAACATCTCCGGACGTGGCGTCATCACCTCGCGCACCACTTTGTCGCCAAACTCCACCACGCTCCGCACCAGCTCGCGGTCGCTCTCTTCCAGAATCCCTTCTTCTTCGCCAGCCTCCAACAGCGCGTCCATGCCCCCGCTATTATGTTCCGGCTCTTCCGCCTCCGGCTCGGCAAGCCCTGCAATAGAAAGCAGCAGCCCAATCGCCAGCGTCACCGGCAGCAGCAGATAAAACAACACCCGCACAAACCCCGAGATCCGCCCGATCCACACACCACGCGTCCGTGTAAAGAAAAGCTGCGGCAACAGCCGGTCGAAAAACACCAGCACCAGCAGCAGCTCAAAGACCGTGCGAGCAATCTCCTCCGGAGTATGCCCCACCGTCTCATGCGTCCGTATCGCCAGCAGAAACGCCAACGCTCCCAGCGAAATCTGCCGCAACACCGAAGCTGACATCGTCGCCGACTCGCGGCTCAGCTTCAACTTCGGCTCAACCATCCGCTCCCAGGCGTCAATGTTCTCGGTGTACTCCCGAGACAAAAACTTCCCCATCTCGAAGTAAATTCGATCGATGTAAGCCGACAACGCCAACACACAGAGCAACGCGGCAATCGAAAACGGAAACACCCAGCTCATGCCACCACCTTAGCCCGGCGAACAACAGCAGCCTTACCCGTGCGGCCTTTGCGTACTCCCTTAGTGACCTTAGCGTTCAAAGTTTTTCCTTCAACCCGGGCAATCAACCCACTCCGCATCCGCAACTGGGTCCGCAGCTCCCCCTCACGCGCAGCCATCTCCCCTCGGTCGGTCTCATGGTCCATGCCTGAAAGATGCAGCAACCCATGCAGCAGCAGCACGCGAACCTCATCCCGCAACGTGTGTCCCTGCTCCTTAGCTTGTCGCGTGGCGGTATCCAGCGAGATCGCCAGATCCCCCGCAAACTCCTCCGCCATCTCTTCCGCCGCCGGAAAGCTCAACACATCGGTAGCTTTATCTTTCCCACGAAAGTCCCGGTTCAACCGCCGCAGCGTCCGGTCGTCGGCCAGCAGCACATCCACTTCGCCGCGCAAACCTACAGCCACCTGCGCTGTCCGAAGAAATCGACTAAGCCCGGAACGAGAAAGCTCCAGCGCACCCCAGGGATCGGCGTCCGCTGCCAGCTTTCGTGGAGGTTCAAGTGTAATCATGCGTGGTCTGATGCTATCGCACCCCGTTCAGGATGCGGCAAAACAAAAGCCGCCCGGTGAAAAATCGGGCGGCTCTCATCAGCTTCATGGTGACGTTACTGCGGCTTCGGCACGGTCTTCCGCGCTTCCTCAACAGGCAACGCCAGCGGATTGCCTTCAATCGCCAGCGGAAGCTGCTCAGCCCGTCCATGGCTGTCATACGCCCGGACGATCCGCTGCACCAACTGGTGCCGCACCACGTCCACATCCTCAAACCGGCAGAACTTGATGCCCTCCACGCCATCCAGCACCTGCAGCGCTTCAAACAACCCGCTCTTCTTCGGATTCGGCAGATCGATCTGCGTCAGATCGCCCGTAATCACAGCCTTCGACGCATTCCCGAGACGAGTCAGAAACATCTTCATCTGCTCGTTGGTCGTGTTCTGCGCTTCGTCCATGATGATGAACGCTTCATTCAGCGTCCGTCCGCGCATAAACGCGAGCGGCGCAACCTCGATCACATTGGTCTCCAGCATCTTGTCGACCTTCACCGGGTCGAGCAGATCATAGAGAGCGTCATAAAGTGGCCGCAGATAAGGATCGACCTTCTCCTGCAGCGAACCGGGCAGAAACCCCAGCCGTTCGCCCGCTTCCACCGCCGGACGAACCAGGATGATCCGCGAAACCTTCTTCGCCAGCAGCGCACTCACAGCCATCGCGACCGCAAGGTACGTTTTGCCGGTTCCCGCAGGCCCCAGACCAAACACCATGTCATTGGTTTCAATAGCTTCCACGTACTTCCGCTGATTGGGCGACCGCGGCTGTACCATCCGCTTCACCCCAGCCGAGCGCTGCTTTCCGCTCTCGACCAGGCCTCGCAGGTCCACCGTAGGATCGGCGACGACCATCTTCAGCAGCGCATGCAGCTCCCCATTGTGCGGATGAACGCCAAGCTTTCGAAGCTGTTCAAAGTCCGCGAAGATGCCCTCCACGCGGGCCACCGCGGTGGCCTCACCCAGCACCTGGATGCTGTCGGATCGAAGATCGATCTGAACACCCAGCCCATCTTCCATCAAACGAAGGTTCTCGTCACGCGTGCCATACAACGGCTCGATTCCGGGGGTTAGCTGTAGCGATTTTTTTACCAAGCGAGGATCTGACCTCCGTCAGGAAGTGCCTGTAGGTTGGATGTTCTGATTTGGGTTTTGTTGCGGGCCGCGCTCAACAGGGCGAACCTCGCCGTGAGCTGTGGTACCACCGGATTGGCTGTGAATGACCAATAGAGGTTCGGTATTGGCGCAAGCGTACCCCTCCCCCCTTTGCCGCGTCAAGTAAACTGTGGATGAACTGTGGAAAAAGCCGCATCCACCTTGACCCCACCCCCAAAAACCCATAAACTTAGAAATCGCAGGGATGCGGCGAGAGCTTTGTTACATGGCTCATGGCTGTGCCTCTACCAGCCTGCTGGCCTGCATCCCAACTTACCGCCCCGTACGGCCACAAAGCCCGGGTTAAAGAAAAGAGTTTTTGAATGGCAAATCATGTCTCGTCCCTGAAGCGCGCTCGTCAGACCATCACCAAGACGGCCGTCAACCGCGCCAACAAGTCCAAGCTTCGCGGCACCCTGCGTCTTCTGCGCGAGGCCATCACCGCCGGCGATCACACCAAGGCGTTTGAAGCGTACCGCTCCACCGCTTCGGTCCTCGACAAGAGCGTCCAGAAGGGTGTCCTGCACAAGAACACCGCCAGCCGTTACAAGGGCCGTCTCAACGCCCGCGTTAAGGCTCTCGTCGTAAAGACTGCCTAAGCGGTTCCGCACTTTCAGAAAAGGCCAGCCCAGCGCTGGCCTTTTCCTTTTGCAAAAATTTCCGCACCAAAACCTACTCCGGATTAGGTCGACCAAACTCCGGCTTCTCTCCCGGCTTCAGCAGCGTCGGCGGCTTACGCTGCCCTTGCGAATCCCCATTCGCAATCGTGTCGGTTTCCACCACACTCGCTGCTTCCGAAGCCGCCGCCTGCCGCTCTTCCTTCGCCAGCCCGCCAAACACGATCTTGCCCGTACCGCGCGGCGGAGCCACCTTTTCTAACTCAACCAGGTCCGCGTGATCCAACTCTGTCAACGCCGGCAGCCGGTAGACCTCAATCGCATCCCCCCGCACCACAGCCGCCCGCATCCCATCCTCAGAGAGATCAAAGTTCTCCGCCGTCCGCAAGATCGGCGAGCAGCTCACCTTCAGCAGCAGATCTCCCGTCTGCGTCTGGTACACCCGCACATCCTGGCTCGCCACACTGTCCGGCAGCGCCTGGAACGTATCGGGCGACTCAATCGACGCAACCCGGCTGATCGCAAACCTTCCTGCCTCCGGCGCCATCGCCATCGAGGGCGGCAGAGGCGAGGCCGCCAGCGGCTCCTCCCACATCTCATGCTTCTCAAAATCGAACGCCGAAAGCATCGTCCCACCGAGCTTTCCCCTGCAGGTCTCCGCCACAAACTGGCTCGTCCCAACCCTCCGTAGGGTCGGCGAGCAAGTGCTGTCGATCGGTGCCAGCGTCACTTCCTTACCCGCAAACGGCTTGTACTCGATCGCCCACTTGTCATGCTCGCGGTTCGCTGCTCGAAAGTATCCATCTGCATCAACCGGCAACAGCATCGGCGACGGTGCCCCCACCGACCCCGCATCTTCCACCCGCAGCGGAGACCCCGCAGCCTTACCTCCCGACAGCCTGTAAAAATCCATCGTCACCGGCCCGTGCCCTGTCTCAATGGTCAACAGCTCGCCGTCACCCGAAACAAGTACCGCCGACAACAATCCCCTCCGATGCGCAAACGCCGTCCGTTCAAACGGTTGTCCCGCCGCCAGGTTCGCCATCGGCTCAAACGTCGAAAGGCTCCCAGCAATCCGCAGCATAAAACGCCCATGCCCCAGACTCCACAAATACCGCGAGTGGTCATGCAGATGCCACTGCGTCTGGGCAACCACCTTCCCCGAAGGCAGCTCAACCAGCTTGGCCGCCACCATGCGATCTTCATCATCCACCGGATCGCCATCCAGCCGTGGCACCAACCCACGCTGGCTATAGGTAAACAGCAGGTGGTCGCTATCGACGAAGTTCACGCTCAGCATCGATCCGCCGCTCGCCAGAAAGCTCTGCGAAATCCCCGGAAATCCAAGGTCCTCCAGCAGCAACCGCGACTCCGGAGCAGGCTGCTTGGTCCCCGCAAACGCCGGCCCCGCAACAACCGCCGCAAACGCAAGCGCAAGCCAACCGCACCGAACGATAACCGGGCGCTGACCGCCTGTTTTCTGTCGCTCTGCCTGCATAACCAAACACCCCAACCGCGCGTGCATGTACTCTTTCACAGACGGGCCGTCTTTTGCCAATTCGCGCGGCCCTCGCCCGCTCCACCCTTTGCACCTCGCAGGGTGAGCAAAAATTCTGCTGTTGGAGCCTCGTATGCCTAACGCCCACTGTTTCCTGCGTCTTTCGACGTCAGCCCTCGCCCTCGCCGTTACTCTCAGCGTCTCAGCCCAGCAGCCCCAGCCCGCCGGCCCGCCGCACACCCACTACGTCTCCGCGCCCGCATTCGACACCGCCAGCATCGACACCAAGGCCAATCCCTGCGACGACTTCTACAAGTTCGCCTGCGGAAACTTCGCCACCCTTCATCCCATCCCCGCCGACCAGAACGGCGTCGACCAGTTCTACCAGATCTACAACGTCAACACGCAGGAGCTGAACGGCATCCTGGAGAAGTACGCCGCCAACACGCCCTCGCGCTCCCCCAACGAGCAAAAGATCGGCGACTACTACGCCGCCTGCCTCAACACCACCCTCATCAACCAGAAAGGCCTGGCTCCCATCCAGCCTCTGCTCGACGAGATCGATAAGGTCTCTCATCCCGGTCTCGCCTATCTGGCCGGCGAGCTTCAGCGCATCGGCGTCAATGTCTTCTTCGGCTTCGGCGAGCAGCAGGACTTCAAAGACTCCACCAAGCAGGTTGCTGTCGTCGACCAGGGCGGCCTCGGCCTTCCCGAGCGCGACTACTACACGCGCACCGGAGAAAAAGACAAGCAGATCCGCGACGAGTACGTAGCCCACATCACTAAGATGCTCACCTACCTCGGCGAAACACCGGAGAAGGCTGCGACAGACGCAAAGAACATCCTCACCTTCGAAACCAAGCTCGCCGAAGCTTCCATGACCAACACCCAGCGCCGCGACCCGGAAGCCATCTATCACCCGCAATCGCTCGCAACCTTTGAAGCCAGCATCAAGCCCGTTCCCTTCGGCCAGTTTCTCGAAGCCATCCACTCCCCGCAGATCGATTCGCTGATTAACAGCAACCCCGCTTTCTTCCCCGTAATGGTCGAAGCCGTCAAAGCAGCTGACATGGAAACCCTGCGCGCCTACATGCGCTACCAGCTCGTCACCACCTACGCAGGCAAGCTGCCAAGCCAGATCGACGACGAAAACTTCCACTTCTACGCCACCGTCCTGGAAGGCCAGCCCAACCAGCGTCCACGTTGGAAGCGCTGCTCCACCGCAGTCGATGGCGCACTCGGCGAAGCTCTCGGCCAGGTCTACGTCCAGCAGTACTTCGCCGGTGACAGCAAAGCAAAAATGCTCGTCATGGTCCACGACATCGAAGCCGCCATGGACAAAGACCTTGACACGCTCGAGTGGATGTCTCCTGAAACACGCGTCCGCGCCAAGCAGAAGCTGCACGCCATCGCCGACAAGATCGGCTACCCCGACCACTGGCGTGACTACACCAAGCTCACCGTCTCGCCGGACGATTACTTCGGCAACGCCCAGCGCGCTCTCGCCTTCGAAAACGATCGCCAGCTCAACAAGATCGGCCAACCCGTCGACAAGCTTGAGTGGAGCATGACGCCACCCACCGTCAACGCCTACTACGACGACAGCATGAACAACATCAACTTCCCTGCCGGCATCCTGCAGCCAGCCTTCTACGACCCCAACGCCGACATCGCCGTCAACTACGGCCACATCGGCGCCATCATCGGCCATGAGCTCACCCACGGCTTCGACGACGAAGGCAGAAAGTTCGACTTCAACGGCAACCTCAACAACTGGTGGACGCCTGCAGACCTCACCAACTTCGAGGCCCGCACCAGCTGCATCGTCAAGCAGTACGGCAGCTTCACCGCCGTCGATGATCCCAAGCCGGAAAACCGTGTCATGGTCAACGGGCAGCTCACCCTCGGCGAAGATACCGCCGACAACGGCGGCCTCGTCCTCGCGTACATGGCCTTCCTCGCGCGTGCCAAGCGCGATAACTTCGACCTCAACAAAAAGGTCGATGGCTATAACGGACAGCAGCGCTTCTACATCGCCTTCGCGCAGAATTGGTGCGAAAACTCACGCCCCGAAGCTATCCGCGCCCAGGTGCTGAGCGATCCGCACGCCCCTGACCACTTCCGTGCCAACGGAGCCATCGTCAACCAGCCTGGTTTTGCCGCCGCCTTTAGCTGCAAAAAAGGTTCCCCCATGGTCCCCGCAACAAACTGCCGCGTCTGGTAGTTGCAACCCTGTACTTCGCTTCCCGCTCTCCGGCGTCCGCTTCCACAAGCGGACGCCGGAGATTCAAGGAACACGCGAAAGAAGATGCGAAACTAGACTGTGTCTTCTACCTCCAATCAGCGCACAATCGGTTTCCTCGCCTGCGCACTCGCCAGCTCTTTCTGGGGCTGCGGTTTTTACTTCGGCAAGATCGCCCTCGCAGAGATGGGCGTCGGTGCCATGGTGCTCTACCGCTTCGCCTTCGCCACGCTCGGCCTTCTTCCCCTCCTCATCACCCATCGCCCCCACTTCAACGCGCGTGAGTGGCGAACCCTGCTCTTCGGCACGCTCCTCGGCGTTCCGCTCCAGTTCCTCGTGCAGTTCCGCGGCTTGCAGCTCACCACCGTCTCGCACGCTTCGCTCATGGTCGGCACCATGCCCGTCATCCTCGCCATCGGCGCGGTTATCTTCACCCACGAACACCTCAAGCCTCTCGGTTGGATCGCCCTTGCCGCCTCCACCACCGGCGCCGCACTCATCGCACTTGGAGGCCATCACCACGCTTCCGCAAACGGCCCCACTATCATCGGCGACCTCTACGTCGTCGCCTCCATGTTCATCGCTCTCTTCTGGATTCTCATCAACAAAGATCTCGTCAAACGCCACAACCCCATCGTGGTTACAGCCTATGGTTTGCTCGCCGGCACCATCATGCTCGCGATCATCGTTCCTATCACCTATGGCATCCCTCCAGTACACGGCATCTCGCTCAAAGCCTGGGCCGCACTCATCGCCAGCGGCATCTTCTGTACCGCCACCACCACGCTGCTCTGGAACTGGGGCATGACCAAGGTACCCGCCTCGCAAGCCGGTGTACTCCTCAACGCCGAACCCCTCATCGGCTCACTGCTCGGCGTCTTTCTGCTGCATGAGCATCTCGGCACACTCGCCTACATCGGCGGAGCTATGATCGTCACCGCCGCCATCGTCCTCACCACCCAAAGCCCCACACCACCCGCAGACCCCGCACTCGTCTAGCTAGGCAGTGTCTGACAAATCAGAGCTTCAGCATCTGGATACCTAAGGCTTCTGCTTCCAGGTACCCCAAGGCTTCAGCCTTGGGTCTCATAGGCCCCGCAAGGATGTGGGCTTTAGCCCGTGGGGTATGCCTTCCTATCCCGCAGCACTCCTTTTGCGGAAGAGCGAAAACGATTAGCCAAACACGACCTAACGCATCGCCTGCTACCATGTGCCGTCGGGCCCGTATGCCATTTGCACACCCCCGAACTTTGCTTTCCGGAGAGCAACAACCATGAACCTCCGCACCTCCCTTGCAGCGCTTGTCCTCGGCCTGTCTACCCTCGCCTTCGCACAAACCGCAACACCCCCCGCCAAGCCGATGCCCAAACCCGCAGCCACAGAAGCTCCCGGCGGCGGTCCTGACAAGGTCTGGGTTAACACCTCCAGCAACGTCTACCACTGCCCCGGCGACCGCTACTACGGCAAAACCAAGGCCGGCAAATACATGACCGAAAAAGACGCCCAGGCAGCCCACGCTCACGGCGAAAAAGGCCAGATCTGCTTCAGATAACAGCGTCCTTTAGGCAGTGCCTGATGAATCATTTTGCTGTCGTTTTTGCTTCGTTTTGCTGTTGTTTTTGCTTCTGAGATAGGTCCGGGCTTTAGCCCGGACATTAAAACCTGCCCATAACCTGGGCTTCAGCCCCCGGGATACGCTCTCTTTCATCCCACCATTTATCCCAAATTGAGCGAATCCCGATTCGTCAGACACCACTAACCCAGACACCTCAACCCTCCACACAACAACACTCAACCTGATGCGTATCGTTCAGATCACCGGGCTTCGTACCGCGCTTGCCAGTATGCAGTGGCGGCGAGGCCTGCGTGCGGGCCTCGCCGTCGGCATGGCCATGCTCGTCTGCCACCTGCTCCACCGCCCCATGGGATGGGCCGCGCTCGGCGGCTTCCAGGTCGTCCTCGTCGATAACGGTGGCCCCTACCGCTCGCGTCTCTACAACGTCCTCGCCATCCTCCTCGGAGGCTCCGCCGCCGTAGGGCTCGGAGTCCTCGCCGGCGTCAACCTTACTACCGCCCTCGTCGTCAGCATCGTCTTCTGCTTCGCCGCCACGCTCGCCCGCGTCATCTCCCAACCCTTCGCAGCTTCCAGCGTCATCATCCTCGTCTGCTACATCGTCGCCTACGGCAATCCCACCCACACCATGGCCGCCGGCCTCAGCAGCACCGCCTACTTCCTCTGCGGAGGCCTCTGGGCGTCCATCCTCACCCTCCTGCTCTGGCCCGCCGATCCCTTCCGCCCCGCCCGCAACGCCATCGCAGACGCCTTCGCCACGCTCTCCGAACTCGTAACGCTGCTCCCCTCCGTCTCCGCACCCGACACGCAGCGTCTCTTCAACGAAACCATCGGCCGCTTCCGCGTTCAGATCGAAGCCGCCCTGCAATCCGTAGCCGCAACCCCGGCACGCATGACCTCGCGCACCGTCCGCGCCCGCAACCTCGCCGTGCTCAACGAAAGCGCCGACCTCCTCCTCGCCCGCATTCTTCGCCTCGCCGAACTGGCCGACATCCAGGACACACCCGCAGCCACCTCTTCGCAAACCGCCATCGCCCATCATCTTTCCGAGATCGCCACGTGGCTCTCCTCAGGGCTCGCCCCCATCGAGCCCGCACTCCGCCGCCGTCCCGTCTACCGCGAAACCGCTCTCGCTCCCGAAGGCTCTTTCCTCGTCGATCTACGCCGCTCGCTCTCGCTCCTCGAAACCTCTCTCAGCGCAGACACCCAGATCACCTCCGCCACCCACCTCGCTACCGCCCTGCACGACTCGCTCCTCAACTTCGAAGTAGCCTACGAAGCCATCCGCGCCATCTGGACCGGCACCGAGCCTCGCCACAAAGAGGCCATGCTCTTCCGCGACCCCATCCCTACCCGCGTCTCCACCCGTGTCTCCTCCATGCTTTGGCTCGATACCCTCCGCGCCAACTTCAGCCTCAACTCCATCATGTTCCGCCACGCACTACGCCTCGCCGCCGTCGTCGCGATTGATGTCCTCCTGCTCCACTTCATCCACATCACCCACGGCTACTGGCTCGCCATGACCTCCCTCATCGTGCTCCAGCCCTACACCGGAGAAACCGTCCGCGTCTCCAGCGCCCGCGTCGCCGGCACCGTCGCCGGAGGCTTCGTCGCCGCACTCTGCGCCGCGGCCGTTCATAGCCCGCTCGGCATCATCGCGGTCGTCTCCATCGGCTCCCTCTTCGCCGTCTCTCTCTACGCAGTCGACTACGCCTGGTACTGCTTCTTCCTCACACCCACCATCGTCCTCATGACGCTCCCGCACTTCCGCGACTGGCACTTCGCCGTCGTCCGCATGGGACTCACCGGCCTCGGCGCATTAGTCGCCGTGCTCGCCATGCTGCTCCTCTGGCCCGAGCGCGAAAGCCTGCAACTCCCCACGCTACTCGCTCGCGGAGCCGCAGCCGACGCCGCCTACCTCCGCGCCATGCTCGCCTTCTGGCGAGCCTCCACCCACAGCCCCGAAGCCCGCATCGCCGCCGAGCGTTCCCTCCTCGCACCCGCCCGCCGCCTCTGCGGCCTCGCCGTCAACGACGCTGAAGAAACCCTCGACCACGCCTTCCTCGAACACTCCATCCCCCTCAACCCGGCCCGCGCTCGCACCGAACACCTCAACCGCGCCGCCCTCACCTTCACCACCTACCTCCGCCGCCTCACCCAGACCGTCACCACCCTCGCCGCCGTAGCCGCACCCGACCCCACCGGAACCCTCAGCCAGATGATCTCCAGCTTCGCCACCCGCCTCGAACAAGTCTCCACCAGCGTCCGCCAGGGCGACCGTCTCGCCCCAGCACCACCCACCGCCATCGACGCTTCCCCCCGCGCCATCCTCCCCGCCGAGCAACTCACCCGCCTCGAACGCCAGGTTTCCGTCCTCGAGCGCACCGCCAACGAACTAGCCTCCTTCCCAAACGCTGGATAACCACTACCGCTGGATCCACAGGCTATAAGGCTTCCACGACAAGGTTTCCACCGCAAGCCTTTTCTATGACAGGATTTCCGCGGCCAGCCTTTCATGACAAGGCTGGCACGACTCAGGTACCCCAAGGCTTTAGCCTTGGGTCTCATGGACCAGCAAGAATAGGGCTTTAGCCCGCGGGGTATGCCTTCCCATCCCGCAGCACAAATCTTCGGTAAAACACGTTAAAACCTGCGTAATCACTGCTACCCCAAACCCCATAATGGTAGTCTGATACCTCAGTGATCCGTACATTCCCAAGCCGGTTCCGCCCCATCTTTCTGGGTCTCGCAGTGGTCACTTTCGCCTCTTCCGCACACGCGTTCGAGCGCATCACCCTGCGCAACGGCTTCTCCTACGACTGCTCGCACCACGAGATCGTCGGCCAGCACGTCCGCCTCTACACCGGCTCCGGCGACCTGAACTACCAGGACATCACCGCCGCCGACATCACCGGCATCGACACCCTCCCCGATCCACCCGCACCGGCAGTCGTCAAGACAACCCCCACACCCTCCAATCAGTCCGCACCCACGCTCGCCGAAATGAACCAGATGCTCGCCCACGCAGGCGCCGAGCACGACATCGACGCCGAGCTCCTCGCCAGCGTCGTCAAGGCCGAAAGCAACTTCCGCGTCAACGCCACCTCCCGCGCCGGAGCCCGCGGCCTCATGCAGCTCATGCCCTCCACCGCCCACGACCTCGGCGTGCAGGACATCACCCGCGCCGACCAGAACATCAACGGCGGCACCGCCTACCTCGACTCCCTGCTCAAGCTCTACAAAGACGACATCCGCCTCGC